>Ga0081538_10000142_pt1 | contig 73833 bp, 68 predicted proteins | sample TabmetS5T2R1_FD_71022 | JGI IMG/M metagenome (GOLD analysis project Ga0081538, IMG submission 71022) | Tabebuia heterophylla rhizosphere microbial communities from the University of Puerto Rico - S5T2R1 | ecosystem: Host-associated > Plants > Roots > Rhizosphere ... | reverse complement strand
CTCGATGAGCTGGCGCGGCCGGCCGCTGACCAGCCACGAGGTCGTCGTGCAGTTGATCGCTGCTACCACTACCCGCAGCGGGCTGCGGGTGCATGCCGAACTCGACGAGGAGGCCTATCCCAAAGGCGTCAAGATCTCGGATGCGGATATGAAGGCCCTGCCGCTGGTGGCTCATGCGTTCCACGGCGACTGGAACTACACGCTCCACCCAGAGCCCATAATAACGACCACGTAATTTCCTCGCGGGCCCTTAGCACAGCTGGCCGGTGATACCTGACGCTGTTCCCCAGTTGGCGACGAAGCGGTCGGCCTGGGCGCGCTCCTCCTCTAGCGCCTGGTGGTAAAAGCCTCCGGTCGCCGACACCAACCGCCGCACCAGCTGGTCACCGCCATCCAGGACCGCCAGGTGCTGGTCGGCTCCATGACCAGCGCCGGGTTGCGCCGGGCGATCGAGTGCCCGGCCGCGCAGGCTGACCTGATCCTGGAGCCAGGCCTGGTCGCCACCGTGCTGGCCGACCTGGGCGACGAGCCAGGCTCGCTGCCGCTGCTGTCCCACGCGCTGTTCGCCACCTGGCAACGCCGGCGCGACCGCATGCTGACCATCGAGGACTACCAGGACGCTGGCGGGGTGCGCCGGGCGATCGGCCAGACCGCGGAGACCGTCTACGCCCAGCTGGATCCTGCCCAGCAAGCGGTCGCCAAGGACGTGTTCTTGCGGCTGACCGCCTTGGAGGGAGAGGACGGCAGATACCCGCCAGCGCGCGCAGCGGGACGAGCTGCTCGACGGCCGGGACGCCCAGGCCGTGGGGCTGGTGTTGGACCTACTGGCCGAGGCGCGCCTGGTCACCCTTGACCAGGACAGCGCGCAGGTCGCCCAAGAGGCGTTGATCCGCGAGTGACCGACCTTGCGACGATGGCTCGCCGAGGACCGGGAGGGGCTGCGGATCCACCGGCGCGTGACCGAGGCGGCCGGCGAGTGGGACCAGGGCGGGCGCAAGAAGGAGTTCTTGTACCGGGGCGCGCGGCTGGCCAGCGCGCGTGAGTGGGCCGCAGGCCGCCAGGACCGGCTGAACGAGCTTGAGCGCGCGTTCCTGGCGGCCAGTAACGAGCGGGAGTAGGACGAGCTGGCGGCGGCCCGGCGGCGCAATCTCCGGCTCCGAGCCCTGAGCGCCGCTCTCGCGGTGCTGCTGGTCGTGGTGGGGACGGCCAGCGTGGTGGCGTTTCAGCAGCAACGAAATCTGGCTTTCGCTCGGCAGCTGGCCGCCCAAGCGGCGAGGAGCCTTGATCACCGATCGTTGTCACTGCTCCTGAGTCTCGAGAGCCTGCGCATAGTCCCAACCGAGGAGGCACGCGCCGCCCTATTACAGGACTCCTGGAGCCATCTCAACCTCGTTGAACGCTCACCGGCCGTACCCGCCAAGCGCCGCGCGCGGCGTCCACCTCGGTGTCGTGAACGCAAACTGGAGGATCTGTCCGACTATTGGGACGGATCCTCCAGTTTGCCGGAGTTCAGCGGGCGCCGAGCCGGTCGTCGAGCCTGCGCACGCATCGGCATGCCAAGCAGCGATCCAGAGGCGGGTATGCGGGTCTGCGTGCACGGCCAGCGTTCCGGCCTGATCCAGCAGTTCGATCGCCCGCTCCGAGTTGCCTCCACGACCGCTCCAGGGGAGCGTCGAGTACACGATGCTCGACGCGCCGATCACCTGGGCGAGCAGCCCCGGATCGCCGCTCTCAGCAGCCAGCCCACATGCGACCAACAGGTGCTTCCGAGCAGCTCTGAGGTCACCGGCGTGGAACGCCTACTTCGCGACCCGGGCGTTCACCCCGACTACCAGCGCATCCAGCCGCCGCCGATCGGCGACTGGACGGTGCAGCAACCCGAGCGCGTCGCTCGCGTTGGCCAACGCCACCGGCACCACCGCCCGCGGGTCGCCGGCCAGATATTCGGTCATCATCGACCGAGCGACGCGCTCGTAGCTGTCCAGGAGACCGGTATCCTCACGGCCCGCCCGGTCACCAGCCAGCCGCTCCCGACCTCCTCAGGCACCGCCACCGCAGCAACCAAACCGCCGAGGACCTTGAGCGCCTGGTTCCGGTTCGTGCCGCCTCCATTCCCCTCCAGCCCCAACGAGTCTGGCAGCCCAACAGCCCGCTCGCCCCGCACCAGCATCCCGAACCGCTTCCTCACCACAAACGACGCGCCCCGCAACGCATCATCCAACACCACCTGCGTTGGCGCCGAAGCCGGCTCAGATTGCTGCGGCCTCGGCTGCGGCACCCGCCTCGCCTGCCGGCGCTGCTCACCCATCACAAACCCCTCCTCGATCAACGAACGACACCGGAGCGTAACGCTGAATTGACCTGGATGCGGCAAGACCTCCCCACCGTTGCACCTGGACCAACCCCGGCCAACACTGGCCAGCTCACACCACCTGCCCGGCTTGGCGCCGCCGCCTTCCGCACCGCGGCCAGACCGTGACCAGATCACGACCGGAACGTGACCGGAGTGGGCGATTCCGAAGCGCTCCACACGGGCGCCAGGCGCGTTGTCCACAGGTCCTCGCCACCGTGACAATCCAGACGCATCCCGCGGGTACCTTGATCGGTGCGGCCCACTACGTGTTGCCCGAGCCTGAGGGGGAGTCCAGGATGGCGGTGAGCGAACGGTCTCGGCACGAGCTGCAACGCCGGCTCGAAGAGGTGCTCGGGTACGAGCACGCGGTGGTGTTAATGGACCATCTGCCTATGGGCGAGCCCGCCACCAAGGCGGATCTCGATGCCGTCGAACAACGGCTCGGGCTGCGCATCGACCGGCTGGAGCTACGCATCGACGGGCTCGACACTCGCATCGACGGGCTCGACACTCGCATCGACGGGCTCGACACTCGCATCGACGGGCTCGACACTCGCATCGACGGGCTGAAGAGGAATATCGGGGAACTCAACACTGGCATGGGCGCACTAGAGGCGCGGCTCAACGAGCGCATCGACCTCAAGACCGAGTCAGCAAAAAACGAGCTGAGAGCCCTGATGCATGAGGGCTTCGGCGCTGTGCACGAGCAGTTCGGCTTGCTCCGTACAGACATGGCCGCGCAGACAAGGGTGTACTTCTTCTCCACGGTCGGCGCACTCATCTCGGTCGCCGCCGTAATGGTCGCTGCCCTCCAGCTCCTATAGGAGCGGACGCTGATCGTCGAGTGCTCCGACCACTCGGCCATTTCCATACCCGACCGGTCGCGTCGATACGGTCTTCGGGCCCCGCTTGAGGCACGGCGCGGTGGCCAGGCCACGCGACGGTGCTCAGCGGGCGCCGAGCCGGTCGTCGAGCCTGCGCACGCAAGACAACGTCCTCCACTGCTTGGGAAAGTGATCGCGCACGCCACGGACACGCTCTACACCCATCGCATACCCAGCCGGCTCAGCTCGATCAAGACCAGAGGCGAGCGCCTCACACGCGCCCTCAGGCTCACCCGCCCCCACGCGCACCCGGCCGACCTGCGCCAAAACATTCACCTCATGACGAGCATTAACAGCAGACCCCAACACCACCTCAAGCCTGCGCTCAGCATCAGCGAACCGGCCCGCCAACACCTCGGCAGTCGCCCGCACGCTCTCAAGCTGCTGATCCAAACCCCACACGAGATACCCAATCCGGCCACCCGCATCAGGATCATCACCCAACAACTCACGCGCCCGGCTGGCCGCGTCCACGCTAGCCCGGCACGCCCGGGCATCCCCGACCGCAGCGACCTCATCAGCGCGCCAGATGGGCACCCACAGGCGGGTATGCGGGTCGGCGTGCACCGCCAACGCGCCAGCCTGATCCAACAACTCGATCGCCCGCTCCGGATCACCCCCACGCCCACCCCACGGCAACGCCGAGTGCAAGATGGCGGACATGCCGACCGCCTGCGTGAGCAGCCCCAGGTCGCCGCTCTCAGCGGCCAACCCCCACGCAGCCGACAAATGCTTACGAGCGGCCCTCAAATCGCCGTCGAAGAACGCCCACAGCCCAGCGCGGGCGTTCACCCCAGCCACCAGCGCATCCAGCCGCCGCCGATCAGCGACCGGGCGGCCCAGCAACCCCAGCGCGTCGCCCGCGTTCGCCAACGCCACCGGCACCACCGCGCGCGCGTCATCCGCTAAACGCTCAACCGCCAACGCCCGCGCGACACGCTCGTAGCTGTCCAACAGACCGGCATCAACACGGCCCGCCCGGTCACCGACCAGCCGCTCCACAACCTCCTCAGGCACAGCCACCGCAGCAACCAACCCGCCGAGGGCCTTGAGCGCCTGGTTCCTGTTCGTGTCGCCTCCATTCCCCTCAAGCCCCAACGAGTCTGGCAGCTCGACAGCCCGCTTACCCCGCACCAGCATCCCGAACCGCTTCCTCACCTCAAACGACGCGCCCCGCAACGCACGATCAAGCGCCCTCTGCGTCGCCGACCTCGGCACAATAGCCGGATTCTTCGCCCAATCATCAGCCGTGCTCGCCCCCACGCCCAAATACGAGGCGAAGTCATAAAGATTGTCCCGCCGCGCGCGCCGCAACGCCGTCGCCAACCCACCCGTCCACTCACTGACCACGACTAGATCCACGCCAGGCTCCGACGGCGCCGCTGGCGGCGCAGGCGGCTGGGATATTCGCTTCGCCTGCCGGCGCTGCTCCCCCATCACCATCCCCTCCTCAATCGACGAAAGACACTGGAGCGTAACGCCACAACCACCCGGATGCGCCCAGACCAACCTGCCGAGTTCCCGGACCAACCTCGGCGGACACTGGCCGGATTACGCCGCCGCCCGGCTCGGACGTTGCCACCCCGCACGGGCTCCGCATGGAGCTGGTCTCTCACACACGGCGGCTGTTCTTCAGCATGATGGGCACGCTGATGACCTTCGGCGCACTGGTGTTCGCCGCCCTGCGCCTCGCATGAGCCTCGTTCGACAACGGTGTGGTGTTGATGGACCATCTACCCATGAGCGAGCCCGCCACTAGGGCGGATCAGCTCCCTTAGGAGCGGCCCCTGCACCGATAAGGCGCCTTAGCGCCCCTCGCAGAGCGCCTTCAGGCGGGCGAGCGACGAGCGGAACACCCGGTTGACCAGAGGGACGACGGCTGCCCCAGCGACCAGCTCGCCGATGCGGCCGAGCGGCGGGTCGAACTCCTCCCACCACACGAGGCGGGTGCCCTCAGCCGTAGGCTCCAGATCGAACGCGCCGACGCCGCGGATCAGCCGGCCGAGGTGGCGGACGCCAATGGTCGAGCGCTCAGACCACTCGGTCGTCTCCATGTCGTCGGTGACCACCAGGCCGCCAGCGATCACGGTCCGGCAGCGCAGCACGACGCCGAGGCCCTCCCGGTGGGGGGTGAGGACGGCGACGCTGCGCGCGTCGACCATCCACCGGGGCTGCGCCTCCCAGTCGATGAGCACCTCCCAGACGCGCTCGACTGGCGCTTGGATCACGGTGCTCGCCTCGATCCGTGCCACTACGCGCCTTTCTGGTGCGCCGGGTTTGCCCCTACCGTGACGGCGCCGGATAGCCTTCCCCCATGTTTATCGACTTGCACGGCGTCAAACACCACTATGTGAGCAAGGGCGAAGGGCCGCCGATCGTGTTCGTCCACGGTCTGGGCGGCAGCCTGCACGTCTGGTGGGGCGTGATGGAGTGCCTCGCCTTGCACCATCACGTCGTCGCGCTGGACCTACGGGGATCCGGCCGCAGCGGGGCTAGCCGGGGCGCGTTCTCGATCCAAGGATGGGCGCGCGACGTGGCCGCGCTGATCGGCGCGCTGGAGCTACCCGCAGTCACCCTCGTCGGGCACTCGCTGGGGACGCTCATCGCCCAGCAGACCGCGCTTGACTTCTCGGAGGCTGTCGACAACCTCGTCTTGATCGGCGGGATCTCGTGGTTCGAGCCGCCGATGAAAGAGCAGTACCTCAAACGCGCCGAGCTTGTCGAGAACGAGGGCCTGGACACCCTGGTCGACGACTGGCTGCCCGGGGCGATCTCCCCACGCAACCGGGCAACGAATCCTCAGCTCGTCGGCCTGCTCCGTGATCTGTTCCTCCGAAACGACCCGGCCGGCTACGCGAAGGCGTGCCGAGCGCTGGCCAACGCCTCGCCCATCCGGCGCGAGGACATCGGCCAGCCGACGCTCCTGATCGTCGGGGACCACGACCGCTCGACGCCGATCGCGATGACCGAGGAGCTCCACCGCGAGATCCCCGTCTCCCGCGTCCGTGTGATCGCAAACGCGTCGCACTGGCTCACGCTCGAGCAGCCCGACGAGGTCGCGGCGGCGATCCTCGAGTTCCTCACCTGATCCGCGGTCGTGGCATTTGCCTAAATAAGCGGGCAACAGTAACGGCATAAGCGCCTCGCTGGCGCTGTTGGCCTTCGTGCACCCGCCCGTAAATACGGTTGGGAGCACTGAGGTTGAGGCGCACTGTGATCGTCGTCACACAATCCTGAGCTTCCTTTCACGCGGGCGTGATACGTCAGGGATTTCCCCGACTATCAGCCGGCTAACTTCCGTTCTCTTTATGGGTGGCCGCTATGGGCCACAGGGACAGAACGGGATCCCCACAATCACGGCACCGAGCGGAATGGTGTTGCGGGGACGGGAGGTTCAGGATGCTGCCGGTTGCGATGTTGGCGCACGCTAAATGGTTCGTCGACTGGTCACGGCCGTTCCCAAGCGACTGGGAATTCATGCTGGATCCAGGCTCGATCACCATGATCGCGATCATCGCAATCCTTGCGGTCATTTGCATCGTGGTGCTCCGCGGGGTCGGCATTGCTGATTTGCCGAGCTACCCATGGATGGCCCGGCTGCAGCCAGTGTTGCCAAGGCTCCTCGCGGCCTCCTTAGGAGTGAACTTGCTCCCGCTGGTGGTGACCAACAGCTTCCTCGCGCCGCATCTGTCCTTGCAGGACGTCACTGGTGGGTGGGTGTTCGCTCTGATCGAAGGGATCGTCGGCGTCTGGCTGATCGCTGGCAAGCGCCTGCAAGATGCCGCCATAGCGACCGGGGCGCTCGGGGTCATCGGCCTGCTGCTCTTCGGCCCAGTCACCGTGCTGGAGGCTGGCCATATGTGGGGCATCGCCTGGTTCATCTGGATGAGCTGCGGGTCTGACCAAGCTGTCTCCGACTTCCCACCCGCAGACAGGGTGTGGTCGGGCGTGCTGGGGCTGCGGCTTGGCCTGGGCGCCTCCCTCGTCACGGGAGCCGTGACCGAGAAGCTGATGCACCCCTCGATCATGGCGGCCGTCTTGGAGGCCCACCCTGAGTTGAACGTTTCCGGGGTGCTTGGCCTGGGTCTCGACACGGCAACCTTCATCCGCTTCTTAGGGTCGGTGGAGTTGCTCCTAGGTGTCTTGATCATGGTTGGCGTGACCCCAAGGTTAGTGGCTCTCGTCGCCGCTGGGCCTTTTATCGCCACGGTCCCGCTGTTCGGGCGCACTGAGCTATTTGGGCATCTGCCCTTGTACGGTGCGCTGCTCGTCCTGCTGGTGTATGGCACGGTTGGCCGGCTGGCGCCGGCTCCTCGCCCGAGCCGCAAGGCCGCACACCCGCCACGCGTCACCACTGGCGCGAGCGAACAGACCACCACGATTGAGCAATCCTCCGCGCCAGTCAGCGTCGGCGCCGATGCCGATGAGACGCGGAATTGAGACACAAGAACGATTCTTGAAAGGATCTAGCTATGCAAAGAAAACAACTGCTCGCGTACACGAGCTGGCTTGCCAAGCATCAACGCTTGACATTCGCGCCCGAAAACCTCGTCGAGGCATACCTGGCGATGACCCAGCTCGACGTTGACGAGCCTGCCGCGTGATGACGAGCCAAAGTGGAGGGTCCGTCCAACTCTCCGGACAAACCCTCCACTTTTGGCATCCACAGATCACGAGGGGGGCGCGAACCCGCCTGCGCCGCCGGCCGGGGACGGGGGCGCCGCCGCTTGCCCGACCGGTTTGGCCATTGCTCCCCGCTGCTGGTAGCGGGCAGCCACGCAGCGCAGGAACAGCTCCGCAGAGGTCTCTGCAGGCAGATCATGGTGGATGCGCCGCGCGATGAGCGTGGCGAGGTCCATCGCAAGCGTGGCGCGCGACGACGGGTCAAGGCCGCCGGCCCTCAGCAAAAACTGGCGGATCGTAGCGTAGTCATAGGTCCGCAGGCTTGAGACGTCGAGCGTTGCGGCGTATGCCTCAGCGCCTTGGGGGACTGTGAACGTGATGGCGGTGGGGTGGCCGGCGCCGGTGCGCTCACGCACGACAAGCGTGCCCGCCGCCAAGTCCCCGAGCCGCTGGTGGCGCCTGCTCACCACCGCGCTCAGCACGGCGGCCAGGCCGAGCGTCAACTGGAAGTCGACGAGGCCGACCGCGGCGCGGATCGCGGCGTGGCGGAAGCCGATCGGCGCGCCCTCTACAGTCACGACCCGCAATCCCATCGCCGCCTTCCCCAACGTGCGACCGCGCCAGAGCGTCTCCATCCCCACCGGGTAGCCCCACAGGATCCCGAAGAACAGCAGGATCACCAGCGTGATCCCGAGCCAGTCCGGCAGCGCGCCCAGGGCGCCGGCCGATCCCAGCAGCCCGGCCGTGGCGGACAGCGCAAAGAGCAGGGTGAACTGGATCAGGTAATCGGTGAGTAGCGCGCAGAAGCGCGACCCAATGTGCGCCGCCTCGAACTCAAGCGGCACAGCCTCCGGCGTGACGATCACCGCTACCCCTTCCTGGCGCTTATCCGCCTCTATCGTGGCCGGAGTGGACGTCGACCGCTTCATCACCACGAACCAGCCGGTCTGGGACCGGCTCGAGGCCCTGACAGGCAGCGGGGTGGGCACGGTACCGGAGGACGAGATCGACGACCTGGTGCGCCTGTACCAGCAGACCTCCGCGCACCTCTCGTACGCCCGCACGTACCTGCGGGACCCGTCGCTGGTCGCGGCGCTCTCACGGCTGACCGGGCGTGCCGGAGCCGTCATCTACGGTACCCGGCCCCGCACGCTCCGGGCGCTAGGGCGCTACATCGCTGACACGTTCCCGGCGGCGCTGTGGCACATCCGGTGGTTCGTGCTGGCCAGCGCCGCGCTGTTCTTGCTGCCCGCGCTCGGCGTCGGGATCTGGATGGCGAGCTCGCCGGAGGCGCTCAACGCGCTCGCCCCACCGGCCTTGCGCGAGGCGTACGTCGCAGAGGACTTCGAGGCCTACTACTCGTCCCAACCAGCAAGCGTCTTCGCGTCCCAGGTGACCACGAACAACATCCAGGTCAGCATCCTGGCGTTCGGTGCCGGCATCCTGGGATGCCTGGTCACCGCGTACATCCTGGCGGCCAATGGCGCGAATGTTGGCTTCGCGGCTGGGCTGTTCGCCGCCGCCGGGCAGCAGCCCCGCTTCTGGGGGCTGATCCTCCCGCATGGGCTGCTCGAGATCACCGCAGCGCTGATCGCGGGGGCGGCCGGCCTCCGCCTTGGCTGGGCGGTCATCGACCCCGGCGACCGTCCCCGCAGTGTGGCGCTGACCGACGAGGCCCGCCGGGCGGTCACCGTGATCGTCGGCCTCGCGCTCGTGTTCGCCGTGGCGGGCGCGATCGAGGGCTTTGTCACCGGCTCTGGCCTGCCCACCTGGGCTCGGGTTGGGATCGGGATGACGGCCGAGGCCGCCTTTGCCGCCTACGCCGTGCTGCGTGGCCGGGCAGCCACGGCCCGTGGCTTGACCGGCGCACTGGGCGAGGACCGCCGCTGAGCGGCATCACCCGGCTGGGCGCAGCCGGTCGTCGAGCTTGCGGACGCAATCCAGGCCAGCCCACTCGGGGCGGAATCCGCCACGCACCCCGTGGATGCGCTGCACACCCATGCCGTGGCCGAACCGCTCGGCGAGGTCCAGCGCCTCGTGCAGGCCAGCGCACGCCGCCTCCGGCTCGCCCTGCAGCACCCGAGCGGCGGCGATGTCAACGAGCAAGGTCACTCTCCAAGCCCCTTTCCTGGGACCGACAAGCGCCTGCGTGAACGCCTCCACGGCAGGCTCCGGTTGGCCGAGCAGCAACAGGCCGATCCCCACGTTCTTGTCTCTTGCCTGGCTGTCGCTCTCACAGGCGAAATGGCGTGCAAGCCAGCTTCCGCCGTCCCCTGACCCGGACCGGTCGGTCAACCGCTCAGCGGTTTCGACCGCCCGGCGGAAGCCGGACTCGTCCCGATTGCCGGTCATACCAGCCGCTAGCCACCACTGCAACGACGCACGCGTGTTGACGTCTGCATCATGCGCGTAGTGGATAGCTTCGGACAGCTTCGTGACCTGGCGGCGCGGATCAGCGCCACGACCTCCAGACGGCATCGGCGAGAGGAGGATTGCCCCCACACCTAACGCCTGAGCACGCAGCGTGTCATTAACACTGTCCTCAGCGACACTGCGCGCCACTGCGAAACAACCACGAGCCAGCCGCCGATCACCCATGCAGAACGCCAGCATCCCTGCATGCGCGCATGAGCTGACGGTGACGACCTCCAACCGCCGCCGGTCTGCCTCGGTCATTGGCCGGTCAAGCAAACCAAGCAGGTCATCGGCCTGCCGAGCGACCTCGCCGACAAGCTGGCGTGGCCGCCTGGTGGGACCCAGCCTCAGCTCCGCCAGCGCGTCGGCGAACTTCTCGTGCGCCAACACCAGCCCAGAATCAACCGGGTAGCGATCCTGGACAGTGATCCGCTCCACCGCCTCCAACGGCGCCAGCGCCGCCGCCACCCCCGCCGCCCCAACACCCTTCGTGGCGTGCCTGCGGTCCGTGCCAACTCCAATCCCGTCGAGTCCAGCCAAGTCTGCCACCCGCACCAGCGGATCACCCTGGGTCAAGATGTCGAACCGCCGCTTGGCCTCGTCGTCCGCGCGGCGCAACAGCTCGTCCAACGCCCGCTGATTCACCACCTGCGGGACGATGCCCGGTCTGTCCTCCCAATCACCGGCGGTGCTCGTGCCAACACCCAGCTGCGCCGCGAAATCGTCCAAACCGTCCCGCAACGCCGCGCGCAACGCCGCCGCCAACCCACCCGTCCACCGGCCCACCACCACGACCACCTGCGGCCCCGCTTGCGCCGGGCGCCTCGGCGCCGCTGGCTGGACCCGCCGCGCTGGCGACCGCTCGACACCCTCACCCATCACGCTCCCCCTTGCACATCGAGAAGTTTGTGGAACGAGCGTAACCAGACCAGTCACCCCCACCGGAGCTCACCGGAGCTGAGCGGTATCACGCGGCCGGGCGCAGGACACGGCGCCGGCATCGCGGTGGTCCGCCGCGGAGCGGAAGCCATCCTGTCCTTCACCCTTACGATTACGCGCCGTCTGTCGCAATGGGCTCAGGCTTTCCCTCAGCGTCTTTGTGACGAACCTCAAAATCAACAAACGCGGCCAGTAACGTACGGTAGATTCTCTCGACGACCTCTACGTCAGCGCCAAGCTCAATCGCCAACCTGCGCACATTGGCCAGGACCTCTGCCTCTCGCTCTGGGACATGGATATCGTCCACTGAGCGCTTATGGTCAACGACTTGCCGTACACAATCATTTCGCCGTGCGACGAGCGCAATGATTTGACGATCGATCTCGTCGATCTGGATACGAATTTGCTCAAGGCTCATCCAATATCCTCCTGTACGGTATGAGAGCCGAGCTGGTCACCTACGACGAAGGGGCAAAAGCATCGCTACTCTAGCTGAAAAACTTTGACTTGCCCTAAGGAAACTCACCTGCTGCCTTGACCGGCCGTCCCCATCCGTGGCCATCGAGCATGTAGCTGGACCGACTTTATATATAGTGCCTTATCATGACAATCTGTATAATAAGGACCTATGCTCGCCCTCAAGGCCAAAGACGCCGACCCACACGCGGGATAGTGAGGAATATCCAGTGTCCGATCCCGGTCAGAGCCGCCAGCCGCCACTTGCCCGGATGGGAGAGCTGCATGTCGACGTAGGGCGGCGATCCGGTCAGCCACGGGACGCAAGCCCGGCGATATGACACGCGCCAGTTCCCCAGACATACTTGGTCGATGCCTGACAGCGACGCCAATGGCCACGGCGCAGGGATGTCGCGGCTGAGCAACCGCTACGGCCGATGCCCGAAGTGCGAGCTGATCGTTCCGGCCTCCTCTGACCAGACTGAAGCCGGCGGTGCTCAGATGACACCCGCCGGAGCGATGCAGTGCGGGTTGTGCGCACACAGCGTCGAGGCTGCCGAGCTGAGGTGGCTGGACCTCCGCTACCGCTGCCCCGACTGCGAAGCGGTGATCCGCGTGCCCGACGATGCGGCAATCGTGGCCTGCCCCGGCTGTGACAGCTACTTCTTCAACCCCACCAACCCTCCCGACGTCCAGCAGCGGGCCGATGCGGTGCTGGCCGAGCGTGCCCGCATCGCCCAGCTGATCGCTGACCTGGACAGGCGGCTCGCTGAGGCGCAAGCTCACTTCGACGCGATGCGCCAGGCGCCATCATCGGCCTCCTGGAGGGAATGGGAGACCTGCGGCAAGCGCACCGAGGCCCTGTACGGCCAGTTCGGCACGTGCGTGCTGCCGGCGGGCCACACCGTCCCATGCACCCCGTTTACCACTCCGGGGCGCTCGCAAGGGCCTTCCCACGAGCCGGTGCGGGTGCCCGACGAGTGGATCGACCGGAGCCGGCCGCTGCCCGAGATGTTCACTGACGTCTTCACCCAGGCCGTGCGTAGCGTCACCTCGCCCCGCGAGCAGCGCATCATCGAGCTGCGCTACGGCCTGGATGGCAAGCCCGGGCGCACATTCCGGCAGATCGGCGAGGACCTTGAGCGGTCACAAAGCCGGGTGCGTGACCTCCTCTGGCAGGCTTGGAGCAAGGTTCAGCGGGTAGCCCGGTGGCCCGACCCAGAGCGGCCCATGGAGCACCGCACCTGCAGGATCGTCGTCCACGTGGCGACGGAGGTGCTCGGCAACCCGCACGACGCGCACACCCCTGCCCGTGTCCGCGCCTTCGTCGACCAGGCGTTTCCCAACGTCCGGCCGCAGGTGAGCGCCCGCCTGGTGGTCCAGCTTTCCGACGTCGACATCTACCTGCTGACCGGGGGACGTGAGGAGGCTCTCTACAGAGCCATCGCGGCTGCACACGGCGCCTGACCAGCGCCCAGGAAGAAGCCCCCCACCGAGGAAGAGCCCACGGCCTACGAGCGGCGCTGCTCAAACTCACGCATAAACTCATCGAGGCCCGCACGGAAATCTGTTTTGCGGACGTTTCTTCGCTGGAACTCAGAAAAAACCGTGAGACGGTCATGGACGTGAGCCAGCTCATCGATCACGTTTTCCTTGGCCATCGGGGCCTCTTCCCAAAACTCAGGGACCCGAACGCAGCAGATGAGCTCCACTGTCCGCGCAGCGGTTTTCGTCCTTGGCTCAGTCCGCTTATGGTACTCGTCGGCAGCCAAGCGCCGAGCTTTTCGGTAGATCGGGAACGCCTCATCACCTCGCCCTAGCCGGTGGAGGGCTTCCGCCTTTCCGAAGATCGCCCACTTATCCTGATCACCTGCCTGAGTAAAAGCGCTCAACGCTCTCTTATAATATTCAGTTTTCCCTACTGAGTCCGGGCACTCGTCTCCAGCCTCAGTCGCGATGTTACCCAGCGTTGTGAGCACCTTACCCCTTACCCGTTCTGCCCGCATCCTATCAATGTCAACCCCGACCGCGACTTTCCCGAGCAGGCTCTCAAGAGGCTCGACCAGATCAGCGGCCCGCGTGGAGCTTTTGTTAAAAAATTGTGCTTCAATAATATTCCGCTGAAGCTCCAGGTCCATTAAGGGCGAAGCATTTCTCCTTGCATTCGCGAAGCTTCGCTCTGCCCTGGCGAACTCCGCGAGGTTATCTTGCTCGCGCCCTATCCAATACCACGAAAAGCTTTGCAGCACACGCAAGTCCGAGGTCTCCTCTTGCGCCACCACCCTCTGCCAAGACTCTAGTGACTCCTCAAAATTCTGGACCAAATGAAAATCCATACCGCGGATAAATAAAGCATAAGGAGTCAGCTGCAAGGTCTCTGGAATCAATAGTCGATTCGTCTCGAAGCCGTCAATCTTTTGCGCGAGCCGGGTAACCTCAGAGCGCAGCGTGGGGTTGGAGGCCAACTCATGGACATCTTCATCAGGCACTCTCGCCACAAGCAGCCTCGCCTGCTGGTCGAGCTGCTTAAGCCTCTCACTCGCTTCTCTTTCGATCGACTTCGAAGCGCTCTCGCTCGCCTGCCTTGCAAGCTCTAGCGTTGCGTTGACCAGCTCGAGAGTATCCTTCGACGACGCGAGAAAGGCGGTATGGATCGCATCTGCTCTCTCCTGCGCTGCCCTCTCCCCCGCCACAGACAGCGCATGAGACTCTTTGGAGAGCGAGTGAGACTCTTTAGACAGCGCATGAGACTCTGTCGCTCGTGACTCCGCTCGGAAATAACCAATTGCAGACACGCCCGCAGTTAAGGCAAAGAAAAGACCAACGAAGGCAAGAGTAACGTTCACGAGGTTCGATAGGCCGTCAATGCTCTCTCTGAGCACCGCGACCTCCCGCTCAAGCGACGAGACTTTGTCGTTTATGTCCGTCGATGGTGGTGGCTGGGCGAACGCCCGTAACGAGAAGACAGTCACCACAGCCAGGGCCAGCGCGACTGCCAGCGCGCAGAGACGGCCCGGCGATCGCCCCCGCATCCTGCCCCTCCTGACAAGATCCGCTTTCCCAAAACTAATACCCGAACCGGTGAGGGGCAATGAAGGAGGTTGATTCGGCAATTCATCAGGCGCCATGGCCTGAGCTGACTACAGCCGGCCCATGGCCTTCACCTCCAGGTAGGCGTCGGCCAATGCTCCGGCCAGCGTGCTGGGCGGGGCGTCGACGACGATGGCGCCACGGCCGCGCAGCGCGGCGACCGTGCGGCGGCGCTCGTCCAGGGCAGCGACCGCCGCGGCCTTGCGGTACACGCTGCCCGGGTCGGTTGGCACAGCGCGCGCCCACCGGTCGACGTCCGGATCGCGCACAGCGCCGACCAGCACGACATGCTGGCGGGCGATCAGCGGCAAGGCGGGCAGCAGCGCCTGCGTGACCGCAGCCTCCGCCAGCTCGGTGAGCACGACGAACAACGACCGCCGCCGGAAGCGGGAGAGCGCCGCAGCGAACGCGCCGCGGTAGTCGCTCTCGACGAGCTGCGGCTGGAGCATGTACAGCGCGTGGGTGACCCGGCCCAGCTGGTCGCGGCGGTTGCCGGGCGGCACGACCGCGACGAGGTCGTCGGCGAAGGCGACCAAGCCAGCGCGGTCACCGAGCCGGGTCGCAACGGCTGTCAGCGCCATCACCGCGTCGAGCGCGTGGTCCAGCCGCGGGATCGCCTCTGCGGGCGCCTCGCTGATGAGGCCCGCCATCGTCCGGCCCACGTCGAGCAACAGCAGCACGGTCTGGTTACGCTCTGCGCGGTAGGTCCGCACGATCGGCTTGCCCACACGGGCGGTCGCCGCCCAGTCCACCCGGCGGAACTCGTCGTCCACGGTGTACTCACGCAGGCGGTCGAACTCGGTGCCCCCGCCGCGCCCCTGCGCCGATCGCAGCCCCACCTCGAGGATCCGCGCCCGCGCGATCCGCAGCTCGGCCTCCTGCCGCGACCGGAACGGTGGGTAGACCCGCAGGGTCGAGCGGAGCCGCAACCGCCCTTGCCGGGCGACGAGCCCAAGCGGCCCCTCGACCCGCGCGACCAGCTCGACCACGTCGAACCGCCCCCGCCGCGACGGGCGGATCAGGGTGCGAGCCATGGCGCGCCCCCTGGGCGGGACAACCAGCCGCGCCCGCCGTGAGCCCGCGCGCAGCGACGGCGCCAGCTCGTCGGCGAGCCGCACCCGCAACCGCCTCGGGCCCGGGTTGCCCACCCGCCAGACCACCTCGCCCTGCCCGCCGAGGCTGAGCACGGCCGGCAGCTCGCGGTGGATCTCCAGATCGCTAGGCCTCGGCGCCAACGCCCAGTCCATGGCGGCGAGGGCGAGCAGGGCCACGTTCAGCGCGACCGCGACCGCCGTCCCACGCCCCGGCGCGGCCACGATCACCGGGGCGGCCAGCGCCGCGGCTGCCGGTAGCCGCCAGGTCGGGACCGGGGCCGCCCTGGTAGGCGCGCGTGACCCCGCTCGCCTGCCTGCGGCGCCACGCGCGCATCGAGCGACGGGGGCGCTCATGGGTCCAGATCGATCCGCACGGTCAGCAGGTCGGTGCCCATCACCCGCACGAGAGCGGCGTTGACCGGTCGCAGCCGTCGCTGGCGCTCGCGTGGGTCGTCGTCAGGCAGCAACTGCGCCGTGCCACTGCGCCAGCGCCCCTGCACGCGGACGCGGACCCGGGGGTTGGCGGCGATGTTGCGGACGTAGCCTGCCCGGTGCCCATGCTCGGCGACGATCCAGAACGTGTCGCCCTCCAAACCGTTCCCGACTGGAGTGCGGCGGGGCTTGCCACTGGTGCGCCCGACGGTCTCGAGCAGCGACCACCATGGCACGTACCCCGCCACCCGCCTCACCATAGGGTTGACCCCGTACTTGGCGAGGGCGGTGGTCAGGCGTCCTTTATCCATGGCGGGCACGAGCTTGCGTCGCTGTGGGGTCAACCCTCGGGCCCCAGTGAGGGAGCCTCGGCAGCCGGGGTGGGCGTGGCCACGGCCATGTGCTGGCTGGCGAGGTTGTCGAGCACCATACGCTGCATCCACCTGAGCCTACGGCGCAACAGGGCCGACAGGATCCGGCCCCAAAACCCGCCGGGGAGATCGGCGGCAAGGCGGTGGTGGAGCACGGCCCCTTCCTCCGCAGGCGTGACGTCGTACCGCACCCGCATACGGATCCCCACCACAACCTCGTGCTCGACCGCGCTCGGCTCGACCGCGAGGATCTCCGCGCGGCCACCCACGTCAAACCCGAGCATCCGGGCCTCGCCGACCACGACGTCCCCGCCCCGCAGCCGTCGCGGCCCGCGGACTGACACAATCTCCGGCTGCCACTGCGGCCAGCTCTCTGGAGTGACGAGTCGCTCGATGAGGGCGTGCGCATCCATCGGAATGAGCCGTGACCTTGCGATGACATAACGGGGCTTCACGTTCGCCTCTCTCCCCAATGGAGGTTGGAAGACCTGCGAATAGAGAACATAGTTGTCCTAGTTGATGAGTATGTCGGGAGTGAATAGCGCTTTCCATGCTGCGCTGCCCCCGTGGCGAGGGAATGATTACCAGGTGAGATGGAGTCCGGTGGGAACGGGTGGTGATTGGGAGCACGATGAATCCTTCTGAGGCGAGCCAGTCGTTTGCTCAGTGGGCTGGGGGGCTGCCACAGAGATGGTTGATGGCGCTTGTGGTGGCGATACTCATTTTGTCCCGATTGACACAAGAACTCGGCACGAACGGGGCGCCATGGCGGCGGTTGACTGTCATTACGATCATTTTTGGGCTCGGAGTTCTTGTCTGGTGGGCCTGAGCCACAGAGGGCGCGCCGTCCCGAGCTACATTGCAACGCCGTCAGCGCGGCACCGGCACTGAGGCGAGCAGGCCGGACAGCACGCCGTCCGCGGTCACGCCCTCAAGCTCGGCCTCCGGGCGGACCAGCACACGGTGGCGGAGCGCCGGCAGCGCGACCGCCTTCACCTCATCAGGCGTCACGAACGGCTTGCCGGCGAGCCAGGCCCACGCCTTTGCGGCGTGCAGCAGCATCGTCGCGCCGCGCGGGCTGACGCCCAGCGACAGTGAGGGAGACTCGCGGGTGGCGCGGGCGAGCGCCACGATATAGCCCTGGACGGCCGGCTCGGCGCGGACGGCGCTGACCTCCGCGCGCCCGGCCTGCAGGTCCTCCGGCCCGGCCACCGCCTGGACATCAAGGCTAGAGAGGTCATGGGGGTCCATCCCCGCCTCGTGGCGGGCCAGCACCTGGAGCTCCTGCGCCTCGGTCGGGTAGTCGACGACAAGCTTGAACAGAAACCGGTCGAGCTGCGCCTCCGGCAGCGGGTACGTGCCCTCGTACTCGACCGGGTTCTGGGTGGCGGCGACGAGGAACGGGTCGGGCAGCCGCCGCGGCGCACCCTCAACAGACACCTGCCGCTCCTCCATCGCCTCCAGCAACGCCGCCTGGGTCTTCGGCGGGGTGCGGTTGATCTCGTCGGCCAAGAGGAGGTTGGTGAACACCGGCCCCTCACGGAACCGGAACACGCTCCGCTCCTGCTCGAAGATCACCTGGCCGAGCACGTCTGACGGCATCAAGTCCGGCGTGAACTGGACCCGGGCCGCGGCCAGTCGCAGCGTGGCCGCGAGCGTCTTGACCAGGAGCGTCTTCGCCGTGCCCGGCACGCCCTCGAGCAGGACATGGCCGCGCACGAGCAGGGCGGCCAGCAGCCCGCTGACCACTGAGTCCTGGCCGATGACGGCCTTCGCGACCTCGTCGCGGACGCGGGCGATCACCGCCCGGGCCGTGGGGGGGTCCCCGAGAGATCCGGGAGCGGTCTCGTTCACCGCGGCCTCAGCCGACACGTGCGTGTCCTTCCAGTAGTCCCTGACGGATGCGCTCGATCTTCCGGCCCAGGCGCACCAGCTCCTCGTCCGTCATGGGGTCGGGACCGTCGAGGGCGGACCGTACCTCCTGCGGGTCGAGGCGCGCCGCCGCGACCGCGCCGCCAAGCGCGTCGCTCGGCGTGGGCAGCGGCAGGCCGAGCCGCTCAGCCAGCGTGCGGCGCAGGTCGGCCCGGAGCAGCGCGGCGCTCCGGCGGCGGCCACGAGTGCGCTGGAGCAGGTTGCCCACCGCGATCACCAGCTCGGAGCCGGGGATCCTGACCGGGGTCCGCTCGGCCACCGGTTTCCCAAGCCGGCGAGCCCGCCACGCCACAGCGAGCAGGAACGCGACGCCGACCTGGACGAGCGCGACCCGGACACGCGCGGGCAGCAGGTCGGCAAGGGACGCGCTGCCCTCCCCTGGCCTTGGCGGGCGGAGGATCGTGACCCGCTCGGTCCCGCCTGGGGCGAGCAGGGCGGTGGCGAGCAGCGCGTTGTCGGCAGCGCCAAGGCGCTCGTTCGTGAACACTGTGGGGCCACCTAGCGCCACGACCGCGCCGTCGCCGATCCCGCTCACGACCAGCCACGCGCCACGGTGGCGTGGGAAGCAGCGCACCTCGCCGCCGGAGTAGGTGACCCCGCCAGCGGCGACCCGCTCGACATGGCGGAGCGCAGCGAGGTCACAACGCTTCGACAGGGGAGGGTTGAGGAGCCCCACCTCGGTGAGGCCGGCGATCTTTGGCGCAAGCTCAGAGGTAGGGTCGGTCAACACCAGCCGCCCGCCGCGCGCGACCCAGCCCCTCACCCCCCTCCGTTGGGCGTCGTCGAGATCGTCCCGCAAGAGCAGGGCAGCCGCCACGTCCGCTCCCGGCACCGCGTCGGTCACGCGGACGTCCGCACCCAGCTCACGCAGCGTATCGACGAGCGCCTTGGTCCCCAGGGGGCCAGTCGACGCGGGATCCAGCGGCGCGCCCTCCCGCCCCCCGGGGCCCATGACGACCGCCACGCCGCCGAGGGCGATCAGCAGGAGGAGCAGCGGGAGCGCCCGGCGCATGCGGCTGCTCACGTCGCGGCTCCCACAGCGCTGCGGCCGCGGCGCAGGCCGGCGTGGCGCCGGACCTCGCCGGCCTCCGCGCGCAGCTCCTGGACGTCCTGGCGGGACGCGGGCGCGTTGCCGTACCAGACCGCCTCAAACGCGCGCGTGAGCGCGGTCGCGCTGGGGTCAGCGCCCGGCAGGCTCACGCGGAGCGCAGCCAAGTACTCGCCGGTCGTGCGGCCGGGCACCTCCTCGACCAGGCCAGCGGCGGCCAGCTCGGCGATCAGCTCCCGGTAGCGGCAGCGCAGCGCCTCGCGCCAGCGGCCGGCCTGCTCGTGCCCGGAGGCCTCGGCCGCCCAGCCGGCGCCCGTGCGGCCAGTCGCACCCGTGACAGGGTCGACGATGTCTGGGTCCGCGCGCACCCCGCGGAGAAACCAGACCGCGACCGCCATGAGCACCGCGAGGACGGCGAGCACCACAGCCCAACCGACCAGCGCACCGCCCTGGGCGCCCAACGCGTCGAGCAGGCGCCCGAGCTGGTCGAGCGCCCAGCCCCAGACCCGGTCGAGCAGCGAGGGCCGGCTTAGCCGGTACTCAGGGCGCGCGAGCACCTCTCCGACGATGCGCTTGACCTGCTCCGCATCAACGGTCGGCGGGGGCAGCAGCTCGGCGGCGGTCACCTGTCGAGGTCTGCCGCCCTCACCTGCAGGTCGAGACCCTCCTGGCGGACGCGGCCGTCGAAGTAGAGGAGCGTCGCGACGATCGCGGCGAACGGGATCTGCACCAGCTGCCCGAGCATGCCGCCGAGCCCGGCCAGCACCCACGCGAGAGGCCCGCCAAGCCTAGTGCCGATCAGCACCGGCACCGTGCCCACAAGGAAGGCGATAATCCCCACGAGTATCCCCGCGACGATCACGGCCACGACCGTCGGCCCCAGGCGCGGCTTGCGCAGCTGCCATGACCGCCGCATGGCCGCGACCGGTCCGAGACCCTCGGTCACGATCGCTGGCGCGGTGGCCACGAAGAGCGCGGTGACGATGGCGACGCCAATGATCCCTCCGAGCAGCAGCAGGAGGCTCAGCGCGGCCAGCCCCCCGCTGCCGGCCGCGACGGCCGCGCCGAGCGCCACGAACGCGGGCAGGATCGCCAGGACCTCGCTGATATGGACGAGGATCGCCGCGCCGACCAGCGAGCCGAAGCGCCCTGCCGCCGTCCCCAGCGCCGCCCGCCAGTCGGCAGGCTCCCCCAGGTAGGACCGCCCGGCGATCACGCAGGCGGCGCCGGCCAAGACCGGCAGGACCAACACCCAGACCAAGCCGTTGATGAGCGACGCGGCCTGCTCAGCGGGGCTGCCTACCGCCCCCTGCTGAGCGAGGCGCTCAAGCGCGGCTGGATCGGTGAGCAGCTGGAAAAAGTCAAAGCGTAGTTGGTCCCGTTGGAGGAATGCTGACACCAGCTGGAGTGGGACAACGACCACCCCGATGGCGAGCAGCAGGGCTCGCCAGTTCGCGACGAACAGCCGGACCGCGCCATCGAGCAGATCGCCAAGGTTCATCGGCCGTAGGGGAATCGGCCCTCGTGTCGGGTCGCCGGTCGTCACGGGGCCTCTCCTCCTTGAGGTGACACCCTGAGCATAGCTGGGTCAGGAGGTGGGCAGACCCCGGCTCTCGATGACGACCAGCGCCGCCTCCGCCCGAAGCGCCTCATGGTCCTCGGTGTCGAGGCTAACGGCCGGCTCAACGCCGGCCTGAGCCGCTGGGGCCGGGGCGGACTCCGAGCCATCCTCGCTGGACTCAGGCGCAAGCAGGCCGACGCGCCGGGCGCGCGCGACGACCTCGGGCGGGGCGATCGCGAGCACCTCGGCCACCGCGCGCGCGACCGCATCGAGGTAGTCCTCGACCGCGGCGGGCTCATATCCCAGCGAGGCGAGCGGGAAGCGGGCGCGCGCGGCCCTGGCCGGGGCGGGCGGTGCGCCCGCCGGCACGCGGGTGGCGGGCGGCTCGTCACGCGCGAGCGCGACGATCACCACCGCAAGGCCGGCAAGGCAGGCGATGACCACAACCAGCATGCAGCGCAGTATGCACCCTCTGCGCTCGACCTGGGGGATCCTGTGCTCGACCTGGGGGATCCTGTCACCATGCGCATCAAAATCGGCACCCGCACGTTTGACCTCGACCGCGAGGTCGCGGTTATGGCGATCGTGAACCGCACCCCGGACTCCTTCTTCGACCGGGGCCGGACGTTCGAGCTGCGCGCCGCGGTCGACCACGCGCTCGCGCAGCTGGAGGACGGCGCGGACATCATCGACATCGGCGGGGTCAAGGCCGCGCCTGGGGCGCCAGTGACCCTGGCCGAGGAGCGCGACCGGGTCCTCCCCTTCGTGGAGGCCTTCCGCCGCGCCTCGGACGCGCCGCTCTCGGTCGACACGTTCCGCGCCAGGATCGCGCTCCAGGCCCTGGAGGCCGGCGCCGACCTGATCAACGACGTGAGCGGGATGGTCGAGCCGGAGATCGCCGATATCGTGGCCGCCCACCCGGGCGCGGCGCTCGTCGTGATGCACCCAGGCGGGCCGCCCCGCACCCGCCCGTTCCGCTCGCACTACTTGCCGGACGTCACGACCGTCGTCGCCGCCGAGTGCCGCCGGCTGGCCGCCGAGGCCGAGCGCCGCGGGGTCCCGCACGACCAGATCATCGTCGACGCCGGCCACGACTTCGGCAAGAACACCGCGCACTCGCTGGAGCTGGTCCGCCGGCTGCCACAGCTGTGCGCGCTTGGCTACCCGGTCCTCGTGGCGCTGTCGAATAAAGATTTCCTCGGCGAGACCCTCGGCTTGCCGGTGGACCAGCGGCTCGAGGCCTCGCTGGCGGCGGCGGTCGTCTCGGTCATGCTCGGCGCGCGGATCGTCCGGGCCCACGCGACCCGCGAGCACGTCCGCGCCCTGCGGACCGTTGAGTCAATCCTCGGCTGGCGCCCCCCGACGGTCTCTGCGCGCGGTCTCGACTAGCCGGGTGGGTGGCTTCTGCCGGGAAGCTCCAGCTCGGGCTCGCGGTCGAAGGGGATCGTGGCGCAGCCTGGGCCGGTTGGGGGGACGCGCTCGCGGACCTGCCAGTCGGGCAGGCCGGCGGAGAGGCTCGCGAACTCAACCTCGACCATCTCGTCTGGGCGGATGATCAGGGCGAAGCGGTCAAGCCCCCGGGGAGCGGGCCCCTCCACGACGTTGCCGGCGGCGTCCCAGCGCGAGCCGGTCGCGTTCGCCCCGTACCCGCCCGAGGATGGGCACCAGCCGACGCCCTGCCGCCCGAACTCCTGCGGGAGCGGGCCATTCGTGTTGAACGCGTAGAGCCGGCCATTGACGAGCGCGATCCATGCGCAAGGGTTGCGGTGGTTGAGGCACACCCGGCGTGGGCGATCGGCCACGGCGGCGCGGATCTCGTCGATGTCACCCAGCCGTACCCTTGACGTCCCAGGGCGCAAGCCGGAGGAGAACACTGCCACGACCGCGACGACGCCCGCGATGAACACCGCGGGTATCGCAACGCGGAGCACCCGCGCGTGAGGGGCCATCGGACTGATGCCGGGGCCGTGGGTCGGGACTAGCGTCCGGGGGCGGTCGGGCTCCTCCACCCATCCGAGCCTACCGAGGTGGTATATGTGTCCGCTCAACCTCATCCTGGCCGCAAGGTGGTCGCCCGTGTATTTCCAAGAGCTGGTCGGCGCGTTGGAGTCGTACTGGTCACAGCAGGGCTGCGCGGTCGTGCAGCCGTATGACATCGAGGTCGGGGCGGGCACGATGGCGCCAGTGACGTTCCTGCGGGCGCTCGGCCCGGAGCCGTGGAACGTCGCGTACGTCCAACCGTCGCGGCGCCCAGCTGACGGGCGGTTCGGGGAGAACCCGAACCGGCTGTTCCAGCACCACCAGTTCCAGGTGATCCTCAAGCCGTCGCCTAAGAACGTCCAGGAGCTGTACCTTGACTCGGTCCAGGCGTTCGGCGTCGATCCGCGTGACCACGATCTCCGGTTCGTCGAGGACGACTGGGAGGCGCCGACGCTGGGCGCGTGGGGGCTGGGCTGGGAGGTCTGGTGTGACGGGATGGAGATCACGCAGTTCACCTACTTCCAGCAGTGCGGCGGGTTCGACTGCCGGCCGGTCTCGGCGGAGCTGACGTATGGGCTGGAGCGGATCTGCATGTACCTGCAGAACGTCGATTCGATCTACGACATCGAGTGGGTGTCCGGCGTCCGCTACCGCGACCTGTTCCTCGCCAACGAGATCGAGATGAGCCGTTACGCGATGGAGGCCTCAGACCAGGACCTGCTGTTCAGCCTGTTCGACGCCTACGAGCGAGAGTGCGCCCAGCTGATCCAGCTCGGCCTCGCGCTGCCCGCCTACGACTACGCGCTGAAGTGCTCCCACGTGTTCAACCTGCTGGACGCACGGGGCGCGATCTCGGTCACGGAGCGTGCTGGGTTCATCAAGCGGGTCCGCCAGATCGCGCGGAGCTGCGCGGAGCGCTACCTCACCACCAGGGCGGAGCTGGGCTGGCCGCTGTGCGCGTCTGGCTGGAGGGTCGGCGAGCACCCCCCGATCCTGGAGGGCGAGCCCGCCTCGGCGTACTGGCAGCGTTGGGAGCCACAAGGTGAGGTGGCCTGATGCGGCCGGCCCTGCGTGGGGGCGCGGCCCTCCTCGAGATCGGGACCGAGGAGCTGCCCGCCAGCTTCGTCGAGCCGGCCTTGGGCGCGATGCGCGAGGACCTGCGCGCCCGCTTAGAGGCCGCCCGCCTCAGCCACAGCGAGATCACGATGCTGGGGACCCCGCGCCGGTTGGCGCTGCTGGTCCGCGGCCTCGCGCCGGCCAGCGAGCCGGTGACCGAGCGCCAGCTAGGCCCGTCGCTCGCCGTCGCGTTCTCCCCGGAGGGGGAGCCGACGCTGGCGGCGCGCAAGTTCGCGGAGCGGCACGGCGTCGACGTGGCCGCGCTGGAGCGCGTGGAGACCGGGCGGGGCGCCTACGTCGCCGCGGTGATCGAGCAGCGTGGCAGCAGCGCGGCCGAGATCCTCGCGCACGCCCTCCCGGCGGTGGTCCATGCGCTCTCGTTCCCCAAGTCGATGCGCTGGGGGGACGTGAGCGTGGCGTTCGCGCGGCCGGTTCACTGGATCTGCGCGCTGCTCGACGGCGAGGTCATCCCGGTGACGTTCGGGGACGTCGCGAGCGGGCGGATCACCCGCGGGCACCGCTTCCTCGCGCCTGATCCCATCGAGCTCGCCCATGCGGGCGACTACGTCGAGGCGCTGCGTGCCGCGCACGTCATCGTGGACATCGGCGAGCGGCGCGAGCGCATCCGCGAGCGGTCCGAGGCCGCCGCCGCGCGGGTGGGCGGGCGGTTGGCCGCCGATCGCGGGCTGCTCGACGAGGTCACTCAGCTGGTCGAGCTGCCGAGCCCAGTGCTCGGGAGCTTCGAGGAGCGCTACCTCGACCTGCCCCGCGAGGTGCTCGTCACCGAGATGCAGCACCACCAGCGCTACTTCCCCGTGGAGGACGCGGCGGGGACGCTGCTCCCCTCTTTCGTCGCGGTCTCAAACACGCCGGTTTGCGACGAGGCGCTTTCCCGGCGTGGCTACGAGCGGGTCCTGCGAGCGCGGCTCTCCGACGGCCGGTTCTTCTTCGACGAGGACCGCAAGGTCCCGCTCGCTGAGCGCGTGCCCGCGCTGGAGCGCGTGGTCTTCCAGCAGCAGCTCGGCTCGTACGCGGACAAGGTCGCGCGGATACGGGCGCTCGCGCTCTGGCTGGCCCAGGCGACCGGCCGAGCCGAGCACGCCGAGGTCACCGCCCGCGCCGCCACCCTCGCGAAGGCCGATCTCGTCACCGGCATGGTCGGCGAGTTTCCCGAGCTGCAAGGCGCCATGGGCCGGGAGTACGCGCTGGCGTCTGGGGAGTCACCCGACGTCGCGCTCGCCATCTTCGAGCACTACCTCCCCCGGGGCGCCGATGACGCCCTGCCGACCCAGGACCCCGGAGCGCTCGTCGGCGTCGCCGATCGGCTCGACTCGCTGTGCGGGATCTTCGCGATCGGCAAAGAGCCGACCGCGACCGCCGACCCCTTCGCGTTGCGGCGCGCCTGCCTGGGCGTGATCCATATCACGCTCGACCGCTCCTGGAGGCTCTCATTGCCCGCCGCGGTCAACGAGGCGCTGCGGCTGCTCGACCGGCCCAGCGCCGAGACTGCCGCGCGGGTCCTCGCTTTCATCCGCGGCCGGCTGAGGGCGCTGTGGAGCGAGCAGCACCCGGCGGACGTCGTCGAGGCCGTGCTGGAAGCTGGCTGGGATGATCTCGTCGCGGCCCAGCGGCGCCTGGAGACGCTCGCCCAGCTCGCCGGGCGGCCGGACTTCGTCGCGGTCGCCACGGCGTTCAAGCGGGCCGTGAACATCGTCCGCAAGAGCGCGGGGGCTGTCCCAGAGGGCGAGGCGCGGCCGGAGCTGTTCGAGCACGATGCCGAGCGCGGCTTGCATGCTGGCTTCCTCGCCGCGCGCGAGCGTGTGGCAGAGCTGGAGGCCGTCGACGACTTTGCCGGCGTGCTCGCCGAGATGAGCGCGCTGAAGCCGGCCGTTGACCGGTTCTTCGACGATGTCAGGGTCATGGTCGATGACCCCGAGATCGCCGCCAACCGCCTCTGCCTCCTCCGCCAGGTCGCCGGCCTGTTCAGCCGGATCGCCGACTTCTCCAAGATCCAGACCAGCGCGTGAGGCGCTGGAGACGCCACGCCAGAACCCAGAGGCGCCCCGCTTGCTGACCCGGCGGGGCAGAAAGGATGGCCGGCCATGGCCAGCATTCCGATGGACGAAGACAGCGGTCGGCTGGAACTCGACGACGTTGACCTTGAGACGCTGCGCGATGCCTTCATCGAGGCTTTCAACGCGCGTGATCTTGAGGCCATCCTCGACCTCGTCGCGGACGACGTCGAAACCCCAGACATCCTCGGCGAGGGGCGCGAGGCGCTCAGCGACGAGCTTGAGCGGATCTGGGAACGCTCCCCCGGGATGATCCTGACCCGGGCCGCAGTCGACGATGGACCGAGCGCGATGGCCTGGCTTCCAGACGAGAACGCCCGTTGGTCCCGATCGATCCTGTTCACCTTCGACGACGACCATGGCCTTTTGACGGTCATCGAGATGGCGGAGGATCCTGATGATCTGGACCGGGCCATCGCCGAGGACCCAGAGGACGAGCCGCCTGACGAGGAGGTGACCTGGCCAGAGTGGGACCGCGCAGAGGACGCCAGGGACGTCACCTACCCGCTCCACATTGACGAGGGCGACGACCTCGAGGAGGCGGATGAGGAGAGCACATGAGCGAGCCCATCACGTGCGGCCTGGGAAACTCAAGCCCCTGGCGCCCGCGGATAGACCGTGTCATCTGGGGAACGATGATCCTCACGAGGCACGACCTGCCCACAGAGGACGCCCCATGGACAAGCTTGAAGACCCAGCCCCACTCGTAGGCACAGCCCTGGCCGCCGACCAACTGCTGCCTGATGTGGCCTTGACCGACGCGCAGAGCGGCGAGGAGTGGCGGCCCTCCCAACTGCGGCAGCGATCAGCCCTCGTGCTGTGCTTCATGCATGCCAATTGCCGGCCATGCACGCGCCTGCTGTCACGCCTCGCCGACTGGGAGGAGGACATCCGCTGGGCTGATACCCAAGTGCGAGTGGTGCTGCCCGTACGCGCGGATAGCCCCTTCCCCGTCCTGCTTGACCGCCAAGGGCACGCCCAGCAGCAGATGCTCGGCCCCGACGGGCAGATCCCGACCCTCTTGATCGCTAATCGCTACACCGCCATCGTGCAAGCCCATCCCGCGGCGGGCCATGCTTTCCCCGACCCCGAACGGATCATCGCCACCCTCCGCGTCCTGGCCTGCGACTGCTCGTAGCGCGATCTGCGGCGCGGTCTTGCTCTGGCAGATGACGACCACGCGGTATGACTACGACGCAACGCCTGAGCGGTACCGGCTGGGGATGCGGCTCGCCGCCCGGCACACCATCGGGCAGAGCCTCTACGAGCGGATCGCCCAGCGGCTGGCTGGCAAGCCCAGCGGCCCAGTGCTCGATGTCGGCACTGGCGACGGTCCGCTGCGCGCCGCGCTGGGCCACCAGCGGGGCCTGGTGGTCGGGCTCGACTTGTCACTGACCATGCTCGCCAGCCAAGCCGGCCCGGTCGTGCTCGGCCATGCGGGCGCGTTGCCGTTCGCCGCCGCGTCGTTTGCGGTGGTCGTAGCGGTCAACGTCCTGGACCACCTGGCCGATCCGCAGATCGCGATCAGCGAGGCGCACCGGGTGCTGCGCCCAGGTGGGCTGTTCGTGGCCGCGGCGACCAGCCGGCACGACTCTCCAGAGTTTGCCCCCTACTGGCGCCCGCAGCGCACCCCCTTCGACGCTGAGGACGCTGCCGACCTCGTCGGCGCGGTCTTCAATGCGGTCGAGGTGGACGCCTGGGACGCGCCGCTGGTCCAGCTGCCTCATCCGGACGCGGTCCGCGATTACCTTCTCGCTCGGCAGGCCAGCCACGCGGTGGCCACAGCGGTCGCCGCCAACCTCCCAACCCCGCTCACCGTGACCAAGCGCGGCGCTGCCGTCTACGCCCACCGCCTGTATTCGGCTGCCTTCAGGGCGCAGGCATAGTGAACGATTGCCGGGCGTTGCTGCGGCGCCTGCCAGGGCGAATAGAGTCAAGACGACCCGCCCGCGACCCGAAGGCTCACCATGCCGAAGCCTGACAAGTTCGTCTTTGTGTGTATTAACCAGCGTGACCCAAGCCATCCCCGGCCGAGCTGCATTAACAACGGGTCGGGCGATGTCTTCAATGCGTTGCGGGAGGAGCAGGGGCGGCGGTTGCTCACCAATGTGAAAATTGTCGCTGGCGGCTGCCTGGAGGCGTGCATGGTCGGCCCCGTCGTCGTGGTCTATCCCGACGACATCTGGTACGGGGGAGTTACAGAGTCCGATGTTCCGGCGATCATGGATCACCTAGAGGGCGGTCCGCCGGCGGAGTTTCTCCGGATCGGAGAGGCCGAGTTTGACCTACGGCCGCCAGAGATGTGAGGCGGCGATCCCGCCTCCGCGGCTCAACGAGGAGGCGCAGCGATGACCGAGCTGATGCCCATTCAAGGTTTTCACCACATCGAGCTCTGCGTCGGCAACGCGAAACAGGCGGCTCACTACTACCGGACCGTTTTCGGGTTTACTCCGATCGCGTACGCGGGGCCTGAGACGGGGGTGCGCGACCGGGTCTCGTGGGTCCTTGCCCAGGGCGACATCCGTTTCGTCCTGACCGCTGGGCTGGATCCTGGCTCCCCCATCGTCCGGCACCAAGCGGCGCACGGCGACGGCGTACGGGATCTTGCGTTCGCGGTCCCCGACGCCGAGGAGGCGTTCCGCGTCGCCGTCCAGCGCGGCGCCGAGCCCGCCCGCGAGCCCGAGGTCCTCACCGGCCCCGAGGGCAAGGTCATCACAGCGGCGATCAAGGCGTATGGCGACACGATCCACAGCTTCGTCGACGCGTCGAACTGGTCCGGGGTGTTCCTCCCAGGCTTCCAACCGCCGCCCTACGCGCCGCCCGGGGTTGCCACGGGGCTGCGGACCATCGACCACGTCGTCGCGAACGTCGAGCTGGGGCGCATGGATGCCTGGGTCGACTTCTACTCGACTGTCATGGGGTTCACCCAGCTTGTCCACTACGACGACAAGACCATCTCCACCGAGTACTCGGCGTTGATGAGCAAGGTGCTCTGGGATGGGACGGGCCGGATCAAGCTGCCGATCAACGAGCCGGCGAAGGGGCGCCGGAAGTCCCAGATCGAGGAGTACCTCGACGCGTACCGCGCGCCGGGCGTGCAGCACATCGCGTTGGAGACCCAGGACATCGTCGCGACGGTGAGGGCGCTGCGCGCCAACGGGATCCGCTTTATGCGGGTGCCCGGGGAGTACTACGGGGACGTCGCGGAGCGGCTCGACTGGTCGGCGATCGACGCGGACCTAAGCGCCCTCGCCGAGCAGCACATCCTGGTCGACACCGACGACGAGGGCTACCTGCTCCAGATCTTCACCGAGCCCGTCCAGGACCGCCCAACGGTGTTCTTCGAGATGATCGAGCGCCACGGATCCCGCGGGTTCGGGGAGGGTAACTTCAAGGCGCTGTTCGCCGCCATCGAGCGCGAGCAGGCCCTGCGCGGCAACCTCTAGCGCGCCAGGGGCCGGCGCATGGTGACGTGGGTGCCGTCCACGTACCGGCGCACCTCGACGTCAACCAGGGCGTGGATCAGGGAGAGGCCGCGACCGCGATCGGGATCGGGGTCGCTGTCGTCCCACTGGCCGAAGTCGCGCACGTCGACGACGACCTCGTCGCCACGCACCTCGACCTTGACCTCTACTGAAGGGTTACTCGCCTTGAGCGGGTGCTCGATCGCGTTAGCGGCGGCCTCGCTGATCGCGAGGATGAGGTCGTCTATCTCGCGCTCGTCGAGGTCGGCGGAGCGGAGGAAGCCCGCCAGCTCGCGCCGCATGCCGCGCAGGCTCACCGGTCCGTGCTCCAGGCGCCGCTCCAGCGTGAGGACTGGCCGGTCAATCACCCGTAACGCGAGTATGGCGAGATCGTCGTCACGGGGCTCGTGGGGCACCGTGCCGAGCACGTGCTCGATGAGCGCGTCGAGGTCGCAGGGGGCGCTCGCCATGGCCTCCCGCAGGCGGGCGAGCCCCTCATCGAGGGTGCTGCTCCTGCTCTCGATCAGCCCGTCCGTGTAGAGGAGCAGCGTGTCTCCCGGCGCCAGTCTCCTGCGGGACTCGACGTAGCGGGTGTCGGGCATCACCCCGATCGGTGCCGCCCGGCCACCCCCGAGGTACTCCGCCTCCCCCCCACGCCGCAGCAGCACAGGCGGCGGATGGCCAGCGGTGGCATAGACCAGCTGGCCACTTTGGGTGTGGAGCTCCAGGCAGAGCACCGTCGAGAAGTGCCGCTCCCCCAGCCCAGTCATGAGCTGGTTCAACTGCTCGAGGGCTTTGGCGGGCCCCATGCCCTGCCAGGCATATGCGCGGAGCGCGTTGCGGAGCTGGCCCATCGTTGAGGCGGCCTGCACGCCATGCCCCATCACGTCGCCGACGGCCAGCAGCATGCGACCCCCCGGCGCCCCCTCCCCTCCCACAGCCTCGCCCTGGGAGCACGCTCGATCCGGAAGCACCAACACGTCGTACCAATCCCCCCCGACGTCCATGTCGGAGGTCCCCGGAAAGTAGCGCGCCGACATCGCGACATGCTCGACATCAGGGAGGCGGGCGGGCATCAGGCTGCGCTGGAGCGTCTGCGAGACCTCTTGCGCGCGGTCGAAGAGCCTCGCGTTCTCGATCCGCACCGCCGCCATCGCGGCGAGCTGCGCGAGGATTGTCTCGTGCTGCTCAGTGAAGACGTCCTCACGGGGATCTGACAGGGCGATGAGCCCCAGGCGCCGGCCGTCGCGCTCGACCAGGGGCGCCGCGAGCCAGGACCGCCACAACGGAGCGCCGGCCCTCCCCTCGGCCTCTCGAGGTTGGGGCCATGCCGGGTGCGCGTAGAGCTGCTCGCGGCTCAGCCGGAACGGGCGCCGCCGGCCCTGCATGATCACGCTCAGCGTGGCGAGGTGCGCATCGTCACGCTTGGCGCACTCGCCGTCGCGCGAGGCCGCGGAGCAGGATCGCTCGGCCCACTCCTGGCCGTCACCGACGCTGGCCACCGCGTGGTCCGCGCCGATCAGCTCGCGGGCATGGCCGGTGATCACCTCGATGATCTCATCGACCGAGGCGGCGGACGTCAGCGCGGCCGCGGCGTCGGCCAAGCCACGCAGCACGGTCGCATGCTGCCCCTCGCGCCGCGCGAGGGCATCGCGCACCTGCGCCATCCGGAGGTTCGCCCGGATACGCGCGATCAGCTCCTGGGCGGAGAACGGTTTCACGAGGTAATCGTCGGCGCCTGCCTCGAGGCCTCCCACCGCCGCCGCCTCCCCCGCGCGAGCCGACAGCATCACGACTGGGAGACGGTGCGTGCGTGGGTCCTCGCGCAGCGCGCGGAGCAGCTCGAACCCGTCCATGCCCGGCATCATCACGTCGGTGAGCACGAGGTCGGGCAGCTGCTCGCGGGCGGCGGCGAGGGCGGTCAACCCATCCGGCACGGCCTCGACGTGCCAGTGCGGGCGTAGCAGCCGTGTGAGGTACTCACGCATGTCCGCGTTGTCGTCGACTAGGAGGATGCGGCTGGAGCCCGCGCCGGGCGGCGCGGCGCGCTCCTCCACCTCCGGTGCGCGCACCCAGCGCAGGACGTCGTCAAGGTAGGCGTCGAGCGGCACCGCGTTGCTCAGCTGGCGCTCCGAGCTAGCGATGGCCTCGGGCAGCAGGTGGTCCCGGCCCAGGGGGATCGAGACGGTGAAGACTGAGCCCTCCCCAACCGCGCTGGTGACCTCCACCGTCCCGCCGTGCATGTCGACCAGCTCCTTGACCAGCGCGAGGCCGATCCCTGTGCCCTCGAACGTGCGCGAGCGCGCGTTTCGGACCCGATGGAACCGCTGGAAAAGCAGCGGCAGCTCCTCCGGGGGGATCCCGGTGCCGGTGTCCGCCACCGTCACCTCGACCTGGTCGCCGGCGGGGCGGACCCGCACGGTGATCCCGCCTGTGAACGTGAACTTCAGCGCGTTCGACAGCAGGTTGAGGAGGACCTTCTCCCACATCGACCGGTCGAGGTAGACCGGCTGGGCGAGCGGCGGGCAGTCGATGTCCAAGTACAGCCCTGCGTGCTCTGCGGCCGAGCGGAACATGCTCGCGATCTCGGCGGTAAGGCCGGCGATGTCCGTCGGCGTACACCACGCCTCCAGGCGCCCAGCCTCTAAGCGGGAGAAGTCGAGCAGGGCGTTCACCAGCACGAGCAGGCGGGTGGCGTTCCGCCCGACGGCCTTGAGCTGCTCACGATGGTCTGGGTGGAGCGGTCGCTCCGCGTCGGCGAGCACGTCCTCCAGCGGCCCGAGGATCAGCGTCAGCGGCGTCCGGAACTCGTGGCTCACGTTGCTGAAAAACGCGGTCTTTTGACGGTCGAGCTCCGCGAGGGCCTCCGCGCGTTGACGCTCCGCATCGTAGGCGCGGGCGTTCGCGACCGCGGTCGCGACGTGCCCCGCGACCAGCTCGCAGAACGCCCGGTAGTCGGCATCGAGGGCGCGCCGGGGGCTGATCCCGGCGACCAGCAGCCCGGCGAGCGAGCGCTGCCCAGCCTGCTGGACTGGCAGCACCAGCGCGGAGCGGGCGACCCCGCCAGGACCGTCGAGGGCGAGGTCATCGAGGGCGAGGTCGTCGGGGGCGAGGTCGTCGGGGGCGATGCCCCCGAGCGCGTCAATGACCAGCTCCGCCTGCCCGGTTTTGGCCACCGTGGCGAGAACCGTCGCCTCGGGGTCGGAGAGGTCCACGGTTGACGGCGCGGCGGCGCTGCCCGCATCTAGACCGGTCGCGCCATAGAGCTGGGCCAGCCGCCCCTCGCCATCCAAGAGGTAGATCAGGGCAAACGGCAGGTCGTCGGGGTTCTCCGCAATCACTGTGGCGGCTCGCTCGCATGCCTCCTCAGGCGTGCGGGCGTCCGAGGTGTCCTCGGCGAGCTGCCGCAGGGTCCGCAGGCGGCGCTCGCCGAGCACCCTCTGGGTGGTCTCAGTCACCGGGGTGAAGACGCCGCACACCTCGCCGGACTCACCACGGATCGGTGAGAATGACAACGTGAAGTAGCACTCCTCCTCGTACCCGTTGCGGTCGAGGAGCAGGCGCAGGTCCTCGGAGTAGGTGGCCTCGCCCCGCTGGAGGACCCCCTCGAGCATCGGCCCGATGACGTGCCAGATCTCCGGCCACATGTCCGCGACGCGCGCGCCCATGGCCTGGGGGTGCTTGGCGACCCCGAGGATCGGCCGGTACGCGTCATTGTAGAGCATGACCAGCTCGGGGCCCCAGCAGATCAGGAGGGGGAAGCGGCACGACAGGCAGATGCTCACCGCGGTCCGAAGGCTCTGCGGCCAGCCCTGGATCGGGCCGATCAAGGTCGCCGACCAGTCGATGGACTGGACCAACCGGCCCATCTCCCCGCCAGCGGCGAGGACCTCCTCCATCGATGATCTTGGCATCGCGTCTCCAGATATGACCACGTTGACTGTAGTGCGCCGGTTCCCGGGCGAACAGCCCGAGAGCACGCGCGGCTCAACCCTCCGGGTCCTCGGCGAAGGCGATTCGCTGGAAGGCTGCGGCGAGCGCGCCAAGCCGCTGGCTGGCGCGGCCTCTGGCGGCGGAGACGTCACCGTCGGTAACCGGCTCGATGACCTCAGCGTAGAGCTTGAGCAGCGGCTCGGTGCCGCTGGGGCGGATCTGCAGCCGGGAGCCGTCGGCCAGCGTGAGTCCGACGAGGTCCGTCGGCGGGGTGGCCAGCGGCTCGACTGCGCCATGTGTATGCCGACGTACACCCTCGGCGTGGTCGGCGACCGCGACGACGGCGGTGCCGTCGACCGCAGGGGGCGGGTCGGTCCGCAGCCGGTCGAGCGTCTCGCTGACCAGCGCCATCCCGCGCGCGCCCTCAAGCCTGACGGACCAACCTTTCGTGGTATAGACCCCAAAGCGCTGGGCCAGGTCGTCCAGCGCGTCGAGCAACGTGCGGCCTCGCGCCTTCAGCCAGGCAGCCAGCTCAGCGAGCACGAGCGCGGCGCTGATCCCGTCCTTGTCCCGGACCGTGTCGCCAACCATGACACCGAGGGCCTGCTCGTAGGCGAGGACCAGGCGGCGGTGATCAGCTTGGGCGCGCTCGGCCTCTCTCGCCAGCCACTTGAAGCCGGTCAATGTCTCGGCGTAGCCCACGCCGTGCGCCTCAGCGATCCGCGCGAGCAGCTGCGACGACACCACCGTCGTGGCGACCACCCGCTCCGGCCCGCCGCCGCCCTCGGCCAGCAGGTACTCGGCGAGCAGGCAGCCGACCTCGTCCCCGGTCAGCAGCCGCCCTGAAGGCCCCGGCACCGCTGCCGCGATCCGGTCCCCGTCAGGATCGTTCGCGATCACGAGATCAGCGCCGGCCTGGCCGGCCAGGCTGAGCGCTAAGTCGAGCGCGCCTGGCGTTTCCGGGTTCGGGAACGCGACCGTCGGGAAGTCCGGGTCAGGGTCGGCTTGGGCTGGCACCATGCGGACTCCCGTGAACCCTGCCCGGGTGAGCAGCTCGCCGCACAGCTCGCCAGCGACGCCGTGGAGCGGGGTATAGACGATCGACAGGTCACGGTGCGCGGGATGCAGGGCGAGGCCGAGCGCCGCGTCCAGGTACGCCTCGCGGACCACGGGTGGAACCGGCCGGACCAGCGGGCTGCCGGTGGCGACCGGGATGTCCTCCAGCGACTCGATCCGCTCGATCGCGGCGGCGATCTCGGCGTCGACCGGCGGGGCGATCTGTGCCCCGTCGGAGCCGTAGACCTTGTAGCCGTTGTCGCTGGCCGGGTTGTGGCTCGCGGTAATCTGCACCCCCCCGCCAGCGCGCAGCGCGCGGACGGCGAACGCGAGGAGCGGCGTCGGGACGGGCTCGTCGAACTGGCGCACCCCGATCCCCGCGCCAGCCAGCACCGCGGCGGTGTCGTGGGCGAACTCGTCCGAGCGGTGGCGCGCGTCTCGGCCCACGACCAAGCCGCGGGCGGCGGCGCCCGGATCCGCCTCGCGCAACCTGGCCGCCAGTCCAGCCGTCACCCGCCGCACGACCGCCCGGTTCATCCGGTTCGGCCCGGCCCCGAGCGGCCCCCTGATCCCCGCCGTGCCGAACTCCAGCCGCTGGGCGAACCGGTCAGCGATCCCCGCCTCGTCGGAGCGCTCGATCAGGCCCGCCAGCTCCGCTCTGGTCTGCGGGTCCGGATCCTCAGCAAGCCACCGCTCAGCCTGCGCGCGCAGGTCCACCGCTGTCCTTTCACGAGCGCTCCCACCGCGTGGTCCCCACCGGGGAAGAAGGCCGAGGGCGCGTGTCCTGGGTGAGGATAGCCCTGAGCGCAGGCGGCGTTAGCATCCCGCTGTGGAGACGGGACGTTGAGGGGGCTCAGGGAGACGCCAATGGAGCAGGCGCATGCGAAGGAGCTTGGCGAGGCGGATCTCGGTCCCGACCCGATCGTCGCGTTCCAGGCATGGTTAGCGGTCGCCGTGGCGAGCGGCATGCCCGAGCCAACCGCGATGACGCTCGCGACCGCCGACGCGGCCGGCCGGCCGTCGGCACGGACCGTGTTGCTCAAAGGCGTGGATGCGCGTGGGTTCACGTGGTTCACGAACTCCCGCAGCCGCAAGGGCCGGGAGCTCGAGGTCAACCCCCAGGCGGCGCTGGTGTTCGCGTGGATCCCGCTCGGCCGGCAGGTCACCGCCCGCGGCCCGGTGCAGCGTATCGCCGAGGATGAGTCCGACGCGTACTTCGCCACCCGGCCGCTGGGCAGCCAGCTGGGCGCGTGGGCATCGGACCAGTCGGAGGTCCTGCCCAGCCGCGAGGCCCTGGACGCCCGGGTGCGCGCTGTCGCGGCGGCCTACCCGGACGGGCACCTCCCACGCCCAGGGCACTGGGGCGGCTACCGGCTGTGGCCAGTCGAGATCGAGTTCTGGCAAGGCCGGCCCGACCGGCTGCACGACCGGCTGCGGTACCGGCGGGCCGATGACGGCCCGGCGAGCTGGGTCATCGAGCGGCTCGCGCCGTAGGCAAAACCAGCAGATGGCGCGCGCGAAGGTAGCCTGGGACCGTAAGTTACTCATCAGTAGCTCCAGGAGGAGGCCATGGTCTCGCAGCGGACCAACCCTGACGCCCAGCGGTCGCGGCAGATCGCCGAGGCAGCGCGCGAAACCCAGTGGCGCAAGCCAAGCTTCGGCAAAGAGCTGTTCCTCGGCCGGCTCAGGCTCGACCTGATCCACCCCCACCCCCGGCCCTCACCCCAGGACCGCGCCAAGGGCGAGGCGTTCCTCACCACGCTTCAGGCGTTCCTGGACGCCGAGGTCGAGCCCCTCCAGATCGAGCGCGACGCGAAGATCCCCGAGCACGTGGTGAACGGCCTCGCCAATCTCGGCGCGTTCGGGATGAAGGTGCCTGAGGAGTACGGCGGCCTGGGCCTGTCCCAGGTCTACTACAACCGAGCGCTCCAGCTCGCCGGATCATGCCACAGCGCGATCAGCACGCTGCTGTCAGCCCACCAATCCATCGGCGTGCCGGAGCCGCTCAAACTGGCCGGCACCGAGGAGCAAAAACGCGCGTTCCTCCCGCGGGTCGCGAAGGGCGAGGTCAGCGCGTTCCTGCTCACCGAGCCGGACGTCGGCAGCGACCCCGCGCGGATGCGCGCGAGCGCGGTCCCGACCGAGGACGGCTCGGCCTACATCCTCAACGGCGTCAAGCTGTGGACCACCAACGGGGTGATCGCAAAGCTGCTCGTGGTCACGGCGGTCGTGCCCCCGAGCGAGGGCCACCGCGGCGGGATCAGCGCATTCGTGGTCGAGGCCAACTCGCCAGGCATCGTGGTCGAGCACCGCAACGCGTTCATGGGCCTGCGCGGCATCGAGAACGGCGTGACCCGGCTCACGGACGTGCGGGTCCCCGCGTCCAACCTCATCGGCAAGGAGGGCCAGGGCCTCAAGATCGCGCTGGCCACGTTGAACACCGGGCGGCTGTCGCTGCCCGCGGCCAGCGCCGCGATCTCGAAGTGGGCGCTGAAGATCGCCCGCGAGTGGGGGTTGGCCAGGGTCCAGTGGGGCCAGCCGATCGGCAAGCACGAGGCCATCGCCGCGAAGATCGCCTACATCGCCGGGTCGGCGTTCGCGCAGGAGGCGGTCGTGGAGCTGGCTGGGGCGTTGTCTGACGACGCGCGCAACGACATCCGCATCGAGGCCGCGCTCGCGAAGCTGTACAACTCCGAGCACTCTTGGCGTGTCGCGGATGATCTGGTGCAGATCCGCGGCGGCCGCGGGTATGAGACCGCGGCCAGCTTGAAAGCGCGGGGCGAGCGGCCGGTGCCCGCTGAGCAGGTGTTGCGTGACGCGCGGATCAACCGGATCTTTGAGGGCTCATCAGAAATCATGCGGCTGCTGATCGCCCGCGAGGCGGTTGACGCCCACCTGTCGGTCGCCGGAAAGCTGATCGAGCCTGGCGCCGAGTTCGCCGAGAGGGCGCGGGCCGCGGTCAAGGCTGGCGGGTTTTACGGCCGGTGGCTGCCGAGGCTTGTGGCGGGTCCGGGGAGCGCGCCTGGCGCGTACGGCGAGTTCGGCGGGTTGGCCTCCCACTTGCGGTTTGTTGAGCGGTCCGCCCGCAAGCTCGCCCGGTCGACGTTCTATGCGATGTCGCGCTGGCAGGGGCGCTTGGAGCGCAAGCAGATGTTCCTCGGCCGCATCGTGGACATCGGCGCGGAGTTGTTCGCGATGAGCGCGGCGTGCGTCCGCGCGCAAATGCTTGTCGAGGACGGCGCCGAGTATGGTGGTGAGGCGGTCGAGTTGGCTGATGTATTCTGCCGCGGCGCCCGCCGCCGGGTCGCCTACTTGTTCCACACCTTGTGGCACAACGAGGACGCGCGTGATTATGCCGCCGCGTTGGGTGTCTTGGATGGCCGTTACGTGTGGGCTGAGGCTGGTGTGATGGACCCCTCCGGCGACGGCCCCATGCTCCCTGACCTTAGCCCTTCGGCCGATACCCGCCCCGAGCAGCTGACCACAGTAGGAGGCTAACCGCTCCAGGTGTGGAGTATTTGTGCAGCATGCTGCACAAATACTCCACACTACGGCATCATTACTTAGCCAAGCTCAGGGAACCAGAGCTTGATCTCCCGAGCCGCCTCCTCTGGATCGCCGGACGCATGCACGAGATTCAGGACGGGGCGCAGCTCATCGTTCGCAAGATCCGCCGAGTCCGAGCTGAAATCTCCCCTAATCGTTCCCGGTGACGCGGATACAGGAAGGGTGTGACCCACAATCTTGCGAACCGTCTCGATGGCCCGGTTGCCAGATAGCACCATAGGAACCACTGGCCCGCTCAACATAAACTCGGTCAGCCATTGACGCACCGTGCGACCGATCTCAATGGCATCATCAGTGCCGAGACGCTCCTTGGCGGAGATCCCGAGCTTGGCATAGTCAGTCAGAGTTTTGCCACCGACGGTCGCCAGCCAAGCCTCGGTACGAGGATAGTGCTCCTCAATGATCTCGACCTCATGACGGGAAACGCGCATCGTTTCGACCACCAAGCCACATTGCTCAAGACGAGCCAGAATGGCGCCAGTCAGACCCCGCTTGTAGGCATCGGGCTTTACAATAACCAGGGTTCGCTCGTGCATAAATAACGTCTCCAGCAGTCGTGTGCGTGATGGTTGAGCCGAGGCTAGCACAGCACCTGTTGAGCCGCGCCTCCCGGCCGGTTCAGCTCCTCCGCCCAGGTGCTTCAATCCCCTATCTCGCGGGAAGGGCAGTGCGACGAGGCCGCCACCGACGTGATCGCGTCGCAACGCGCTGAGCTGGAGGCCCACTACGCTGAGATCTTCCTCATTGAGAGATGGGGACCCGGCCCAGGCCTAGCTGATAGCCCGGGCCGGGCGGCCCGCCCCGCTCCCCACGTCGCGGGCAGCGGACCTTTGGAGGGCGGTAGGGCGGGGACTTTTTTGCGTCTGCCCGCGGGTCACGCGGGCATGCGAGAGGCCTCCAGGCCGCCCGACCGCCACACCTGTCAGCCACGCGCGCGGCGCTGCCGAGACCGGCGCAGCCGAAGCCACTCGTCCTCGGCCATGCCACCCCACACCCCCACAGACACGGAGCGGATGGCGTACTCAAGACAGTCCGTGATCACAGGGCAGCGGCGGCACACCGCTTTGGCCTCCTCGGCCTGCGCGAGCGCTGCGCCCGTGGTCCCCACGGGGAAGAACAGCTCCACGTCCATGCCCGCGCAATTCGCTTGCTCATACCAGGTTGGTCGCATGCCGGCACGTTAACCCGGTTTCCGGCAGTTGACCGTGACCTCCGTCTTCCGGCAACACATTCCCGATTTGCGCGGTTCCGCAGCGCCGGCCGGGTTGAGGTTCTAGACCTTGATGCCCATCCGCCCGGCTAACGGCCGCAGTCCAGGCGTGCGGGCCTTCCGCTCCCGCTTGAGCAGCGCCCTCACGATCTCGTGCGCGAGCACGCTGTAATAGACCATCTCTGGGGCATGCCGCTCCGCCTCTAGCAGCACCGCCACAGCGGCCCCGTCGTCCCGGCGCAGATTGTGCGCCTGAGCCACATCGATCAGGACCTCAGCGCGGCGTTGGGCCGTCGGCAGCTCCTCGACATCGAGACCGTCCGCCAGCCGCAGCGCCTCTACCGGCTGCCCGCCCTCAAGCTCTACCGCTATCTCGTGCGCGATCACGTTGGCCGGCCCGAAGCTCTCCCAGTAGTCATTGCGCCCAGGGCCAACACGCTCAGCGGCTGTCCGGGCGTCGCGCAGCGACCGTCTCGCGTTGCCCGCCTCATCCGCGCGCGATGCAGCAACGGCCTCAGTCAGCCGCAACGACCCCCACAGCGACCATCCCTCCAGGGACGTCGCGTCCGTAGGCGCGAGCGCGTCGGACGCGTCCGAGCACACCGCTCCCGCCTCGTCGAGCCAGCCGCAGCGCAAAAACGCAAAGGCCAGACGCCGGCGCGCATGCGCCACCATCAACGGATCCCCTGAGCGCTGCGCTGCGCTGATCCCCCGATCAGCAGCAAGTAACGCAAGGTCCGGCTCGCCGACCCTCCGGACTAGCCCCGAGGTCATCAGGTAAAGCCGCGCGAGGTATGACCACGCGCCGGGCACCTCATGCTCGGCGGCCACGCGTCCGGCGACGAGCGCGTCAGGCAGGACAAGCGCACGCGCCTCATAGGACCCCTTAGCGACAAGCAGTCCCACCCGCTCGACATCAGCCTGCAGGTCTGCAGCCGATGGAGGTTCTTTCTCCGCCGGTCCCACCAGCGCGCGCCTGACCGCGATAATCCCCTTCGGCGGATCCAGCGGGCCGCCATTCGGTGCCAGCTCCACCCCGCCGATCAGATCACCCGGCTCGACCCTCAATATCCGGGCCAGCAGCAAGAGGTCTTTGATCGCCTCGATCGTGCGCTCACCACGCTCGATCTTCGCCAGCCACGACTCCGACCGCCCAACCTGACCCGCCAACGCCACCTGCGTCATCATCCGCCGATGCCGCCAATAGGCGATCCGCTCGCCAACGCCATTAAGCTCTTCCATGGCCTGCAGCCTCTCTCTGCGGTCCGGGTCCCGGAGGAGCCACCCTCGCGGGACCTTCACTTTCCCCGCAGCGTACCCCAGCACCAACACAACCCCTAAACAAGCGTCCACAGGTCACATCGCCATCACCCGGCCGCTCTGCGGCCAGCCTGCCCGGCGCTACGGGCTGGCCGCTGATCCATCGCGACCGTAGCCGCCCGAGCGTCCGACCCCGCGACAGCGCCACCTCATCCCCTCACTCCTCGACCGGTCAGTGGGGTGGCACACCACATGACCCACCGTCGACCCCTGGCTTTGTCCACCATCGACGCGTACCCGCAGTCGACCTTTGGGCTTACATCCCACACCGGCTCCGCCTCTCGACCTTGCCTTACTTGATCAGCGCGTCGCGGGCGCGGACGTTCAACTCGTCCACCACATGGCTCAAGTCGGCGAGCATCCGGGCGGTCTTCCCTCACTGATGAGCTACAGCCAATCCCGAGACCATCGCCTTATGGCGTCCCATCCACCCGTTCGAACTGTGGCTTCAATCCCCTATCTCGCGGGAAGGCGGCGCGACGAGGCCGCCACTCACGTGATCGCGTCGCAATGCGCTGAGATTGCAGAATTTCGTCAAAGAGCCGGATCTCCACACCACGGTCGCCCGGTTGGAGAGAGCCATGCCGCCGGCATACTCACCGCCACAGAAACGCTCCCGGTCTGAGCCTCCCCCAGGGGCTCCCCCCCAGGGACACCGAGCCCCCGTCCACGCTGGCAGGGGGCCCTCCTCATTGAGAGATGGTGACCCGGCCCAGGCCTAGCCGATAGCCCGGGCCGGGCGGCCCGCCCCGCACCCCACGTCGCGGGCAGCGGACCTTTGGAGGGCGGTGGGGCGGGGATTTTATTTGCGTCTGCCCGCGGGTCACACGGGCACGCGAAGGCCTCCAGGCCGCCACACCTGTCAGCCACGCGCGCGGCGCTGCCAAGACCGGCGCAGCCGAAGCCGCTCGTCCTCGGCCACGCCGCCCCACACCCCCGCAGACATGGAGCGGATGGCGTACTCAAGGCAGTCCGTGATCACGGGGCAACGGCGGCACACCGCTTTGGCCTCCTCGGCCTGCTCCAGCGCAGTCCCCGTGGCCAACAGCTCCACGTCCAAACCGGCGCAGCCGGCTTGCTCATACCAGGTAGGTCTTGTCATGCCCGCACGCTAACCCGCTTCCCGCCAGTTAACCGTGACCTCCGTCTTCCGGCAGTGTGATCACTCTCGCTGCCATGATCCGCGCCGAGCAGCCTGGCGTGTCACCGCTGGCGTTGTATCTGCTGGGCGACGCGGTCCGCGCCGCTTAGGACGGCGCCTCCGCGGCCGAGTGGCGCAGCTGCCGCATCCCGGGGCGGACAACCAACAAACAGCCCGTTACGACAGCGTCGAGGCCGAATTCCGCCAGGGCCGGGCTATGGCCCTAGGCCTTGATACCCATCCGCTCAGCCAACCCCCGCAGCCTGGGCGTCTGGGACTTGCGCTCTCGCTTGAGCATCAACCGCACAATCTCATGCGCCTGCACCGAGTACCGCAGGACCTCAGCCGCGTGCCGCTCCGCCTCCAGCAGCTGGGCCTCCGCCGCCCCGTCATGTTGGCGGAGCGTGTGAGCCTTAGCGACAGTCAGGCAGTGATGCGCCCGCCGCTCTGGAGTGGCCACCTGGTCAACCACGACCCGATCGGCAAGACGCAGCGCCGTCGCCACGTCACCCCCCTCCAGCTCTACAGCAACCTCCATCACCCCCACACTCTCCGGGGTGAAGGCCTCCCAGAAGTCGTTCGCTCCCGCACCAACTCGCTCAGCCGCGGCCCGGGCGTCCCGCAGCTCCCGCCTCGCTGCACCTATATCGCCCCCACGAGCGGACGTGAGCGCACCCACGAGATGCAGCAGCCCCCACACGGTCCACCCCTCCCGCGAGCTGCCGTCGCTTGGAGCAACCGCATCAAGCGCGTCCGAGCACACTGTCCCCGCGTCGTCCAACCACCCCTGCTCCAAAAGCGCGCTCACCAGCCGCTGACGAGACAACCCCACCATCACAAGATTCCCTGATCGCTCCGCCGCGCCGGCAGCGCGGTCCGCGGCAATCCACGTCAGCTCCGACTCGCCGGCTGTGCGCGCAAGGCTTGAGGCCGTCTGGTAGGCCCCAGCAAGGCACTCCCAAGCTCCCTCCATCTCCTGCTCAGCCGCCCGCCGACACTCGATGATCAATTGAGGAAGCGCCAAGCTCAGCCCCTCGTAGAACCCGCTCGCGTCCAGCCGCCTCACGCGGTCCACGTCACGCTGTAGATCCTCAACCGCAGGAGCGCCCCGCTCCCCCACCCTCAAGACTCCCTGGATCGCGCGCCTCACCGCGATGATCCCCTTAGGCGGATCCAGTGGACCGCCACCATTCGTCGGCAGCTCAATCCCGCCAATCAAGTCCACTGGCTTCACCCTAAGGACCCGCGCCAGCATGAGGAGGTCTTTGATCGCCTCGATCGTGCGCTCGCCCCGCTCGATCTTCGCCAGCCAAGACTCCGACCGGCCAACCTGCCCCGACAGCGCGACCTGGGTCATCATCCGCCTCCGCCGCCAATAGGCGATCCGCTCCCCAACGCCACTAAGCTCTCCCATGACCTGCAGCCTCTCTCTGCGGTCCGGGTCCCGGAGGAGCTGTTATCCTCGCGGGACCTTCTCTTTGCCCGCAGCCTACCCCAGCACCAACACAACCCCTAAACAAGCGCCCACAGGTCACATCGCCATCACCCGGCCGCTCTGCGGCCAGCCTGCCCGGCGCTACGGGCTGGCCGCTGATCCATCGCGACCGTATCCACCCGAGCGTCCGACCCCGCGACAGCGCCACATCACCCCCTCACTACTCGACCGGTCAGTGGGGTGGCACACCACTGGGCCACCGTCGACGCGTACCCATAGTCGACCTTTGGGCTTACATCCCACACCGGCCCCGCCGCTCGACCTTGCCTTGCTCGATCAGCGCGTCGCGGGCGCGGACGTTCAACTCGTCCACCACATGGCTCAAGTCGGCGAGCATCCGGGCAGTCTTCCCCTCACTGATGAGCTGCAGCCAATCCGAGACCATCGCCTTATGGGTCCCATCCACCCGTCCGAACTATGGTTTCAATCCCCTATCTCGCGGGGAGGGCGGTGTGACGGCGGGGGTGTACGGGGACCCCGCCAGGCCGGCTCGGGTGGCTTCAATCCCCTATCTCGCGGGGAGGGCGGTGTGACCGCTGTCGAACGTGGGTCTCGAACAGCGGAAACACCGTAGTGTGGTTTAGCTCGAGCGTGGTCACTGTGAGATTGTCAGGGATCGGGGGGTGGTTGGCCACCGGGAACACGGCGCCCAGGTTAGACGCAGATCTTGGCGTAGACACAGTCACGGCACTTGGCGGGGGGCGCGCGGTCAGGCATGCGCTCGGTAGCGCGGACGTCGTTCATGTCGTCGAGGAGAGCGAGGACGTGACGGCGGAGAACATCGTCGATATCAATGCGGATCGTGGTGCGGCTCTGCTCGTAGGAGACCACGCCGAACTCGACTGGACCGACCCCGAGGGCCTCCTCAAGAAGCATCGCGTACGCGCCCATCTGCACGACCTGCCCGGGCCACGGGCGGGTCGGCTCGGTCGTGTTCTTGACATCCCACGGCACCACACGCTCTTCATCGGTGACCAGAGCATCGAGCGTCCCCTTGAGGCCGAGCCGGTGCGAGACAAGCCGGAGGCCGAGAAGCTTGCGGCGGACGCGGAGGGATCCACCCTCGTAACGGCGTTGGGCCTCTCTCCGTGACCACTCCTCGTGCATGCGCTGGCCGTCAGCCGTCTTGATCGTCCCGCGCTGGGGCACGCCTAAGACGTGCCACCACCAGGTGATCCGCGCGCAGTAAAGGTGGTTAAGAATGTCCGAGACGGACCAGTAGCCCTCCCAGTCCATCGCTCAGAGCACCTGGTAGTGATCGCGTCGCTTATCGGGGAAGCGCGCCTCGAACCCGAGGAGGGTCTTGTCGTCGAAGCAGCCGTTGCACAGCGGCAGGACGTAGATCGCGTCAGTGGGCTGGGCATCCTGGCCCCACAGCAGGCCGCGGAACGCGATCTCCAGCATCTCGCGGCGGTTCCGGGTGAGATCACCAGCGAAGCAGGAGTACTGGACCCGGCCAAGGCCGAAGTCGAGGCATGTCTGCGCGACCTCGGCCCGCAACCGGTCGGATGTGATGTCGTAGATGACAAGGAGCTTCGCCATCACGCCCACCGGTGCGTGTAGGCGTGATACGTCGCGCGATGCCCGAGCAGGAAGCTCGCGAGCGCCCGAGCCTCCAAGAAGATGACCTGCTTCCAGGTCGCAGCCTGCCCCCGGTAGGTGAACGTGGCGTTCAGTCGATCGAATACCTGGGCGGCCACCAGCCGCCGGCCAGGGGGCGACAGGTAAACCCCGTCCCCGTGGGGCTCGGCGTGCTCGTCTGATCGCAGCTGACCACGGCGGGCGAGCGTGAGCACAGCGCGGTCGATGACGGGCTGGCGGAAGATCTCCATGACGTCGAGGGTCAATGACGACCGTCCCCAACGATCGGTATGCAGGAAGCCGACGGCCGGCTCGAGGCCTACCAGGTACAGCCCCCGCTGCACCTGGCTGTGGAGGATCCCGTACCCGTACGACAGCGCGGCGTTCACGACATCAGCGGGCGGGCGGCGCGTACGTCCCACGAACCCGAGCTGTTCCGGCATCAGGCGGGCCAACGCCTCCATGTAGAGGCGCCCCGCGCCACCCTCCACGGCGAAGATCGCGGACCGCACGTCACCGACCGCCTCGGCATCGCCGGGATCAAAGCCGGCAAGCGCGGAGCGGATCCGGCGCACGGCTTCCGTGACGGCGGGGTCGGGCGCCTCGCGATCCACCCGGGCCAACAGGTTGGCCTGGTTGCGGCACTTCGCCCGCGCAAGTTCCCACGCGATGCGCACGCCGCGGCGGTCACTCATGGCGGCGAGCTGGTTGCGCTTAGTGAGCGCCGCGCCCATCAGCCCGCCGGTCAGGAGCCGCCCGCGGGGATCGTCCCGCCAGTCGGTCAGCACGACGTCCGTGCCGTGCTCGGCGGCCAGTAGCAGCGCGTCGGTGGTCACCGACACACCCGGGCCGAGTACAACCTGCTCAACGTCGTCGATCGCGTACTCGTTCCTCTGCCCGTCCACCACAACGACGAGCCGGTTCCGCCGTTTCCGCAACGCGGCGCCCTTAGTGCCCCCGCCCGGAATTACGGTCGCATTCGGCCGCGCCTGCATCTCGCCTCGCGGCGTTGCTCCTCGCACACGTAGCCTCCGGCTACGCGCACTCGTCGCGCCTTGCGACGCGAGCGCAGCCGCACCCTCGGTGCTGACCGTACTTCCAGTTGGGAGCACTGGTATCAATCAGTAGGTCCACTCCACGCCTCCGAGGCGCACGGTCCCGCAGCCGAACGCTGTACCCTTACCGACCCCGATTCGCTCCGCAACTCCGAGCAAGACCACCGCTGCACCACAATGGGCATATCGCCAGGCGCCCATGACGCCCGTGATCGGCTGGGTTTGCAGGGTTGCGCCGCTGGTGCGCGCCACCCGGACCACCTGGGCAGGCACAAGCTCGATCGCCGCGGCATCGCTAGACCGCACCAGCGCGCCGACGGCGCCGGGGATGTCACGGTCTCTTTCCGTCCAACGCCCGTGCAACTGGCGCAGCCGCTCCCCTGCGGACCGGGTGAGCACCGCCAACGGGGGCGCCTGGGTGACACGCCGCCCCCCGGCGCTGAGCTGCAGCGGCGTGCAAGCCTCGACCACGACGGCGCCCTGCCCGTCGAACACCGGCAACGGCAGGGGCGATGCGGCCGGCCAGTCGAGCCCGGCCCCTCCGGTGTCCCAGCAGATCCGTTGCAGCCGCACCCGTCCGCCGCCCAGCGCCAGCGACCCGAGCGCGGCGAGCAGCGATGGCCACTGGTCAGCGCAGCGGTCGAGCAGCACGAGGTTGGTCTCCAGATGCTGCCCCGCCGCCAGCACGCTGCCATGCCAGCCCTGGAACCACAGCGCAGGCGGGCCAGACCGCTCCCAGGCGAGCTGGAACGCCTCGGCGGCTCCCGCCTCATGGAGCGCCGCGCCGAGCCCTCCCCGCAGCACGTTCGCAGCCGGGGGCGCCAGCCGCACTGGCTCGGTCACCAGCCACTGGAGCCGGGCGCGGCGCACACCGAGGTCGCCGACCGCCGCGCGGACGACGTCGGAGGCCTGCGCTGGGCTGAACGACCGGCTCACGTCAGATCCACCGCCATCCGGCTGACGTCAGATCCACCGCCATCCGGCTCATGGGAACCGACCCTTGGGGAGGAACAGCCCGTAGCCCGAGCGACCCGTCGGGTTGAGCACCAGTGGGCCTTCGATCGGGTCGGCGAACCACAGCCGCCATCCCGCAGCTGGCAACCGGGTCCGGTCCCGCGGGCTGAGGCGGACGAACGCCGTCCAGTGCGGCAGACCGTTCTTTGCCCGGTCGTGCTCGGTGATCCGCTTCACCTCGACGGGCTGGGGCCACCCGCCCTGCTCGATGAGGCCCCGGATCTCCCACTCGAGCCCGACCAATGCCGGGGTCGCCGACTCCCAGACCAGCGCCGGTCCCCGCAGCGGCGCGAGCGCCTCTTCGCCGACCGCGACACAGCCGATCTGCACACGGTCATCGAGGCCGTGAACCCGCAGGGACGTGCAACCCGACAGCGCTTTCGCCAGGCCGGGCGGATCATTAGCCGTGAACTGGACGTAGACGTCGGAGATCGTCTGGCCGTCCGGAACTGGCAAGACGAGACCGCCCGCCCAGTCGTCGCCTGACCGCTTAGCCGCTCCCCGGATCGCGTTGGCGAACTCGGGCATCCGCATGGCGGGAACCCCGCGACCGCCGATCCGCAGCCGCATACCCGCGATCCGCGGCGGCGCAGCCATTGATGTCTCGCGCGGCGGTGCCACTGGCCGCGGCAGCTCATAGGCGACGAGCTGGCCGCCGGATGGGCAGGACGAGCGGATCCGGCTCTCGACTGGGCGGACGAGCAGATCCTCGAACCGCGCGTCCGGGTGCAGGCACAGGACGGAGCGGAGCTCACCACGGGGCAGGCCGTCGGACTCAAGGCCGCAGTTGACGGCGGGGGGCTGAGGGTCGAGCGCCGCCCGGATCCAGGTCTCGGCGCGCCCGAGCCGGCCCAACCGTGCCACCAGCTCGCCGAGCAACACAAGGCTCTCGGATCGCAGCGGCGGTAGGTGCACCCAGGCGGTCCGGTCGCCGGCCCCGAGGACCACCTGCGTGTCGCGCACCAGCTGAGTGCGTGCCGACTGGTCGGTGTGGCCCGGGCGCTTGGCGGCCTCCCGCTGCACGAACCGCGTACCCGCTTTGGGGACGGGAAGCCGCGTGGGGAGCTGGTAGCTGCAGACGGTCAGCTCACCGGCGGGGGGCAGCGTGAACCGCCACGGCCTGGACACGAGGTCGCGGACCAACTCACCCAGCCCGTCCTCCAAGCCGTGCCGGTAGGCGACATCGACCAGCGCCCGCGCGATCCGCCAGGGTGATGGGGGCCACTCGACGCGCTGCGCCTCCGGGGCGACTCCCCACGGCCGGGCGTGGTAGCGGCCCGATAGGAACTCGATGCGGATCGTTGTCACGTGCTCGGGCTCAGTCATGGCCTCATCCGTGGGTGACCACGGTGACGAGCGGGTCAGCGAACAGCTCCTGCGCGGCGCAGGCGGTGATTTCCTCGCGGATCAGCCGCTCCAGCTCGTCTGCCGTGGGAAGCCCCTCGGGCGGCAAGGTCGCGAGGTCGCAGAAGGTCCGCGGTTTGATCGGCACGTCGACGAGGCGCCGGAGCTGCCACTGCCCGATGTGCTCCAGCAGCCGTTGCGCGACCTCGGGCAGGCGCGTGGCGCTGAGCGCGGTGCGGTCCAACGACCAGTAGAGCGTGATCCGCTTGGCGGTGTAGTCGTCGGTGATCGGCAGCGGGACGTTGCCGTAGCCCTGCTCGGCGGTCCTGCCCTCTGCTTTGCTCGGGTCGACACGATCGACGCGGGCCCCGCCCTTGCTGGCCGGCTCCACGTGGTCGGCCTCGACGAAGCCGCTGACGATCCGTGGGAACTTCGGGTTGCCGTGGATCGCTCCCTGGCTGAAGAACACGCCGTGGAGCAGTGACAGGGGGTCGTAGCGGAAGCAGACACGGGCCATCCGCCCCCAGTCGATCGGCTGCTTGGGGGCCAGCCCGCATTCGCCGACCAGGTGCTTGCGGAACTCGACGCCATCAGCGGTCCTGCCATCCAGGACGTAGGCGGAGGCCAGCCGGTGGCTGTCCGTGCGGCTGGTCGTCAGGGACTGCGCCCCGTCCGTCACGCGGACGTAGGGCAGCTCGTCGAGTGCGGGGTGCGGGCGGTCGGCGGCATCGTCCCAGCCCACGGCCTCCAGCCAGTTCGCCACGGCGGCGTGCCCGTCGACCTGGAGATGTGTGACGCCGTCGGGGGTGGTGAACAGGGCCGGCCCAAGGTGGCGTACGAGGCCGGCTGGAACCGGTGCCCCTGCAACGGCGTCAAGGCGATGGCTGCGAGCACCCGCTGCGGGTGGTCTTTGTAAGTGGACTTCTGCGGTGCGGTCACTGGTCCCTCCGGTTGGTCGGGTGTAACAGGTGCGGTTCGAGACGGGCGCGGGTTGTTGGGTGGATCGGAGTCGCGAGCGCGCAGGCCAGGCGCGGGTCAGGCCGGCGTTGCCCCGGCACCGGGATACGAGCCACGCCGACGCCGAGCCGGTGCAGCCGGCGGACCGCCGCCTCGTAGGCGGCGTCGATCCCGGCACGGCGCAGTGTGATAAGCACCTCGCCGGCCGGGTCCGCGCCCCAGTCGCGCAGTGGCTGCGCGGCGAGCACGATCGGCGCGAGGACCGCCCACGGCCCGCTCGCCGCACATAAGGATCCCAGCTCAGGGCCTGGGGTGAGCCGGCTGCGCCGCAACAGCGCAACGAGCGCCGCGAGCGGCTCGTCCCACTGATCGTGATCACGAGCCCACGCGAACAGGACGCCGAGGTCCGCGCCGTAGCGGTGGATCCTCTCGGGCAGGACTGGTCGGGCAAGCGCGTCCAGTAGCCGGGTAACCAGCGGGCGGTGGGAGGCAAGCACCCGCTCAGCCTGCTCACGCTGCGCCTTCGAGCCGCCGGGCATGTGGTCGAGCCGGTCGCGGAGCCCAGTGGCCACCATCAGCGCGAGCCGCCCGAGCGGTTCGGCGGCCAGCACGCCCACCCAGCCCTGCTGCAGCCGGTAGGTCGGCCAGACAGGGTCAGGCGTTCGCATCTCGACAGCGCGCAGGACCCGAGCAGCGGCGAGAAAGGCCTCGAAACGGTGGTCGCCGGGCGCGCGAAGCGCCTGCTCTGCTCGGCGGACGAGCTGGAGCGTGGCGCCATCGAGCGGACGGCCCGGGCGCACGAGCGGGCCGAGGTCGGCGAGCAGCGTCTCGTCGCTGGCGTGATCCGGGACGACCAGCGCGCCGAGCGCGGTGAGGTTCGGCTGGCCCCCGCGCCGCTTCGTCAGCCGGAACTCCTGGAAGCGGCGCACCCCGAGCTGCGGCCCGGCTGCCCGCACCGCCGCGGACACGGCCGCCACGTCGAAGGCGTGCCGGGCGCCCGCGCGGAGCCGGCCCCGGGCGTGCAGCTCAGCCACCGCGGCGGCGTCGCGCCAGCCCTCCCACTCGGGCAAGTAGAGATCGACGACGCCCTCTTGGTCCTGCCGCGCCGAGGTCCGCACCGTCCAGGGGAACGCGGCGTCACCGCGCCCGTCGCGGGTGTGGATGCTGCCGGCGAGCAGCAGCATTCCCTCCAGGGCGAGGACCGTCTGCCACGGGTTGCTCGCGAAGGCGACCTTGCCGGGTATGCCATCTATCTCGTCCGAGCTGCCGGCGTCGAGCAGCCCGTCGGGCAGCCCCGGCAGCGGGCGCGCCGCCACCCCGCTCAACAAGCTGCGCGCCCACTCGGCCGCCGCCTCGCGATCCTCGCCTGTGTCCTCGTGGATGCCGAGCACGGTGAGCGCGCGGATGTACCTGGTGTCGATGGCCTTGTTACCGTCCATCCCGCCGGTGGCTCCCAGCGCGGAGCCGTACACCGGCTCGCCGTCATCGTCGGGCAGCACCGCAGCGAGATCGATGAACGGCACGGCCTCATCGGGCAGCCAGGCTCGGCAGGCCTTGATGATCTCGCGTTTCAGGGGTTTCGCAGGCGTGAGGCCGCCCAGGCTGGTGCCGAACTGGGGCAGGACGTCACGGTCGAGCGCCTCGAACACCGCGCGGTACGCGGTCAAGCGCGAACCCGGCGCGGCGCGGCGCGCGGCCTCCTCCAGCGGCAGCTGGTGCGCCCGGGGGCTCTTCGTCGCGTCCCGGTAGCAGCCACCCGTCTGCCACGGCGCCACGATCGGGACCGGCGCGAAGTGCCCCGCGAGCCAGGTGGCCAGCGCATCGATCGTTTCAAACACGCTGTCCAGCACCGCGCAACCGCCGCGCCAGGCCATGCGCGCGGGCTGGCCATGCCGGTCGATCGCCCGCAGCAACCCCAGCGCCGCCAGGTGGGTCGCGGGCGCATCGGCCCGCAGCCCGTCGAGCGCGAGCATGCTCATCCCATCCCTCCTGGGTCGCGTGACGCCGCCCAGTCCGCGGCCCGGACCAACCACTCCAGGTAAGCGAGGCGGAACGGCCCGTGCGCGGTCAGCAACCGGCGGGCGATCGCTGCCCAACGGCCGCCATCTTGGTGGCTCCAGCCGTCGAGGTCGGCGATCACCCATGCGCGCAGCCGCAGGCCGTCGCCGCAATCGATCTCCGGGAGCGGGTCGCCGTCCCGGAGGCCGGCCACAGCAGGCTCGCTTGGCTGGTGGGGGTGTTCCCCCGGCCCCCCGGCTTCGTACCCTCGCCACAGGGGCAGGCCCATCCGCGCCTTGCCGTGGTGCGCGCCGACCAGGTAGACGAGCAGGTCAGGCGTGGCGCAGTCGATCTCGGTGGCCTCGAGCGCCGCCGCCGCGCGCAGCGCCGAGGCGACCTCGTGGCGGAAGAAGCGCCGATCTTGGTAGTCCAAGCGGCCGTCCCGGCCACTCTTTGCGTAGAGCGTGCCCTCGTCGAGGTCGGCGTTGAGCTTCCTGATGGCCTGCTGGTACTGCTCGTGCGCCTTGCCGATGTCGTGGAGCCAGGCCGCCTGGACCACCACGTCACCCAGCCCGTCCAGGCGCCTCGACACCTCCTGGGTGCACAGCCTCGCCGCCTGGGAGCGCGCGTCGAGGCTGTGCTGGGCCAAGGTGAGGGCCGGTGTGGGGAACGCCTCCGCGTCGCCTTGGACGCGATCGTCGACGGTCTCCGGCTGCGGAGACTCCGCCGGTGGGACCGCCGTGCGGGCGCCCAGGGACCAGCCGCCGTCGGCTGTGTACCCGCCGTGCTTGGCGTCCGCCCGCAGGTCCATCCCAGGGCGGATGTCGTCCCCCTGGACTCGCGCCCAAGCGCCATCGACGCGATTGCGCGACCACAGCGGGCGGTCCTTGGCGTACTGCCTGGCCTCCGCCAGCGGCACCGGGCACAACTCGTCGCGGGCCAGCGCGGGCTCGTCCTGATCGGGCTCCGGAGAGCCCACGCGCCAGCCGATCCATACCCCGACCTGCTCGACGTCACGGACCCATTGCGCGACCGAGGTCCAGTCCCCCTCCAGGCTCGGCGTCGTGTCGAACAGCTGGAGCAGGTCGGCACGGCGCAGCACCGCCCAGTGGGCGGACTCCTCAGGGGGCTGGATCTCGGCCAGCGCCGCGGGTGACAGGTCCTCGTGCACACGCAGGAGATCCCGGGTGGCGCGCAAAGAGACAGCCGGGTACGGGCGGCCGTCCTGCTTGCCTAACGCCTCATCGCTGAGCGGGCCGTGGATGCGCACCTCAGCGTGGGACCGCAGGTCCCCTCGGCGGTTGACCCGGCCCAGCCGCTGGACAAGCGAGGGCCACGGGCACAGCTCAGTCACCAGAGCGGAAGCGTCGAGGTCGACCCCGGCCTCGATGACCTGCGTGGCGACGATGATCCCGCCGCTGCCGGCGACGGCGCCGAGCGCATGCTCGGTACGCGCCCGCCGGTCGGGTGGGCGGAAGCGGCTGTGGAGCAGCGCCAACGGAACCGCTTGTGTGGCCCGCCGGTACGTGCGGTCCAGCTGGTTGTACAAGGCTTGGGCGGTCTTGATGGTGTTGACGACTACGAGGGTCAACGCCGCGTTGCCGTGTGCCTTCTGCGCCTGCCGGTGCGCCTCGACCACCGCGCTGGCGGTCAGCGGATCGTCGATCAGGTGACCGCGTTTCGCCGCCCGCCACCGCTGCCCGAGCCGCTCGTGGCGGGTGTCGTCCTGGCTCACCCGCAGCCATGTAGCCCGGTCGATCGGCGGATGATCGACCGTCGCGAGTCCCTCGCTCGGGACGGTGGCCGACATCCACACCGTCTTGGTCGGCCCGAAGGTCCCGAGGGCGTCACGGAACGCCTGCAGCTGGAGGCTGGTCGGCAACGCGGCACCGAGCAACTGGACCTCGTCGAGCACCCAGGTGGCGTCGTTGTGGCAGGCGGCGAAGTACGTCGGCCACATCCCGGGCCCGGCGGCGTAGCCACGGTTCAGCGCCCGCGAGACCAGCAGGTCGATCGTGCCAACCACAATCGTTGGTTTCGTCACGTCGTGAACCCACGAGTCGTCGCGCGCGCCCCCGAGGGTCTTACGCACGCCCACGCCATCGCTCAGCTCCGCCGCCTCTACCAGCCCGGTGATGCGCTGGTGGATCTGCTCGACGAGCACGCGCATCGGCAGGCAGTAGAACAGCCGAGTCGTGACCTGCCGCCCGGCGTGGTGCGCGTACAACCACGGCACCACGACACCCTCGGTCTTGCCGAACCCGGTCGGCACCGCCACGACCTCGTGCCGCCGCTCCCCCAGCACGACCTGGAAGGGGAACGGCGCGTTACCCGTCACCCGCTGGAAGAACGCCGCATAGCCCTCGGCCACACCCGCTCACCTCCGAACCTTGATGCTCCGCCCGGGACCAGGCGATGGCTACTTGTGTACCGCATGGGTGCGACAGAAGGGATCTCGATCACGCCATGGCTCTGGCCAGGAACTCTGGGCCAGGAACTCTGGGCCAGGAGCGTGCGCTGTGCTCGCCGGGCAGGTCAGCGCCGTGGGCAGTGTGGTGTCCCGCCGCGCCGGACGCCCGAGGCGCCCCCGTCCCCGCCGCGGGAGGGGACGGGGTGGCCCGCTGTGTCGGCGTCTGCCGCCGGGACCAGCGCCCGGACGACGCTGCTGCGGGCAATACGCTCCACCTTGGCGATCGCTTGTAGGCCCACCCCTTGCTCGCGTGCCCGGCGGATCCGTGCCACTATGTCCGGCGTCTGCCTCGACGCCCGCTGGGGCCTTTGGGCTACGGCGTCAACGCCGCCGCGCCGCCGACGGCGCAATCCCTGCGGTACCGCCGCAGCGTCGTCTCCGAGCAGCCGAACCCTGCGGCCACCTCGCAGTGACGGGCCGCCTTGGCCTCTGCCAGCCCGACCATCGCTAACCGGCGGCCGGCCTCGTCCCAGGTCGTCCGCACCAGGTGGCCATTCCTTCCAAGAACACCACCCGCCGTTGGCATCGTCCTCGACCACGTCCACGCCGGTGCGATCCGACGCGCGGCAGCGGCCTCTGGTGCCGCAGCGACCCAGTGACACGCACTCCAATCCCCCAATTCCTCGATGAAACCTTTCAACTATTATTAGGTCGGCAAAAAGGTATTAGAATCTAGGAGCTGGCACATATTCTTGCAGGTCAGGGAAATGTTCTTGACCCGATCCAACACCTATGTCCAGACCTCTGGAGGCGCTGGCGCGTATGCCAGCGCACAGGCGAGGCTGCGTACGTGATCGACCAGATCCCGGCGAGCTGACCGCCGCGACCCCTGTTATGCTCGCGCTTGGATCACGCTCGTCGACGGCAACAACAACCCAGTAAATTGACCGCATCACCGCCCACCACCGCAGCATCGACGTGACAATCGTGGTCGACTTCGTCCACCCTGCTAGACGCGCCAACGTTGGCACCGCCGCCAACCTCTCGGTTAACAAAGCGCCTTATCTGGCTTACGCGAAAGCCCTCCACCAGGGCTAGTCCATCGCGACGGGGTGATCGAGGGAGACTGCCGACATCTCGTTGCCGACCGCATGGACTCACCGGCGCCCGCTGGGCCTCGAAGGCGCCGAAGCGTCCTCACACTCCGAGCCGTTCACGGCAACAGTGGCTTCCGAGCTACTGGCAATATCACCTCGTCCAAGAACGACGGCGCGCCACGAGGACACTACGCCAACCACGCACCCAACAGCAATAGTGCTGTGGCAGCGAAGCTCCTGATCAACCAGGGGACTTCCGCTAGACAAGCAATATCGGATAAGTCTATAGTAAGCCGCCTGTCTTCGTGAAGAGGAGAAAGGAGCGCAGTATGGCTACCGTGGAAGTGACTGTGGAGCTGGATCGGCTGGATCTGACGGACGCTACCAGTGCCAGGCCGGTCACGGGCAGACACGTAGACAACCTTCAAGGGCTGTTGCTCGCTACCCGAAGGCCCGAGTTCGACCCTGGCCCGATCGACGGCCAGGCTGGCGATAGGACAAAACGCGCCTTGAGGGAATTCAAGAGGCAAAATGACTTGACGGCAGACTTCATCGTCGGCCCGAGAACTTGGGAAAAACTCATCGAATTCTAAGAGGGATTCGATGAGCAGACCTATTGGCTGGAGCGAGCCAGCATGCTCCCGCTGGCTCCCTTTCAGAAGCGGCATCTGAGCGGGTCGGGACGTTTCCGGTCCTGCCCTGGGAGACCACAGGGGAGTCCTGTAAACGCCGTATCACCTCATGCGCAAATGTGTCTGTGGTGTAGGGGCTGAGATCTGTACCTGTTGGGTCGGTCGCGTATCGTCACTGTGTCGAGGCTCGGCCTTGAAGGAAAGCAGCATAGACGCGGACGGAAACCTTCCGTCCGCGTCTTGTTGCCAGGCCGGACACGCTCGCCAAACCTCGAGGTCGTGCTCAGCCTTACGTCCCAAAACTGGTCCGGTAGACCACTACCAAGAGCATGTATCAGCCGCGACGTGTGCGACCTTAGGCAGCGCTTATGAGGAGTTCGCCGTGCACGATGATGAACACGCCGTCATCGTGTTGCGCCCATGCCCGCCATCCTTGCGCCACCTCGGCTAGCTCCTGCGGGGTGCTGATGCCATAGCGCACCGCCTGCTCGGCAAAGTCGGACATGACGGTGCGGTCCGCCCACAAATCGGCCCACCAGGCGCGCGCCTCGGGCGTCGCGAAGGTCCATGTGGACGTCGTGTAGCTGATGACCTCTAGATGCGCCTGCTGCGCCCACCCCAGCAGGTAACGACCGGCGTTCGCCTCACCGCCGTTGCGCCGAGTCACCTCCACTACCACCGCACGCCAGCGGTCGAGACGCTCGTCAGTGGGCGCCCATGCCATCGCCGAGTAATCAGCCTCTCGTGCGGCCACGACGCCGCCCGGGCGCGCCAGCTCCGCCATGGCCTCAAGCGCACCGACGGGATCAGCCAGATGATGGAGCACCTGGTGCGCGTGCACGATGTCGAATGACCTGGCTGGCAACTCCGCGGTCTGAAAATCACCAACCAGGAACGACACGTTGCCGACACCCTGCTCCCGCGCATGCGCACGGGCCTGGGCGACGACATCGGGTGACACGTCAACGCCGAGAGCGCGGCCCGGCGCAATCCTTGCCGCCAGGTCACTGGTCAAGGTGCCGGGTCCACAGCCGACATCGAGGAGGTCCATGCCGGGGGCCAAAAGCGGCAACAGATACGCCGCGGAGTTTTGCGCGGTCCGCCAGCGATGGGAGCGCAGGACCGAATCGTGGTGGCCGTGGGTGTACGTCTGGCGAGGCATCATGCAATCGTCGCACCACCGCGCGACGCCCGTAAACATCCGTACCATGGCTGCTCGTGGACGCGATCGTGCGGGCGCTTACGGGCCAGCACCAAGAACTCGACGCGTTGCTCTCAGGGCTCGTCGCCGAGGAGTGGCACCATCCGTCACGCTGTCCAGGCTGGACGGTATGCGATGTCGTCCTCCATCTCGCTCAGACCGATGAGCTGACGCTGGCGAGCGGCGAGGGGCGCTTCGCCGAGGTGGCCGGCTTCTTCGCGGCCGAGGCTGCGGGCCTTTCGAATGTCGATGACGCCGCCGCGCTCGCGGTCGCCCGTGAGCGCGGCGCGGCAGGCCCGGCGGTGCACGATCGTTGGCGGGAGGCGGCCAATGCGGTCCGGGCACTGCTCGCCAGCTGCGACCCGCGGCGGCGATTGCCCTGGGTGATCGGAGATTTGCCGGCCCGCACGCTGGCCACGACACGCCTGGCCGAGACCTGGATCCACACAGGGGATATCGCCGCGCCGCTGGGCGTCGAGCTACCAGCGACAGAGCGCCTGTGGCATGTGGCCCGCCTTGCCTGGCGGACACTGCCGTACGCCTTTGAGCGGTCGGGCCAGTCCCTGCGCGGCCCGGTGGCCGTTGAGCTTATCGCTCCCGACGGCTCGACCTGGGACTTCGGGTGTGGCTCGCAGCCGCTCACCACTGTGCGCGGCCCTGCCTTGGATTTCTGCCTGGTGGCAGGCCGCCGCCTCGATCCACGGGCGAGCGCCCTCGTCGCCGACGGACCCGACGCGAAAAGGGTGCTCGCCCTTCTGCGCACCTACGCATAGCAGAAAGCTCCCTCGCGCTGCCAACCATTGCTGAGGTCGCGCGCGAGATCATGCCTCTACGCGACTCGATGCGTACTGCCGTGAGCAGCAGCAGGTGTTTTGGAAACTGGTGGACCCGTGAGTACGCTGCGGCGGCTGTAGGCCGAGAAAATGCTGCCTCGAGGATAAGCGCGCATGAAATGGGGAGCCAGCCGTTTTGGTAAAGCTTTAGCTCTCGCTGTCGTCGCGATCGCTTGCTGCGCGCTGTGGCCTCAGACTCCTGCATGGTCGGCCGCTTCGGCATGGCCACGAGCCCATCCTAACCTGGAGGACCACGTTCACCATTCGGCCCTTGATGCTCGCTGGGTGCATGTCGCACCGGCCGAGGCCCGCCGGTATGCACATTGTGGCAATGTGCCGCGGATGAAGAGGGGTCGCGATACCACAGCGAACGTGGTTTGGCTCACCATCGACGATGATCCCGCCGGCCAAGAAGAGAAAATCGACAGATTCCTTGCTATTGGCGAGCATTACAACGTCCGGTTCCGGTTCTTTCCCGTCAGCCGCTGGACCAATCAGCGCCCAGACGTGATCACGAAGCTCCGCAACGCCGGCCACGAGGTCAACAACCACACGCGAGACCATATACGGCTGGATCAGGAGCCTGATGCCATCGTCACTGAGCAGGTCACCAAGGGGGTCCGAGGAGGGCCCTATTTCCGGCCCCCCTTTGGGGCCTATGATTACCGTGTAGTTCATGCGGCGAAATCAGTAAACCAAACTGTGTGCATGTGGACGGTTGACACTGCCGATTATGCCACTCCAGCTACCTACGGAGATAAGGCGGTTGTGCGTGGTCCGCAGGACATCCTCACACGCGTAAAGGAGCAAATCGGCGCGCATGCGGTCATCCTGATGCACTTTCATGGCCAGTACACGCTCGATGCGCTTCCCATGATGATCGAATGGCTTACGCAAAATGGCTACGAGCTGGAGCCCCTGCGCCGCTCAGCCGAGTGATTGCCAGCTGATGGCCAGACAGAGCCGGTCGTGGCGCGCATGCCCGCACAGGATGTATCAACGCTCCTGAGTCCTGGCTCGTGTTCGAAGCAGCGCAAGCCAGGTGTTGATCCGGTCGAGCCGTAGGCTGCAGCCGAACCTGCGTGCGCAACGAGCCACGGAGCGAGCGCGAGGTCGGAGGAGGCAGGGGATATGTCCAGGTTCAGCGTCCCGCGGCGCATGCTGATGTGCGCGCTCGTCCTGATCGTGTTGGTGACCTCGGCTTGTGGGGGCCGCATCGAGCGGCCAGAGGGATTGCGTGACGCAGTCACGGTCGCCGGCATCCGCGAACACCAACAGGCGCTTCAGCAGGCCGCCACCGAGAACGGCGGCAACCGTGTGTCCGGCACTGCCGGGTATGACGAATCGGCTGACTACGTCATGCAGCGGCTGGAGAAAGCAGGGTACGAGCCCAGCTCGTTCGAGTTCGAGTTCTTTCTCGTCGCAGACCGCACCCGCCCGGTCCTGGAGCGGGTGACCGCTCCGGCCAAGACCTTCACCGAAGGGACTGACTTCATGACGCTGGACTACTCGGGTAGCGGTGACGTCACCGCCGAGGTCGTCGCGGTCGATCTGACCGTGCCCAGCCCAGCCCCGAGCGCGTCAACGAGCGGCTGCGAGCCCGCCGACTTCGCCGGCTTTCCCGCTGGGGCGATTGCGCTGGTCCAGCGCGGCGCCTGCGCGTTCCGCGTCAAGACTGACAACGCGGTGGCTGCAGGCGCGGCGGGGGTGATCGTGTTCAACGAGGGCAGCCCCGGCCGGACCGAGATCATTCCGGGGGGCACGTTGGGCGAGCCTCCCGCATCCTTGCCGGTCGTGGGCACGACCTTCGCGCTAGGCGATGAGTTGCGCAACGGCGCCACGAATGGTCCGACGGGGGTGAGTGCTCGCTTGCGGGCTGACACCATCGCCGAGACCCGCACCACCCGGAACGTCATCGCCGAGACGGGTGGGGACCCTCACCACGTCGTGGTCGTCGGCGCGCACCTGGATAGCGTGAGCCGCGGGCCCGGGATCCAAGACAACGGGAGTGGCGCTGCGGCCATCCTCGAGATCGCCGAGGTGATGGGTCAACGTAAGGTGAAGACCACGAACAAGGTGCGCTTCATGTGGTACGGGGCCGAGGAGCTCGGTCTCACCGGCTCTACCAGGTACGTCGAGTCGCTGGACCAGGCCGAGCGCGACCGCATCGAGCTGATGCTCAACTTTGACATGGTGGGCTCGCCGAACTTCGTCCGCTTCGTCTACGACGGCGACAACTCCACGTTCCCTGCCGGGCCTGATGCTCAGCCGGGGCCGGCCGGCTCAGGAGCGATCGAGCAGGTGTTCCTCGACTACTTCGCCTCCCAGCAGCTTCCCGTGGAGCCCACGCCCTTCGACGGCCGGTCTGATTACGGCCCGTTCATCGACGCTGGGATCCCCGCAGGTGGGCTATTCAGCGGCGCTGAGGACATCAAGACGCCGGAGCAGGCAACGGTCTACGGCGGCACCGCCGGTGCGGCCTATGACCCCTGCTACCACCTGGCATGTGACACCTTCGACAACATCAGCCTGACAGCGCTTGACCAGCTGTCGGACGCGGCCGCGCACGCCGTGTTGACATTCGCCCTGCGCGACTTCGGCGCACACCCGCTGGTAGAGCCGCCCGCCGCGGCCGAGAGGCGCGTGGGCGATGGCAGTCGACCCCGCGAGGCCGCAGACCGGCCCACGCCCTAACCGTATGGCAGTCGCAGGGTTTGTCGCTTGCTTCCAGCGGGCACAGGCGAAGAGCTGGTTCCATCCGTGGCGGCGAAACGGTACGCATGATGGCAGCCAACCGCGAGTCTTCCCCTGCCATGGTGGATCGTGGGCGGGAAGCGGAACGGCCGACCGAGATCCCTCGCAAAGGCTGGAGGGACATTGTTGTCCGGGCCTACAGGGAGGCAGGGGCGGACCAGCTGCCGCTCATGGCGGCGGGTGTAGCCTTTTACGCCATGCTGGGGCTGTTTCCTGGCCTGATCGCGCTGGCCACGCTGTATGGGCTGGTGGCCGACCCCGGCCAGATCCAGGCGCAGTTGCAATCGTTCGCCAGCGCCTTGCCGCCAGCGGCGTCGGCGTTGGTTATCGATCAGCTGCGTCAGGCGATCAGCAGCGCTGAGTCCAAGCTGACGGCCGGCCTGGTCTTGAGCTTGCTCGGCGTGCTGTGGAGCGCATCGGGGGGTGTGGGCGGGCTCATCACCGGGATCAACGTTGCGTATGACGAGGACGAGACCCGCGGATTCCTGGCGCGCCGGGGGCTTGCGTTGTTGCTGACCGTCGGCGCGATCGTGTTCATGATCCTGGTAGTGGCGCTGCTGGCCGTGCTCCCAGTCGTCCTTGATGGTGTGGGATTAGGCTCGCTGGCCCAGACTGCTCTGGCGGTGGGGCGCTGGCCGTTGCTGGCGGCCCTCGTGATGGCTGGCTTGGCGGTGCTCTACCGGTACGCTCCCGATCGCGACCCGGCGCGGCTCTCTTGGGTCAGCCCCGGCGCGGTGCTGGCGACCGTGTTATGGCTCGCGGGCTCCGGCGCGTTGGTGCTCTACGTGCAAAATTTCGGCAGGTACGACCAGATCTACAGGGCCATCGGCGGGGTGATCGTGCTGCTGCTTTGGCTGTTTCTCTCCGCCTTCGCCGTGCTGCTCGGCGCCGAGCTCAACGCCGAGGCAGAGCGCCAGACCCGCCGAGACAGCACCGTAGGACCCGCCGAGCCACTGGGGCAACGTGGCGCCTACGCGGCCGACACCGTGGGAGAGTCCACCTCTTGAGGGCGTAGTGGGGCGCCCGGCATAGCAAAGGCCGAGCAGGGGTAGAGGCAATGCGTTGCCCACCAAAGGAGACCAGAGATGGCACAGCGACGGGCTCGACACCTGCTGGGGATCTTCCGGAGCCGAGCTGCGGCTCAGTCGGCGGCCAACAGGGCGCGAGCTGCCGGTGCTGACGGCGAGCAGATCCATGTTGGGCGCCGCGAGGACACGACCGCCGCGCTCCGCGCCGAGATGCGCGCTGAGCTGGAGGACAGCTGGTTCAGCCCTCAGGCTGGCTTCCTTCTCACAAAACAGGCGGCCAAGGGAGCCATCGTGGCCATCCTCGCTCTGGGCGCGGCGGGCGCCGTCGCCGGTGTGGTGCTGGCGTTCGTCTTCCCCGGTGGCATGGCCTTGTGGACACGCGTGCTGGCGTTCAGCGCAGTGGGCGCGATCGCAGGCGCCACCGCGGGGTTCCTGATCGGGGCGTCAGCGGCTGAGAAGGGCGCGCAGAAGCGCCCGGCCGCAGAGCGCGGGGTCGCCGTACGGGTGGACAGCGCTGCGCCTGAGGTCGAGCAGGCGTTGAGCGAGGAGGACCCGATCCGTGTGGACGTCATCGCCGCCGATGGCACGCCCACAGGAACGACCATCACGACGGAGGACGAGCGGACCGAGGAGGGCGTCGTCCAAGACCTCGAGCGCGCGCTGCGTGAGCCGAAGCGCGAGCGGCCCGACCAACACGAAGATCCGGATGCGTAAGCGGCAGCGGTGACCAGCCAAAGCCAGAGCGAGCTCCCCGTTGGCGGATGCTCGGGCTAGCGCGCGTATCCCCATGCCTGGATGATTCTGGGCACGCTGATCATCGTGGTGGGGCTCTTGGTGAAGGCGAGCAGCTCGGCGAGGATCGCTTCGACCTCCTCGCGGGTGGCCACACCCTCCTCGGTGACGGCGTGAGCGATGCGCTCAAGGGTCAAGGAGGCGATCAGCTTGCCCTCCCCCTCCAGGGCGACCGGCTGGGCAACGCGAGCCTGGATGGCCTGCAGGCCAGCGGCCCGGAGCAACGCTGGAAGCGCAGGACCGATGTCGGCGTTGCCGCCCCTGCGCCGCACCGTCTCTCGGTACAGCTCGACGTAGCGCTGGTACGCCCTGTTTTCGGGGTAGCAGAAGGAGCCAGCGAAGTCGATGTCCTCAACGATGGCCACCCCGCCCGCGGCGAGCACCTTGGCCATTGCCCACACCACCGCGCCGGGATCGTCGACGTGCGACAGCAGGAAACGGGCGTAGGCCACGTCGTACGGGCCCTCTGGAGGCGCGAGAGCGTCCCCCACCCGGAACTCGACATGCGCGGCGCCGTACGCCTCGGCGTCCACGCGGGCCAGCCGGAGGATCTCGGCGTCAAGGTCGATGCCGACGACCCAGCCTGTTGGCCCCACGAGTCGAGCCAGCTCAAGGCTGATGTGGCCGCCGCCGCACCCCACATCCAGGCAGCGACCGCCGGCCGGCACGCCAGCGGCGGCCAGCAACGATGTGGTGGCCGGCCGCATCACCTCCGCAAGCACCTTCAGCCGGTCTTTGCCTGATTGGCCTCCCTCGATCGTGTAGCGGGCCATTGGCTCTCCCTCGCGCTCTATGGCTCAGGCGCGCGCTTGTCCCGAGCGCCTAAACGGTCGCCAGCGAGCACAGCCGGCTGCTCAGATCCTTTCCGGGGCCGTGCCGCATGGAGGCTCAGCATGATCACCCCGAGCAGGACCGCGCAGATAATCCCGAGGCTTTGCAGCGGCGCCGGGTGCCAGATGCCCTCGATGTTCTCGGTGAGAAGTTTGACGCCGACGAAACCGAGGATGACCGCGAGCCCGTGCTTGAGGTAGCGCAGCCTATTGGCCGCGCCCGCGAGCAGGAAGTACAGCGACCGCAACCCAAGGATCGCGAAGATATTCGACGTGAGCACGATGAACGGGTCACGGGTCACCGCGAAGATCGCGGGGATCGAGTCAACCGCGAAGACCAAATCGCTGAACTCAACGAGCACGAGCACGACGAGCAGCGGCGTCGCGAGCAGCCTTCCGTGCTCCCTGACGAAGAACCGCTCCCCGCGGAAGTCCGCGGTCGCCGGCAGCACGCTCCTGACCCGCCGCATGAAGCGCGATCTCGTGATGTCCGTGCTCTTCGACCGGTGCCGCCAGGTCTTATACGCGACATAGAGCAGGAACGCGCCGAACACGTACAGGATCCACTCGAAGCGCTCGACCAGCGCCGCGCCGGCGAGGATCAGGATCGCGCGCATCACGATCGCGCCGAGCACCCCGTAGAACAGCACCCGGTGCTGGTAGACCCGTGGCACGGCCAGGGTTTGGAAGATCAACACGAACACGAAGATGTTGTCCACCGAGAGCGACTTCTCGATCAGGTAACCGGTGAAGTACTCGATGACCGTGCCGCTGCCGTCGTGAAAACGCGCGATCCAAAGACCAAAAATGATGGAGACGCCGATCCAGATCGCCGACCAGATCGCGGCTTCCTTGATCGACACCTCGTGGGTGTCGCGCTGGACGACGAAGAGGTCGATCACGAGCAGGACCGCCACAATCGCGGCGAAAATTGTGTACAGAACCGGATCAGACATCAACGCTCCGTGGCAATACAAGGGATGCCGGTAAGCCCAGCCTGCCTCGCGGCGGCAAAGAGTGGCGCCCACGCTATGGCTCGACGTGGGCGCCACTCGCGATGATTCCCCCAACCGGCAGTTGTACACCGGGCGCGGCGCGCCTGCGTGGTCGGCGGGCGTCGCTATGGTGTCGAGATGGCCCCTTCCGACCGGCGGCGGCTGCGCGACCTCGGGTACTCGGTCGGCCGCCTTCCACCAGGCGCGCGTAACGCGCTGGTCGATGTCCCGGGCGTGCGCGTGGGCCATGTGACGCTCGTCGAGGACTCGCCAGATGGGCGCGCCGTGAGGACCGGGGTGACGGCGGTCCTGCCGCACGGCGGCAACGTGTACGCCGAGAAGGTGCTCGGCGCCTGCCATGTGCTCAACGGCCACGGGAAGATCACAGGCCTGACCCAGCTGGCCGAGCTGGGCACGCTGGAGAGCCCAATCCTGATCACCAACACGCTGTCGATCGGGGCGGTCTGGGAGGGCGGGCTCCGCTCTGTCCTGGAGCGCAACCCGGATACCGGCCTCGACCATGGCACGGTCAACGTGGTGGTGGCCGAGTGCTTTGACGGCTACCTGAGCGACGCCCGGGGCCTGCATGTGCGGCCCGAGCATGCGCTGGCGGCGATCAGGGCCGCCAGCGAGGAGGAGGCCAGCGAGGGCGCGGTGGGGGCGGGCACAGGCACCACCTGTTTCGACTTCAAGGCTGGTGTGGGCACCGCATCCCGGCTGACCGCCGCGCAGCCCGCATGCGCGCTCGGCGGGCTGGTGGTCACCAACTACGGCCGGCAAGCCGACCTGCACTTGCTGGTGGGGGCAGCGGCGGGCGGCGGCGAGCCGGCTGGGGACCGCACTCTCGGCGGCTCGGTGATCGTCGTGCTCGCGACTGACGCGCCACTGTCCGAGCGGCAGCTGCGCCGGCTGGCCGCCCGTGCCGGCCTTGGGCTCGGCCGTGCTGGCAGCGTGGCGTCGAACCCCAGCGGCGAGTACGTGATCGCGTTCTCGACCGCGCACCGGATCCCGCACCGCACCGACCGGCCGTGCGCGGAGCTCCGTTTCCTCCGCGACGACAGCCGCGCGATGCGCGAGCTGTTCGAGGCTGCCGCAGAGGTCACCTATGAGGCCGTGCTCAACTCGCTGTGTATGGCCGGCGCGATGACCGGGCGCGACGGCCACCGCGCCGAGGCGTTCCCCTACGAGCTGCTCAGCAGCGCCAGATGGGCGGCACGCGTGCCCTGACCGGGTTGCGGCCGGCTGCTTGCGTACGCTGGGGGCGATGACGTACGACGCCGACCTCCAGTCTTATTTCACGCAGCTCGCCGCGGATGGCGGCACTCCCCCGCTGACGCCTGAGGAGACCGACGCGGTCCTGGATCTCACGAAGGTCGTCGCCCACACCGCCGAGCGCTACTACGCCCCGCTCGCCGCCTACGCCGCCGGCCTGGCGATCGGCGCCGGCAGCGACCCGGCGGAGCGCGCCGCGCGCGTGCGCGCGCTGATCGACGTGGCCCGCAAGCTGCGCAAGCCTCCCGATGCCTAGCCGCGTCGTCGCCCGCCGCACGGTCCTGCGCCTGAGGGACGGGCAGGCGCGGCCATGCAGCGACCAGCTGGCGGCCGAGGAGCCGCTGGAGATCCGCGTGAACGGCGAGGCGGTGTCAGTCACGATGCGGACGCCGGGCGACGACTTCGACCTGGCGCTCGGGTTCTGCCTGACCGAGGGGATCCTCGCCAGCCCGGACGACGTCGCGACGATCCGCTACTGCGCCACCCGGCCAGGCCCGTACACCGGCCAGTTCAACGTCGTCGACCTGGAGACCCGCGCCGGGCAGCCGGTCGCCGCGGCGCTCAAACGCAACGTCTACACCGCGTCCTCGTGCGGGCTGTGCGGGACCGCGAGCATCGCGGCGGTCCGCAAACGCGCGCCGAGCGTCGCCGACGATCCGGTCCGCGTCGACGCGGCGACGCTCCTGGCGCTGCCTGCCCGCCTCCGCGAGGCGCAGGCGCTGTTCGAGCGCACCGGTGGGCTGCACGCCGCCGCGCTGTTCACCGCCGGCGGCGAGTTACGTATCTTGCGCGAGGACGTCGGCCGCCACAACGCGGTCGACAAGGTGATCGGCTGGGCGGCTGCCAACAGGGCGCTGCCCCTGTGCGGGCATGTGCTGATGGTCTCAGGCAGGGTGGCGTTCGAGATCGCGCAGAAGGCCCTGATCGCGCGGATCCCCATGATCGCCGCGGTCTCGGCGCCGTCGAGCCTGGCCGTGGAGCTGGCTGAGGAGGCTGGCATGACGCTGGCCGGCTTCGTGCGCGGCGCGTCCCTCAACCTCTACGCGGGCGCTGGCCGCGTCCTGCTGCCGCAAGGCCCACCCCCGGCCTAGCCAGCGAGGGCAAGCCGCTCGTCCAGCTCGATCACCGGCCGCAGCGTGCCCCACGGTTTGGGGAACGTCGCGCGCACCGTGCGGACCTTCTTGGTCCACAGTCCCAGCCCGTACTTCTTGGCCTCGTCCAATGCGGCGTGGGCGGACGCGCACGCCCGGTCAGGATCATCCAGCCCCACACACGCCTGCATCACATGCTTGTGGAGGTTGGAGCGGCGGATCGGAAGGGTCGTGCCCTCCAGCGCGTCATCGAACAGCTCGACCGCCTCAGCGGGCTGTCCGAGCCACAGGAGCCGGGAGCCCGTGAACACCTGCAGCCGGGGACCAGCATCCCAGCCCGCCAACTCCCCCTGGACCGACCACCAACCCCACCCAGGCCCCTCATACCGCACGAGCCCTGCAGCGGCGCGTGCATGCTCCAAGAACCGCCCCGAGACCAGGTCAGCCCCGGCCGCCGCGTTCTGGGCGGCGAGGAAGGCGAACACCCAGGAACGCGCCGCGGGCGGCAAGAACCGCTGGAACCCGGCGGCAGCCTCAAGCGCCCCAACAACCGCGGCGCGGTCCAGATCAGGGCGATACAGCGGCGACCACGCGCGGGACGCCAGCGCCAACGCCTCCAACCGCCGGTCACCGGCCTGCCGCGCCAGCCGCAACGCGTCCTCAAACCAGCGGTCCGCCTCCTCGAGCCGGCCGTTGTCAAGGTCGGCGTAACCAGCCACACATGCGGCATCTGAGGCGACCGCGGTCAACCGTGCCCTGGTAGCGCCGGTCATCGCCGCGTGCTCAAGCCGGTCAAGCAGCGTATAGACATGTGCCTTCGCCGCGCGGACAACGTCGGTGTCCGGGCTGTCCGCATAGGCGGCGGCGATCCCAGTCGCGATGTCCGCCGCGAGAGCCAAGTCACCCGCCCCGAGAGACCGCCGCCCCTCCAACACCTGCGCGGCAGCGACCAGCCTCGGGACCGGCAACAGCAGCCCGGTCTTGGCGAGCGCCTCTACCACTTTGCGGCGGTTCACCTCTTTAATCCATTCGTCAGGGGTCATCCACGTCACCATCGTGCCGCCTCAAACGTATCCCCCAACCCCAGCTCGGCCACCGAACCGACGTCGAAGAACTTGCACAATGCCCGGCGGAATAACCCCTGCGGCCGGTGCGCGCGCTCCTCCCAACGCCGCATCGTCCGCCGGTTAAGACCCCCGCCCTCATCACAGCACAGCTCGATCTGGACACACAGCTCCGTCCGCTCTACGCAAGGAGCAACCGGCGGATCTCCAGCTCGGTCACCTTCCGCACACGATCGTCCATCCCTTTTCTCCTTACTCAGCGGAATAGGAGCATACGCCATACGCGAGGATGTCTGAAAAAAGCAATTCGAGCACTTGTCCACTCCCTTGACCCAACAAAAATCCCTTGTTCTCTTCGAAAGAACCGCGATGGCGCGCAGGATGCCGGCGACCTCGACTTTGCGGGTGACGCTCGCGGCTGGCGTCTCTGAGGTCGCCGTCGAGTCCTCTGCCGCTGCCGTAGGACGACCGCGCAGGTCACTTGACCGGTCGACGAAGTGTCCTCTGCGAAGGGCATGGGCAGCTGGGCCACCTGCTACGGAAGCGCACAAGGATGGGCCGCCCGAGCGACGCAGGTGGCGCAGGCACGCGTCTCGGTGCTGGCCGGACGGTTCCTGGCCCAGCACGAGCAGCGCCTCGGGCGGTGGGAACATCATCACCGTCCCGTCAGACCAGAGCCGCACGCGGGCCGATGCTGCCGCCAGGGTCGCGAGTAGCGCCGCTGGCGCCACGAAACCGCCCAGCTCGCACAGCACGATACCGGGTTTGGAGATGGGAGCCAGGGAGGCTAACATCGCCGTACCTCTGTTAGGAGGAGATTTCTTGGGCCCCGTTAGGGGCCCTATTTATGTTGGGAGCAGCCGTGGCGCTGTCGTACGCAGCCTTCATCGATGTCGGATTCCTAAAAGCAGAGGGCGCGCGAGCTTTGTGCGAGCGCGGTGCCGACCTTCGACCTGCGGCTGCAGCAGTGGTGGAGTGGTTGCTGGGCCTGAAGAGCAATAGAGTCGACTGTCAGGTATACCTGCGGGCATATTGGTACGATGGCGCGTTCGATTCGACGCATCCGACGCACCATGATCAACGGCGGTTTTTCGACGCAATCGCCTTTACTCCTGGCATTCAGTTACGGCTTGGCCATGTCGCTGAACAACAGGTCCGCTTGGAGAATCCAATAAGGCAAGCACTGCGCTCGACAGCCCTTGGACTCGGGCTGGATCCACAAGCCCTGCTCACGGAATTCGATAAGCACTGGACGTTTTACCCAGAGCGCCAGCAGAAAGGCGTAGACACCCTGATCACACTAGATCTCGTGCGACTGGCTGAGCGCCATGCGTACGATACCGTGATCCTGCTGGCCGGTGATCGGGACCTCGCCGAGGCCATTCGTACCGCACAGGCCGTGGGGAAACGGGTCATCGTCGCCACCCCCTCACGAGATTCCCTCGCAAAAGAATTAGCTCAACTCGCTGACGAGATCATTGATCTCGATGAATTCACCTTGCATCAGATGCTTAACCCCCGCAAGCAGCGAACCTCAGATCAATCATAACCTCAGACGCAGGCCGAGCTGAATAGTGAGGGAGTAACGGCCGACCGCGCCGAGCGTTCGCAACTGGCAAGCCGATCGCAGTAATTGCCCTATTCGTGGATATTGAACTCTGCCACGACCTGCGCGGTATTGGACTATTCGCCGTCAGGTCCGTCGAGTAACGGGTGGCTCAGCTTGCGCACAACCGGCGATATGCGCGACCGCATGTACTGCGCGAGCCTTATGCGCTATTGGGTGGCACATTCAACTAATCTTAGTGGCTTCAGTTCAACGAACGCTCTAGCGTAGGAAGCACCGCATGCCTCGTCGCTGACCGCGCTTAGGATCATTGCTCTGAGTATGAATGATTATGCAAGGTTCGCTCGCATAGCACGGATGCCTGGATGCTCCTTCTCCCAGCAAAGCCAAGTAAACCCGCCCCCTGACGGGGCGCTTGGCTGCCGGTAGCGCAACGGCTCCTTCGCGGCGCGTAAGCCGCGACGCCCAGCTATTGCAGTGAATGTCCAGAGCGCGGGGTCGTGACAAGGGAAGTGAGACTGCCCCGTACATCACCTGCGCGCCCGTTCGTGCAGGAAGATTTGGCGTTCCTCTTTTGTCAGCTCACGCGTCGTACGCGTCTTCGCCAGCGTAAGCACTTCTTCGATCGGACCACAGATCTCGCAGTTCCACACCCGCACCGTGCCATCCGCGCTCGCACTGACCACCCATCGGCCATCCGGGCTGAACGCCGCGTCCCATACCGTCCCTTGGTGACCGCGGAGCACGACCGGGTCGGTCCCGCCGGTCAGGTCCCACACCCGCACTGTGCTATCACCGCCAGCACTGACCACCCGCCGACCAGCAGGACTAAAGGTGCCGCCGAACACCCCGCCTTGATGGCCGCGGAGCACGACCGGCTCGGTTCCGCCTGCCAGGTCCCACACCCGCACCGTGTCATCGCCGCCAGCGCTGACCACCTTTCGCCCATCCGGACTGAACACCGCATCCCACACGCCGTCTGGGCGGTGACCATTGAGCACGACCGGCTCGGTCCCTCCGGTCAGATTCCACACCCGCACCGTGTCATCGCCGCCAGCGCTGACGACCTTTCGCCCATCAGGGCTGAAGGTGGCGCCTAGCACGCGGTGCTGGTGACCGTTGAGTACGACCGGGTCGGCGCTGCCGGTCAGGTCCCACACCCGCACCGTGGCGTCTTCGCCGGCGCTGACGACCTTCCGCCCGTCCTCCTCCGGGCTGAACCTTGCGTCCCATACTGCCCCTTGGTGGCCGCGGAGGACGATCGGGTCGGCGCTGCCGGTCAGGTCCCACACCCGCACTGTCCCGTCATGACTGGCGCTGACCACCCGTTCCCCATCAGGGCTGAACACCGCGCCGAACACCTGGTTCTGGTGGCCGCGGAGCACGACCGGCTCGGTTCCCCCTGCCAGGTCCCACACCCGCACCGTGGCGTCTTCGCCGGCGCTGACCACCTTTCGCCCATCCGCGCTGAATGCTGCACGGAACACGCGATCCTGGTGGCCGCGGAGCACCACAGGTTCACCTCCGGCCCATTCCCACACTCGCGCTGTCCCGTCGATGCTGGCGCTGACCACCTGCCGCCCATCCGGGCTGAATTTTGCAGTCCACACATTTGCTCGGTGCCCGCGGAGCACGACCGGATCGGTTCCGCCTGTCAGGTCCCATATTCGTATCGTGGTGTCCTCGCTGGCGCTGACTATCCGCCGCCCATCTGGACTGAACGACGCGTCCCATGTCCGGCTTTGATGGCCGCGCAGCACGACCGGGTCGGCGCCGCCTGCCAAATGCCACACGCGCACTGTGGTGTCGCCGCCGGCGCTGACCACCTTCTGCCCATCCGGGCTGAACGCCGCGCTCCATACATCGCTCTGGTGGCCGTTGAGGACGACCGGTTTGGTTTTGCCGGTCAGGTCCCACACGCGCACCGTGGCGTCCCCGCTGGCGCTGACCACCTTCTGCCCATCGGGGCTGAACGCCGCACTGAACACTTTGCTTTGGTGACCGTTGAGGACGACTAGGGCGGTCTTCCGCGTCAGGTCCCACACCCGCACCGTCTTGTCTTCTCCGGCGCTGACCACCCGCCGCCCGTCGAGGCTGAACGCTGCACTAAATACCTCCCCCTGGTGGCCGTTGAGGACGACCGGTTTGGTTTTGCCGGTCAGGTCCCATACCCTCACCGTGGCGTCCCCGCTGGCGCTGACCACCTTCTGCCCATCGGGGCTGACGGGGCTGAACGCCGCTTTGAATACCCCGCGCTGGTGGCCGTTGAGGACGACCGGTTTGGTCCCTCCGGTCAGTTCCCACACGCGCACTGTCTTGTCTTCTCCGGCGCTGACCACCTTCTGCCCATCCGGGCTGAACGCCGCGCTCGACACGCTGTCTTGGTGGCCTCGCAACGTGATTCGCACGCGCGATGCCGACGTCGCTTGGCGGAGCACCGCCTCAGCCTCAGACGGCTGGGTCTCGTACGCCCTCCTGGCAAGCAGCAAACTCAGCTCCGGGTCACTGGGCAGCTGCGCCGTGGCGCCCATCACCAATTCACGGGAGAACGCCAGGTCACGCTGGCGGACTGCTTGGAAAGCCAAAACGCTGATGACGGCTAGCGCCGCGCTGAGACCGATCAGCGCCAGACGTACCCGTCGGCGGCGTGCGGTGCGCTCACGCGCCTCACGTTGCCGACTGGCGGTCAGAAACGCCAGCTCCAGATCGTTGAGAGCCTCCAAAGGGCGGTCCTGCCAAGCGGCCAAACGACCTCCGCGGTACAGAAACGCCTCGTCGAGTCCGCTAGCATCCCATTCAGTCGACGCCTCGGTCAGGCGTCGGTGGGCCCGCAAAGTCTCCCGGTCCTCGTCGATCCAATCCCGCAACCGAGGCCAACCTCGGATCAACGCCTCATGAGCGACATCGACCACCCGCGCCCCAGTGACCTCGTCTTGGCCGGTGGTCAACAGCCGCCCGTCGACCAACCTGTTGACCACCGTCTCCAAATCTGCCTTCTCCTCGGCACGGGTGACCAGCTCGTCCACTTGCGCTCGGCGGCGGGTGTCCTCGGTGCCTTCCCCAGGCTGGACCAGGCGCAGCAGCACCCGGCGGGCGATCTGCTGCTGCACGGGAGTCAAGTCCTCATAGATGGCGTTGGCCCGCTTAGCCAATGAGCCGTCCACACCGCCAGCGGCCACATAGGCTTCCAGGGTGAGCATCCGCCCTCGCCGACGCTGCCACACCTCCAACAGCACATACTCAAGCAGCGGCAGGCCGCCAGGACGATCGGCCACATCAGCCAGAATCGTCTCGACCAGCCCCTCCTGAAGCTCCAGGTTTACCCGCCAGGCCGGCCGCTCGATCACCTGACGCAAGCCATCGTGGTCCAGTGGGCTCACGAGGAACTGTTGAGCGGCCATCAGCGCCGCCAGCTGCGGGTAGGAAGCGCAGCGGTGGTAGAAGTCGGCCCGCATCGCCAACAGCAGCATCACCCGCCCGCCGGGGATAGTGGTCGCATAGCACAAATTCGCCAGGAACGCCGTGCGTTCGGTCTCATCTGCGCAGAGCGTGAACACTTCTTCGAACTGGTCGACGATCAGTACGATTCGCTCGTCGGTGGGCTGATCAGCCAAGGCCAGCGATACGGCAAGGTCCAAACTGCGCTCATCAGCGCGCAGCCCGTCGATGGTGCGCTGCATTGACTCGTGCGAGTACAGACGAGCCAGCCAAGTACCAAGCTCCCTGAGGGGATGAGCCCCAGGAGTCAACAGCCGAACGGTCCAGACCTCGCTCCGAAGCAAGCCGCCCTTTTTGAGCGCGGGGATGACGCCCGCGCGCGCCAGCGAACTCTTGCCGCAACCCGAAGGACCCAGTACGGCCAAAAACCGGCTATCTTTAAGCTTTTCGACGACTCGTGCGATGTCATCAGCACGCCCGAAATACAACTCGGCGTGCTCCTCATCAAAGACCTCTAACCCCCGATACGGACAGATGTCCTTACGTCTTTCCCTAAGAGAGGGACGAACGCGAGGAGCGCCGCTGATCGCGGACAAGAGATCCTGGAAGCCATCAAAGTCATCGATACCAGGACGCAGGTCGACCCACGTACGGGTAGCAAGAAAGGCCAAACTAGGGTCATCGGGTCCGATCGCATCTGGGAGCAGAACCATAAACAAACGGAAGTCGCGGTCTTTGGCTGCCCGGTCCTGCGCCACGGCCAGCTCTTGGCGCGCCCAGTCGCCAAGACCGGCGGAGCCAATCACCACCGCGCAGGCTCGTGAGGCACGAAGGCCCTCAATGATCTCCTGCTGCCAGTCGTCCCCAGGCGTCAGACACCACTCATCCAGCCACGGCTGAATCCCCTCTCCCTGTAAGCGTTCAGCGATCCCCTTGACGACCCGGTTGTCAGCGCTGTGATGGCAGAGGAAGACATCGAACCGTAGCCCTTCCACAGCACAAGTGTAAGCAGCCCTCGTAATCCATGCTTTAGATAGAACACCAAGCCGTCGGGCCGGCCACATCTCCCCCCAGGGTACAGCTCCATCGACCCTTCGGTCCTGAACCATACGCCGCGCGTATGTGCCGATACCGGACGGGTCGCTACCGGACGCGTCAGGGCCACACTTTGGGCGCCTGATAACGCACGGTATGGGCGTATGCCAGTGGCGGCGGAGCGGGATCGTATCCGGGGGAGCCCTTTCGGGACACGACCCGTCAGACAGACGACGATCACCCGACGAACTGTGGCGGGTTGAAGGTGAACCATGGCGTACCGAGCGCGCTGG
>Ga0081538_10000141_pt1 | contig 74085 bp, 81 predicted proteins | sample TabmetS5T2R1_FD_71022 | JGI IMG/M metagenome (GOLD analysis project Ga0081538, IMG submission 71022) | Tabebuia heterophylla rhizosphere microbial communities from the University of Puerto Rico - S5T2R1 | ecosystem: Host-associated > Plants > Roots > Rhizosphere ... | reverse complement strand
ATTGGTTGCGGATCTGGGCCGGGATCTCCGGCTTGAGCGCCGGCCCGGCGTCACCTACTTCGGGATCTCCGATCCCTCCCAGGCCCTGCCCGAGCTCCAGCACGCACATGACGCCAAGCACTGCCGCCGCTGCGGCGCCCCCTACGCCTACGAGCGTGCCTTCGTCGGCCACCTCGGTCACTACGAGTGCCCGAACTGCGGCGCCGACCGCCCGACACCGGACGTCGCCGCCACCCGGATCGAGCTCGACGGGATGGCGGGCTCGCGAGTTGACATAACCACGCCCGAGGGCGAGGCGACGGTCGCCCTCCCCCTGCCCGGGGTCTACAACGTCTACAACGCCCTGGGGGCGCTCACCGCCGCAATGCGGCTCGGGGTGCCTCTCGCCCGCGCGATCGAAGGGCTCGAATCGACCGAGGCGGTCTTCGGGCGCGTGGAGACGATCGTGGTCGGAGACGTGCCCGTCTCGATCCTGCTGATCAAGAACCCGGCCGGGACGAACGAGGTGCTGAGGACGCTTCGGCTCGAAGCGAGCGTCGGCGGCAACGGTTCTACTTCGGGGCTCGACCTGTGGTTGGCGCTCAACGACCGGATCGCCGACGGACGCGACGTCTCCTGGATCTGGGACGCGGACTTCGAGCTGCTCGCCGGACGGGTCCGGCGCATCGTCTGCGCCGGGACCCGGGCGGCCGAGATGGCGGTGCGGCTGAAGTACGCGGGCGTCAAAGCCGACGAGATCGCGGTCGAGCCCGACATCGCGGACTCGCTCGATCGGGCGATTGCTGTCGCCCCCGGGCGCCTGTTCGCACTGCCGACCTACACGGCGTTGCTGGAGCTGCGCACGCTGCTCGCAGACCGGGGGCTCGCCAGGGAGTACTGGGAGTGAGCACCGGAGCGCCTCCCGTCGATCGGGACGTGATGTGGCACGACGTCGAGTGCGCCGCGTACGACGGTGATCTGGCCCTCTGGACCGAGCTGGCGGGCGACGCCGCTGGGCCCGTGCTCGAGTTGGGCTGCGGGACCGGCCGGGTCGCGCTGCATCTGGCGCGGGACGGGGTCGAGGTCAGTGCACTCGATCGGGCCCGCAACCTGCTCGCCGAACTGCGCGCCCGTGCGGCTCGATCAGGCGTGGAGATCGAGACGATGGAGGCCGACGCGCGGGAGTTTGAGCTCAGGCGGCCAGCGGCGTTGATCGTCGCCCCGATGCAGCTCGTCCAGATCCTCGGAGGGCTCACTGGGCGGCACGGGATGCTCGCCTCCGCCTCCGCCAGCCTGCCGCGTGGTGGGCAGCTGGCGCTCACCATCGCTGAGCCCGAGGACGAGGGATTGTCCCCTCCACCGTCGCCCGACGTCCGTGAGCTCGACGGCTGGATCTACTCCAGCCTGCCCGTGGAGGTTCGCGACGTCCCAGGCGGCTTTGAGGTTCACCGGCTCCGTCAGATCGTGTCCCCGGACGGCGAGCTGACGGACACCCTGGACGTGATCCGGTTCGACCGGGTGAGTCCCGACGCGCTGGCGAGGGAGGCGGTTGCGCTCGGTTTGCGGCTTGTCGAACGTCGTGAGATTTCCCCCACCGAGCGCTACGTCGGCTCGACGGCGTTGCTCTTCGAGAGGGGCTAGCGATGGAGCTGCGGCTGCTCGCCCTGTATCCGGAGCAGATGAACATCTACGCCGACCGGGGCAACATCCTCTTCCTCCAGCGCCGCTGCGAGTGGCGCGGCATCGACTTCGCCTACTCCTCCGCGGGCCTCGGCGAAAAGTTCGATCGTGCCGAGCCCGACCTGATCTACATCGGGGGCGGCCAGGATCGCGACCAGCGCCTCGTGGCCGCGGACATGCTTCGAACCAAGCGCGATGCCGTCGCCGGCGCCGTCGATGGTGGCGCGGTCGTCCTCGCCGTTTGCGGCGGCTATCAGCTGCTCGGCCACAGCTACGAGCTCGACGACGAGACGATCCCCGGCATGGCGCTGGCCGACCTGAAGACCGTACGCACGCCCGGGCCCCGGCTGATCGGCAACGTGGCGATCGAGGTCGACCTCGGCCACGGCCCACGGGTCATCGCCGGCTTCGAGAACCACGGCGGTCGCACCTACCTGGGCGAGGGCGCCGAGCCGCTCGGCCGAGTGATCAACGGTCATGGCAACAACGGCAGCGACGGGCTCGAGGGGGTGAGGCGCCAGAACCTCTTCGGCACCTACCTCCACGGGCCGCTGCTGCCGAAGAACGCCTGGCTCGCCGACCGCCTGCTGCAGCTGGCGCTGGCACGCCGCGCGGGCTCCGAGCCCGAGCTCGAGCCCCTCGACGACTCACTCGAGACCGCCGCACACGCGTCGGCCCGAGCGGCAGCCGGCATGGGCTGATCCGGCTAGCGCCCGGTCGAGCCGAAGCCGCCGTCGCCGCGCGCGCTCAGCGAAAGCGCCAGCGCTTCGACCGGCTCGGCGGCGACCACCGGCGTTACGACCAGCTGGGCGATGCGGTCGCCGGGGTCGATCGCAAACGGCTGCTCGCGGTCGGTGTTCAGCAACAAGACCCGGATCTCGCCCCGGTAGCCCGAGTCGATCAGGCCCGGGGCGTTGACCAAGGAGATCCCGTACTTGGCCGCAATGCCCGACAGCGGCACCACCAGCCCCGCGTAGCCGCTCGGGATCTCGATCGCGACCCCGGTGCCGACGCTGGCCCGCTTGCCCGGCCCGATCGTGGTTCCCTCGGCCGCGCGCAGGTCGAGGCCGGCGTCGCCCTCGTGTGCGCGGGTCGGCACCCTCGCCTGCTCGCTCAGCAACCTGACCTGAAGTTCCATCCCCGCCTGCAGAGTAGCCGCGGCTCAGGCGTCCTTGGAGGCCCCGTCCGTCGCCGCCGCTCCATTGACCGCAAACTCCGTGAATCGGTGCGAGAGCGCGGCCGGGACCCGTGCTCGCACCAGCACTCCCTCGGCGCGATCCTCGCGCTCGAGATCGCCGGCGAGGTCGTGCAGCTCCGACAGCCGGTCGCCCTGCGAGTACGGAAGCAGCAGCTCGACCGGAGTAAGGGTCTCTTCGAAGGCCGCCTCGATGCGATCGCGCAGCGCTTCCAGCCCCTCCCCCGTGAAGGCCGAGATCGCGACGGCGTCTGTGTCGCCGACCAGCAGATCGCGACGGGCCTCTTCGTCGAGCAGGTCCATCTTGTTGTAGACCAGCAGCCGGGGTGTGTCGCCGGCCCCGATCTCCTCCAGCACCTCGTCCACGGCCTCGATGGCCGTCCGGCGGCGCCCCGGATTGGACTCGGACGCGTCGACCACGTGCACGATCAGGTCGGCCAGCCGCGTCTCCTCCAGCGTCGCTTTGAACGCCTCGACGAGCTGGTGCGGCAGCTTGCGGATGAAGCCGACCGTGTCGGTCACCAGATAACGGCGGCCTGCGTGCTCGTATGCACGCGTGGTCGGATCGAGCGTGTGGAACAGCCGCTCCCCCACGCCGACCCCGGCTCCCGTCAGGGCGTTCAGCAGCGTCGACTTGCCGGCGTTCGTGTAGCCGGCGAGCGCCACCGTCGGCAGCGTCGACGACTCACGGCGCGCGCGCATCACGGCGCGATTCCCCTCCAGGCGCCGCAGTCGGCGGCGCAGCGTTGCAATGCGGTCGCGCGCGAGGCGACGGTCGGTCTCGATCTGGCTCTCGCCCGGGCCCCTGGTGCCGATGCCTCCATCCATTCGGCCCGCGCCGAGGCGCTCGAGGTGGGTCCACAGACCGCGCATCCGCGCGAGGTTGTATTCGAGCTGAGCGAGCTCGACCTGGAGCTTGCCCTCGGCCGTGTGTGCGTGGTCGGCGAAGATGTCGAGGATCACGGCGGTGCGGTCGATTACCGGGATGCCGAGCGCGGCCTCGAGGTTGCGCTCCTGGCGGGGTGCGAGCTCGTCGTCGGTCGCGACCAGGTTGGCGTGGGCGCGCGCGAGAGCGCTCTTCAGCTCGCTGAGCTTTCCGCGCCCGAGGTAGCGGTCGGGATCGGGGCGCGAGCGCACCTGCACCAGCTCGCCGGCGGTCGCCACGCCAGCGGTCCGCAGGAGCTCCTTGAGCTCCGCGAGAGGATCCGAGTCACCGGGGGCGCCGTGGGGCACGCCGACGACGAGGGCGCGTTGACGTGCGCGTGGGTTGCGCGCGCCGGCCTCGGCGGCGCCCTCCTGCGCCAGCCTTGGCTTTCCGTTGCGGTCGCGCTGCACTCAAACCAAGTGTAGGGCCGCCGCGGATGTGCGCAGCGCGGCTAGCCGCAGGTAAGCGGCGGGTCGGGCAGCCGCCGGACCGTCAAGCCGATGTCGCTGACGTAGGGCAGCGCGCCTGCCTCGCAGGCGTTGGCGATCGCCTCGGCCTCCGCCTCGTCGTCGCTGGCCTTGGTGTAGTCCGTTGCCGTCGTGATCAGGCCCCTGTCGGCCATCTTGCGAAGCTCGGCCTGAGCCTTGGAGACCTTGCGCGCCGGCTGCGCAACGTAGCGGCGCCGATCGAAGTCGAAGGTCCAGGTGACGTCCTCGCGGTTCCAGCCGTCGAGCAGGTCGACCAATCCGAGCTTGCGCAGCCCCCAGGCACCGTTTTGCGTGAACAGGAGATCGCCCTGTCGGTGCACGAGGCGAGCGAGCTTGCGCACGAGCTTGCGCATGCCCTTGCGCTGCGCGCGGTGGTTGCGCGTCTCGATCATGTCCACGTTGTCGAGGAAGAGGCCGTCGAAGCCCTTGGCGAGGATTCGCGGCGCGATCCTGCGCGAAAGCACCTTCCGCAGCTTGCGCTCGGAGACGTCGGCGAACCACTCGTCCTTCCAGTCCTGCCAGGCGCGCAACCGGTAGCGCTTGAGCTTCCTGTACCAGGCGCGCCACTTCTCGATCGTGCCGACGCTGAGATAGGCGAGGGCGGTGCTGCCGCCGGCGTGTAGCGCGTCCAGATCCGCGGGCGTCGCCTCCTCCCCGTCGACGACGACCAGATCGAACCCTCCCAACCGCCCCGCGGCGTCTGCCGCCGAGCCCCGGAGCTGGCCGTTGCCGATCGCAAACGCCCAGCTGGTGGGCTCAGGCGCGCCGCCGGCCGCGGGCTCGTCGCGCGGCACAGCGAACGCGGTGGCAAGCAACGCGAGCGCCGCCGCGATGATGCCCCGCCTGAACATGCGGATAGGGTTCCATAGGACGTGAAGATCTTCCTCACCGGGGGCACCGGCTTCATCGGCGGCCACGTGGCCCGCAAGCTGCGCGAGCGCGACGACGAGGTGCGCGCCCTGGCTCGAAGCCCCGCGAAGGGCGCTGCGCTGGCCCAGCTCGGCAGCCAGTTGATCAGCGGTGACCTCTCCGACACGACCGCGATCTCAACGGGCCTACGGGATGCCGACGCGGCGATCCACTGCGCGGCAGTCTACGAGGTGGGGATCCCGAAGAGCGAGCACAAGGCCATGTACGAGGCCAACGTCGTGGGGACCGAGAACGTCCTGCGCGCGGCACTCGAGGCCGGGACGCCGAAGGTCGTCTACGTCTCCACCGTCGGCGCCTTCGGCAACACCCGCGGTCAGGTCGTCGACGAGTCCTACGAGCACCCCGGGAGCGGGTTCACGAGCTACTACGAGCAGACCAAGTTCGAGGCGCATCAGATCGCCAAGCGCCTGATTGCCGAGGAGGACCTGCCGTGCGTGATCGTCCAGCCGGGTGGCGTCTACGGCCCGGACGATCATTCGGAGATCGGCAACCAGCTCAACCAGTTCCTCGCCGGACGGATGCCGCTGCTGGCCTTTCCCGACGCCGGCTTCAACCTGGTCCACGTCGACGACGCAGCCGGCGGTGTGCTGCTGGCCCTCGACAAGGGCAAGACGGGCGAGTCCTACGTCCTCGGCGGGCAGATCACGACAATTCGCGAGATGATCGGCACGCTTGCCAAGGTCGCCGGCAAGCGGCCGCCGCGAGGAACGCTTCCCTCCGGCTTGATCAAGACGATGGCGCCCCTCGGGCCCGTGGTCGGCAAGGTGATGGGCACGGGCCCCAACCTGCGCGAGATCATCGCCTCGGCCGACGGCGTCACCTTCTGGGCCAAGCACGACAAGGCGATCGCGGAGCTCGGCTACTCGCCGCGCGGCTTGGAGCAGGGCCTGCGCGACATGCTCGAGGCCGAAGGTCGGCTTCCGGCAACGAGCTAGCAGACGATTGCCTCCGCCTCGATCTCGACCTTCCAGCGAGGGTCGAGGAAGGCGGTGACGACGATCATCGTCGACGCTGGGCGGATCTCGCCGAAGAGCTCGCCGTGCACAGTCGCTACGGCCTCGCCGTCGGCTGGGTCCACGAGGTATTGACGCGTGCGGACGACATCGGCCGCTTTCGCCCCCGCCTCGCGCAAAGCCTCGAGGATGATCTCGAAGCACCGGCGCGCCTGGACCGCGGGATCCGGGTCGCAGCTGCCGTCCGGCCAGATCGGCGCCGTACCCGACACCACCACGCGGTTGCCCACTCTCACCGCTCGGCTGATGCCGATCCTGGGCTCCCACGGCGAGCCGGAGCTGATGCGCTGGCGCTCTCCCACGCGGGGATCGTACGGTGGTTTACGGGGCGCTAGGTGGCGCGAGCCGTGCGATGCGGCGTCGGCATCAACGCCGCAGCCGCGATCACCGCGATGAACGCCAAGCCTCGGGCGATGCCCTCGATCACGTCCGAACCGATGGGGTCGCCGAAGACGATCACGCCGCCGAGGATCGCCGAGCAGTTAGCGCCCACGGAGGCGGTTGCGATCACCGGAATCGCCTCGCCGAGCTGCATCCCGCGTGCCAGAGCGAAGAACGCGCCGGCGCCGGCGAGGGCCGCGACGAGCGTCCACGGACCGAGCAGGGCTAGTGCGTCACTGGGAACGATCTCGGTCAGCGCCTTGATCGCGACGTTCGAGACCCCGATCAACAGTCCCGATGCGGTGCCGAGCGCGAGCGCGTGCCCAGGACCCGTCTGGCGCACCGAGCCCGACACGAGCAGCGCAACTCCGGCTCCGATCGCCGCGAACTCGAACGCGACGAGCCCCGTCACCGAGTAGCCCGCGTCGCTGTCGGCGGCGGGCAAGGTGACCGCGAGAAAGCCGAGGCCCACTGCGGCCAGGCCGAGGCCGGCCCACTCCCGGCGGCCAAGGCGATGGCCGAACCATCGCTGCGCCGGGTAGGCGAGCAGGACGATTCCCGCGGCGACCACGGCCTGCACCGTGGACAGCGGAGCCAGGGCCATCGCCGCGATGTGGAAGAGCCACGCCAGCGTCGCGACCGCGAAGCCGATCGCCCACCAGCGCGAGCGAAACAGCGCCACTCCACTGCGCAGTGGATGGCGGAACCGGATCTCGGGTGTCTCACGCGCACCGCGGTGCTTGCAGAGCATCCCGACGTTCGCTGTGGCGGCGCACGCAAGCGCCAAGGCGATCCCCAACTCCGTCATGCCAGTCCCATCGGCGTGCACCTTCGCAGGCTTGAGGGAAACGCGCGCCGGTCCACGAGCAAAGGGGGTCAGCCGCCGAAGTGCTCGCGCATCCGCTCGACCGCTTCGGCGATGCGCTCGTCTGGTGTCGTCAGCGAGATCCGGAAGAAACCCTCGCCGCTGGGGCCGTACATCGAGCCGGGGGAGATCACCACCGCGGCCTCCTCGAGCACCAGCTCCGCAAACGACGTGGACGTATGCCCCTCGGGGACCGGCGCCCAGACGTAGATCGTCCCCTTCGGGGGCTCCACTGCGACCCCGATCTCCCTCAACGCGTCCACCACGAGGTCGCGTCGGCGCGCGTATACCGCGTTCATCTCGGCAACCGGTTCCTGCGGACCCTCGAGCGCGGCAACGCCGGCCAGTTGCACCGCCTCGAACAGGCCGGAGTCGACGTTGGTCTTCAGGCGCCAGTACGAGGAAACGGCGTCGGCGTTGCCGAGGATCGCCGCGCAGCGCCAGCCGGTCATGTTGTAGCCCTTGGAGAGCGAGAGAACCTCGACGCCGACCTCCTTCGCGCCGGCCGTGGCGAGGAAGCTCGGCGCGACGTAACCGTCGTAGGTCGTCTCCGAGTAGGCGTTGTCGTGGACGACGAGGATCTCGTGCTCACGCGCCAGCTCCACCACACGGTCGAAGAGCCCGTCGGGTGCGATCGCGCCGGTGGGATTGTTCGGGTAGTTGACGAACAGCAGCCGCGCCCGATCCAGCGTCTCGGCCGCATCGCGCTCCAGGGCGTCCAGGTCGGGGACGAAGCCCAGCTCCGGCGCCAATGGCATCAGCACCGCCTCGGCGCCAGCAAGCAGGGGCCCGCCGGTGTAGACCGGATAGCCGGGATCCGCCGCCAGCGCGACGTCGCCGGGATCGAGAAACGCGAAGCACAGGTTGTAGATGCACTCCTTGGCGCCGATTGCCGGGATCACCTCGGACTCCGGGTCGATCTGCACCCCGAAGCGCCGCTGGTAAAAGCCGGCGAACGCCTCGCGGAACTCCGCCCGCCCGCGGTTGGACGGATATTGGTGCGTGCCCGGATCCGCGACGGCCTGCTGCATCGCCTCGACGATGTGGGGCTGGGTCGGCGTGTCGGGGTCGCCGATCCCGAGGCTGATCACGTCGATCCCCGCCTCTCTCTTGGCCGCAACGCGCCGCTCGAGCTCGGCGAACATGTACGGCGGAATCGCCTCCAGGCGCGTCGAGGGGTCGGTCGCAGGCATCACATCAATAGGAACAACACATGCTTGTTTCGGGGCAGGTATGCCCCTCATCGGAACACGCGAGGCTACAGACCGCCAGCGCGGCTATTCGAGCGCACGCACGAACTCCGGCGAGAGCTCGCCCGCGTACAGCGGCTCGGCAGTGCCGGTCAGCGTCACGTCCAGGTCGCCGGAGACCTCGACGGTGAGCTCGCCGCCGTCGAGCCGCACCGCGATCGGACTGCGTGACCCACGCAGGCACGCCGCCACCGCGGCGCCGCAGGCTCCGGTTCCCGACGACAGCGTCTCTCCCACGCCGCGCTCGAAGATGCGGGCGCGGACCACCGAGTCGGTCGTGCGGGTGAACGAGACGTTCGTGCGGTTGGGAAACAGCTCGTGACGCTCGATCTCCGGTCCGACGGCTATCAGGTCGAGGCCCTCGACCTCATCGCCCACTTCGATCACGCATTGGGGATTGCCCACGTTGACATGCTGGAACCGCCATTCGCGCCCGGCGGCCGTGAGCGTGCCGCCGCCGTCTGTCGGCCCGGACGGGTAGTCGTCGGAGCACGTCGATGCCCGGCCGATCTCCATCGAGACGGTGCCCGAGTCGATGATCGTCGGCCTCACCTCGCCCGCCTTGGTGATGATCGTGAACGTGTCCAGGTTGGTCCAGCCGCGGTTGCGGAGGTAGAGCACGGCTTCGCGTGCCCCGTTGCCTGACAGCTCGGCCTCCGAGCCGTCCGGGTTGAAGATCCGCAGCTCGGCGACGTGGTCCGGAGCGGCCCGCGAGACCAACAGGATCCCGTCGGAGCCGATCCCGAAGTGCGGGTCGCAGAGCCGGCGCACGCGCCGTGCGTCCAGCTTCCACGGCAGCTCGTCTCGGTCGACGATCACGTAGTCGTTGCCGAGCGCTGTCCACTTCTCAAACCGCATCGAAGCCCAGCCTAGTCTCAGATCGCGGGGGCGCGCCCGCTTTCAGGCGGCGCGAGTCGGCCGGTGCAGGAGCTCGAGCTTGAGTCCGTCGGGGTCGTAGAAGAACACCGCGTAGTAGCCGGGCGTGTAGTCGTACTCGGCGGGTCCACTCTCGATCTCAGCGCCCTGCTCGGCTAGCCAGCGCGCGCGCTCGTCGACCACCTCGCGTGAGGGCGCGTCAAAGCAGACGTGATGGACCCCGACCGCGTAGCGGTCGTAGGGCGTCCCGTGGGCGTCCGACTGCTTCTGGCGCAGCCCGAGCGCCGCGGCGCCCGGGATCGCCATCGAGACGTAGTAGATCGTCTCGCCGCGCTCGCCGCCCACCTCGTGCAGTTCCGTCCAGCCAAGCGGCCCGAGGAAGCCGCGGTAGAAGGGCAGGCTGCGCTCGATCGAGCTCACCACGAGATCCACGTGGCTGAACTTGCTGTCCAACACGCCGCGCGAGCCTAGCCGAGCATCGCCTCGACCTCGGCCGCGACCTCGCCGTCCTCGCGCCCGGTCCGGTAGATCAGCTCGACGCCGGCCATCTTGCGCATCCAGGTGAGCTGGCGGCGAGCGTAGGCGCGGTGTGCGCTCTTCAACGCGTCGACGTCGCCGCGCAGCAACTCCTCGAACCCGATCGCCGCTCGAGCGGTCCGCGATGCTCCGCCAGCGTCGGCGCGTTTGACCTCGTCCACCGCGCCCGCGGCAACCATCTGATCGACGCGCTCGTCGATGCGGCGCGCGAGGTCGTCGCGATCGACGGTCAGGCCGACCAGCACCGTCGGACGACGCAGCTCCTCGGCCCACAGGCCCTCGCTGCCGCGGGCCGGCGCGATCCCGGCGCGCTCGAGCTCGGTGAGCCTCGCGATTCGCTTGCGGTCGCGGGGGTGCACGCCGGATGCGAGATCGGGATCGAGCTGCGCGTGCAGGGTTTCCGGGCCGACCTCCGCAAGCTCGCGCTCCACCTCGCGGCGGATCTCGCCGGGCACCGGAGGACGCAGGTCCAGATCCGAAAGGGCCGCGCGGAGGTACAGGCCCGTCCCACCGACCACGATCGGCCGGCGGCCCTCGGCGAGCAGCTGGTCGATCTCGCCGTGTGCGAGCTGGGCGTACCTGCCCGCGCTGAACTCGTCGTCGATCGGAACGATCCCGAGCAGGCGGTGCTCGAGCGCAGCTCGCTCCTTCGGCGTCGCCGCCCCGCTCAGGATCTCCAGCCCCTCGTAGACCTGGATCGCGTCGCAGGAGATGGCAACCGGGTCTTCTCCGCGCTCGCGCAGGCGCTCGGCGAGCGCGATCGCGACCCCGGTCTTGCCCACGGCCGTGGGGCCGAAGATCGCGACGACCTGCATCGGCCGGTCGCGCGGCCCTAGGCGACGCGGCTCAGCAGCCGTTCGGAGCCCTGAAGCGTGGTCGAGGTGGCGGCGGTGACGTCGACCTCCACCAGCTCGCCGGGCGAGGCCGTGCCCTCGAAGTTGACGGTCTTGTTGTGGCGCGTACGGCCGCGCAGGCGGCTGGGATCCGTGCGGCTGGGCCCTTCGACGAGCACCTCCACCGTCCGGCCCACGAAGCGCTGCGCGCGCTCTCGCGCACGGCGTTGCACCAGCTCGACGAGGCGCTGCATGCGCTCGCGCTTGACCGGATGCGGCACGCGATCGCCCATCTGCGCCGCCTCAGTGCCGCGCCGCGGCGAGAAGATGAACGTGAAGGCACCGTCGTAACCCACCTCGTCCACAACCTCAAGCGTCTCGGCGAACTCCGCATCGGTCTCGCCGGGAAAGCCGACGATGATGTCCGTAGTCAGCGCGCAGTCCGGGACGCGCTCGCGGATCAACGCCACCCGATCCATGTAGCGCTGGCGGTTGTACGTGCGGCGCATCGCCTTCAGGACCCGGCTCGATCCCGACTGGAGCGGCAGGTGGATGTGCTCACACAAAGACGGCAACTCGGCGTGGGCGCGGATCACGTCCTCGCGCATGTCCTTCGGATGCGGGCTCGTATAGCGGACGCGCTCGATCCCTTCCACTCCGTCGACGCGCTCGAGCAGACCCGAGAAGGTCACCGGCGGCTTGCGACGCAGGTCGCGGCCGTAGCTGTTGACGTTCTGGCCCAGCAGCGTCACCTCGCGCACGCCAGAGGCGGCCAGTCCCTCGATCTCGGAGATCAGCTCGTCGGGTTCGCGGCTGACCTCCCGTCCGCGCGTGGACGGGACGATGCAGTAGCTGCAGGCACAGTTGCAGCCCTGAGAGATCTGCACCCAGGCCTGAAACTCGCGCTCGCGGCGGGCGGGCAGATGACCGGAGAAGTCCTCGAACTCGAAGTAGCCCTGCGCCGTGAGTGAGTCCGAGGCAAGGAACTCGGCCAGGCCGTGGATCTGACCGGGCCCGAAAGCCACGTCTACGAACGGGAAGCGCTCGAAGACCTCGTCCTTGACCGACTGCGCCCAGCAGCCGCCGACGCCGACTATCCGCTCGGGATCCTCAGACTTCAGCCGCTTGGCCTCACCCAGGTGCGCGATGAAACGGTTGTCCGCGGACTCCCGGATCGAGCAGGTGTTGAACAGGATCAGGTCGGCCTGGTCGCGGGCCTCCGCCTGCTCGTAGCCGAGCGACTCGAGCATCCCCTTCATGCGCTCGGAGTCGTGCTCGTTCATCTGGCACCCGAAGGTTGTGACGTGGTACGCGGGCATAGCGCGGATGTTAGGCCGGTCGGCCCGCTTAGGACGTGGCTTGCTTCAGGTACTTGACGAGCGCCTCGAGTTCCTGGGGGCTCAGGGACTCGCCGAAATCCTGTGGCATCACGTCGGGCGGATAGCCCTCGGCAATCTCCTTGTTCGGGTCGACGATCGACTCTTCGATGAAGCTCGTCGGCTTGCCCTGGAGTGCGCCGTCGAGGTCTGGGCCCGTGGTCGCGGTGCTGCCCGCGTCGGCCAGCGTGTGGCAGCCACTGCAGCCGGCGCTCTCGAACACTTGCGCGCCGTCGGCCGCTGCCGCTTCGCCGCCAGTCGTCGTTGTTTCGCCTTCTACTGCGGCGGTCTCCTCGTCTTCGGCGGCGGCCTCCTCCTCCTGCGCGGCTGCGCGCTCCTCCGCGTGCTCGGCCGCGTGCTCGGACTGCTCCTCTTCCGCGTTCATCCAGGCGAACGTGCCCGTGGCGCCAACGAGCGCCGCAAACACGACCACAATCCCAACCAGGAGCCCCCGAGTGGGCGGGAAGCTCTCCCAGCGCAGCCCGACGGCGGTAACGACCAGGGCGCACACCACAAGCGTGATCCCGAACACGTAGAAGAGCGTCTGCTCCATGCGCCGCGGATCCTATGTCAGTCCGCGTACGTCAGTCCGCGTAAGAAGTCGAGCGGCTCTCGCGGATCACGGTGATCTTGATGCGCCCCGGGTACTCCATCTCCTTCTCGACGGCAGCGGCGATCTCGTGCGAGATCAGCGCCGCGCGGTCGTCGTCGACCTTGCCGGGATCGACGATCACCCGGATCTCGTGGCCAGCCCGCATCGCGTAGACCTGCTCCACGCCCTCGTGCCGCGCGGCGATCTCCTCGAGGTCGCTGAGCCGCGCCACGTATTGCTCCAGCGCGTCGCCACGTGCTCCGGGCCTGGCTCCCGAGAGCGCGTCGGCGGCTTGCACGATCACCGCCTCCACGGTTCGAGGCTCGACCTCGTTGTGGTGCGCCTCCATCGCGTGGGCAACCGCTTCGGTCTCGCCGTGACGGCGCGCGATCCGCCCGCCGACGAGCGCGTGAGGGCCCTCGACCTCGTGGGTCACGGCCTTCCCGATGTCGTGCAGCAGCCCTGCGCGGCGAGCGGTCTCGACGGAAGCGCCGAGCTCCTCGGCCATCAGCGCGGCCAGGTGCGAGCACTCGACGAGGTGGTCGAGAACGTTCTGCCCGTAGCTGGTGCGAAAGCGTAGCCGCCCGAGTAGCTCGATCAGCTCGGGATCCAGACCGTTGACCCGCGCCTCGAGTGCGGCCCGCTCTCCCTCCTCGGTGATACGGGTCTCGATCTCCTTCTTGGCTTGCTCGTACGTCTCCTCGATCAACGCCGGCTGGATGCGCCCGTCGGCGATCAGACGCTCGAGCGTCAACCTCGCGATCTCGCGCCGCGCTCCGTCGAAGCTCGAGAGCATCACGGCGGAGGGCGTCTCGTCGATGATCAGGTCGACGCCCGTGAGCTTCTCGAGCGCGCGGATGTTGCGCCCGTCACGCCCGATGATGCGGCCCTTCATCTCGTCGCTGGGAAGCTCAACGAGTCGCGTCGTGGATTCGGTCGATGCCTTCGCGGCCAGCCGCTGCATCGCCACCGAGAGGATGTTGCGCGCCCTGCGCTCGGCCTCGCGCCTTGTCTCCTCCTCGATCTCCTGCAGCCGCAGCCCCGCCTGGTGTCGCGCCTCCTGTTCAACCTCGGCCAGCAGCAGTTGCCTGGCCTGCGAGGCGCTGAGGCTTGAGATTCGCTCCAGCTCGCGTCGCTGCACGCGCTTGGCCTGCTTGAGCTCCTCGCTCTGCTGGGCCACGTTGCGCTCGCGATCGGAGACCGCCTGCAGGCGCCGCTCCAGGTCCGTCGTCTTGACCTCGAGTGACTCCGACTGGCGCAGCGCGCGCTCCTCCATGCGCGCGATCTCGTCGCGCCGCGCTCGCAGCTCGTCGTCGCTGCTTTTGGCCGGAGGCTCGGGCCTGACGTGAGCGCGAGACTCGGAGGGCTGACTCGACTGCCGTCGCCGCCAGGGCAGCCATGCCGCGCGTGTCGCCATCGTTCCTCTTCTCCCCGGCAGCGTGCCGGTCTGTTCGCGTTCCGCTATCCGGTGGCGCGTGCCACCGCGGTCGCGGCGCCGAAGGAGCCTGTGGCCAGCTATTCGCTCGCGGGATCGCCTGCCCCGCTCGTATTGCTAAGTCCTGTGTTTTCGGTCTGGTGTGATCTCAGCCGGTGGTCGAGTTACAACTGGCCATTAGCGTCGTTCAGGCGGCTCGCAGCCGCTCATGGATCGTAGAGCCGAAGTGAGCTTCTGGCAAGGGGCGCGTGAGCGCTCCCTCACGCAGCATCGTGCTCGCACTGGCGCACCGCGTCATAGGCGAGTTCGTAGTCGTAGCCACGACGGGTGAGATATGCGAGCGCCCGCGCCCTTCCTGCCTCTTGGTCGAGCGGATCGGAACGGCGGCGCAGCAGCGCCACGGCACGCTCGAGCTGACCGTCGTGGTCGTCGGCGCCCAGCGCAGCCTCGATCTCCGCGCTGCCGACGCCGCGCCCCGCAAGCGCGGCGCGGATTCGTTCCGGGCCCCAGCCGCGAAGCTCGCGCTTGTCCTCGGCGTAGCGGTGCGCAAACCGGGCGTCGTCGAGCTCGCCGAGGGAGATCAGGCGCGCGAGCGCGGCGTCGACCTCCTCGGCGTCGAAGCCGCGCTCTGACAGCCAGCTCACGAGCTCGCTTTCGGTGCGCTCCTTGCGGCTCAGCGCCTCGAGCGCTCGCTCGAACGCCTCGTCGCGACTCATGGCGTCTGCGCTAGGCGGCCTTGCGCTCCTGCTCGGGCTCGGCTGCCTCGTCGGGCACGGCCTCGACCACCGGGAGCGGTGTGGGTGTCCGCTCGATGCCGAGCTGCTCGAACAGCTTCTTCTCGATCTCCGCGGCCAGCTCCGGGTTCTCGGCCAGGTACTGCTTGGTGTTGTTGCGGCCTTGGCCGAGGCGCAGCTCGCCATAGGAAAAGAACGAGCCCGACTTCTGGACCAGGTCGTGCTCGAGCCCAAGGTCGATCAGACATCCCTCGTGCGAGATCCCGGCCCCGTACTCGACGTCGAACTCGGCCTGGCGGAACGGCGCCGCGACCTTGTTCTTGACGACCTTCACCCGGACCCGGTTGCCGACCGCCTCGGTGCCCTCCTTGAGGGTCTCGATCCGGCGCAGGTCGAGGCGCTGGGACGAGTAGAACTTCAGCGCCCGGCCGCCGGGCTGGGTCTCAGGCGACCCGAAGCTGACGCCGATCTTCTCGCGGATCTGGTTGGTGAACAGGCACACGGTCTTGGCCCGGTTGAGGTTGCCGGCCAGCTTGCGCAGCGCCTGCGACATCAGGCGGGCCTGGAGCCCGACCTGGGTCTCCCCCATCTGCCCCTCCAGCTCGACGCGGGGCGTCAGCGCCGCCACCGAGTCCACGGCGACGACGTCAACGGCGCCGGAGCGCACCAGCACGTCCACGATCTCCAGCGCCTGCTCGCCGTAGTCGGGCTGTGAGACCAGCAGCTCGTCCGTGTTGAGGCCGATCCGCTTGGCGTAGATCGGGTCGATTGCGTGCTCGGCGTCGACGAACGCGCACACCCCGCCCCGCGCCTGAGCCTGGGCGATGATGTGGTAGACGAGCGTCGTCTTGCCCGACGACTCCGGGCCGAAGATCTCCACGATCCGGCCGCGTGGGACTCCGCCGACACCGAGGGCGAGGTCGAGCGAGAGCGCACCGGTGGGGATCGCCTCCACGGCGACGGCGTTCTCGTCGCCCAGCTTCATCACCGAGCCCTGCCCGAACTGCTTTTCGATTTGGGTCACCGCGGCCTCGAGAGCCGCGTCCTTCGCCTTCGCTTCCTTTTCGGCGTCCTTCAGGGCCGCCTTCTTCTGTTCTGCCATGTTCAAGTCACCTTTCGTCGAACGCCAAATTCAACTCGGCAAGTCGGACGTATTCCGCGCCCGTGGGACGCAGGTAGGAGCGGTACAAGGCCAGGCGCGGGGCCTCGAACGGCCGGAGGAGATCCGCCGGCAACGAAGAGGGCAGATCGGTGACCCGTTGGGGCTTTCCGCGCCGGCGCTCGCCGCTTCGCGAGCCGCGCTCCGAGCGCACTCGGGCCACCGTGACGTGCGGCCAGAAGTCGCGCTTTTCGGGCTCGTAGAAGCGCCGTGCCTCGAGCATGTCCGAAAGCTCCTGTTGCAGGTCGATCGCGGCTTCGCTCTCGGCTCCAACGGCAAATAGCCGTGGGCGGCCCTTGGGCAGAGGTTTGGGTTCGGGCTCCAGGCGCAACCCCACGGCGCGCGGCTCGACGCCGGTGACGAGCGCGGCGATCTCGTCGATCTTCTTCTGCGGGTGATAGGAGAGGAAGCAGAGGGTGACGTGAAGCGCCTCCGGCACCACGAGTCGCAGTGCTTGATCGGTCAGCTCCCGCGCCTGCCAGGTCTCGAGACCGGTGCGGATGTCCTCGGGCAGATCCAGGGCGACGAACAGCCGCGCCCGCGGACTCTTCAGCCGCTCCTTCGCCACAGACTCACGCTACGCGCTCGGGTCGCACGAAGGCCGCGACGAGTGTGACGTATTCGCCGTGGCCGAATTATGCGGGCGCGAGTGGAGGAATTTGCTCGTATAGGACGCACAACCCTCCACTCGATGGGATACAACGCGGGCATGGCGATGTTCCTCGTCGTGATGCACCGCTCGGGCCCGGAGTGGGACCCCAGCAAGCCGATGGAGGAACAGTCGAACTGGCCCGCGCACGCGGAGTTCATGGACGGCCTCGTCGACGAGGGCTTCATCGTCTTGGGCGGGCCCCTCTCCGACGAGTACCGCGTCGTGCACGCCGTGGAGGCGGAGTCGGAGTCCGACATCCGGGCCACGCTCGGGCGCGATCCGTGGAGTGAGACGCATCTCCGGGTCGACACGATCGATCCGTGGACGATCCGGCTGACCCGATGAGGCGACATCCTTGAGACGCCGGCTCGGTGTGATTGGGGTGCCGACCAGCGCGGGTGCGTTTGCCCCAGGGCAGGAGCAAGCACCGCAAGCGTTACGTGACGCGGGGCTCGTCGACGCGCTGCGCTCCGGGCTCGATGTTCGCGATCACGGCGACCGTGAGATCTGGCGGTGGCGTCCCGATCGCGAGAATCGCCGAGCCCAGAACCTGGCCAGCGTCGTCGACATCGTTCGGGACACCACTCGGCGCGTGATCGGCTCGATCGCAGATGGCGAAGTCACGCTCGTTTTGGGTGGTGACTGCACCGTCGGGATCGGAACCGTGGCGGCACACGTGGACACTGGCGAGCGCGTCGGACTCGTGTACTTCGACGCTCACGCGGACCTGAACGTCCCGGACAGCGTTCCGGAAGGGGCCCTTGACTGGATGGGGATGGCCCACATGGTGGGAGAGCCCGGCGCGGATTCGGAGCTGGTCGGTGCCGGTACGCGCGCGCCGCTGCTTGATGCCGACGACGTCCTGTTCTTCGGCTGGGATCCCGAACAGTCGACCGCGTTCGAGCGCGAGGTGATCGATCGCCGCGGAATCTCGGTGATGGCAGCAGCCGAGGTTGCTGCGGAACCCGATGCTGCGGCAACGCGGGCACGCGAACTGATGGAGGATCGTTGCGACCGGCTGCTCGTGCACTTCGACGTCGACGTCATCGACTTCACCGATATGCCGCTCTCCGAGAATTGGGGACGAAACCAAGGGCTGCCATACGAGGCCGCAATGCGGGCGCTTGACTCACTCGTTGCTTCTCCGCGGCTTGCGGCTCTGACGGTCACCGAGCTGAATCCGGATCACGCCGAAGACGGCAGGCATGGCGTCGAGCCGTTCGCGAGCGCTCTCGCCAAGAGCCTGGTTGGTGCGCTCGCCGGTGAGCCCGCCGCCTAGTCAGCACTTCGTCGGTGCCTTTCATCGCCCTTTCACCTTCGCGTCTTAGCGTCGGCCTCCCGTAGCCGAAAGGAGCCCTGGAATGACGAAGCGTTTGCATCGTCCCGCGACCCTGGTGCTGGGAGGCGCCTGTCTCAGCGCTGCGACGGCGGCGCTGGTTGGGATCGCTGGGGCGCAATCAGATCAAGGCACCTCCGCGCAGAACGGGTCGAGCGCACAGGCGGCGGGAGCACAGGCGGCAGGAAAGACGATCCGGCTCGAGGAAGCGACGATGATCATCGAGCTCAACTCGACCGATCGGGATGCGGGGATCCAGGTCTTTCTCGACGGCGAGCCGTGGAAGTCGATGAAGATCATGCGACCCGGGGGAAGGAAGCTCGTCAAGGTCAAGGCGAAGGGGCGCCTGAAGGGCTTCGGGCTTACCGAACTCTTCTCCGAGAGCAATGAGCCGGAGTTCAGCGAGCTGCCGCTGCGCAAGTTCAAGCGACGTTTCCCCGAGGGCAAGTACACCTTCGTCGGCAGGACGATCGAGGGCCACAAGCTGCGCGGCACAGCGAAGTTCACGCACCACATCCCGAAGGGGCCGAAGATCACCTCGCCGACCGAGGGCGCCGAGGTGCCGGCGGACGATGTGGTCGCGAGCTGGGATCCCGTCCGCGATACCCGCCGAGTCGACATTGTGGGCTACCGGGCGATCGTGGAGAAGGAGAAGCCCCTGCGAGTGTTCAGCGCCGACCTGCCCGCCAACGTGACCAGCATCCCGATCCCGCGCGAGTTCCTGCAGGCGGGCAAGAAGCACAAGCTCGAGGTGCAGGCGATCGAGCGAGGCGGAAACCAGACGATCTCGGAGATCGAGTTCCGGGTGGAGTAGCTACAGCGGCGCCGACGCCGCAGATCGTCTGGCTAGGGCAACGCGACGTAGCCCGAGAGGAACCCGCGGGCCGACGCGGTATCGAGCCGGTAGACCACGTTGGTCGACCGGCACACCGCGTCCCCCGTGATCGTGACCGCCGCGATGACGTTCGTCGTGCCGAGGAAGTTCGGCCCGCCGGAGTCGCCGTAGCAGGTGCCGCCGTTGCCGGTGGACGGGTTCATCGAGATCCGAAGCCACGCCGGGTTGATCGAATTCAGCGTCCCCGTGGCGACCATGCGCACGTCGTCGTAGAGGTAGTTGTGTCCGCCGGGCTCGTTGGTGACCTCGTAGGCGCCGTAGCCGACCGAGGTGAACTGCTGGCTTCCGGACAGGCTCGAGAGCGTGCCGGCCTTGGGCAAGAGAGAGGGCTGAATGCCCTTCACGGCCTTGTCGAGGACGACGACCGCGATGTCGTGTGGATCGCTCTGCGACTGGCTGTAGAACGGGTCGGCCTCGAACGTCCCTGCGTAGACCTTGTCTCCGTCCACGTACGCCGTGTCGAAGGTGACTTCCACACGCTCGCCGGTCTCGCCACAGTGGGCGGCGGTGAGGAAGACCGTTGACGAGATCAAGGTGCCCGAGCAATAGAGCCAGGTGCCATCGGAGAACTGCGTCGGGGACACGAGTCCTCCGACGCTCGGATGGCCGTCGCCATCGGGCACACCATTCGTGATCGCGCCGGCGGGAGCAGCAGCGGCGAGAGTGACGGTGGTGACGGCGATGACGATCAGGCGACGCATGGCTCCTCCCTCAGGCTCTTGATTAGCCCGCGATCATATGCCGATCAGAGCGGAAACTCCTCGCCGCGGAGCAGTCGGCGGACGAGGTGCATGGCGAGCGTGCAGGAACGATCCTTGATCTCGGCGCGATCGCCGGGGATGACCGGGTCGCGCGCGATCGCCGGCCCCTCGGCGAGTTTGACGCACACGCATACGTAGCCGACCGGCTTCTCCTTGCTCCCGCCCTCGGGGCCGGCGATTCCGGTGATCCCTACCCCGATGTCGGCGTTGAAGCGCTCCTGCGCGCCGTCGGCCATCGCCGCGGCGACCTCGGGAGAGACGGCCCCGTGGCGCTCGATCAGCTCCGCCGGCACTCCCAGCAGCTCGACCTTGGACTCGTTGGAGTACGACACCACGCCGCCAGCCAGGTACCGCGACGCCCCCGGCGGCTCCGCCAACCGGGCCGCCAGCAGCCCGGCGGTACACGACTCGGCCAGTCCGATCGTTCGGTCGCGGCGCAGCAGCTCGGCGATCTGCTCGTCGATGGTCGAGCCGTCGCGGGAGAACAGAAACCGCTCGTGCCGCTCGACGATGCCCTGTACCAGGCGGTCCGCAACGTCCTCGGCGCCCGGGCGGTGGCGTACCTCTACCTCGAGCTCGCCACGTCGGAGGCAGGTCGTGATCTCCAGCGGCTCGAGGTCCATTTCCTCGCCGATCTCGCGCAGCGTCTTCGCGATCTCCGACTCTGGCATCCCGAACATGCGCAGCGTCTGGTGGCGGTAGGGCTCGGCGCGATCGAGCACCCGGCGCGCCGCGTCGGTCGCGACGGCCTCAGGCCACATCGCGTGCAGCTCGCGCGGCGGGCCCGGCATCACGATCACGATCGGGCCGTCGGGAACCTCGACCACGAGCCCCGGCGCGGTGCCCGCGGGATCGATCGTGGTTGCGCCGGACGGCACCATCGCCTGCTTGCGGTTTGCCACCCGCAGCGCCTCGGCGTCGAAGCGCAGCCGCCGGGCGAAGCCGGCGATGATGCGCGCGATCTTTTCCTCCATCCCTTCGTCGAGCACGAGATCCACGCCGGCGAAGCGCGCGACGACCTCGGCCGTGAGATCGTCAGCGGTCGGCCCGAGGCCCCCGCTGGTGACGATCAGCTCACAGCCCTCCGCCGCCAGGAACCGCAGGCCCGAGTCGAGGTCGGAGGGGCGGTCGCCGACCACGAGGATGTGGGCGACCTCGAGCCCGAGTTCGCCCAAGCGCTCGGAGATCCAGGGGCCGTTGCGGTCCGAGATCCGGGCCGTGATCACCTCCGTTCCCGTGACGAGGATCCCGGCGCGGGGCGAGCCCCCGGCGTTCACGGACACTCCGGGCCCGGCGTGGGCGCCGGCCGGACCCGGTCGGGGGCGGTGATCATGAAGGCCACCGGGCCGATTCGCTCTGGCAGCCGCCTGGGCTCGCCGTTGAGCACGAGCTGAAACTGCGCCCGGTCATAGCCGGACGGGAAGCGCAATTCGAAGCGTTCGGCTTCGTAGGGCCCTTCCTGGGAGTCCGCGAAGAGGACCTGGCCGTCGATCAGCGGTCGTTCGGAGTCCCCAAGCAAGCAGACCGTGACGTTCGAGCGGACGTCAAGCCTCAGGGTCACGAGCTGGTTCTGCGCTGCCTGCTGCTCTTGCCGTCGCTCCTGGCGCCGCTCCTTCCGACGCTCCTCGCGGCGCTGCTCGAGCCTTGCCGCGCGCCTTTCAGCACGGTTGCCACCCGAGTCGTCATCGCCGCCGGTGAGCCCGAGCACGAGCAGCACGCCGACCACCAGCACCGCCGCGGCTGCGATCCACACTCCGAGTCCCGGCCCCCCGCCCGGCTCGCCCGGGCGCCGGCGCGCCTCGAGGACCCCCTCCCCCATCGGGCTCAGCGGCACGCCGTAGTCCGCGCCGGCTTGGCGGCGGTACTCGTCGACCAGCGCCTCGGCGTCGAGACCGAGTAGCTGGGCGTAGGTGCGGAGGAAGCCCGTCGCGTAGGCGGGGTTGGGCAGCACGTCCCACTCCTCGGCCTCCAGCGCGCGCAGATACTTGATGCGGATCTTTGTCTGCTCCTCGACCGTGCGGATGTCGAGTCCCTGCCGTGTGCGGGCGCTCTTCAGCACCTCGCCGATGCGCATTCCGGGCTCGCCGTCTCCGTACGCGGCCATCACGCTGGCGCATTCTCCCGCCCGCTCGCCCGCGGTGCCGTCCGGAGCGTGCGGTTAGGGGCTCAGCGCCTCCAGCTCAGACTCGGTCTCAGCTCCGTCCGGATCGTCGCCGCCGGGGTCTCCGCCGCCTGCGATCCGTTCGAGCGTGCGCGGCAGCTCGGCCTCGGAAACCAGCACCTGCCGCGGTTTTGACCCCTCGTATCCTGAGATGATCCCGCGGCGCTCGAGCATGTCGATCAGACGGCCGGCGCGTGTGTAGCCCACCCGCAGGCGCCGTTGCAGCATCGACACGGAAGCGGTCCCGCTCTCCACCACTATCCGCGCTGCATCGGCCAGCAGGTCGTCCTGATCCGGCGAAAGCTCGCCCTCGGCGACCTCGTCCTCGAGCTCCGGGCGCGCCTCGAGCAGCTCCTCGGCGAACTCGGGCTCGCCCTGCTTGGACCAGTGGCCGCACAGCCGCCCGATCTCCTCCTCGGTGACAAACGCGCCCTGGATGCGCTGGAGCTTGGACGTGCCGACCGGGCGGAAGAGCATGTCGCCCTGGCCGAGCAGGCTCTCGGCCCCGCCCTGGTCGAGGATCACTCGCGAGTCGACCTGCGAGGCGACCGAGAAGGCGATGCGAGCCGGGATGTTGACCTTGATCGTGCCGGTGATCACGTCGGTGGAGGGGCGCTGCGTGGCCAGCAGGAGGTGGATGCCGACGGCGCGCGACTTCTGCGCCAGGCGGATGATCGAATCCTCGACCTCCGCCGGCGCGACCATCATCAGGTCCGCGAGCTCGTCGATCACGCAGAGGATGTGCGGCAGCGGAGACTCGCCGGCGCGCGTGCGCGCGCGGTTGAGCTCCACCAGGTTGCGCGCCCTGGCCTCCCCCATCACCGCGTAGCGACTCTCCATCTCGCCGATCAGGTTCCCGAGGACGTTCGCCGCGAGCCGCGGGTTGGTCACCACCGGGGTCAGCAGGTGCGGCAGGCGCTCGTAGTGGTTGAGCTCGACGCGCTTGGGATCGACCAGCACCATGCGCACCTCGTTCGGCGAGGCGTGCATGAGGATCGAGCAGAGGATCGCGTTGATGCAGCCGGACTTGCCCGAGCCGGTGGTGCCGGCGACGATCGTGTGCGGCATCAGCGCGAGATCCGTGTTGATCGCGTGGCCGGCAACGTCCTTGCCCAGCCATGCGACCAGGGGCGAGGAGCCCTGCGTTCGGCCGTCGTAGATGTCACCCAAACGCACCAGGCGACGCCGCTGGTTGGGCACCTCGACCCCCACGGCCTTCTTGCCGGGGATCGGCGCCAGGATGCGGATGTCGGTCGACGCGAGCGCGTAGGCCAGGTCGTCCTTGAGCTGCGCGACCTTGGAGACCTTGGTGCCCGGGGCGAGCTGAAGCTCGTAGCGGCTGACGTGCGGCCCGCTGACGATGCCGAGCAGGCGCGCCTCGATTCCGAAGTGCTCGAGCGCCTCGAGCAGCGCCTTCGAGACCGCCTCGCGGTCGCGCGTGTCGGGCCCGGGATCTGCCTTGCCCTTCTCCAGCACCTTGGTCGCCGGCAGCCGGTAGCTGATCTCGTCGGAAGCCGTGTAGCCGCCGGTGCGGGCGTTACCCATGGGCGTAGTGGCAACCGGCTCGGGGCCGACGACCTCGTCCTGCTCGTCGGCCTCCGGCTCGTCCGGTTCTGCCTCGACGGCTTCGGATTCCTCATGCTCCCACGTGCCCTCGTCGCGCTCGAGCGGTTGCGTCGCCAAGGGCTCCGTCGGCGCGTGGCGCGTGATCGCGATGTCGTCGGCGCCGTCGCCCCAGGGCGGCTCGGAGATTCGCTGCGTTCGAACCGTGCGTGCGATCTCGCGCGTGCCCAGCGTGGCCTGGCGGGCGGCGCGGCCGGCGCCGCCGATCAGCCCGGCGATCGTGGTGCCCGTGATCAGCAAGCCGCCCGAGACCAGCATCAGGACGGCGATGATGTGGGCGCCCAGCCGCTGAAAGAGGGTGGTCGTCGCCCAGTAAAGGCTCTCGCCAATCGCCCCACCGTGCTCGGTGAGGAAGCGGGGCTCGAAGTAGTCGTGACGCATGGGGCGCTCGGGCCCGAGACCGGCCGTCTCGGCCGCGAAGGCGAGCAGCAGTCCCGCGAGGATCAGCACCCCGCCGGCGTTGAAAGCGGATGGGGCGCGCAGCAGCGGGCGACCGATCAGCGCGCCGCCCCACGCCGTCAGCGCGATCGGGACGACGTAGGCAACCTGTCCGAACGCGTCGGCCAGGGCACCGTCGATCCAGCCGCCGACGCGACCGCCCTCCCAGCCGCCGTAGAGCACGAACGCCAGATAGACGCCAGCAGCGACGAGGACGAGGCCGAACACGTCGTAGTGGCGCTGCTCGAGCTGACCGAACCCGGCGCGATCCCGTACACGGCGCACACGCTCCCGCGGGTCGGGACGGGCGGGAGCACGCCGCGCACCGCGGCTTCGCCGCGGGGCCGGCCGTCGCTTGCGTGTGAAGGGCAGGTTCACGATCAGCGTCGCGCGACGCCCGTCGGCGCCACGCCAGGATCACTTCGACGCCACGCCCGCGGCCCCTGCGTGGTCAGGCGTGGCAAAAACCGCTTGGCGGCGGGATAAATTCGGCCTAAAGCTTTCCAGGACCTTGCGTGCGGGCATCTAACCTTGTCTCAATGCTCGCTAGCGAGGAGATGACCGGCCGTGTGCTGGTGGTCGAGGACGACGAGGCGATCGCCGACGTGCTCCGGCGGACGCTGCGCCAAGAGGGCCACGAGGTGCGCTCCGCGGCCGACGGGCCCGATGCCCTCCGTGCCGCGGACGAGTTCGTGCCCGACCTCGTGATCCTCGACCTGGGCCTGCCCGGGCTCGACGGGGTCGAGGTCTGCCGGCGACTGCGCGCGGAAAGCGACGTGCCGATCCTCATCCTCACCGCGCGCACCGATCTCGACGATCGCGTCTCGGGCCTCGACTCGGGTGCCGACGACTATCTCCCCAAGCCGTTCGAGCGCCAAGAGCTACTGGCGCGGATGCGCGCGCTGATGCGGCGCCGGCCGCCGCGCGGGAGGGCCTCGCTCGTCGTCGGCGACCTGCGCTTGAACCCTGACACCCAGGAGGTCACACGCGGCGATCGCGAGCTCGACCTGACGAGCCGCGAGTTCGAGCTGCTCGAGTACCTGATGCGCAACGAGCGCCTGGTCGTTTCGCGCGAGGCGCTACTGGACGACGTCTGGGGCTACGACCCGACCGCCATGACAAACACGATCGACGTCTTCATCTCCAACCTCAGGCGCAAGCTCGAGGAGGGCGGCGAGCCACGGATGCTGCATACCAAGCGCGGCTCGGGCTACATCCTGCGAGCGGCCGAGCCTGGCGATGGCGGCTGAGGCAGGGGGTGCGGGGGATCGTCCCGTCTGGGCCACGCCCAGCCGCTGGCCGGTCCGGTGGCGCATCGCTGCCGTCTCGGCGAGCCTGACGTTGCTGATCTTGCTCGTCTTCGCCGCCGTCGTGGGGCGGCTGGTCAGCGACCGGATGGAGGACGACTTCCGGAACGAATTGGTTGCGTCCGCCAGCGAGCTTGCCGCCGGCTCAGTGATTCGCGGCACCTTCGAGGGCAGATCTCTCAACTTTGTCGGCGACATCTCGCAGCGAGTCACCACTGGCGACATGGCGCTAATTGACGGACGGGGCACCGTACTTCGGGATCGGGAGACGGGCGCTTCACTTGAGACGTTCCCGCCGGACGTCGAGCCCGGACCTCCTTCACTCAATCCGGAACGCTTGGGCGACTACGAAGTCGTGGCGAGGCAAGTGTCGAGCACAGCCTTTGGCCCGCCCGTGTTCGTGGCCTACGGGCGAAGCAGAGACTCGCTCGAGGAAACGATCGGTCGCCTCTGGCTGTTTCTAGCCGGTGGTGTCTTTGGCGGCACGGTTCTGGCCCTGCTTGCTGGGCTGACGGTCGCCGGGCGCGCCATGCGCCCGATCAAGGACCTCACCAACACCGCTCGCAAGATCGCGTCGACGCGGGATCCGTCGGAGCGAGTGCCGATGCCCGACGCAGACGATGAGATCGCCGAGCTCGCACAGACGCTCGACCAGATGCTTCACGAGCTCGACTCGGCCCGCACGGAGACCGAGCAGCTCGCTCACGCGCAGCGCGAGTTCGTGGCCGACGCCTCGCATGAGCTGCGCACCCCGCTGACCAGCATCCTCGCCAATCTGGAGCTGCTGCAGGAGCGCCTCGCGCAGCAGGGCGCAGATGGCGAGGAAGCCGACATGGTCGAGGGGGCGCTGAACTCGTCCAAGCGGATGCGGCGACTCGTCGCCGATCTGCTGCTGCTCGCGCGGGCCGACGCTGGCCGGGCCGGGGTGCGCAGCGACACCGACCTGGCCGCGATCGTGGGCTCTGCCTTGGCCGAGGTGCGGCCTGTCGCCGACGACCACGAGCTGATCGTCGGTCCGATGGAGTCGACCCGCGTCAAGGGCAACCCGGACGACCTTCATCGCCTCGTCGTCAATCTGCTCGAGAACGGGGTGCGCCACACGCCGCCGGAGACTCGCATCAACGTGGACCTCCGCCACGAGGACGGCGTGGCGGTCCTCGAGGTCTCGGACCACGGATCGGGTATCCCGCCCGGCATGGAAGAGCAGGTGTTCGCTCGCTTCGTGCGCGGCGGCGGCCCCGCCGACAGAAACACCGACGGCGGCACCGGCCTTGGCCTCGCGATCGTCCAGGCGGTCGCGGCCTCTCACGGCGGTACCGTCGAGGCCGGCGAGGCACCCCACGGCGGCGCTCAGTTCATCGTTCGGCTTCCCCTGGCCGAGCGAGTCGGCGCCGAGGCGCCAACGCCTGTCCCGGGATCGGTCTGAGGCCTGTCTCCGAGTTTTAGGGTTTGTTTACGTAGTTTCTCTAGGGTTTCCCCTTGGACGAGACAACCGCTCGTCGAGGAACCCCCGACACCACCTCGACGGGCGTAATTGGCCAGTCTGAGCCAATCGGGCCGCCGGCTTCCCCCTCCCTGAGCCGGCGGCCCTAACTTTTCGGGGTCTGCAAAGCGTCGTATCTCGCGTGGCTCAGCCTTGAGCCTCGCTCACGCACGATTCAGTGCGCTCGCTTCGTCTCTCGGCTTGCGCCCCGCGACCTACTCGCTTTTCGACCCCTCCGGTTGTCGCAGCCTCGATCCGCTCGGTTCTCGGGCCCTCCGGTTGTCGCGCGGCCGATCTGCTTGGTTCTCGGCCCCGCCAGTTCGCGGCAAGACGACTGCTCGGGTTTCGCGCCTCTGCGGCGGCCGCTCGTCGGATCCCGTCGTTACGGCGGAGCCGGGGGTGCGGTGACCGGCGGCTCACATACCGATACGGTCGCTTATTCGACGGTCGCGGGGTGGAGCAACCCCTACTGAGCGGCGTGCACGCTAGCAGGCCGACTTGCAGAGCCCGCGCTGCACCATTTCGGCCTCGATCGCGGCGGCGTGGACGCCCCCGTAGAGGAGATCGTCGGCCGCGATCAGAGCCCGCGCGCCGTCGAGGAAGTTCGAGTTGCGCGCGAGCAGCAGATGAGACTGGATCAGGACCCGGTCCATGACCACATGGCCGGCGCCATCGGAGCCCAGCAGCGGGCGCAGATCCCACAGCGCGCCCGACCAGGCTTGGCCCACACAGTGCTCGTCGCGGAAGCAGCGGCGCTTCGCCTGCCGCTTGGTCAGCTCGGTGTCGGTGCGACGGAGGCAGCGATTGCGGGTGTAGGAGGTGGCGTCCCACTCGAAGATGCACGGATCGAACTTCTCGCTGCCACCCGTGCTCTGCGACGACATGACGGCGGCGATGTAGTCGCCGAACCCCTCCCCCATCGCGAGACCCTGCGGACGGCGGCCGAAGCCGGTCACCTGCTGGTCCTGCACGGCGTGTCCGTACTCGTGCACGATCACGTCACCGTCCTCACCGTCGTCCACGCCGCCGGTGCCGAGCGTCACGTCGTGACCCCTCACGCTGAAGAAAGACTGGTCGGCCTTGATCGCGTTGGCGTGGACGACCATCGGCCGCCGTCGCAGCCCGGTCTCCAGGCCCAGGCTCTCGAGGTAGGCCCGCGTGCGGTCGACGTGGTAGTAGGCCATCAGCGCCTCGAACCGCTGGGCCGCGCGGCCAACGGTCCAGCGGCGCGAGCGCTTGCAGACGCGCTTCGTTTTTTTCCCAAGATCGACCTTCACGTAGACGCCCTTCAAGCACCCCCGCGCGTCGGTCAGGCGCGGCAGGGCCACCGGCACACGCTGCCGCTGCAGCAGGCGCGAGTTGCGATCGTCGCGGTCACGCAGTCCGCGGGAGCTGCCGCGGGTGACGAGCGGGTTCGGATCGAACAGCGCCGCCGTGCCCGTGGCTCGGCGCAGCAGGTCGCGAATCGAAAGCACACGACCCGAACGGGCGTCCAGCGTGACCTCGAAGTCGCCCAGCGGGGCCCGGGAAGCCAGCAGTACGCGCCAGGCGAGCGCGCCGGTCTGGGGATCGACGCCGAGCCGCCAACGGGGCGCAAGGCGGAGCGCGCTTGCACCCGACGCGGCCCTCGCCCGCGCCACGGCCTGGCGCCTGTTGAGCCTCGCTGGCCTCGGCTCGGCGAGTCCCGCAACCGTCCGGTCGACCACAAGCTGCGTGGGCTCGCCCGTCGGCTCGACGACGGTCGCCTCCGCATCGAAGACGCGGTAGCCGCCGACCTCCTGTCGGAAGCGCCGGATCTCTCCGCCCGTTGGAGTCGCGTGCTGCGCGACGGGCTCGAGCTCCGCGCGTGGCGCATCGGCGTAGCCCAGCTCTCCCGCGTGAGAGATCGCAGGCGCCGCCGTCAAGAGCAGGGCCGCGACGGGCGCCGCGAGCCCCAGGCGAAGGCTCATATCTCGACGATCACCGGCAGCACCATCGGCCGCCTGCGCAGACGCTCGTAGACGAACGCAGCGATGTCGTCGTGGAGGTCCTGCTGGAGGAGAACCGGCTCGCGCACGCCGTCCTGCGCCGCAGTCGCCAGCGACGACTCCACGACCTCCCGCAGTTCGTCCACCAGGCCATCCGCCTCCGCCGTTTCGAGGAACGGCACGCCACGAAACATGATCTCCGGCGCGACCACCTGCGAGCCGTCGTCTGAGGAGACAGTCGCCACGACGATGAAGACGCCGTCGGCCGACAGCATCCGGCGATCGCGCAGCGCGATGTCGTCGGGGTCGCCGATGTCGACGCCGTCGACGAAGATCATCCCGGCGTGCACGTCCTCGCCGAGTCGGGCGCCGGACCCGTCGATCTCGAGAGTCACGCCGTTGCGGCCGCGGAAAACTCGATCGCGATCGATCCCCACCGCCTCAGCGAGCTCCGAGTGCAGGCGCAGGCGGCGGTGGTCGCCGTGGTACGGAAGCACGTAGCGCGGCTTGGTCAGGTTGAGCATCAGCTTCAGCTCCTCCTGCGAGCCGTGGCCTGAGGCGTGGATCGGCTCGTCGCTGGCGGTCACGACCTGGGCGCCGATCTGGAAGATACGGTCGATCGTCTCGTTGACCGAGCGCTCGTTGCCGGGAATCGGCGTCGCGGAGAAGATCACGGTGTCGCCGGAGTGCAGCTCGACGTCGGGATGGTCCGCGTGTGCCATCCGCCGCAGCGCCGAGAGCGGCTCGCCCTGGCTGCCGGTGGAGATCGCGATCACCTTGTGGTCGGGGAAATCCTCGATCTCCTTGGCCGAGATGAAGAGGCCGTCCGGCGCCGCCGCGATCCCCAAGTTGGCCGCGATGTTGAAGTTCTTGCGCATGGAGCGGCCCACCAGCGCCACCTTGCGATCGAGCTGCACCGCCGCGTCGATGACCTGCTGAACCCGGTGGACGTTGGAGGCAAAGCAGGTGACGATGATCCGGCCGGTGCACCGCGAGAAGACCTCCAGCAGCGCGGGGCCGACGCTCGACTCCGACGTCGCAACGCCTGTCCGGTCGGCGTTGGTCGAATCGCCGCACAGGCAGAGCACCCCGTCCCTCCCGAGCTCGGCGAGGCGCGAGACGTCCGCCGGATTGCCGTCGACGGGCGTCTGGTCGAACTTGTAGTCGCCGGTGAAGACGACCGTTCCGAGGTCCGTGCTCAGCGCCACGGCCCTTGAGTCCGGGATCGAGTGGGAGATGTGGACCGTCTCGAGGCCGAACGGGCCGGCGGTCACTCGCTCGCCCGGATCGAGCACCTCGAGCGGAACGTCGCGCAGCCTGTGCTCCTCGAGCTTCGAGCGCACGAGTCCGATGGTCAGCGGCCCGCCGTAGATCGCGCCCGGCATACCGACTTCCCGCAGGAAGTAGGGCAGCGCCCCGACGTGGTCCTCGTGGCCGTGGGTGAGGACGATCGCATCGATGTCTCCGCCGCGCTCCCTGAGGCTGGAGAAATCCGGCAACACGAGGTCGATTCCGAGCATCTCGGCCGTGGGGAACATCAGGCCGACGTCGACGACCACAAGCCGCCCGGCGCGCTCGACGACGGTCATGTTCTTGCCGATCTCCCCCAGCCCCCCCAAGGGCAGGATGCGCACGGAATCCGCCAACTATGTGGTCCCTGCAACCAGCAGGCCGTGGCGCTCGAGGGCGGCCTTGACCGTGGCGCGCTCCTCCTCGGACGCGGGCACCATCGGCAGGCGGAGGTTCGCCTCGATCACGCCGAGCATCTCCAGCGCCGTCTTGACCGGAATCGGATTCGAGGTCACGGTCAGCATCTCGTAGATCGGGCGCAACTCCTCGTTGATCTCACCGGCTCGGGCTGAATCCCCGGACGCCACGGCGTCGTAGATCGCGCGCATCTCGGTGCCGACCACGTGGGAGGCGACCAGGATTCCTCCCGCGCCGCCCATCTCGAGCGTGCGCAGGAAGATCTCGTCGTTTCCCGCGAGCACGTCGAGGCCCTCGATCGCCGCCAGATCGTCGTTGTTGGCCTGCTTGACGGCGACCACGTTCGGGATCGCGGCGGCGAGCTCGGCCAGCAGGTCGGGCGGGACGTTGATCACGCAGCGTGACGGGATGTTGTAGAGCACGATCGGGGTGTCCGGGACGGCCTCGGCCACGCTCTCGTAGTGAGCGCGGATCCCGGTGCGATTGGGCTTGTTGTAGTACGGCGTTACCACGATCAGCGCGTGGGCGCCCGCCCGCGCGGCCTTGCCGCTGAGCTCGGCGGTGTGGTGCGTGTCGTTGGAGCCCGTGCCGGAGATCACCGTCGCACGGTCGCCGACTTCCTCCAGCACGGCCTCGAGCAGACGCAGCTTCTCAGTGTCGGAGAGGGTCGGCGCTTCGCCCGTGGTCCCAGAGACGACGAGCCCGTGCGACCCGTTGTCGACGAGGTGACGAGCGAGCCGGCGCGCGGCGTCGAGGTCGAGCGCGCCGTCGCCCCCAAACGGCGTCACCATTGCCGTGATTACTCCCTTGATCTCAGCCATGCCGGTACTCCTAGCGCTAAGTATCGCTTGACGCGAAGACGGGTGGGCTGCGGTCGATCCACGGCTGCGCTCGCTCGAACTGGGCGGCGACCGCGATCAGGAGATCCTCGCGCCCGTGCGCGGCGACCAGCTGCACGCCGAGCGGCAGCCCCGAATCGGTCCAGTGCAACGGCAGCGAGATCGCGGGGTGGCCGGTGGCGTTGAAGATCCCGCTGAATGCGGCCGTCTTGTAGGCGCGGCGAATGGCGCGCAGCGGATCGGGCCCGGAGTCGTCGAAGGTACCCAGCTCCGGCGCAGCCTCGCCCGTCGTCGGGGTCACCAGCAGATCGAAGTTGGAATCGAGCTGAATCGAAATCAGGCGGGTGACGAGGTTGTGGCGATCGACCGCGTTGAGGTAGTCGCCCGCGCTGCGACGGCGGCCTTCCTCGGCGAGCGCCCACGTCAACGGCTCTACCTCCTCGGCCCTGATCTCGCGTCCGATCAGCCGCCCCAGCTGGTCGAGAGTCGACGCCTGCCCTCCCATCCATCGGGTCATGAACGTCTCGACCAGCTCGTCCGGATCGCCCGCGGAGGCATCCTCCAGGTTGTGCTCGATCACGTTGTGCCCCAGCGACTCGAGCAGCTCCCCCGCGCCCCGCGCCGCCGCGGCCGTCTCGGGATCGATCTCGATCCCCGCAGCGGACTCGGTGACGAGCCCGAACCGCAGCCCGTGAGGGTCGGCGTCAAGCTCGTCGCGATACGGGCGTGCCGGCGGCGGGGCGACGTACGGGTCGCCTGGCGCCGGACCTTGGACGGCGTCGAGTACCGCCGCCGTATCGCGCACGGTTCGCGACACGACCAGCTCACAGACCATGCCGGTGAGCGTGTCGCCGACGATCGGGCCCTGACTGATGCGTTGCCGCGTCGGCTTGAGTCCGACGACACCGCACAAGCTGGCCGGAATGCGAATCGACCCGCCGCCGTCGTTGGCGTGGGCGACGGGAACCATGCCGGAGGCGACCGCCGCCGCGGCGCCGCCGCTCGACCCGCCGGGAGAGCGATCGACGTCCCACGGGTTGCGCGTGGGGCCATAAGCCCGCGGCTCGGTCGTGGGCAGGATGCCGAGCTCCGGCGTGTTGGTCTTGCCGATGGTCACGAACCCGGCGTCGCGGAAGCGCTGGCCGAGATAGCTGTCGATGGGGGCGCGGAATCCGATCTCCTTGAGCAGGCTCATCCCCATGTGAAACGGCTGTCCGGCGAGCATCGCCCCGATGTCCTTGAACAGAAACGGCACCCCACGGAACGGCCCGTTGGGAAGGCTGTTCGACGCTGCCGCACGTCCCTCGTCAAAAAGCGGATGGATGACCGCGTTCAGTTGCGGGTTCAGCTCCTCGACGCGGCAGATTGCCGCCTCGGCTAGCTCGGCCGGGCTCGCCTCGCCCTTGCGCACCAGCTCCGCCTGCGCGGTCGCGTCCATGCGTTCCAGTCCCGTCGTCATCCGCGCAAGGCTAGTCAAGACGCGCCTGGCATCATCGCTGGATGGCCGAGGGAGTTACTGGCACCACGTGGACCGTCGACGACGGCTTTGACCTCGACGGGTTCCTCGACCAGCCCCTCGTTGCACACCTAGCCACGGTCGGCCGGACCGGGCCGAGCGTGCGACCGCTCTGGTACCTGTGGGAAGGGCGGGCTTTCTGGTGGCTGACCGGGGGATGGTCACGGCTCGGACAGCTGCTCGAACGCGACCCACGGGTCGCCCTCGTCGTCGACACCTGCGACCTCGATCGCGGCGAGGTGCTGCAGGTCACCGCGCGGGGACGGGCGGAGCTGCATCCCTTCGAGGCCGACCGAGCGCGCCGCTGGGGACGCCGCTACCTCGGACCCGACGAGCGCCACTGGCGTCGCTTCCAAGGCGACGTCTTCGATGATCCCAGTACGCGCTTCGTCGCCCTGGAGCCGACGGTCCTCCGGGCCCGCGACCTGTCGTACTGACCGCCGTGCTCTGAGACCGGGTGTCGGGCCGCCGGTTGCGGCGCCGCCGGTGATACTTGCGGTCGTGGCCAGCGACGACAACGTGGAGGTCGTCCGGGAGCTCATCGACGCTTGGAATCGCCGCGACCTCGAGGCGGCGCTGGCGCGACTGCATCCCGACTGCGAGCTCCGGCCGGTTGAGTCGATCAGCCCCGTTCGCGGCCACGATGAGTTCGCCGCCGGCTTCGAGGGATGGTTCGAGGCGTTCGAGGAGTTCAGCGTCGATCCGCAGGACTTCCTGACGGACGGCGATCGGGTGCTCGTCCCCGTCACCCAACGGGCTCTCGGCAAGGGCAGCGGCGTCGAGGTCTCACAAGCCTTCCACCAGCTCTTCACCCTTCGCGACGGGCTGGTGGTGCGCTTCGAGGAGTTCGCGAACGAAGCTGAGGCGCTGCGGGCTTTTGGCGTCTCATGAGTACCGATTTGCATGGAAGCAGGAGCGGCTCTCAGGGGCGGCCGGCGGAGCCTCACGAGGAGCACCGTCGCCGCGCTCGCGAACGAGGCAACGACACCCGATGAGTTTCCCGGCCTGAGCCGGTCACTAGAGCGAAGCCCGCAGAAAGGAACCCTCACATGCGAGAGCTGATCGTGAACACCTTCCTGACCCTGGACGGCGTGATGCAGGCGCCGGGCGGCCCGGAGGAGGATCCCAGCGGTGGCTTCGAGCACGGCGGCTGGTCGTTCGGGTATTGGGACGAGCGGATGCAGGTGCTCATGGGCGAGTCGATGTCACAGCCCTTCGACCTCGTCCTCGGACGGAAGACCTACGAGATCTTCGCGGCCTACTGGCCGTACAGCGATGATCCCGGCGCCGAGCCGCTCAACCGGGCGACCAAGCACGTGGCCTCGACGACGCTCGAGGAGCTCGAGTGGGAGAACTCAAAACTGATCGAGGGCGAGGTGCCCGAGGCAGTCAGAGCGCTCAAGCAGGAGGATGGCCCCGAGCTTCAGGTGCACGGCAGCGCGAACCTGATGCAGACGCTGCTCGAGCACGGGCTCATCGACGAGTTCCGCCTGTGGATCTTTCCGCTCGTGCTCGGCAAGGGAAAGCGCCTGTTTGACGGCGGCACGGTGCCCGCCGGCCTGGAGGTCACACGTTCGGAAGCCTTCTCTACGGGAGTGGTCATGGCCACCTACCGATCCGGCGCCGACATCAAGTACGGCTCCTTCGTCGCGGAGGAGCCGAGCGAGGCGGAGCTGGCGCGCCGGGCGGCGCAGGAGCGCTGAGCGGAGGGCGCATCGGCATTCTCGGCAGCGGCGGCTGATGGCGGCCGTTGTCGGGAACGTCGGCGCCTCGGACGATGCCTGCGCCGGGGCCAGCCTGCGCGTAGACCCGGCCGGCATTACACGAGAGGTAATCGACGCGTGGCCATTCCTCCGGGAACATTGACGGCGACGCAACCGGACGACAACGGAGGTAACCGATGACCGAGACACAGGCTCTCGTCGAAATCTCATCCCGGAGCGCGGCCGAGTTGGCGGAGAAGTACATGGCGCTCTGGAACGAGCCCGATGCGGACCGGCGCCGGCTGATGACCGCCGAGCTCTGGACGGAGGACGCGAGGCATATCCTCCAGCCGCCGCAGGAGATCCGCGGGATCGCGGCGGGCCCCGGGATCGCAATGACCGCGGTCCTCGAGGCACGGGGATACGAGCAGATAGAGGCTCGCGCGGCGAGCGTTTACGAGCACTGGGTCGGCTCCGAGGGGCTCAGCTTCCGGGGGCGCGACGACGTCGAGCGACTCGGCGACGTCGTCAAGTTCCACTGGGACGCGGTCGCCAAGGACGGCCAGACGTCCGCAGTCGGGCTCGTCTTCCTGGTTCTCGCCGCGGACGGGCGGATCGAGCGCGACTACACGTTCGTTGTCGCTTGAGAGGAGAACACCCATGGTCATCGTCGCAGGACACATCACGGTCGACCCTGAGCAGCGCGACGCAAGAAGCAAGGCCTTCGCGTGAGAGCAGAAGTGCCGCTTCGGACGCGGCAGTCCCGCTTTGGATGGAAAGCGGAAGAAGCGATGGATCGCGAAATACTGCACGGGCGATGTCGCAGGAGAACGTCGAGACCGTCCAACGCGCCGTCGAGGCGTGGAACGCGGACGATCTGCACGCCTTTTTGGCCGAGCTCGATGCTGACGTCGAGTGGCACCCTGCGATCGAGCCTGGCCTTGAGGGAAAGGCGACTATCTACCGAGGTCATGATGGGGCGCGAAGGATTTGGAGGGACGACCGCGGCGAGGGGTGGGAGCGCCTCACCAATCGGCCTCAGGAGTTGCGCGACCTCGGCAAGTCGGTCCTCGCGCTCGGTCACCTGGACTTGACCGCCCGGACGACCGGCATCGAGTTCAGTCAGGAAGTCGGAGAAGTCTTTGACCTTCGAGCGGGGAAGATCGTTCGCATCCGCGACTTTCTGAGTCACGCGGAAGCCCTCGAAGCCGCTGGGCTCTCGGAGTAGCGCAGAACTACTGCTTGCAGACGCACCCTCGTGGGCCCGGCTACTTAGGCCCACGCTGGACGAAGGCGACGCACTGACCTTGGTTCTTGAAACCGGAGAAGTTGCGCCAGCCGCGGTGCTGGCATTGCTCCTTGCTGGTCGGGGCTGTCGCGTCGGTCACGGTCACGTCCCCTTCCAGTACCTCTTGACGCTTGAAGTCCGACGGTACGCATGAACTCGCGTCGACCGCATGGGAGGGATGCCCGGCGCCGCTAACTCAAGCGCCACGTGACCGCTTGGGTTCTCCCCAGTTGGCCCACTTGCCGCCTCGAAGTCGAAGACTTGCACGGCCGAAGCGGGCCCGAACGGGCCAATCCGCCCCTGTCCGACGACGCTATCGCCGCCGCCGGGCACCTGCGCATCCGCAACGGGCACCAAGGTTCCGAGGAACACTCCTAGGGAAGGAGCAAGGCGCCGTTCTCCTCACGCGCCGATCGTACATCCGCCTAGCTCGAGCGCTCAGGCCGTCAGAGCAGCGCCTCGAGACCGACGGTGAACGGCTGTTCTAGCTCGCCGACCTGCCGCACCGCGAGCAGCACTCCCGGCATGAACGAGCGCCGGTCGATCGAGTCGTGGCGGATCGTCAGCGTCTGGCCCTCGCCGCCGAGGATCACCTCCTGGTGGGCGACCAGGCCGGGTAGCCGAACGGAGTGAATCGGCTCGTGCACGTTGGCTCCGGCGTCGCGCACCAGCTCGGCCGTCCGCTTCGCGGTGCCGGAGGGAGCGTCGAGCTTGCCGTCGTGGTGCAGCTCGACAATCTCGGCCTCCGACAGGTGCGCGGCCGCCTCTCGGGCGAAGCGCATCATCAGCACGGCGCCGATCGCGAAGTTGGGGGCGACGAGCACGTTTGCGCCACCGGTTCGGGCCGAGTCGACCTCCGAGCGCAGCGCGTCGAGGTCGAAGCCTGTGGTGCCGACCACTGCGTGCACCCCGGCGGCCACGCATTCCCGCACGTTGCCCGGCGCGGCCTCCGGCGTTGTGAAGTCGACGACGACGTCGGCATCTCCGAGTACCTCGGCGAGCGACGTGTCGAGCGAGGGGTCAGCCCGGCCTGAGAGCTCGAGATCTTCAGCGGCCTCGACCGCCTCGCAGACCGTCTCCCCCATCCGCCCAGCGGCGCCGGAGACGGCGACCTTGATCATGCCGCGGCCAGGGCCTCGCTGACGTGGCCGGCCGCGGAGCGGAAGCAGTCCTCGTCCGGCCCCACGCAGGCCCCGGAGAGGCGGGCGGGGTCGTAGAACTCGCGAGCCAGCTCGGCCACGTCGTCGGCGGTCACGGCCTCGATGCGTTCGAGCATCTCATCCACCGAGAGCAGCGGCACGTCGAAGAGGATGCCGCGCGCGAGCCGCGACGCCCGGGCACTGGTGGACTCGAGCGAGAGCACCATGCGGCCCTTGATGTGCTCCTTGGCGCGACGGAGCTCGTCGTCCGACAGGCCACCGTCGCGTAGCCGAACCAGCTCGCGGCCGATGATCTCGCAGGCTTCCGCCACGTTGTCCTCGCGCGTGCCGACGTACAGCGCCACGACGCCGCGGTCCACGAACTGCTCTGTGTACGAGCCGACGGAGTACGCCAGCCCGCGCTTCTCACGCACCTCCGTGAACAGCCGCGAAGAGACGGAGCCGCCGAAGGCGGAGTCGAGCACGCTGAGCGCGAAGCGTCGGTCGTCGCTGCGCGCGATCCCGGGACCGCCAAAGCACACGTGGTACTGCTCGGTCTCCTTGGGATAGAAGCGAAAGCGAACTCCCTCGGGCTCGGCCGCCCCGTTTGCGCTGGCGCTCGGCGCGGCAGGCGGCTCCAAGTGCTGGCGCGCGAGCTCGACGATGCGCTCGTGCTCGAGATGTCCGGCCGCTGCGAGCACGATGGCCGGTGCGACGTATCGCGCCCGGTGATACGCCGCGATCCCGGGCACGGGAATCGAGCCGATCACCTCGGCGGTTCCCAGCACCCGCCGGCCGAGCGGGTGCTCGCCGAACATCGCCTCGGCAAGCACGTCGTGAACTCGATCCTGCGGCTCGTCCTCGTACATCGCGATCTCCTCAAGCACCACCTCACGCTCGGAGTCGATCTCGTCCGGGGGCAGCGAAGGCTGAAGGAACATCTCCGAGGCGAGGTCGAGCGCCTCCGGGAGGTGCTCGTCGAGAAGCCGCGCGTGGAGGTGTGTTGACTCCTTGCTCGTCGCGGCGTTCACCGCCGCGCCCATGCCGTCGAACAGCTCGGAGATCTCGATCGCCGAGTGGCGCTCGGTTCCCTTGAACAGCAGGTGCTCGAGGAAGTGCGAGACCCCGGCCTGGTCGGGGCTCTCGTCTCGAGAGCCCGTTCGCACCCAGAGCCCGAGCGCCACCGAGCGCACGGACGGTACGGCCTCGGTTACGACCCGGAGGCCGCCGTCCAGCTCAGTTAGCTCGACACCTTCCGGGAGCGAGTTCAACGGCGCCCGCGGTCACGCCGCTCGCGGCCGCCGCCGTTGTCGAGGCGCTCGCGCGGTCGACCACTCCGACCCCGCCCATCGCGTCCGCCGCGGCCACCGCGACCGCCCATCTGTGGATCGCCGGTGCCCAGCGCCGCGATCTCCTCGGGCGACTTGCCCTCGATCGCGGGATCGTCGCTGAGGCGCAGGCCAATGCGCCCGCGCTCTGGGTCGACCTCCGCGACGGTGACGTCGAGCTCATCGCCTGCGGAGAGCACGTCCTCAACCGCGCCGACGCGCTCGCCGGGCTTCACGTTGGAGATGTGAAGCAGCCCATCGGTGCCCTTGGTCAGCTCGACGAACGCGCCGAAGGTCGTGGTCTTGACGACCTTGCCGGTGTAACGGTCGCCGATCTCGGCCTCCTTGGTCATCGCCCGGATGCGATCGATGCAGGCCTCGACCAGCTCTCCGCTCGACGCGTACACCCGCACCGTGCCGTCGTCGTCGATGTCGATCTCCGCCTCGAACTCCTCCTGAAGGGCGCGGATGGTCTCGCCGCCCTTGCCGATCACGGCACCGATCTTCTCCGGATCGATCTTGATCGACTCGATCCGCGGCGCGAACTTCGACATCTCCTCGCGCGGCGCCGGAATCGTCTCGGCCATCCGCTCGAGGATGAACAGACGGCCCCGCCGCGCCTGCTCGAGCGCGTTGGAGAGGATCTCGAACGTGACGCCCGAGATCTTGATGTCCATCTGCAGGGCCGTGATGCCCTCGGCCCCGCCGGCGACCTTGAAGTCCATGTCGCCGAGGTGGTCCTCAACGCCCGCGATGTCGGTCAGGACGACGTAGTCCTCGCCCTCCTTGATCAGACCCATCGCGACGCCTGCGACCGCCTCGGAGACCGGTACGCCGGCCGCCATCAGCGCCATCGAGGAGGCGCAGACGGAGCCCATCGAGGACGAGCCGTTCGACTCCAGCGTGTCCGAGACGACGCGGAGAACGTACGGAAAGTCCTCCTCGCCCGGGATCGTCGCCGCGAGGGCACGCTCGGCAAGCGCGCCGTGACCGATGTCGCGGCGCTTCGGGCCGCGCATGAAGCCAGCCTCGCCGACCGAGAACGGCGGGAAGTTGTAGTGATGCCAGAAGCGCTTGCTCTCGACCAGGCTGAGGTTGTCGACCTTCATGTCCATGCGGCTCGTGCCGAGGGCGACGCTGGACAGGATCTGCGTCTCGCCGCGGGTGAACAGCGCCGAGCCGTGGGCGCGAGGCGCAACGTCGACCTCGCACTCGATCGGCCGGATCTCGTCGGTGGCCCGACCGTCCGGACGCTTTTTGTCCACGGCGATTCGCCGGCGAACGATCTCCTTTTCGAGCTGGTCGAAGGCGCGTGAGACCTCGGCCCGAAGCTCGGGATCGGGTTCGCCGTCCACCGGGGTCGGCGCGTACTGGTTCACCACCTCTTCCTCGACGGCTCTCGCGGCCTCCTGGCGCTTGAGCTTCTCCGGCACCTGCGTGGCCTCGTCGATCTTGGCGCCGTGCGAGGTGCGGATCTTCTCCACCAGCTCCTCGTCGACCTTCGGCGCCTCGACCTCGAGCTTGTCCTTGCCCGCCTTGGCGCGCAGGTCGTCGATGGTCGAGCACACATTCTTGATCTCCGAGTGGGCGATGTCGAGCGCGTCGAGAACCTCGGCCTCGGTGACGCCCTCGGCACCGCACTCCACCATCAGGATCGCCTCCGGCGAGCCAGAGACGGTGAGGTCCATCTCGAGGTCCTCGAGCGCCTCCTCCGTCGGGTTGACCACGAAGTCACCGTCGAGCTTGCCGATGCGCACCGCGCCGACGTTCGTGTCCACCGGGATCGGCGAGATCGCGATCGCGGCGGAGGCGCCGTTCATCGCCAGGATGTCGTAGCTGAAGACGTTGTCGACCGAAAGCGGCTGACAGACCAGCTGGGTCTCGTAGTGCCAGCCCTTCGGGAACAGCGGACGGATCGGCCGGTCGATCATCCGAGCGGTCAGCGTCGCCTTCTCCCCCGCTCGCGCCTCGCGCCTGAAGAACGAGCCGGGGATCTTGCCGGCCGCGTAGTGCTTTTCCTCCACGTCGACGGTCAGCGGGAGGAAGTCAACGTCCCTCAGGTTGCCGACCGTGGCGGTGCAGAGAACCATCGTGTCGCCCTGGCGCACGACAACCGCCCCGCTCGCCTGACGGGCGAGCTTGCCCGTCTCGAAGGAGATCTCCTCGTCGCCGATCTCCACCGAGACGCGGCTCACGTCAAACATGCTCATGTATTCCTAGTTTCCTTCCAGCCGCCCGGTTGACGGCCGCTACTTCGCTCAGAACTCTCGTTCTCTTACGCGGGCGATGTTACAGGGGTGACGAATTCACTCCTCGGCGCTCGTCGCCGCGAGCGCCTCCGGCACGCCGGTCGAGATGAGTCCCCCGTTCACGAATGCGGCCGGCGTCCCCGTGATGCCCGCGCGGATGCCGTCCTCGAAGTCGCGCCGCACGCGAGCGACGACGGCGTCGGAGCGGCGGTCGCCCTCGAAGCGGTCCAGATCGAGCTTCAGCCGGTGGGCGCGCTCCCACAGGTGTGGGTCGTCCTGGTGTCCATGGTCGGCGTAGATCGAGTCGCAGAGCTCGAAAAACGCCTCCGGCCGTTGACGCGAGGCGGCCTCGGCCGCCGCGTGCAGCGCCGGAGCGCGCGGGTGCTTGCTGGCGACGGGAAAGTGGCGAACGCAGAGCCGGAGCCGCAGCGCGCGGATTCGCTGCCACGCCGCCGCGCAGTGCGGGCACGCGAGGTCGAGGTAGAGGATCGCCTCGGCGCCCTCACCCGTGACGTGATCGTCCGGGCCGAAGGGCGGCACGCTCGCGCTGGTGAGGTCGCTCACGCGCTGGTGGCGCTGAGTGCGTCGAAGATGAGGTTCGCGCCGGGGATCTCGACCGGAGTGGGCGCCTCATGCACCCAGCGCACGACGCCACCCTCGTCGATCAGCACCAGCGAGCGGTTGGTCGTGCCCCAGTCGGGGAGATACGCTCCGTACGCGCTCGCCACCTCGCCCCTCGGGTGAAAGTCCGCCAGCAGCGTGAACTCGATTCCGAGCGACTCGCGAAACGCGCGGTGCGCCCAGCTGTGGTCGATGCTGATGCCCAGCAGAGTCACGCCGGCGGCGTCGAGCTCCGGCTTGACCTCCTGGTAGATCGAGAGCTGATCGCTGCAGACCGGGCTGAAGTCCTTGGGGTAGAAGCACAGCACGACCTTGCCGCCCCGGTAGTCGGAGATGCTTAAGTCCTTGCCGCGGTGGTCGCTGAGCGTGAACTCGGGAGCCGTGGTCCCGGGCTCGATCATTCCGCTAGCGGCGTAGGCCCAGGTCCGCGACCAGGCCCCGGTAGCGCTCGAGGTCGGAGCTCTCGAGGTAGCGGAGCAGGCGTCGGCGCTTGCCGACGAGCATCAGCAGGCCGCGACGCGAGTGGTGGTCCTTGGTGTGAGAGCGAAGGTGCTCGGTTAGCTCGTTGATGCGCTCGGTGAGCAGCGCCACCTGGACCTCGGTGGACCCGGTGTCGCCCTCGGATCGACCGTACCTGTCGATCAGCTCGCGCTTCTTCTCCGCAGTAAGGCTCATCTCGAAAAAAGGACCGCGCTCCGGGGAGCTACGGCGGAGAGAAATTAGCACAGAGCTCTCGAGCCTCCTCGACGTCACGGTGGGTCTGCGCGACGAGGTCCTCGACGCTGGCGAAGCGCTTCTCGCCGCGCAGACGAGCGATGAAGGCGATCCTCAGCACCTGCCCGTAGAGGTCCCCTTCGAAGTCGAGCAGGTAGGCCTCGATCAGCACGCCCCGGCCGGTCTCGAACGTCGGCCGGATCCCGACGTTGACGGCCGCGGGGTGCCCGTTCGCGAACGCTGCGTAGATGCCGTGCCCCGGATACACGTACTCGTCGGAGGGGACGACGTTTGCGGTCGGAAAGCCGAGCTCGCGCCCGCGCCGATCCCCCTCGACCACCGTGCCCTCGTAGAGGAAAGGCGCGCCGAGACAGCGCATCGCCGCGTCCACGTCGCCCGCGGCGACGAGGGCGCGAACTCGCGTGGAAGAGACCGTCTCGCCGTCGACCTCGACCAGGGGCACGACCCTGGTCGAGAACTCGCTCTGGGCGCCGAGCAGGGCGGGGCCTCCCTTCGCCTTAGCGCCGAAGCGAAAGTTCTCCCCGACCGAAACGCGGTCGGCTCCCAGCGTGTCGACCAGGATCCGGGAGCAGAACTCCTGAGCGGAGATATGGGAGAAGTCCTCGTCGAACGGGATCACGACCAGCTCGGAGACGCCGAGGCCCTCGATCACGTCCCGCTTGATCTCGAAGGGCATGATCAGCTTCGGCGCCGCTTCGGGGTGAATCACGCTCAGGGGGTGTGGATCGAAGGTGAGCACGGTGTCGGCGCCGTCGATCACCTGGCGGTGGCCGACGTGGACGCCGTCGAAGGTCCCGATGGCGACGTGCCGCGGCCGGCCCTCTGCATCGCCCAGTTCGGTGACCCGGATGCTCATCGCCGCGGAACTCTGTCAACTCATGCGGGCGAGGGCGTCGGCCAGTCCAAGCTCGCCGTTCTGCTCTGCCTCTTCAACCGAGAATGGGCCGATCGCCGTGCGCCTGAGCTCGGCGCAGTAGGCGTCGCCGAGATCGGCGATCAGGCTGCGGACGTAGGTGCCGGAGGAGCACTGGATCTCAAACTCGGCGCGGTCTCCCTCGCGCCACAGCTGCTCGAAGCGATGCACGGTGATCAGGCGCGGCGGCATCTTTAGCTCCTCGCCCCGCCGGGCCCGCGCGTAGGCGCGTTCCCCGCCCAGCTTGATCGCCGAGTAGGCGGGCGGAAGCTGGCGAAGCTCCCCCACCGGCAGCTCGAGCCTCGCCGGCGGCATGACGCCGGTCTCGGTGATCTCCCCCTCGGGGTCCGCGGTCGTCGAGACGGCTCCGAAGCGAGCGACGGCCCGGTAGGTCTTTGGCAGCTCCATGAAGCGGCGCTGCTCCCGCGTGGCCTCGCGACCGATCAGCACCAGCAGCAGCCCCGTGGCGAAGGGGTCGAGGGTCCCGGCGTGCCCGGTCTTTGCGTCGCGCGCGCGCCGCACGCCGGCGACCACGTCGTGCGAAGTGACGCCCGCCGGCTTGTCGACGAGCAGGACGCCCGGGGTGGTCCTCCCGAGCACTAAGCGCCAAGCTGCCTGGCGACCTCGGCGCGCAGGAACTCGATCAGCTCGGGGTAGGGAAGGTCGGTGCCGAAGCCCGCGGCGCGCCTGTGGCCCCCTCCCCCGTGCAACCGGGCAATGGCGGAGACGTCGACAACCCCGTCGCTGGAGCGCAGGCTCACCTTGCGCGCCGAGCGTCCGCCGTCGGTCTTGTCCCGGATCACGGCGGCGACCTTCGTTCCCTCGAGCGCACGGACGTGGTCGATGATGCCCTCGGTCAGCACCTCGGTGCCGCCGGTCTCCTCGTAGTCGGCACGGCTGATGTAGGTAAGCGCAAGGCGGTTGTCGTCGAACCGCTCGATCTTGGAGAGGGCGCGTGCGACGAGCCGTGCCTTTTCGATCGGCACCCGCTCGTAGAGGCGGCGGTTGGTGTCGTCTACGTCGACGCCCGCCTCGATCAGCTCGGCCGCCATGCGGTGCGCGGCAGGTCCCGTGTTCTCGTACGAGAAGCGGCCCGTGTCGGTGACCAGCCCGACGTAGAGCGCCGAGGCGATCTCTGGCGTGAGCTCGGTCCCCAGCCGCTTGGAGAGATCGAACACGATCTCGGCGGTGCAGGAGGCCTCGGTGTTGACCAGGTTGACCGTGCCGAAGAGCGTGTTGTCGTGGTGGTGGTCGATGTTGATCACGCGCGCGCCGTCGCGCCGGAGGAATTCGACGGGCATGCGATCGATGTTTCCGCAATCGAGGAACACCAGCACGCGGTCGACCACGTCGGCGGGCGGCTCGTGAAAGACCTCCTCCATCGGCAGGAACCGGTACTCGACCGGCAGCGGGAACTCCTTGGCGTCGAGGAACATCACCGAGTCCTTGCCCATCTGAGCGAGGATCTGGTTCAGCGCCAGCAGCGAGCCGAGCCCATCGCCGTCGGGTCCCTCATGCGTGGTGAGCAGGAAGCGCTCGCTCGAGCGCAGTCCCTCGATCACACCGTCCACGGCCAGGGCAGTCGCCGTCGCGCCTGCGGGGTTCATCGCTCCTCCATCAGCCGCGACAGGCGCGCCGCTCGCTCGGGGCCCTCGTCGTAGTGGAAGGTCAGCGTCGGGGTGCGCTTCATCCGGATCTCGCGAGCGACGGCCGCCTGAAGCAGACCGTGCGAGGAGCGCAGCGCGGCCATGGTCGCGTCGCGGTCGGCCTCGTCCCCGAGGACGCTCACATAGACGCGAGCTGAACGTAGGTCGGGGCTGGTGTCGACGGCGGTAACGGTTACGAATCCGATCCGCGGGTCCTCCAGATCCCGCAGGATGGCGCCCCCGAGCACCTTTCGCATGACCTCGTCGATGCGCCTCATGCGCTCGGTCATGAGCCGGCGACTATAGCTCCCGCAGATCGGCCAGGGTGAGCAGGTTGCGGTCGAACGAGCACTCGTCCGGGCACCGCGCCTGAACGAAGCGCTCCAGATCGTCGGCGCGGGCGCCGATGTCCGATCCCCCGACGAGTGCGCACAGCAGCACCGCCCGCTGCCACGTGTCGTGCCCGTCGATCTCTGCCACCGATGCCCCGAAGCGCTGTCGCACCTGGGCCTTGAGCGAGCTCACCACCTTGCGCTTGGACTTCAGGCTCCCCGAGCTGTTCAGGTGTAACCGCACCTCGACCACGCACACGTACGCCGCCATGCGTCAAGCGTAGGGCCTAGTCTGGCGTGAAAAGCACGGAGAGTGATGGGCGAGCGCAACGAATACAACCCCGGTGAGTTCTGCTGGGTCGAAGTAGCGGTTCCCGACACCGATGCGGCCGCGGCGTTCTACGGCGACCTGCTCGGCTGGGACCGGGAGCGGTATGAGCCCGACCCCGAGGGCTACTGGTACTTCAGGTCCCGCGGCAAGCGGGTTGCCGGGCTCGAGTCGATCCGGACGGAGGGGCAACTTCCGGCGTGGCTCTCCTACGTCTGCGTCGACGATGCGGCGAAGACCGCCGCCAAGGTCGCTGACGCCGGGGGCACGATCCTCGCCGGGCCGCTGGCGGTTCCCGGCGACGCGGGCCACTTGGCGGTCTGCCGGGACCTCGAGGGAGCCGTCTTCGCGCTCTGGCAGCAGGGGACGCTGATCGGCGCGGAGCTCGTCAACGAACCCGGCACCTGGACCTGGAACAACCTGATGACGCGCGATCTCGATCGGGCGAGGGATTTCTACGGCAAGGTCTTCGGCTGGGAGGCCACGCAACCCGACGAGATCCCGGAGTTCGTCTGGAGCTGGCAGGTGGAGGGGCAGCAGTGGCCCGAAGGACTCGGAAACGTGATCGTGATGGGCTCGGAGATGCCCTCCGACGCCCCGCCTCACTGGCAGGTCTACCTGATGGTCGACGGGGCCGATGAGTCCATCGAGACCACGACGAAGAGCGGCGGGAGCCTGCTGTTCGGCCCTCAGGACCTCCCCTTGGGGCGATTCGCCGTTCTGAGCGATCCGCAGGGCGCCACCTTCGCGATCATCGAGGCGAACTACCCGGAGCCCCGGTAGGTCCCGCGGCCCATGAGGTTGTGGCGCGCCGTTCCGGCCGCTCCGCAGCTCAAACGAGCGCGGATGGGCTGGGTAGGAGGTCGGTCGGACGTTTGACACCTACGTGAGCGAGGCGATCAGGCGAGGACACCGGCAGGCGATGCCTATCGCGCTACTCGAGGGTCTTCTCGATCTGCTTGGTCTCGAAGACTTCAAGCACGTCGCCGACCTTGACGTCCTGGTAGCCCTCGAGGACGATCCCGCACTCCAGGCCATCCTCGACCTCGGAGACGTCGTCCTTGAAGCGCCGCAGCGAGCCGATGCGGCCGGTCCAGACGACGGTGCCGTCGCGGACAAGGCGCACCTCGGCGCCGCGCGCCACCTTGCCGTCGGTGACCTGGCAGCCGGCGATCGTGCCCACGCGTGAGGCCTTGAAAAGCTCCTTGACCTCGGCCTGACCAAGGGTCTCCTCGACCTCCTCGGGCTCGAGCATGCCCTCCATCGCACCCCGGAGGTCCTCGGTGACCTTGTAGATCACCGAGTAGGTGCGGATCTCCACGCCCTCCCGCTCGGCGGCCCTGCGGGCGTCGGCGAGCGGGCGGACGTTGAACCCGATGATGATCGCGTCTGAGGCCGCGGCCAGCATCACGTCGGACTCGTTGATCCCGCCGGCGGCCGCGTGGATGACGTTGACGCCGATCTGGTCCTGCGGCAGCTTCGCGATCTCGTCCTGCAGCGCCTCCAGCGAACCCGAGACGTCGGCCTTCAGCACGATGTCGAGCTGGTTGATCTCGCCCTCCTGGGCCTTGGCGAAGACCTCGTCGAGGCTGACCTTGCGGGCCTGGCGGCGGGCGAGCTGCTCAGTCTTGAGCCGCTGGCCGCGCTCGTTTGCCAGTTGACGTGCCCGTCGCTCGTTTTCGACGACCTCGACGCGCTCCCCGGCCTCGCAGACGCCGTCGAAGCCGAGCACCTCGACCGGATCGCCCGGCTCGGCTGTTTCGAGGCGAGCCCCGGTGAAATCCTGCATCGCACGCACCTTGCCCCACTGCGGCCCGGCGACGAGCGCATCGCCTACATGGAGCGTCCCGCGCTGGACGAGCACAGTAACCACCGGACCCCGGCCGGGATCGAGGTGCGACTCGATCACCGTCCCGGACGCCGCCGCGTCGGGATTGGCCTTCAGCTCCTCGACCTCGGCGACGAGAAGGATCAGCTCCAGCAGGTCGTCCAGGCCTTCCTTCGTCTTCGCTGAGACGTTGGCGTACACGGTGTCGCCGCCCCAGTCCTCGGGCGTGAGGTCCTGGTTGGCGAGCTCGCCCTTGACCTTGTCCGGGTTTGCGCTCGGAAGGTCGATCTTGTTGATCGCGACCAGGATGGGAACCTCGGCTGCCTTCGCGTGGTCGATCGCCTCGACGGTCTGCGGCATCACGCCGTCGTCCGCGGCCACGACGATCACCGCGATGTCGGTGACCTTCGCTCCGCGGGCGCGCATCGCCGTGAATGCCTCGTGGCCCGGGGTGTCGATGAAGCTGATTGTCTTGCCGTCCCGGCGCACCTGGTAGGCGCCGATGTGCTGTGTGATCCCCCCGGCCTCCCCGGCCACGACCTCGGTCTCTCGAATCGCGTCGAGCAGTGAGGTCTTTCCGTGGTCGACGTGGCCCATGATCGTCACCACGGGCGGGCGCTCGGCGAGCTCGTCCTCCGAGTCCTCGTAGGTCGGCTCCTCCACCTCCTCCTCGGCGGCGCTGACCACCTCGACCTTCTGGTTGAACTCCTTCGCGAGCGTCCCGATCGTCTCGTCGGAAAGCGTCTGGGTCAGGGTCGCCATCTCGCCCATTCCCATCAGCTTCTTGATCACCTCGGCGCTGCCGACGCCGAGAGTCTCGGCAACCTCGCGCACGCTCGCGCCCGAGGGAATCTTGAGCGCCTCCGGCTCGACCTCCTCGACCTGCGGCTTCTCAACGGGCTCCTCGAGCAGGGGCCTGCGGCGGCGGCCGCCACGACGGCGCGGGGGCCGCGGCGGCGGCGCCTGGCGCATCTCGTCGCGCCGCGAGGCCTGTGAGTCGATGACAACGCGCCGGCGCTTCTTGCCCGAGGTGGCGCCCGCGGGAGCGTCGGCGCGGACCGGACGCACAGGCTTGGCGTCGGTCTTGGCCGCGGACTGGACCTGCGCCTTCGGCGCCGGCTCCTTGGTCGCAGTGGATGCCTTGCCCGGCGCCTCCTTCTTCGCGGCGGCCGGCCTCGTTGAAGCTGCTGGCTTGCCTGCCGGCTTCGCCTTCCCGTCACCGGCGCCGTCGGGTCCCGCGAGGGCCTTGAGCGCGACGTCTTCCTCGACGCTCGACGCCGGGGCGGTGACCTCGATCCCCGCCTTCTTGAGGGCGGCAATGACCTCCTTGCTCGTCAGCCCCTCGGCCTTAGCGATCTCGTGAACGCGCTTCTTGCTCAATCCTCAGCGTCCTCGCTTTGGTCGGGCTCCTCGGCCGACGTGGCTCCCACGGGAGCGGTCTTCTCAGACTCCCCGGCGCCATCGCTGGCGGCCGCCTCGGCCTCACCGGCGGGCTCCTCGGGTGAGGAGTCCTCGTCGATGGCGACCTCGGCTGGCTCGTCCTGTTCGAGCACTGACTCGTCGGGCTCCAGGTCCTCGGCGACTTCCTCGGCCGGCTGCTCCTCTGCTTCGGCTTCGGTGGCGGGCTCCTCTTCGCCCCCGACCTCAGCCTGCGGCTCCTCCTCGGCCTCGGCCTCCTCTGCCTCGGTCTCGCCGGCCTCTTCCTCTGAGAACGCCGCCGAGGCCCGCTCGACCAGCGGCGCGACCCGATCGTCGGAGGCATCCGGGTCGGCGAGCACCGCAACCTCCTCGTCGCTGAGCCCGGCGAGCACGGTGACCTGGTTGGTGTCGAAACGAGCGAGCGCGTGGTGCTGCGGAAGTCCGCAGTAGCGCGATCCCTCGAGCGCGGCGTTCGGGCACCGACGGCCGGCGGACAGAACCGCGGCGCAGCGGCCGTCGGCCTCCTCGGCCTCCTCGTACTCGAGCTCCTCCTCGTGGCTGAACTCGGTCTCGGACTTGATGTCGACCTTCCAGCCCGTGAGCTTTGCCGCCAGCCGGGCGTTCTGGCCCTCGCGCCCGATCGCCAGCGAGAGCTGGTCGTCGGGAACGATCACCGTCGCCTCCTTGGTCTCGTCGTCGACGAGCACCTCGCGCACGCGGGCCGGCGAAAGCGCCTTGGCGACGAACCGAGCGGGCTCGTCGTTGTGGGGGATGATGTCGATCTTCTCGCCGCGCAGCTCGGACACGACCATGCGCACCCGGGAGCCGCGCGGCCCGACGCAAGCGCCCACGGGGTCGACCCCGTCGGCGTGTGAGATGACCGCGATCTTCGAGCGGTAGCCTGGCTCGCGGGCCACGCCGACGATCTCCACCAGGCCGTCGGCGATCTCGGGAACCTCGAGCTCGAAGAGCTGCTTGATCAGCTCCGGGTTGCGGCGCGAGACGACGATGCTCGGCCCCTTGCCCTCTGCCGAGACGTCGGTGATTACCGCCTTGACGCGCATGCCGTGGTCGTAGCGCTCGTTCCACACCTGCTCGGAGCGAGGCAGCAGCGCCTCAACGCGCTCGCGAAGCTGGACCAGCGTGTAGCGGTTGTCGGACTGCTGGATGATCCCGGTGATCAGCTCGCCGACGCGGTCCTGGTACTCGTCGAACATCATCTGCCGCTCGGCCTCGCGAATGCGCTGCAGGATCACCTGCTTGGCCGTCTGAGCGGCGATGCGGCCGAAGTCGTCGGGGGTGACGTCGGTGCTCTTGATCTGGTCCTCGTAGGGCCTGAGCATCTCCGGATCAAGCTCCGGCTCCTCGGGCTCGCGCAGCTCGCCCGTCTCGGGGTCGATCTCCTGCTCCTGCTCCTCGGCGGCCTGCTCGAGCAGCTTCTCCTCCAGCTCGGGCGGCAGCGTGAGCTCATAGACGCGGAAGTCAGCGGTGTCGCGGTCGAGGTCGACGCGCGCGTACTTGGCGGCGCCGGGCGTCTTCTTGTAGGCGGAGAGCAGCGCATCCTCGAGCGCCGCCATCAGCGTCTCCGCATCGATTCCCTTCTCCTGCTCGAGGCCCTTGATCGCCTCAACGATCTCGCGACTCATACGGCACCTCCGGAGAAATCGGGAACGAGGTTGGAACGACGAACGTCGGAAAGCGGGATCGTGACGGTGGCGCCGTCGGAGTCAACCGAGACGGTCTCTTCGTCAGCGGCGGTCAGCGTGCCCGTGAAGTTGCGCTGCCCGGCGATGGCCTCGCGAGTGCGAACGCGCACCTTGCGGCCGAGGAAGCGCCGGTAGTGGGCGGGCTTGGTCAGCGGGCGGTCGGCGCCCGGCGAGGACACCTCCAGCGACCACGTCTCCAGCAGATCGCGCAGGTGACCCGTGACCCGCTCACACAGGGCGAGGTCGACACCGCTCGGACGGTCGATGTACAGGCGCAGCGTCTCGGCCGCAGGCGTTTCGAGCGCGATCAACTCGACCTCGGGGTCGAGGTCTGCGATCCGGGTCTGAATCTGCTCTTGAAGCTGTGTGAGGTCTGTCATTGGCCAAAAAAATGGTGGGCCCGGGCCCACCACGTACAGGGTTCGGGTACTGAAAGAAGCTAGCGGTGAGTATAGCCACGGCCCAGGCTGTCGGGCAGGCGTTAGTCGTGCCTACGCCTCGAGCAAGATCGTCACCGGCCCGTCGTTGACGAGCTCGACCTCCATCCGCGCGCCGAAGACCCCCCGACCCGCGCCGAGCAGGTCGCAAAATCGCTCGTACAGCGGGCGCGCCGACTCGGGCGGCGCCGCCTGGACGAAGCTGGGCCGGTTGCCCTTGCCCGTGTCGGCGTAGAGGGTGAACTGGCTCACCGCCAGCACCTCCAGCTCGCCGAGCGGCTCGTTCATCTGGCCGTCGGCGTCATCGAAGATGCGCAGTGCGCGTATCTTCGCGGCCAACCGCTCGGCAGCCGCCTCCGTGTCGCCGTCGCGAACGCCCAGCAGCACGAGCAGCCCCGGGCCGATTTCCGCCACCCGCTCCCCGTCGACGGTGACCGAGGCGCGACTGACGCGCTGAACGAGCGCCCTCAGAGCGAGCCTCTCAACCGCTCTGGGCCAGGCGCTCCCTGTAGATCCGGTAGTCACGGCGCTCCGGCCGGAGGTTCGACGCCAGCGCGAGGTGGTGTCGGGCGCGCTCGCGCCTTCCCGTGAGACTCAGGGCCCGGCCGAGGCAGAAGTGGGCGTAGTCGTTGACCGGGTGCGTCTCGACGACCGCCTCGAACTCCGCGGCAGCCTCCGCGAACTGGCGGTTGCGAAAGTAGGCCCGGCCCAGCGCCTCGCGGACCGAGCTCTTCTCCGGCGCGCGCCGCGCAGCCTCTGCCAGCGGAACCGTCGCCTCGCTGAAGCTACCGTCCTCGAGCAGCTCGAGACCACGCCTGTACAGGGTGTAGGTCGCCTCTTCGGTGTGCTGTGCGCTCTGCCCCGAATCCGTCACCGACATGAGTGTAGGCGTCGCGGCAAGACGCTCACCGAGCCTCGCTGCCGCCGCGAGCCGGCTCTGGCGCGCGCAGCTCATCGATGCGATCGAGGATCGCCTCGGCAATCTGCTCCTTGGGCGCCATCGGCACCCGCTGCTCTTGAGTGCGATCGACGATCGTGACCTCATTCTGGTCGGAGTCGAAGCCGATCTCGGCTCGGGAGACGTCGTTGAAGACGATCGCGTCGACGGCCTTGCGGTCGAGCTTGGCGCGCGCTCTCGAGATCGCGTCCGGGCCATGCTCGGCGGCGAAGCCAACCAGCACCTGCCCTTCCCTGCGATCGGCAGCGACCCGTGCCAGGACGTCCTCGGTCTCCTCCAGGCGCAGCTGGAGCGCACCCCTCTCGCGCGCGATCTTGCCGTCCTGGGCGCCCACCGGGCGGAAGTCGGCGACCGCGGCGGCCATCAGCAGCACGTGACTGGACGGAAAGTGCTCGCCGACGGCAGCCGTCAGCTCCCCGGCCGTCTCGACGTCGATGCGCCGGACCCCGGGTGGCGTCGCGAGGGCGACGTTCGCGGCCACGAGCGTCACCTCGGCGCCGCGGCGGGCGGCGGCAGCGGCGAGCGCCAGACCCATGCGCCCGCTGGAGCGGTTGCCGATGAAGCGCACCGAGTCGATCGGCTCGCGCGTGCCCCCGGCGGTGACCAGGACGCGCATCCCATCCCAAGGCCCGCTCTGGCCCGCAAGCGCCTCGACCTCGGCGAGCAGCCGCTGCGGGTCGGGCAGCCGCCCAATTCCCTCTTCGCCCCGGGACGCGAGCGCGCCCGAGTCCGGCTCGATCACGCGAACGCCGCGCTCGCGAAGCGTGTTCAAATTGGACTGGGTCGCCGGGTCGCTGTACATGCGGCTGTTCATCGCCGGCGCAACCGCGCGGGGCGCCGCACACGCCAGGAACGAGGTGGTGAGCATCGAGTCGGCGATCCCGGCCGCGAGCTTGGCGACCGTGTTCGCGGATGCGGGCGCGACGAGGAAGACGTCGGCGTTGGCGACCACCTCCAGATGCCCGATCGGGTCGTGGGCCGGGATGGGATCGCCGGGGAACGCCCCGCGCATAGGATCGCGCGCGAACTCGTCGGTGAGGACAGGAGCTCCGACGATGCCCTCAAACGATGCCGCGCCGACGAAGCGCTCGGCCGTTGGCGTCATCACGATACGTACGCCGTGGCCGGCGACCGTAGCCAGCCGCGCAAACTCCAGCGCCTTGTAAGCGGCTATCCCGCCCGTGACGCCCAGGAGGATTCGGGCCATGCCTCAGATCGTACGGGGCCATCGAGCCCTGCTCGGGCAGTCTGTTGCTAGGTATTCGGGTGAGCCACGCTTAGGCGGCGAAAGCGGCGCCTGCCGTCGGTCAGGCTCTGTAGCGGTAGTTGAGCTTGCCCGCCGCCAGTTCCTCGAGCGCGATCGTCAGGTAGTTGCCCGACCCCGTCTCGACCATCGGCGGCGTGTATTCCTCGTAGCTGCCTTCGCCCAGGGCGCGGTAGTAGCTGTTGAGCTGCCGGGCACGCTTGGCTGCCACCAGTACTCCGGCGTAGTGGGAGTCGGTCCGCTCGAGCAGCTCGTCGACGCGAGGCTTGATCATCAGGCGCGGAAGTGTAGTGGGTGGGTGGGAACGCGAAAGCTCGGCCGGGCAGGTGTTGCGAGGATGCGGCTCGGGTTGAACCGCCCCAAACCTCACTCGCGTGGACCCACGGGTGGGCGAACGTGTGGTCTGGGTCGGATAGCGACCCCAACCACACGTGCGTGGGGGCAGATTAGGTCCGCGTGAGGTTAGGAACGCGCCCGCCCCTTCTTGCCCAGCTCGTTCCGCCGCCTCCGCCGGCGGCTACACCGGGAGAAGATCTCCCGGCGGCCCCCCTACGTCCGGCTGGAGATCTGCTGCACGGCCCAGCGATTGCCGTCAGGGTCGCTGAACCAGATGAAGCCGACGTTGTCGAGCTCGTCGCCGTCGCGCTCTGGGCGACGCCCCTCGGGAGTGAAAACCTCGATCTCGGTCACATCCACGCCGCGCTCCACCAGCTCGGCGCGAGCGGCCCGGACGTCGGGGACCACAAGCTGCAGGCCCTTCACCGTGCCGGGCGGCGAATCGATCAGCCCCTGCCCGACCACGATCGAGCATCCGGATCCGGGCGGCGTGAGCTGGACCACCCGCACGCCCTTAGTGAACTCGGTGTCGTGGTCGACGTCAAAGCCCACCTGATCGGCGTAGAAAGCCTTGGCCCGATCGACGTCCGACACCGGCAGCGTGATCACTTCGAGTATCCAGTTCATCCCGGTCTCCTTTCGGCGCTGTGCGTGGATTAGAGACTCTGCGGCTGCGCCGGATTAATCGGCGGTTAGCTCCGCTCGCACGACCCGGCCCAGCTCCTCAGCCGCGCGGTCGATCTCGTCGTTGACCACAACGTGCTGGAACTCCTGCTGGGCGGCGAGCTCGCCCTCCGCCGTTCGCAATCGCTCGTCGATCGCCTCTGGCGAATCGGTACCGCGACCTTCGAGCCGCCGGCGCAGAGCCTCCGGGTCGGGCGGGGCGATGAACACCAGCAACGCCTCCGGCATCGCGTCGCGGATCTGACGGGCTCCTTGCACCTCGATCTCCAACAGCACCGAGGTGCCCTCCGCGAGCCGGCGGTCGACCTCAGACCTCAGGGTCCCGTACCGGTGCCCGCTGTAGGTCGCGTGTTCGAGAAAGTCGCCCGCTTCGACCCGGCGGTCGAACTCCTCCGGGTCGAGGAAGTGGTAGTCGCGGCCGTCCAGCTCGCCCTCCCGCGGTTGCCGCGTCGTCGCCGAGACCGACAGCTCGAGCCCCGGCACTCGCTTGCGCAGCTCGCCGATCAGCGTCCCCTTGCCGACCCCCGAGGGGCCGGTGATCACGAATACCTTCGGCATGGAACCATCTAGCGACAAACGCTTCTTTCGGGGCATGAATGCCCCTCACTGGAACACCTGGCCATCCTGATCCATAGAGCGGCGGGAGCTCCAACGCTCTCCCCGAACTGCGTAAAACCGCCGTTTTGCAGGGATTTAGCGGTGCAGGAACTGAACCAGCTCGACCCGCTGGCGCTCTGAGAGACCCCCGATGGTCTTCGACGGAGAGATCCTGCAGGAGGTGAGGATCTTGTTCGCCTTGACCCGCCCGTACTTGGGGACGGCGAGGATCATGTCGAAGGCCTTGGCGGACAGAACGTAGTCCGGCGGGTCGGAGAGCAGCCGCTCGATCTTGACCTTGCCGGCCTTGAGGTCGCGCTTGAGCTGGGCCCGCTTGGTCCGGATCTCGTTCGCCCTTCTGAGGGCCCGCATCCGCTGCTCGTGAGTTCTCTCGGGAACGGCGGTGGGGGTCTCGACCGACGGGGGCATCGAGGCGGCGAGTATATCCCCGAGCGCGCGGCGTGCAAGGGGGTACCCAGCGTTTTCCGAGAATTCGATTCGACCTCAGGTCGAGGTGGACCCCGCGATTCGACCGAGATCGCCCCCGATCCCCCGCGCCAGGACCTCGTCCGCGAGCTCCGAGACCACCCGTTGGGCCGCCAGCGGGTCCCGGAAGTTGGCCGTGCCGACGGCGATCGCGGTCGCGCCGGCCGCCAGAAACTCGACTGCGTCGGCCCCCGACTCGACTCCGCCCATCCCAATTGCCGGAACTGAAACCGTCTCTGTGACCCGTCGCACCTGATCAAGCGCGAGCGCCCGGATCGCTGGCCCCGAGAGGCCGCCGCTGCCGGCGCCGAGCCAGGGCTCGAGGTTCGCAGGGTCGCGGGCGGTGGCTCTCAGCGTGTTGATCAACGACACGGCATCGGCTCCGCCCTCTTCGGCGGCCGCCGCAACTGCCGCCGGGTTGGCGACGTTCGGCGTCAGCTTCACGATCAGCGGCTTGTCCGTGAGTGGGCGCAGTATGTCGAGGAGACCGCGAGTCTCGGCTGGCTGCTCGCCGACGATCAGCCCCGACTCGACGTTCGGGCAGGAGACGTTCAGCTCGATGGCCGAGACCTCGTCGCGCCTGCCCACGCCCTCGACGAGGTGGGCGAAGCCCTCGCGGCTCGGCGCCATCACCGAGACGATCAGGGGCACCGGCAACTCGGCCAGACCCGGCAAATCCTCGAGGAGAAAGCCTTCGAGCCCCTTGTTCGGCAGCCCGATCGAGTTGACCATCCCCGCCGGCGTTTCGTACAGGCGCGGCGGTGGGTTGCCGATCCGTGGCTCGGGCGTGATCGTCTTCGAGACGTAGGCGCTGAACGGAAATACCTCCAGCAGGGCGTCGCCGAACACCCGTCGGGCGGCCAGCGCATCGAAGGTTCCGGAGCCGTTCAGCACCGGATGGGCAAGCCGTAGCCCGCAGACCTCGAGCGAAAGGTCGGTCATCGGTGTCCCGACCCGGCCACCAGCGCCGTATCGAGCTGGTCGGCCCTGACCACCGGGCCGTCCACGCACAACCGGATGTAGCTGCCGTCGGCAAGCGGCACGGCGCATCCGAAGCAGGAACCGAAACCGCACGCCATCGGCGCCTCCATCGCCAGCTCGGCGCCGACGCCGCGCTCGGCGCAGAGGCCCCGCACCGCCTCGAGCATGGCGGGCGGGCCGCAGGCGTACACGACGGCCCGGCTGGCGTCGTCGCCCGCCAGCAGCACGGCGAGCAGGTCGGTCACGAAGCCCCGGTGTCCGGCGTGTCCGTCTTCCGACGCCAGGCGCACCTCCTCGCACCCGAACAGCTCCTCGACGCCGCCCGAATGCTCGCGATCGCGAAATCCCAGCAGCACCCGCTGCGGCACCCCACGCCGGGCGAGCTGGCGACGCAGCAGCGCCAGCGGCGCGATGCCGATGCCACCGCCGACGAGCACCGCGCCGTCCGCGTCAGGCGTGACCTCGCCGGGGCTCGAGAACGGGCGCCCCAGCGGGCCTGTGAGCAGCAGCCCGTCGTCCTCGGCGAGCGCCGCGAGCGCCTCGGTTCCCGGACCCACCGCCTCAACGAGGAAGTCGAGTCGGACCCCTTCGTCGGTCGCCTTCGCGTCGGCGACCGAGAACGCGCGGGGCAGGTACGGACGCCCGAGGGTCGAGCCCCAGCGCTCGGTGGCGAGCATGTAGAACTGCCCCGCCCGAGGCTGGGGCCCGGCGGCGTCCAGGGCCGAGAAGATCCGGTAGCCGCCGGAGGCGACGTTGGCCGTCACCTCGCAGCGGCGCCGGCCGAACGGAGCGAGGACGCGCTGCGTCATGCCGCCTTGGCCGGCTCGCGTCCGCCGGCGGCCCCGTGCAGCTCCTGAAGCGAGCGCGGCTGCGCCTCGCGCATGCGGGACGCGTAGATCGCCCGGGTCGCCGCCGACGCGCCGGTCATGGTGGTCAGGCACGGGATGCCCTGACGCACGGCGGCGGTGCGGATCTCGTAGCCGTCCGAGCGCGCACCGCTTCCGGTCGGCGTGTTGATCACCAGGTCGACGTCTTCGTTGCGGATGTAGTCGACGACGTGGGGGGACCCGTCGGCGATCTTGTTGATGGCCTTCACGGGGATCCCCATTCGCGAGATCGCCTGCGCGGTGCCCGCGGTGGCGATGATCCGGAAGCCGAGGTCGTGGAAGCGAGCCGCGAGCTGGGTGGCGGCGGGCTTGTCGGTGTCGGTCACCGTGATGAACACCGTCCCCTCGGTCGGCAGCGCGACTCCCGCGGCCGCCTGCGCCTTGCCGAACGCGGTCGGGAAGTCGTCGGCGACCCCCATCACCTCCCCGGTGGACTTCATCTCGGGCCCGAGTACCGAGTCGGCGCCGGCGAAGCGCGCGAACGGCAGCACCGCCTCCTTCACCGACACGTGGCCGTTGTGCATGGTCGGGAGGTCGATTCCGTCGAGACTCTCCCCCAGCATCAGCCGGCAGGCGATCTTCGCCAACGGGGCGCCGATCGCCTTGGAGACGAAGGGCACCGTCCGCGAGGCCCGTGGGTTTGCCTCGATCACGTACAGCCGCCCGCCTGCGACCGCGTACTGGATGTTGATCAGCCCGATGACTCCCAGCTCGAGCGCGATCCGCGCGGTTGTCGAGCGGATCTCCTCCAGCATCTCCTCGCCGAGGCTCATGGGCGGGATCACGCAGGCCGAATCGCCCGAGTGCACGCCGGCCTCTTCGACGTGCTGCATGATCGCCGCCACCTCGCACCGCTCCCCATCGGCCAACGCGTCGACGTCCACCTCGATCGCGTCCTCGAGGAAGCGATCGAGCAGCAGGGGGTGCTCCTGGTCGGCCTTGACGTTCTGCTCCAGGTACGACGCCAGGCCCTCGGCCGAGTAGCAGATCTCCATCGCCCGGCCGCCGAGCACGTATGAGGGCCGAACCAAGAGCGGGAAGCCGACGTCCTCGGCGATCATCGCCGCCTCGTCGGCAGAGTGAGCCGTGCCGTACGGCGGGTGGGCGATCTGCAGGCGCCGCAGCAGGGCGCCGAAGCGGCCGCGGTCCTCTGCCAGGTCGATCGCGTCCACAGGCGTGCCCAGAAGCGGCGCTCCCGCCTCTTCGAGCGCCTTGGCCAGGCGCAGCGGCGTCTGGCCCCCGAACTGGACGATGACGCCTTCGGGGCGCTCCACCTCGAGCACGGCCAGGACGTCGGGGACGGTCAGCGGCTCGAAGTAGAGCCGGTCGGAGGTGTCGTAGTCGGTCGACACCGTCTCGGGGTTGCAGTTGACGATCACCGCGTCGCATCCCGACTCGCGCACCGTCATCGCGGCGTGCACGCAGCAGTAGTCGAACTCGATTCCCTGGCCGATGCGGTTCGGGCCCGAACCGAGAATCACGACGGACGATCGATCGCCACGGTGGACCTCACCCAGAAGCGGCGTCGGCGGGCGCTCGTGAGCCGAGTAGAAGTACGGCGTGCGCGCCTCGAACTCGGCGGCGCAGGTGTCGACCGACCGGAACGTGCGCTGCAGGCCCTCGGTCCCATCGCCCTCCAGAGCCAGGCTCTGGAGCTCGCGCAGGAACCAGGGGTCGATCGACGTCCGCTCATGCACCTCGGCGGACCCGATCCCACGACGGAACGCCTCCAGCAGCGCGTCGAAGCGATCGGCGCGCGGGGTCGAAAGGCGCGCGAGCAGCTCATCGGTGTCGTCGGGCAGCTCGGGTTCGGCGTCTAGCTCGCGCGAGCGCATCGCTTTGGCGAATGATTCTCTGAAGGTGCGTCCGATCGCCATTGCCTCGCCGACGGACTTCATGTGGGTCGTGAGCGCGCCTTCGGCGCCGGGGAACTTCTCGAATGCAAACCGCGGCACCTTCGTCACCACGTAGTCGATCGTCGGCTCGAACGACGCCGGCGTGGCTTCGGTGATGTCGTTGGGGATCTCCTCCAGCGCGTAGCCGACCGCGAGCTTGGCGGCGATCTTGGCGATCGGAAAGCCGGTGGCCTTCGACGCCAGGGCCGAAGATCGCGACACGCGCGGGTTCATCTCGATGACGACGATCTCGCCGGTGGCCGGGTTGACCGCGAACTGGATGTTGGAGCCGCCTGTCTCCACGCCGACGGCGCGGATCACGCGCAGCGCCTGGTCCCGAAGGTCCTGGTAGAGGCGGTCGGTGAGCGTCTGCGCCGGCGCAACGGTGACGCTGTCGCCAGTGTGCACGCCCATCGGATCCACGTTCTCGATCGAGCAGATGACCACGACGTTGTCGTTTCGATCGCGCATCACCTCGAGCTCGAACTCGCCCCAACCGAGCACCGATTCCTCGACCAGCACCTGGTTGATCGGGCTCGCTGCGAGGCCCTCCGAGACGACCTGCCGCAGCTCGGTCTCGGTCCGCGCCACTCCGCCGCCCTCGCCGCCGAGGGTGAAAGCAGGCCGCACGATCGCGGGCAGTCGCAGCGAGCCCTCCGCGAGCTTCGCCTCGGCTTCGCCGACGGTGTTGACGATCACCGACCAGGGGACCCGAAGGCCTGCGCCCTCCATCGTCTTGCGAAACACCTCGCGGTCCTCCGCGCGGTGGATCGCCTCGTAGTTGGCTCCGATCAGCTCCACCCCGAACCGGTCGAGCGTGCCGTCGTCCTGAAGCGCCTTGGCCAGGTTGAGCGCGGTCTGGCCGCCGAGTGTGGGCAGGAGCGCATCCGGGCGCTCGCGCTCGATGATCGCCGCCACCGATCCGGGCAGCAGCGGCTCGACGTAGGTGCGGTCGGCGAACTCCGGGTCGGTCATGATCGTCGCCGGGTTCGAGTTGACGAGCACCACCTCATAGCCGTCCTCGAGGAGCACCTTGCACGCCTGCACGCCCGAGTAGTCGAACTCCGCCGCCTGCCCGATCACGATCGGCCCGGACCCGATCAGCAGGATCTTCGAGATGTCGTCGCGGCGCGGCATCAGACCTCGATGTCCTCGCCGCGGGCGATCGCGGCCGCCAGGCGCTCACCCTCCTCGAGGTCGAAGGATCCCCAGGCCCAGCAGATGCGAGCGTCCCGCAGACGCGCGAGTCCCAGGAACGGTGCGTCGACCGTCACGCCGCTGGCCGAGCCCTTGCCAAGAATGCGCATCCTGCTGCGGACGACCTGCGGAGCGATCTCGACGATCTCCACCGGCGTAGCGCGAATCTCATCGAACGTCTCGGCGAGATCGGCAAGGTGACGTTCGAGTCCGGCACGTCCGATGTAGGCCTTTCCTCGCATCTCGGCGATCGGCGATCGCCAGACGAGGTCGTCGGTGAAGAACTCGTCGTAGCGCGACAGGAGCTCCGCGAGGCCATCGTGGCGCCACAGGCTCCAGAACTCACGTGCGAGTTCCGTGTTGCTCGTCGGCGCCATCACTCCGCCCATCAGACCGGCAGGGGCTCCCGGTTGACGATCGCGGTCTCAGCGCGCTTGGCGGCCTCGGGATCGTAGGACGCCCAAGCCGTCGACATCCGCCCGTCCTCGAGGCGCGCGATCGCGATCATCGGCGCGTCGAGGGTGACGCCGCTGACTCTTCCGTGCCCGTGCATCCGCACGCGGCTGCGGACGACGTCCGCGGTGATCTCGGTGATCTCTTCGAGCTCGCCGTGGAGGTCGGTCAGGACCTGGCCGACGTCGTGGACGTACTGCTCGATGCCGTGGCGGCCGACATAGCGCGCTCCCGTCATCTCTCGCATCGGCGGACACCACTCGGCGTCCTCCGTGAAGAAGTCCTCGTAGCGGTCGATCAGTCCCCGGCCCCCCTCCTCGGTCCAGACCCGCCAGAACTCGTGCACGAGTTCGACGTTGGTCATCCCACCGACTCCGCATCGGTCGATCGGTCGGCTGCGCCAAGCGCCTCCGCGGCGGCGATCGCCTCGGCGCGAGAGTCGTAGACGCGACCGCGGCGAAGCCTCTCGCCGTCGAACTCGTAGACGGTGCCGACGTCGCGTGTCACCTCGATGTCGCTCTCTCGCCCGCGCAGGCGCATCTCGCCGAGCGTCAGGACGACGCGGTCGCCCACCTCGACGAACTCTGGGTTCTCATAGCGCACCTCGAAGGAGCCCATGAAGTCGTCGAACCACCTCATCACTCCGCGTGGGCCGATGTAGGGCCCGCCCTCGACCTCCGCGAGCAGCGGCACCCACTCGCCGTCGCGATGCATCATCCGATCGGCCACGTCGCGGAACGCGTCGCGATCGCTGCGCTCGAGCGCCTCCTGCCCGGCGCGCACCAACTCGACCCTCCGACTGGGCGATCCCTCGCTCATGCTCGCAACACCGCGCTTTGAGTGGTATTGGGCCGAGCCCATCTCGGTCGATTCGCTGGTCGCCGTGAGCGCGTTGGCCGCGCCGAGTGCCTCCGCATGAGAGGGGTAGCTGGCGCCTCTCCGGGCCAGCTCGCCCTCGAACTCGATCACGAAGCCAACCTCGAGCTGGATCTGGACGCCGCTGCCGCGCCCTTCCAGCTTCGGGCGCACGAGCACCACCACTACGTCGTCGCCCATGTCTCGATACTCACGGGCCCCGTAGGTGATGCTGACCGCCTCGGAGATGTCGTTCGCCCAGTTGACCAGACCCCGCTTGCCACGGTAGACACGCCCCTCGACGCCGGACGTCAGGGCCGAGGTGAACATCACGTCCGGGTGGGCGTGTCGCTCGAACCAAGACTCGACGGACTCGAGGTCGTGGCGCTCGAGGGCGTCGAAGACCTCGTCGAGAAGCTCGTGCCGGTTCACGCCGCCAGCTCCACGAAGCGGTCGAAGAGGTAGCGCGAGTCGTGGGGTCCCGGACCCGCCTCGGGGTGGTACTGCACCGTGCAGCCGTCGACGTCGCGCAGGACCAGTCCCTCGACGGTGCGGTCGTAGAGGTTGAGGTGAGAGAGCTCCGCGGCGCCGAAGTCGGTTTCCCAGCAAACCGGCTCGTCGGCCTCGATTCGCTCCCCGCCGTCAGGGGGGCGGACCGCGAACCCGTGGTTTTGCGAGGTGATGTCGATCCGGCCGCTGACGAGCTCCTTGACCGGATGGTTGGCGCCGCGATGGCCGAATGGGAGCTTGAACGTCTGCAGGCCGACGGCGCGGCACAGCAGCTGGTGTCCGAGGCAGATGCCGACTACCGGCTTCTTTCCGACCACGCCGCGAACCGTGTCGACGATGTAGTCGAGGGCGGCTGGGTCGCCCGGTCCGTTGGCCAGGAACACGAGAGCGGGATCGCGATCAAGCACGTCCGCGGCCGACGCCGTGCACGGCAGCAGGGTCAGCCGGCAATCCCGCTCCCTGAACTGGCGAATGATGCTGCCCTTGATCCCGGTGTCGATCCCCACCACGTGGGGCCCGTCGCCGTGGAACTCGACCGCCGAGTCCGGGGTCACGTTCCGGGCGAGGTCGGCCCCGGTCATCGGTGGTTCTGCGGCAACCCGGTCACGGGCCTCGGCGAGATCGGTCTCCGTCGAGAAGAGCCCTCCGCGCATCGCCCCGCGGTCGCGGATGTGGCGCACGAGCGCGCGCGTGTCCACGCCGGAGATCGCGCTCACCCCGCAGTCGCGCAGCCAGTCGAGCCAGCCACCCTCGGCGTCGGCGGCCTCCTCATCGTTCTTGGCGTCGCGCATGACCACGCCCCGCGCCTGGACGCGGTCCGACTCCATCGCGGCTGCTGCGACGCCGTAGTTGCCGACCAGCGGGTAGGTGAAGGTGATGATCTGGCTGGCGTAGGAGGGGTCTGTGACCGCCTCCTGATAGCCGGTGATCGAGGTATTGAAGACGACTTCGCCCGTGACCTCGGCACCCTCGGCTCCGCACAGCTCGCCCTCGAACCGCGTTCCGTCCTCGAGCAGGATGTATCCGGATTCGAAGCTCACGCGGGGTTCGGCGCGTAGTCAAGGATCAGCTTCTGCACCGCCTTGAACTCATCGGTCCCGGCCCGCCCCACAAGCTCGAACAGCGCGGTCTCGACGCTCGTGATCACCGCTCCAGCTCGCTCCATCCGGTGAAGGCCAACCTCCTTGTTGGACTCAAAGCGCGAGCCCACCGCGTCGCTCGCCACGTGGACCTCGATGCCTGAAGCGAGGAGGTCGAGCGTGGTTTGGTTCACGCACACGTGCGCCTCGATCCCGCAGACGAGCGCTTGGTCGCGCCCGTTCAGATCGAACCCCTCCGCCTCCGGGGCGGAGAAGACCACCTTGTCGATCGGCTCGACGCCGTCCGGCAGCGCGTCGGCGACCTCCGGAACTGTCTTGCCGAGCCCCTTCGGGTACTGCTCCGTGACGACCACCGGGACGCCCAGGGCGTCGGCCCCGCGGGCGAGGGTCGCGCTCGCGCGCGCGATCGAGTCGAAGTCGGGCAACAGCCGAAACGCCTCCTGCATGTCGATGACCACGAGAGCGGTACGGTCGCGCCTGAGCTTGGCCGGCGCGCTCATGGGGCGACCGCCATTGCGAAGGCCCGCTGCCGGTAGGCCACTCGCCCGCCGGCTACCGTCATCAGCACACGTCCGCGGAGCCGCAACCCGGTGAAGCAGGAGTTGTGCGAGCGGCTCTCCCAGCCGTCCGCGCCGACCTCCCACTCCGCCTCGGCGTCGAACAGCACCAGGTTTGCCTCGCTGTCGGGCGCCAGCGTCGCCGGAACGAGGCCAAACGGCCTGGCCCCCGCGCCCATCCGCTCGACCAGCGTCGCGAGCTCGAGCACGCCGGGTCGCACCAGCTCTGTGTACAGGACCGAGAAGGCGGTCTCGAGGCCGGTCACGCCCATCGCCGCCTGCTCGAACGGAACCTCCTTGTGCTCGACTGGATGCGGCGCGTGGTCGGTGGCGACGCAGTCGATCGTCCCCGAGCGCAGGCCTTCGATCAGCGCCTGCCGGTCGTCCTCGGAGCGCAGCGGCGGATTCATCTTGAAGCGCGAATCGAGGCTCTTGACCTCCTCGTCCGTCAGCGTCAGGTGGTGGGGCGTGGCCTCGCACGTGACGGCAATCCCGCCTGCCTTGGCGGCGGCCACGGCGTCAACGGACTCGCGGGCCGAGAGATGCTGCACGTGGAGTCGAGCGTCCTCGTAGCCGGCCAGGGTGGCGTCGCGCGCGATCATCGTCGACTCGGACACGGACGGGATCCCGGCGATGCCAAGCGCCGCCGAGACGACGCCCTCGTGCATCGCGCTGCCGGCGGAGAGCTCGGGATCCTCCTCGTGGAGGGCAATTTGGAGTCCCGCGAGTCGCTGGTATTGGAGCGCGCGCCGCAGCACCCGCGCGCTCGTGATGGGTAGGCCGTCGTCGGAGAGTCCGGCCGCCCCGGCGTCGGCGAGCTCGGCCATCTCGGTGAGCTCCTCGCCGCGCATCCCGCGGGTGACGCAGGCCAGGAAGCCCGTCGGCACGGCGGCCTCCTGACGAGCGCGGTCGCGAAGCGCGACGATCGCCCCCGCGTCGTCAACCGGAGGATCGGTGTTCGCCATCGCCAGCAGGCCGCAGTAGCCGCCCGCGGCGGCGGCGCGCGTTCCGGTTGCGATGTCCTCGGCGTCCTCTCCGCCCGGCGTGCGCAGGTGCACGTGCGGGTCGAAGAAGGCCGGGAACACGCTCAGTCCTTCGGCGTCGACTACCTCCGCCCCGGGTGCCTCGCCGGCGTCGGGCGCCGCCAGCTCCGCGATCTTGCCGGCGCGCACGACCACGTCGTGGACGCCCTCGATGCCGGCGGCGGGGTCGAGAATGCCAGCGCGGCGCAGCACGAGGACGTCCTCGGCCTCGGCACCGCTGCCGCGCCAGTCCAGCGCGGAGATGGGGCGCTCGGCGGGGCTCACGCCGGCTCTCCGATCGGCGTCGGCGCTGGAAGCTCCTCGTCGGAGCGCACGCCGCCGCGCGGCTCGCCGCCCGCAAGCAGCTCATAGAGGATGGCCATCCGCACCACCAGGCCGCTCTCGACCTGAGCGGTGATCAGGGAGCTCGGCCCGTCGATGACCTCGGGCGAGAGCTCGATGCCTCGGTTGACGGGTCCGGGGTGCATCAGCAGCTGGCGGGAGCCGAGGCGGCGGGAATCGATTTGATAGCGGGCGGCGTACTCGCGGATCGAGGGCACGAACGACTCGGCCATCCGCTCGCGCTGCATCCGCAGGGCGTAGACGACATCGGCCTCCCCCAGATCCGAGAGGTCGTAGGCAACCTCGCAACCCACGGCCTCTGAGAAGCCACGCGGGATCAGCGTGGGCGGCCCGCAGACGGTCACCGCGGCCCCCATCAGCTGGAAGGCCATGGCGCATGAGCGCGCGACCCGGCTGTGGAGGACGTCGCCGACGATCCAGATCTTCTTGCCGTCGAGCGCCCCGAGGCGTTGCTGGAGCGTGTAGACGTCGAGCAAAGCCTGGCTGGGGTGCTCGTGCTTGCCGTCGCCCGCGTTGATCACGGCGGCGTCGGTCCAGCCGGTCACCAGGTTCGCCGCACCCGCGTGCGGCGAGCGGATCACGATTGCCTCGGGACCGTACGCGCTGAGCGTGGCGATGGTGTCCTTTAGCGATTCGCCCTTGTCGACGGACGAGCCCGCGGCCTTGACCGTGACCACGTCTGCCGACAGGCGCTTGGCCGCCAGCTCGAAAGAGGAGCTGGTGCGTGTGCTCGACTCGTAGAAGAGGTTCACGACCGTGCGGCCACGCAGGGTGGGCACCTTCTTGATGTCGCGCCGCCCGACCTCGGCGAAGCTTTCGGCGCGGGCCGTAATCCGTTGAACGTCGGCGCGCTTGAGATCCTCAATCGTCAGCAGGTCCTTCACGCTTCCTCCTCAGTTGCGCTTGTCCGCGTGGGTTGCCGCGCGTACACGATCGTCACCTCGTCGACGTCGTCGGTCTCCTCCAGGCGGACGTTCACGCGCTCCGCGCGCGCGGTCGGCAGGTTCTTGCCCACGTAGTCGGGACGAATCGGAAGCTCGCGGTGGCCACGGTCCGCGAGCACGGCGAGCTGGACGCGCGCGGGGCGGCCGTAGTCGAAGAGGGCGTCGATCGCGGCTCGCACGGTGCGGCCGGTGAAGAGCACGTCGTCGACGAGCACCACGGTGCGGCCGTCGAGCTCGAAGTCCAGGTGCGAGGCGTGGACGACCGGCTGGGCGCCGGGGTCGCGCGCCGGAATGTCGTCGCGGTAGAAGGAGATGTCGAGATCACCGAGCGGCACCTCCGACCCCGTGAGCTCGCCGACGAGCGCGTGCAGCCGGCGCGCGAGCACCGCGCCGCGGGTGTGGATTCCGACCAGCGCTACCGAGTCTGAGCCCGGGTTCTTCTCGATGATCTGGTGAGCGATCCGCACCAGCGTGCGGCGCAAATCGTCACGGTCGAGGACGATCTTGTCGTCAGCGTTCATCTCAGGTGCCTTCCTGGCCTCACGGGACCGGGTTAAAGGAACCGACGAGGCGAGGGTAGCAGCGCGATCCCGCGGAATCCGCCCGTTCGGCCGCCGCGCGGGCGTCACATGCCGCAATCTCCGCGGATCCCGGGCACTGAATGGCGCCCAAACTCACGCGTGTGGCGCGAACCGAGATGCGGGTGTGCTTTGGGTCGCCATCCGACCCAAACACTCACGCGCGCGGGTCCAAGACACCGGGCGCGTGTGGTTTGCCACGCGAGACGTCGCAGACCGCACCGGCGTCGCCCACCACCGAATACCAGTGAGCTTTCCCGTTTCCGTTCACGTCGCCGGCGTGCTACCCGGCTGCCTTGGGTAATGATCCGCTCAATGGCCAGAGCGATCGACCGTCAGGTCGCCGAGATCCTGGACATCCACAGCGCGGCTGGGCGTCGCTTCGAGGCCGGCGGAGTTCGCAGCTTCGCCCGCGAGCAGCGACCGCGGGGTGGCGAGGGTCCACTAGTAGTGCTGATCCACGGCGTTCCGACCAGCTCGTTTCTCTACCGCAAGGTGCTGCCGGTGCTGGCCGATCAGGGCATGCATGGGCTCGCCCTCGACTTCCCCGGCCTGGGGCTCGCCGACCGGCCGCGCGATTTCGACTACTCCTGGTCGGGCCTGGCCCGCTGGCTCGGACAGGCGATCGACGCGATGGAAATCGAGCGCTGCCACCTCGTGGTGCATGACATCGGCGGCCCGATCGCCTGCGAGTGGGCGATTCGCAACCCGGAGCGAGTGGTTTCGCTGACGGCGCTAAACACCCTGCTCGACCCTGCCACCTTCAGGCGGCCGTGGATGATGGCGCCGTTTGCCGTGCGCGGGGTGGGCGAGCTGTGGCTCCGCGGCCCGCGTCAGCTCGCGGCGGCGATCTTTCGCCAGAGCGGCATCTCCATGCCCAGCGCCGTGACCACGGCCGAGCTCTACGCCTACCAGGCGCTGCTGCGCCGCGGCGACGGAGGGCGCGCCTTTCTGCGCATCATGCGCGGCTTCGAGCTGACCGAGGAAAAGCGCCGGCTGCTCTGGAACGGGCTCGCCGGCCGCACCTACCCAGCGCGCATCGTCTGGGGCGAGCACGACCCCGTGCTCGGGATCGAGCAGCTGCGGATCGCGCAGAAGGTTCTTCGCGTGGACGACCCAGTGCTGGTGCCGGCCAAGCACTTCCTCCAAGAGGACCACCCCGAGGCGGTAGGTCAGGCGATCGCCGACCTCGTTTCCCCGCTGGGCTGAGGCGCGAGGTCTACCGAGCCTGGTACGGACTGGCCCGGACCTCGGCCTCAGCCTCGGTCTCGGTTGTCGCCTGAGCGTCGAGTCGCCGTCGATGACGCGCACCGCCCTCAATCAAGCGCGGCTCGCCCCGTTCCGGGAACGGGATCTCGATCAGGTCGAAGTCGCGCGGAGCTACGGTTTGCTCGAAGGTTTCGCGGGCCTCGGTGACCACGTCGCGCACGTCGTAGCGAGATGAGATGTGGACCAGGCTCAGCATCGACACCTCCGCGGCGCGTGCCAGTTCGGCGGCTTGGCGAGCCGTCGAGTGACGGGTCTCGATGGCCCGCGGAAGCTCCTCGTCGGCGAAGCTCCCGTCGTGCACCAGCACCTGGGCCTGGTGCGCGGCCAGCCGGGTCATCTCGTTGGGGGCGGTGTCGCCCGTGATCACGAGCTTGCGCCCGGCGCGTGTCTCTCCCATCACCTGCTCGGGCCGAACGACACCGTCGCGACCCTGCACCTCTTCACCGCGCTGGAGACGACCGAAGTCGGGACCCTCGGTGACGCCGAGGCGCTTGGCGGCGTCCGGGTCGAAGTGGCCCGGGCGCGAATCCTCGACCAGCGCGTAACCGTAGGCGCGCGTTGAGTGCTCGACCGGGAACGAACGAACCTCGTAACCGTCGTGGCGCACCGCCTCGCCCTCGTCGAGCTCGACGAGTTCCACCTCGTAGTTCAGGCGGCCGAAGATCCGCCGCAGCGCCTTGAAGAGGTCGATCAGGCCCGGCGGCCCGATCACGCGCAGCAGGCGCTCGCGAGCTTGAAGGTCATAGGTCTTCAGCAACCCCGGAATGCCCAGGTAGTGGTCGGCGTGAAAGTGGGTGACGTAGATCTCGTCGAGCGCAACCAGTCCGACCGAACGGTGCATCTGACGCTGCGAGCCCTCGCCGCAGTCAAACAGCAGCCGCTCGCCCCCGATCCGCGCGAGCAGGCAGGCGGTGGCGCGCCGCGCCGTAGGCACCGACCCGCCGGTGCCGAGGAAGACGAGGTCCATGTTCATGGCGGCTACGGTAAACGGGACGCGCGCTTTCACGCGGGCGGGCCGCTGCGGTCCGGCTCTAGACTGGGCGCCTAAGCGCCCGTAGCTCAGTGGATAGAGCGCGCGCCTCCGGAGCGCGAGGCCACAGGTTCGAATCCTGTCGGGCGCGTGTCCTGGCCCGGTTACTCGACGCGGGCCACGCCGAGAATCCGCGGCGCGACGGGATAGATGCGCGCGCCGTCCGGAAATCCGAAGCCGCGGCAGCTGGAGACCCGAAAGCCGCTCCGCTCGATCGTCCCCAGCGTGTCGAGGTTCGGCCGGCAGCCGCCCATCAGACGCGGCCAGACCAGAGCCGTCGCGTCCTGGTACCTGGCGAAGCCCGGTCGCCGCGAGCGCACGTGCTCGTAGAAGCGAAGCTCGCCCCCCGGCCTCAGCACCCGCCGGAACTCGCGCAGGGCTGCATCTTGATCGGGCACCGAGCACAGCACGCCGGCGACCACGACGGCGTCTACGGATTCGTCCTCGGCCGGGATCGCCTCAGCAGTCCCGGCGACCACGCGGATCTCGAGATCCAATCGGCGCGCGGTCTCCTCCGCCGCCCGGCGTAGGTACGGCTCGGGCTCGACAGCGAGCAGCTCGTCAACCGTCGAGGGGAAGTGTTCGAAGTTGATCCCGTTGCCGGGCCCGACCTCGATTACACGCCCGGAGAGCCCCGCTAGCAGCTCGCGCCGCAGAGCGTCCTCTCCCCTGCCCTTGTCCTTGGCCGCGAAACGGTCGAAGAGCCGCGCGAAGATCGGGTTGCTGACCTCGGTCTCGGGCACATCACCAAGGTAGCCGTCAGCTCAGCGTGGTCGAGCCGTCGTCGTGCACGGTCCAGCGCGGGTTGTGGGCGACCTCCCAGGGATGGCCATCGGGATCGATGAAGACGCCCGAGTAGCCGCCCCAGAACGTTTCGCCGCCTGGACGGCCGATCGTCGCGCCAGCCGCGCGAGCCTCGTCGAGCACCGCGTCGACCTCCTCGGACGAGCGACAGTTGTACGCGAGCGTGACGCCGCCCCAGCCTCCGCCGTCGGCGACCTCGCTGTCCTTCGCCAGCTTGCTTCGGTCCCAGAGCGCGACGATCATGCAACCGGCCTGGAAGAAGGCGACGTGATCGGACTCGTCGTTCACGCCTCCGTCGAGATGCCAGCCGAGTGCCTCGTAGAACGCCTGCGAGCGGCCGACGTCTGACGTGCCGAGGGTGATCAGGCTCAGTCTCTGGTCCATCGAGCTTCCTCCTGTGGTCGCGGTCGCTTCACCGTACGCGCCGGGACGCCGGTTGGCTTGGAGGTTCGGGAGCCGCGCCGGTCCCGCGTCCGCCGCGCCGCTACGGTAGGCCGGTCGCAGCCAACCAACTCACGACCTGGAGGTGCAGCAGGTGTACGCGCGACTGACCCGGTACGAAGGCGGCTCCCCCGACGCGATCGACGAGACGCTCGAGGCCAAGAGACGCGTTCTCCCAACCGAGCCGGGCCAGACCGAGGGCATGAAGGGAGCGATCTTCTTCAAGGACGCCGACAGTGGAACCGTTGTGGTTGTCTCGCTATGGGAGGACGAGGGGGCACTCCAGGCCAGCGAAGGCGAGGCCGCGCGCCTGCGCGATGAGGTCACGGCCGACGGCGAGACGGCCTCCGTGGAGCGCTACGAGGTCGCCCTTTTCGCGGTCGAGCAATCGCCATCGAGTCCATAGTCCGAGAGGCAGCGACGGACGACGCGCCAGTGATCGGCGAGCTCCTCCACGCGTTCAACGAGGAGTTCGACGATCCCACTCCCGGACCCGAGTTCATCGCCGCCAGAGCCCGCGACCTTGTCTCCTCCGATGCCGCGACGTTCCTGCTGGTCGGCGACCCGCCCGTCGGGATCGCGATGGTTCGATTCCGCGAGACCGTCTGGAGCGACAAGCTGGACGCCTACCTGGAGGAGCTGTACGTCGTTCCCGAGCGCCGCGGGGAGGGCCTCGGCCGAGCGCTCCTGGAGCGCGTGCTCGACCTCGCCCGAGAGCGCGGCGCCGGAAGGATCGACCTGGGCACCGCGGTCGACGATCGCGCGGCACGGGCGCTGTACGAGGCGCTGGGTTTCACAAACTTCGAAAAACCTGGCGACCCGGGCACCCGGATGCTGTTTTACGAGCGCGAGCTGTAGGCACGGATGTCGTGTTGCGCACGCCTGCGTCGGGTAGCCTCGGTGTCGGCAGATGCCACCCGAGTTCGAGATCACAGAGGCATCGCGCGACGGCGTGAACGTCGTCGCGATCCAGGGCGAGCTCGTCCTGGACACCGCGCCGCAGATTCGGGAGCCGTTGGAGCGGGCCGCGGAAGACCCTGAGCACCCGCTCGTGGTCGACCTCACCGACTGCGTGTTCATGGACTCGATCGGACTGGCGATGCTGCTGCACGGTGCGAAGCCCCTCCAGGATGGGGGCTCCAACGTCGCCCTCGTCGCGAACGGCGAGGTTCGCCGCCTGCTGCGCCTGACTGCCATCGACCAAACGCTTCCGGCCTTCGACACATTCGACGAAGCGGTCGAGGCAGTCCGAGCCGCGGGCTGACGCCCGCTAGAGCGCGGTCATCGACGTCATCGTCTCGGCGACGTTCTCTTCCTCGAACTCGAGATGCTCGAGCAGGTCGTCGGCAAGGTCATCAAGCGCGGCGGCGACAGCCTGCCGTTGCTCGCCTCCCGCTTCCTCCGCGAGGGCGCCGGCTGAATCCTCGACCGCATCGAGCAGGTCCGAGACCCGCCGGTGGTCGGCTTCGAGCCGGTCGACCACGGGCCCAAGCTCCGGGTTCGCCGCACGCAGCGCCGGGAACAACATCGCGTCCTCGGCGTTGTGATGACTGTGGACGAAGCGGCAGTAGCGCAGGCAGTTGATCCTGAGCTTCCAGAGCGGCCCGTCCGTCTTCAACGCGTCGATGCCCTCGCGAACCTCAGAAGGCGAGGCGTCCCCGTTGGCCGTCGCCGTCGCCAGGTCGCGCACGGTGCCCAGATCCCTGCGGATCATCCGATGTACCCACTGCAGCTCCTGAAACAGGGCGTCGCCCAAGGGTTCTAGGCGGCCGACGCGGCGGGGCGCACGTGCGGGTGCTCCCGGTACCACTCGATCGTCCGGCGCAGACCCTCTTCGAGATCAACCGCGGGAGTCCAGCCGCAGGTCTCCCTGAGCTTGGCTGGGTCCACGTACTGCCGATCGATCTCGCCTTCTGGATTGCCGGTTCCCTGGATATCGGGCTCGACACCGGTGCCTGCGAGCCAGGTGATCGTCTCGACGACCTCGCCCACGGCGTAGGCCCGGCCACCGCCGGCGTTGAATGCCTGGCCACGCACTTCATCGCGGTGCAGCGCGTCGGCGATCGCCAGATACGCCGCCGCCGCGTCTTCGACGTAGAGGAAGTCGCGCTCGGGCGAGCCGTCCGAACGCAGGACGGGCGGTCGCCCGTCGAGCGCCGCGCACACTGCCTCCGGGACCAGGCGCGAGAAGTTGACGTCGGCCCCGCCGTAAACGTTGGCGAACCGCGTCACCGCCACGGGAAGGCCGTAGCTCGGCCAGTAGGAGCGGGCGATGATGTCGGCAGCGGCCTTCGACGCCTCGTACGGCGCCGTCGCCTGGAGCGCGAAGTCCTCGCGATAGGGCAGCTCCTCGTGCGCCCCGTACGCCTTGTCGGACGAGGCGACCACGACGCGCTCAACGCCCTCGGCCAGGCACGCGTCCAGCAGGGTCCAGGTGCCCCGGACGTTGGTCTCGAAGCCGCTCACCGGTGAGGCTTGCACGGTTCCGACGATCGTCTCGGCCGCGAGGTGGAACACCTTCCGGACCTCGTGCTCGCTCAGCAGCGATCGCAGCACGTCTCCGTCGGCGAGGTCCCCCACCACATCGACCACGTCCCCGTCGATGCCCAGCAGCGACAGCGTCGATACCGGGCGTTCCTCCCGTCCCTTGTCAAGGGAGACCACCAGCTCGCCCCGCTCGAGCAGGGCTCGAGCCAACCATGCGCCGGCGAAGCCGCGCGCCCCCGTGACGAGCGCCGTCGCCACTAGAGCGCGTCGACCCCCTCGCGCTCCCAGACTCGCCAGGGCGCTGCGCCGGAGCTCCACAGGTCCTCGAGGGTCACCGCGTCCTTGTATGTGTCCATGCAGTCCCAGAACCCGTGATGGCGAAACGCGGCCAGACGGCCCTCCGCCGCAACCCGCTCCATCGGGTCGCGCTCGAGGACACTCGTCTCCTCCACGTAGTCGAGAAATCCCGGCTCGACACAGAAAAAGCCACCGTTGATCCAGTAGTCGAGGCGCGGCTTTTCCTGAAACCCCGTGATGCGCTCCCATCCGTCGATCACGGCAATTCCCCACTGGCTGTGGGGCCGCACCACTGTCATCGTCGCCAGCGCGTCTTCGCGCCCATGAAAGGCAAGCAGCGCGGCGAGATCGATGTCGGCGACACCATCTGCGTACGTCAGGCAGAACGTGCCGTCGCGCAGGCGATCGGCGATTCGGGCCACGCGCCCGCCGGTGGGGGTGTCCGGCCCCGTGTCCACGCACTCGACCTCCACCGGCTCTGGCCAGCGCTCGCCGACGGCGAAGTCGGCGATCATGTCGCCGAGGTACCCGGTCAGCAGCATGAAGCGCCGGAACCCCTGGGCCGCGTAGATCCTGATCACGTGCCAGAGGATCGGCTTGCCGCCGATCTCGACCAGCGCCTTGGGGATCGCGCGCGTCCTCTCCTGCAGCCTCGTGCCCCGACCGCCGCACAGAATGGCGACCGCGGTCTCCGCGGCCTGCGGGCTAGCTGCCACCAGCGACGGCCGGGAGAATTGTCACCTCGTCACCGTCGGCGAGCTGGGTCTCGAGGCCGTCCTGGAAGCGGATGTCCTCGCCAGACACATAGACGTTGACGAACCGGCGCAACGTCCCGTCCTCGGTGATTCGCTCACGCAGGTCGGAGTGCTGCTCGAAGACCGCGTCGAGGGCCTCCCCCACCGTCCCGCCGTCGACTTCGATTTCGTCCTCTCCGTGGGTGACGGCGCGAAGCTGGGCCGGGATCTTGACCGTGACCGCCATCGGCGCGGAAAGTTAGCGATCAGGCGGGCGAAGCGGCGGCGGTTGCGCTCGCCACGTCCCGCTCGAACGCCTCCAGCGATGCGTCGATCTCGTACGCCCGGTGGCCGTCGCGAATCGCATCCAGCGTCTTCAGGCCCTCGCCGGTGATGTAGATGACAACCTTCTCGTCCGGATCGACATCGCTTCGCTCGGCGAGCTTGGCCAGCACGGCCGTGGTGACTCCGCCAGCAGTCTCGGTGAAGATCCCGGTGGTCTCCGCGAGCAGACGGATCCCGGCGCAGATTTCGTCGTCGCCGACCGAGTCGATCGCGCCGCCGGTGCTACGCGCGAGGTCGATCGCGTACGGGCCGTCGGCGGGATTGCCGATCGCCAGGCTCTTGGCGATCGTCTTCGGTCGTTGCGGCTTTCAGACGTCGCGGTCGGCCGCAAAGGCCTCGGCGACCGGGGCGCCCCCTCCCGGCTGAGCCCCCTTGAAGGGCGGCAGCTCGCCCTCCCCCAGCCCCA
>Ga0081538_10000140_pt1 | contig 74734 bp, 70 predicted proteins | sample TabmetS5T2R1_FD_71022 | JGI IMG/M metagenome (GOLD analysis project Ga0081538, IMG submission 71022) | Tabebuia heterophylla rhizosphere microbial communities from the University of Puerto Rico - S5T2R1 | ecosystem: Host-associated > Plants > Roots > Rhizosphere ... | reverse complement strand
GGGGTGGGGCCGGCAGGTTGCTCAGCCCGGCGAAGCGGCTCAGCGCCCAGTCGTCGAACAAGAGCTCCTCCACGAGGCTGGGCCCGGCTTCGGAGTTGGTCAGCAGTGTCATCGCGAAGTTGCGGTCCGGGACAAAGAAGAACCCGGAGTGCTGGCCGGGCACGTCGCCGCCGTGCTGGATGATTCGCACCCCCTGGGCGCTCGGACGGATCATCCATGAGACGCCGAAGCCGTCGAGCTCGACGAGCAGCGTCCCGCCGGGGCCGGGCCGGCGGCGCATCGCCCGCAGCGCGCGCGGAGACATCACCCGTCGCCCGCGTGCGCCACGCCCGTCGCCGAGGTGGAAGCGCGCCCAGCGCAGCTGGTCGGCCACGCTCGAGATCGCCCCGCCGTACGGGTTCGCCTCGCGGGGGAGATACCAAAGGCTCGGGTCGACCCGGGCGGCCCCGTTCACGACGCCGTGGCCGGCGGCGATGCTGTGGCCGATGATCTCGTCGGAGAAATAGAAGGTCGACGACATCCCGATCGCGCGCAGCATGTACTTCGCCACGGCGTCCTCGAAGGGCATGTCCGTGACCTTCTCGATCACCCGCCCGGCGAGAGCGATCGCCGCGTTGTTGTAAGAGAAGATCCTCCCGACCGGCGTCAGCTGCGGCAGCTTCCGCATGTCGTGCGCGTACGTCTCCAGCGCGTTGTCGCCGCGGCCGGTGTCGTGGTAGTCGTAGCCGAGCCAGCCTGCCGAGTGATTCAGCAGCTGGCGCACGGTCACCGAGCCCGCGCCGCGCGGTGGGCGGAACCCGGGCAGGTAGTGGCGAACCCTGCGGTCCAGGTCGAGACGGCCGCGATCCACCAGCACCATCGCCGTGGTGCCGGTCAGCGTCTTGCTCGTCGAACCGATCCGAAAGAGCGTCTTGCCGTCGACCGGGGTCGGGGCCGCGACGTTCGTGACGCCGTAGCCCTTGACGTACTCTCGCCCCTGGTGGAATACCGCCACCGCGGCCCCCGGGATCGCGAGGCGCTGCATCCCGCTGAGGATCTTCTCGTCGAGCTGGGCGAACAGGTCGGCGGCGCTCGCTCGAGCGGCTTGGGCGCTACCCGCGCGCCTGCGAGGCGCTGCGGTCGCGCCGCCGCCACCCAACAGGGCCGCGCCCGCGGCGGCGCCAACCGCCCCCGCCACGAAGGAGCGCCGCGAGAGGTGCCGATGTCCGTATCCGTTCATGGAAGCCGGTTGCTCAGCCGTCCAGGGGGAAGCCGAACGGTGGGTTGTCCTGCGGGCAGACGGTGCCCTCGGCCGGCAAGGTGCCGTCGACGAGGTAGGCGAACATGGCGTCGTTGGCGCAGCCGCTCGGATTCAGCAACTGCGTGTGGCCGTAGCCGTCGACCGTCAAGAGGTGAGCGTTCGCCAGCTCATCGACCATCTCGACGGCGTTCTCGTGCGGTGTCGACGGATCCAGCGTATTTCCAATCACGAGGATCGGGGCGGTCGGCTTGTCCCACGGGCCTTTGTAAGCCGCCGGGGCCTGAACCGGCCAGGTCGAGCACGGCTCGTCGAACCACACGTTCGGCGGCCCCATCACCCCGGCCCTGCGGGTGCTGAACTTGTCGAGCCTTGGGAAGGCACTCGGTCCGGGAGACGGGACATCGCCGCAGGACACCGCATACTGCTGCTCGGGCCCGGCGTAGCTCTCCACCGGGGCGGTCTGTGCGACCTGGTCGGCCGGACCCGAGACCGGCCGGGCGGCCGGCACATCCGTGTTGGCCGCATCGCTCGCCTCCCACAGCTCCTGCAAGACGGCCGCTGTGCCCGACCAACCCTGAATCGACGCCTCCGGCAAGGCCTGGTTGTTGTAGGGCTGGACGATGAGAAGAGCAGCCTCGTTGACCTCGGTGAGGAGCTGCGAATAGGTGACCTGCGCGTCGGCGCCCGAGCCGAGGCGGATCGGGCCCTCGCGAAGCCGGTCCAGCAGCTCGTAGAACTTCGCTTTGGTGGCCGCGGGCGTTCCCGCGGTGAACGGGCAGTTGCTCTCCGGTGCGGCGCCGCAGAGACGAAGGAAGGCGCTCAGCGCCTCGGCTCCGCCGGTATCCGAGCCGATCCGTAGCGAGATGCTGAGGCGCGGACGTCGCTCGTTGTCGGCGGTCCAGTTCGACGGCGAGACGTTGCCATCGAGCACCATCCGGCCGACCTTGTCAGGGAAGAGGTTGGCGTAGGTGGCGCCCAGGAACGTACCGTAGGAGAGGCCTAGGTAGGTGAGGCTGTCGTCGCCCACGGCCTGGCGCAGCAGATCCAGATCGCGCGCCGTCTCGGCCGTCGACACGTGCTCGAGCAGCGCGCCATTGCGCTCCAGGCATTTCCGGCCGAAGGCCGCGTAGGTCTTGATGTACGCCTTCTGCTCCCGGCGCCCGAGCGGGAAGTACTTCCACGGCCCGAGGAACGCCGCCAGCTCGTCCCCGCTGTCGAAGCACTGCACGGCCGTGCTCTCGCCGACGCCTCGCGGATCCCAGCTGACGATGTTGAACTGCTCCTGCAGCTCAGAAGGAAAGAACTGGATCCAGGCGGGGAGCTGGAACGTACCCGGACCACCCGGGCCGCCCGGGTTGAGGAACAGCGTGGGCGCGCGCTCTTCACCGATGCCCGCGGGACGCCGCACGAGCGCCAGCCTGATCTGCTCGCCTGTCGGATCCTCATAGTCGAGGGGAACGGTCGCCGTCGCGCACTCGAAGCCCCCGACCATGCCCCCGGGGCTGTCGGGCGGGCAAGGCGCCCAGTCCAGCACCGGCACGGCCGGTGGCCGCGGCTGGGTCGCCTCGGTAGCCCCGCTCGCGGCGGGTGCGGCCGTCACGACCAACCCCGCGATAGCAACAACGATCACCGCGCTCGCGCGGGCAGACGTCAGCCTGATCATGTCACCGTCCTCCAATAGATGTCCGGGACCGCAGCCCCGGGGATTGCAAAGCGCTCCAGCCCGCTGAGGAGGATCGCCCGCAACGGCGTGCGCTCGGCCGGCCGCGATGCAGCCGTCGCGCGCGTCGCGGGGCGGGCGGCGGGGTCGCCCGGGTGCTCTGGGCCTGCGTTGGCGTTCGACATGAGCAGCCCTTTCCGTGGTCGGAGTGCGAGTAGGCTGGGCTTAAATGTGCGCGCGCAGCGTTGCCCCGACCTTGACTCGACCTTGACGCGCACTTGACCAGTGCGGCGACCACGAGGCGAGACGCGGATATGCCTCTGCGGTGAGCTCGCCGGGACCGTCGGCGGGCGTCCGCTGGAGGCGGCGCTGCGCGGGCGGCTCGGGCGGCTGCTGTTCGCCTACCTACTCCTGAACCGGGACCGCGCGGTCACTCGCGGGGAGCTCGTCGACCGGCTGTGGGACGAGTCGCCGCCCGACTCGTCGGCGACGACGTTGAACAGCTTGCTGTCCCGGATGCGCAGCGGGCTCGGCGCAGACGTGCTGCAGGGGCGCAGCACCCTGCGGCTCATGCTGCCGCCGGACGCCTGGATCGACATCGAAAAAGCCCGCTCCTGGGTCGCGGCGGCGCACGCCGCGCTCGAGCAAGAGCGTCCCGGGGAGGCATTCTCGCGCGCGCGTGAGGCGCTCGAGGTGCTCGAGCAGGGGCTGCTCGTGGGCGTGGAGTCGAGGTGGCTGGACGAGCAGCGACGAGAGCTCGACGAACTGGCGATCGGGGCACTCGAGTGCGTGGCCACGGCGGGGCCGCAACTCGGCGGGGCCGAGGCGGCGGAGGCGGACCGCGCGGCGCGTGCGGTGATCGAGCGTGCGCCCTACCGCGAGACCGGCTATCGCATGCTCATGGAGGCGCTCGAGCGGCGCGGGAATCTGGCTGAGGCCCTGCGCGTCTATGAGCAGTGCCGAGCGCTGTTGGGCGAGGAGCTCGGCGCCACGCCCGGGCCGGGGCTGCGCCAGCTGCATCGGCGGCTGCTGTCAGAGCGCGAGCCGCCACGGCCCACCGAGGAGCCTGCGGGCGGGCCATTGCCGCGGGTGCTGCGGCAGGTGGGCCCATATGTGGGGCGCGCGGCAGAGCGCGAACGCTTGCAGCGGCTCTGGAAAACCGCGCTCAGAGGGCGGCGGAGCATCGCGCTGATCGCCGGCGAACCTGGCATCGGCAAGACGCGCCTCTGCGGCCACGTCGCGGCCGGCGCTCGGGGCGACGGCGCTTTCGTGCTCTATGGCCGCTGCGAGGAGGAGCTCGGCGTCCCCTATCAGCCATGGGTGGAGGCGCTGGCGGAGGCCGTCGCGGCCGCGGCGGAGGACGAGTTGCGCGCACACGTGGCGGAGCACGGCGGCGATCTGACGCGACTCGCGCCCGGGCTCGCCCGGCGTCTGCCCGAGGTGGCCGCTCCGCACGAGGGCGATCCGGAGACCGAGCGCTACCTGCTCTTCGGAGCCGTCGTCGGCTTCCTGTCCCGGATTTCGCGCAAGCGACCGGTGCTGCTGGTGCTCGACGACCTGCACGCGGCCGACACGGGCACGCTGCTGCTCCTGCGGCATCTCGCCGGCACCGGCGCCGACACGCGACTGCTGATCCTGGCCGCCTACCGCAGCTCCGAGGTCGGGCCGGGCGGGCCGGTGCACGGGACACTGGCCGACCTCCACCGGCACGGCGACGTCGAGCGTCTGGAGCTGACCGGCTTCGATGAGGCAGAGGTGGTGTCGCTGATGGAAGCGGCCGCCGGCAGCGAGCTGGATCCGGCGGGGCGAGCGCTGGCCGCGGAGATCTGGCGTGAGACGGACGGAAACCCGTTCTTCGTGATCGAGCTGCTCCACCACCTGCGCGAGTCCGGCGCCGTCGACGGCCGCTTGGAAGTCACGGGCTCGCTCGCGGGCGTCGGCCTGCCACGGAGCGTCCGCGAGGTGATCGCCCGTCGCGTCCAGCGCCTGCCTGACGGGGCGCTCGGCGTATTGACCGCGGGAGCGGTAATAGGGCGCGAGTTCGACCTCGACCTGGTCGCGCCCGTCTCGCGCCTGCCCGAGGATGACGTGCTCGACCTGCTCGACTCTGCGGTCGATGCGGCGTTGCTGACGGAGGTTCCGGAGCGTCCGGGGCGGTTCTCGTTCGTGCACGCGCTGATCGGCCACACCCTCTACGAGAACCTCGGCCCGGCGCGCCGCGCGCGGCTGCACGGACGCGTAGGCGAAGCGCTCGAGCAGCTAGCCGGAGAGGACCCAGGGCCGCTCCTCGGAGAGCTGGCGCGCCACTGGTCGGCTGCGGCCACGGGCAACGCGCTGAAGGCGATCGACTACTGCCGCCGCGCCGCAGCGCGGGCGCTCGAGAACCTCGCCCCGGACGAGGCGGTGCGTTGGTCGGCTAAGGCTCTGAGCGTCTCGCCTACCGCCGCCGTGGGTGACGACCTGCGCTGTGACCTGCTCATCGAGCTGGGGGAGGCGCAGCGCCAAACCCGCGACGGAGCGCACCGTGAGACGCTTCTGGAGGCCGCCGCGGCGGCTCGCCGGCTCCGGGATCCCGATCGATTGTTCCGAGCCGCCATCGCGAGCACCCGTCATGCCTACGGTTCGTTCGGAGGCGTCGACGATGAGCGCGCCGAGCTCTATGAGGCCACGCTCGTGGCGCTCCCGAAGTCGGACTCGCGGCGCCGGGCTCACGTGCTCGCACTGTTGGCCGCCGAGCGAACGTTGCACCCGGATGCGGCGACCCGGCGTCGTCTCGCCCATCAGGCGATCGAGCTGGGTCGCAGGGCCGGAGATCCACGCACGCTCGCGGTCGCTCTCCAGGTCACCAATCTCCCGCTGTGGGAGCCCGACACCGTCGAGCTCCGTCGCCGGCACGCGGCGGAGGGAATCGAGATCTCGGCTGAACTGGGCGCTCCAAGAATCCGTTGGTGGGCCACTTACCAGGAGCAGATCGGCGCCTTCGAGGCAGACGACCTGCCCGCCTCCGAGCGTGCGCTCCGCGAGATGAGACGTCTGGCGGACGAGACCGGTGACCCCACTCTGGAGTGGATGACCAGCCAGACAGAGGCGGCGGTGCTCACCTTGCACGGACGATACGCGGAGGGCGAGGCGATCGCGAAGCGGGCGGCCGAGTCGGGCGAGCGCGACGCGCTGACCGTCTACATCCCGCAACTTGGGTTGATCCGCTTTCAGCAGGGGCGCGTGCACGAGCTGGCGGAGGTGTTCCGGCAAGCAAGCGAAAGCACGCCCATTCCGGCGTATATGTCCGGGCACGCGCTCGCACTGATCGAGGACGGGCGGCTCGACGAGGCGCAGTCGGTCGTGAGACGGACCGTGGCCGGCGAGCTGACGGCCCTTCCGTGGTTCCTCACCGGTCCGGCTCTCGCGCAGCTGACCCTGGCCTGCGCCGAGCTGGACGACCGCGACGGGGCCACGGTCGTCTACCCGCACGTCGCCCCGTGGGCGCACCTGCTGGTGTTCTCAAACGTCGTGACCTACGGGTCGATGAGCCTCTATGCCGGCACCCTCGCCCGCCTGTGCGGCCGATATGACGAATCCGAACGGCATCTGCAGCGGGCAGCCGAGGTCAACGAACGCATCCAGGCGCCCTTCTTCCTCGCCCGCACACACCTCGAGACCGCCCACCTCTATGAAGAGCGCGGACAGGCAGACGACCGCATCCCCCAGGCCCACCACCTCGCCCTCGCCGTCGACCTCGCCCGCGGGCACGGCCTCGCCCGGGTCGAAAGCCAGGCCCTGCAGCTCTCCGCTGCCGCGGCGGCGAGGTAGCTCCCGCCCTCCAGCCGCCTCACCCGAACTCGACGTCGTGACGCCCGTGGTGCGAAGCGGTATCGCCGGTAGCGGCCGACGCGATCGCCAGCCTGAGAACTGGCGCGGGAGATGAGTTCTCGCCGGCTGCTTACGCCGATCTTGCTGGTGGACTCTACGAGCCTGAGTCGTCGGCACGAATCGTCAGCGAGCAGCGGATCGGGCCCCGCGCCGCACTCGCAGCCAGCGTGCAACATTTGCAACGGGCCGTCCTTGGAGCTCGGTTGGTGGACACCACTGAGCGTCTCACCAACGGGTGCCCCGCTTCAAGGCAGTCCAACTGCGGTGTCTCGTCGGGATTTAGCTCGATGCCTGCGTTGCCGCGGATGCAATACCGGCTTCGCTGCGGATTTGCTCACAGGTGCCCGTTCTCGTCACGCCGGACCGCCTCATCCCGACCGACGACCCCGCCTCGGGCGGGACCCTGCGAAGATCGGTCTCTCAGCTCACCGCTTTTTTCACGAGCGCGGCGATCTTTGTCTCTTCGGCGGCGGTCAGCTCCATGAGCGCGAAGGAGGTCGGCCACATTGCGCCCTTGTCGAGGTTCGCCGTCTCGTTGAAGCCGAACGTCGCGTACCTCTCCTTGAACTTATCCGCGGGCCTGAAGTAGCACACGACCTTGCCGTCCTCGTTGGCATACGCCGGCATCCCGTACCAGGTCTTCGGCGTGAGGTCTGGCGCCGTGGCGTTGACGATCGCGTGGACCTTCTTGGCCATGGCGCGATCGGCCGTCGGCATCTCGGCGATCTTCGCGAGCACGTCGCGTTCCCCATCCTCCCGGCTCTTCTTCCGGCGCGCCTCCGCCTTGAGCTCCCGGGCGCGCTCCTTCATCGCGGCTCGTTCCTCGGCCGTGAAGCCCTTCGACTCCTTGCCGGTCGCGGTGGTGCTCTTGGCGGCCTTCTGCGTGCCCTTCCTCGCGGGTTTCCTCTCGGCCATTTCGAAGACCTCCTCCGGACGGCACAACTCAGCTCCGGGATCCGGATCAAGCTACCCGATCAGCCTATTCCGGATCAGCCGAGAGTCGTGATTTCACACGCATGTAAGCGCCAGGCTAGACCGACGACGTGCCCGCCTTGGACGACACGCAGTCGTCCGCTTCGGCTCCGAGCTCGCGCCCGCTTTCCGGCGATTGGAACACTCTCGCGCGCGACCGCTCCGGCCACGATCCGATCGCGGGCCCGCGACTCATCCGTGGCCGAAGGAGTGACGCGGCCGCTCGGCGGCAACATGATCGCTTGGCGCCTGGCAATCGCGCCGGGCAGCATCGGCGAGCGGTCTGCTTTCACGCTTTCGCCTGGCAGCTTCAAACCGCCTACGGGGGTGCGCGGATTCGGCTCGAGGCCCGACCGCGGCCCGGACAGGGCGATGAGTGTCAGGTATCGCCGCCGCTGACGGCTGGGCATGAGACGATCACGAAGCGAGTAGCTGGCAGACGATTCCCCAGGAGGTCGAGAGTGAAGACCAACCGCCGCCTTTGTCGCTCCATCGTCGCCTTCGCGGGCGTCGTCGCAGTGAGCGCTGCTGTCGGAACCGCCGCGTCCGCGCGGCCGACTCCGCAGACCGCTCCGGGCGACCTGCTCGATCCGCGGACGTACGCGCCCGACAGCCGGCTCTACCTCGTCCTGCACGCGAGCGGCGTCCAGAAGTACACGTGTCAGGCAAACGGCACCTGGCTCTTCACCGATCCGGAGGCGACGCTCTACAAGACGACGGGCGCCCCGAAGCCGGTCGGCACCCATTTTCTCAACTTCTCGACCGGGCGCCCCGTGTGGCAGCTCAAGGGGGGCAGCTCCGTCGAGGCCGCGCGGACGCAGAGCGCGGCGGGAGGCACCGGGAACATCGCCTGGCTGCTCCTGCAAGCGGTTGCGACGAGTCCCGGCCGGCTCGGGCAGACCACGTGGATCCAAAGGCTGAACACGACCGGCGGCGTCGCTCCGGCCGGGACGTGTACGCCGGGCGCCACGACCGCCGTGCCCTACAGCGCCGACTACTTCTTTTGGAGGGACCGCGGCTAGCCCGCCGCCTGCTACACAGCCGCCACGACGTCCCCTCAGCGCTCCGCGCCGGCAGCGCGCGAGGAGAACCGCCGTTCTCGGTGTCAGGCTCGGCGGCGACGCACCGCTTCGTGGCCAACCCGGTCGCCAGCGAGAGTGCTGGCAGCTTGGGAAAGCGGGCGTGAGCTCGGAGCCGAAGCGCACGACTGCGTGACGTCCGCGGCGAGCACGTTGCTGGCGCAAGCATGAGGCCTGCTCTGCGCGCCAAGCGGAAGCCTCCTGTCTGCGGGCATGGCGGATCCCAAGCCGCTCAGCGGGATGGCTGCTGGTCGGACGGCGAGCGATGAGTTTCCGCGTCGTTGCGGGTCTTCCCGGTGACGGACGGCAGGGTGAGGAGGTGATGGTGAAAGAAAAACTGTGGATCGTGCACTCGGCCGACGGAACCGAGATCGCCTTCGACCGATCTGGCAGCGGACCGGCGCTGGTCATGATCGATCCCGCCGGCGGCTACTCCGGATTCGACAACATCCGCAGCCTCGGAGCGCTGCTGGCAAGGGAGTTCACCGTCTACACCTATGACCGCCGCGGCCGCGGCCGAAGTGGCGACACCAAGCCATACGGGGTCCAACGCGAAGTCGAGGATCTGGCCGCCATGATCGCCGAGGCGGGCGGATCGGCGTTCGTCTACGGGTTCTCCTCGGGCGGGCTGCTCGCCTTCCGCGCGGCCGCCGACGGGGCTGCGATCGACAAGCTGGCGGTCTTCGAGCCTCCCGTGCGCGGCCAGGGCGAGCCGCCGGACACGGCCTTCACCGCGGAGATCGCCGAGCTCGTCTCGTCCGGTCGCCGGGCGGACGGGGCCCGTCGCTTCCTCAGCGGGATCGGTGTGCCACGGGAGGTGATCGAGGAGATGGAGCCGACGCTGCCTGCGCTCGAAGCGGTCGCGCACACGCTCGTCTACGACTGCGCGATCTCAGACGCGACCTCGTTCGAGCTGCTCAGGTCGGTGCGGACGCCGACCCTGGTGCTCGACAGCCAAGCGAGCTCCGACGACCTAACCGGCGGGGCCGCGGCGATCGCCGCGGCACTGCCGAATGGCACCCGGCGCAGCCTCGCGGGCGAGTGGCACGGCGTACCCGACAAGGATCTCGCGTCCGCGATCTGCGACTTTCTGCACGGGTAGCGCCACGCAGGCGGCGATGCCACGTGCCCACGAGGAGTAGCTAACCCGGGCGCCCAAACCGCAGCGCAGCGCACTCCAGCAGCTCCGCCACGCCGTCGTCTCGGCGGGACGCCGATCAGGTAATTCCGAGAGGGGTACCGGCGTTTCTATATCCGGGCGAGCCGCTGGTCAGCATCGGTGTGGCCCAGCGTCACGTCTCCCTGTATGTCACGTGCGGAGGGGTGCTGGAGGCGCATGCGGCGGAGTTTGTCCCCTCCAACACATCGCAGACGGTAGTTCGCTTTCGATCCCAACGAGCCGACCGTTCGTGCGCGGGCCTGCCGCCAAGGACGTTGCTAACCAGGTGAGGTCCACGACCTCGCGCTAGCGCGAGGTGCGTTCCGCGATCGACGACGAGTCGATCCAGAGTGACGTCGAAGCCCACCAACGCGTCCACGAGCGCAACACCCACGACGCGGGTTCCGCCGCCGTGGACCCGCTCGGGGCCGGTCCGGTCCAGGCGACCCAACAAGGCCAAGACGCGGAGGCCAACCAACGCCGCTGTTGCGGCGATTGCAAAGGCGGCGAGGACATGTCGGCGCTTGCGTTTCATCGGCGGAAATTGCATGGGTCGATTCGGACTGTCTGTGCCTGAAGAGCGCCGATCATGCTCCGACCTCCAGCGGGCGCGGTGCCGGGCGCGGCTGACCGCGGCGCCTCGCGAGCCAGGTCAACGGTGCGAGGACGATGCGCTGCAGCCAGCGGGGCGGGCAGGCCCCCTGCACCTCGTCCTCGAACTCCTGGGTGAACAGCGCTAGGTCGAGCGGCCTCGGGATGCCGCCCAGCATCGTGCGGCGCTGCTCGGCCAGGGCGACGGCGGTCTCGAAGAGTTGCTCCATCTTCAGCGCCGGGCGCACCTCGACGCGGACGCGCGCGTCCTCGTCGCCGACATTCGCGAAGTCGTGCTTCTGGCCGGGGGGGACGACGACCACCTCGCCGGGCCCCGCGATGACCCGCTTGCCTCCCATCCGGAAGCGCATCGTGCCCTCGACGACCTCGAAGCGCTCCTCCTGCTTGGGGTGGATGTGCTGGCCACCCGGGACCCGGCGGTGCGCGGGAAGCTCGAGATCGACCGCGAGCAGTTCGCCGCCGGTGTTCGCCGATGTCTGGCGGAACGTGATCCGCTCGCCGCTTGCCGGGTTCTCGAGTGTCTGGTCTGTGCGCGCCATGGTGGCTCCTCATCGGCTTCGAGCTATTTCATACAGGCGTGTGAAAATATCACCTTAGCACAGGTGTGCTAAATAGAAGAGGTGCCGAAGATCGTCGACCACGAGCGACGCCGCCGCGAACTAGGGCACGCCGTGTGGCGGGTGGTCCGTCGCGACGGCATCGACCATGCCTCGGTGCGGACCGTCGCCGAGGAGGCCGGCTGGTCGCCAGGGACCCTGCGCCACTACTTCCCCACGCAGTCCGAGCTGCTCGCGTTCGCCATGGGACTGGTGGTGGAGCGGATCGAGGGCCGCATCGCCACCCTCGACCGCCCCCTAGATCCGCGAGAAGCCGTAGAGCAAGTGCTCCACGAGCTGCTCCCGCTGGACGAGGAGCGGCGGGCGGAGAACGAGGTGTGGCTCGCCTTCACGGCTCGGGCGCTGATCGATTCCCACCTGCGGGCCCAATACAACGAGGTCCACGACGCGCTGCATCAGGCGTGCGCCTCAGCACTCGAGACCCTGGCCGCTGCCGAACGCGCCAGTGCCGGCCCAGAGACCGCGCTCCAGGTTGAACGCCTGCACGCGCTCACCGACGGACTCGCCGTGCACACCGCACTGCGGCCCGATCTGATGGCGCCGGAACGGATCGTCGCCGTCGTGCGCCTCCACCTGGAAGCACTCGACAGCCACGCCGGCCCGGCACAACCCACAGCAAGCGTCTAAGCCAAGCGACCAGTTGGCGATACCAGTCACCTGGACCGGCGGGCCGGCGCCGAGCGCCTGGCGAGGCCATCCGTCATTCAGCCCGTAACGACCGGCTGTCGCTCGGGAGGAGGGCCGGCGTCGTTTCCGCTGCGCACGACGAGCGAGCGTCTCACAATCGTGGCGCCCGGGGCCCACCGAGACGATCGCACGCCGTCCATCGGAGCAGCGAGGACCCGAGCAGCAGACTCCTGCCAGCAGGCGTTAGCAGTAGTGCTGAGGCGGACGCGCCGCCTGCGGCGGTAAGCGATCGAGGGACGACTACACCTGCGTTGTGGGGACAGAGCGCCCTTGCTCCTGCGGCTTGGCGCGCGACTTGCTCAGGGCAGCGGCTGCCAGTCCGGGAACACGTCCGGCCGGCGGTTGGTGGTCACCTTGACGATGCCGCTGCCATCGAGCGCCATCGTGTAGAGCTCGAAGCCCTGGCCGAGTCGCTCCTTCGAGAGCCGCCGGTTGTCACGGTCGCCGGTGAACGCGATCCGCGTGCCGTCCGGCGAAAAGACGGGGTTGGTCTCGTAGACCCTCGTCGCGGTGATTCGCCGCTGGCCGGATCCGTCGCCGTTCATCAGCCAGATGTCGGACTGGCCAACGGGGAAGAGCCTGTTCCGCTCGAACGCGATTGCGGCTCCGTCCGGCGACCAGTTCGGATTGACCTCGTCGGCTCCGCCGGGCCGGGTCAGACGGCGAAGGTTGCCCCCGTCGTCGGCGTCGACCGCCGCGATGCTCAAGTCGAGGCCCCGCGGGGTCTCCGCGGGCTTGCCAATCCCGAAGGCGATCGCAGCGCCGTCGGGCGACCACGAGGGATCCGTGTGGTCCCTCGTCCGGCTGCTCGTGAGGCGCCGCTTGCCGGAGCCGTCGGAGTTCATCACGTAAAGCCCGGTGTGGTCACGTCCGCCCGCGTTCGTTGCGTACACGATCTTGCGCCCGTCCGGCGACCAGGCCGGGGCGATGCTAAATCCGCGATGCCGGGTGAGCCGCGCGAGGCCGCTGCCGTCGGCGTTCACGGCCCAAATCTCGTATGGGCCCTCCTCGGGATCCCTGGCTCGCGTGAAGGCCACCTTGCTGCCGTCGGGCGACCAGCTCGAGTCGCCTCCGGTGCCCCGGAGCCGGATGAGCCGGGTCAGACCGGAGCCGTCGGGGCCGACGGTGAACAGGTTCACCCCGTCACGTGTCGGCCGCTCGAAGACGAGCTTGCCATTGGTACCCGGAGGCGTGGCGCCCGCGGGAAGCGCGGCCGCAGTGACCGCGCCCGCCAGGGCGGTGAGCGAAAGGACCAGCTGCGCGCGTGAGGGTCTCGTCGCCTTCTTCAGCATGCATTCTCCCTTTCCCCCATTGTGGGGAGGCGACCGTAACGCACGCAGGGCACAAAGCCGCAGAAACTCATACGAAAACCGTACGATCGCCTGTCGCCCGGCATCTTGGCCAGACTGCTCCTCCCCGCCGAAACCGGCAGTGTCCGGCGCGCGGAGGAGGCGGTCTGGATGAGTGAGTTCGTCGTGGGGCTGTTCGTCTCGCTGGACGGCGTCGTCGAGCTGCCCGAGCAATCGATCCTTCCCTACCTCGACGACGAGGTCGTAGAGGTCATCCGGTCGGATCAGGACGAGACGGACACGATCCTGCTGGGGCGACGCACCTACCAGGAGTTCGCCGCCTACTGGCCCGACAAGACCGCCGCGGAGGATCCGTTTGCCGACCACATCAACGGCACCCCCAAGCTCGTTGTGTCCAGGACCCTGGAGACCGTCGAGTGGCAGACCACCAAGCTGATCGCAGACGGCGTCGCCCGTGATCTGACCACGCTCAAGCGACGCTCTGGGAAGAACATCAGCGTCGCTGCTCCGCTCGCCGCTAGCCGAAGGTCTCGTCGACGAGCTAACGCTGCTCCTCTTCCCGATCGTCTCGGGCAACGGGCGGCACCTTTTCGACGACTGGGCTCGCCGGATGCCCATGAGGCTCGCGGAGTCACGGGCTCTCGGAAACGGCGTCCTCTCGCTCGTCTACGAGCCGGGAGGCTGATTGAACCGCGAACAGGAGGTCGAGCGATGGCCAACAATGAGACCACTGGAACTAACGGCGAGACGCGCCTCGCCTACATCCTGGGGGTACCGCTGGCAGACTCCGTGGTCCGCGAGTGGCCGCAGATGGAAGAGGTCGTGCGGGGGCGCCAACTCATCGGTGCTGTCGAGGGGGCCTTCGAGCAGCTCACCCTGGCAGTCGGGGAGCGCCGCCGGTTCGGCGACTTGCTGGTGGTCGAGTGGAGCAACGACTACGGCGACGGTGCCATCTACCGCAACGTTACGATCGCCGAGCTCAAAGACGGCGAGGCCGTACGCGTCACCGACTACTGGGGCAAGCCATTCGATACGCCTAAGTGGCGAAAGGACTTGACCGACAGGCTTGAGATGCCGCCCACCGGTCGCTGGCCCTCAGCCGATCAGCTGTCGCATCACTAGCCGGCGGCACACTCCAAGAGCGTTTTCCAAGCGACGAGCACAGACGTTCTCGCGCCGCCCCGTGAACCGTCGCCCTGCTCCTTCGCATGAACCAGGCGTCCCGGTCGACGTTCGCGACACACTCGAAACGGACGAAAGGCAGGTGCCCGCCGGCGAACGATCGCCTCCGGGGGCCGTGCTCCGTTTGTGGGTGGCTGTCGGGAAAACCCTGGCGAGCCCGCTGGATCGCGTCTAAGGGTGGGTTCCGAAAACGGCCATCTCGTCCGTCGCATGCCGGCGGGCCGTCGCGATGGCGTCGCGCACGGCGACTCTGACAGTGACAGGACTGGCGCCGGGCTTCTCTCGGTGGTGGACATCTCCGTGGCGGGTCGATTCGCCACTTCGCCGATGACGCCGTTGCGGTTTGGGAGTGCGTGAGCCACTCGTTTAAGCAGCCGGCGTCGGCGGCCAGCCGCGGCCCATCAGTTCTCGCACCGACAGGGCGCTTCGACTAGCAGCTCGCGCCGCCCACCCCCACCGTGCGGCGGAGGCGTGGATGGCGTCAATGCCGTGGATCTGCGCGCCCGACGGCCTCCGCCGGCCGCAGTCAGCCCGCGGCCGAGCGTTCGGGCCGGCGCGCGCGCCGCCTTCCGGATAAAGAGCGCTGGCGGCTGCACCGTCCTCGATATCGGCCGCATCACGCCGAGGGCGTTTTGGACTCTAGCGGCCCACAGAGTCCTAAACCCGCCCGCATCTAACCGAATCCGCGGGTAGAAGCACAGCGGTGCGCTCCGACAAAACCGCATGGCTATGCGGTTTCTGGCGACTCATCGCTCGCATCTCGACTGCCTGAAAATCGTGGTGTCCCCAGTTCGATTCTGGGCCTCGCCATCTGCGGCTGCGGCGCACCGCCCCCGCGGCGTCCTCGCTCGCTCGCGTGCTGAGCATGCCTCGCTCGCTGCGTTCTTGCCAGGCGGGCGCCTCGCTCGACAGATTGGCGAGGGCTGCGCCTCGCCACCTGCAGGCTTTCGACCGCCTAGAGGAGCCCGCCCCCGGGCCGTTACCGGGCACGGGGAATATCCGCTTAGGCATTCATATATTCTGGTATTCGTAGTGCCGCATCCGCTCGAGCACAGCGCCGCCGACAGACCGCCCCAAGGCCGCGAGGCGTCTCAGCTCGCCGAGGCAATGAGCGCCTTTGCCACCGGGAGCCGCGTGCGCTTGCTCTACGCCTTGCTGGAGCGCGAGCGGACCGTCGAGGAGCTGGCCGGCGCGGTCGAGATGGAGCCGAGCGCGGTCTCGCAGCAGCTGCGGATCCTGCGCCAGCTGCGGTTCGTGGTCGCGGATCGTGTCGGGCGACGGATGCGCTATCGGCTGCATGACGAGCACGTCGCGGAGCTCCTCGCGGCTGTCCGCCACCACCACGAGCACGCGAGCCGCGGCTGGGCGAGCCCGCCCCCGCCCCGTCCCGGCGTCCGCGGCGCTTCTGGAGCGCGTGGCTGAGGCGGAGCCACTGCTCATCGGCCACGTCGGCCACTGGATCTGGGAGCTCCTCGTAATGGACCCTGTGCTCCTGCTGGGCGCTTGCACCCCTCGTCGCCGAGCTAATGGACACGCGTGATCCGGCGCTACCGCCGCGAGACGGAGGAGCAGGCAGAGCGCGAGCTCGCCGAGATCCTCTCCTCGTGAGCCACCACGCGCACGCGCACGCCCACGGGCTCCTCGATCCGTCTATCAGGCGCTCGCGGGAGGGGCTTCGGGCGGTGGCCATGGCGCTCGGCGTCCTCGCCGCCGCCGCGGTCGCGCAGGCGATCATCTTCGTGGCGACGGGCAGCGTGGCGCTGCTCGCCGACCTGATCCACAACTTCGGGGACGCCCTCACCGCCGTCCCCGTTGGCGCCGCTTTCCTGCTGCGATCGGGGCGCGCCGAGCGCTACGCGGGGCTCGCCGTCGTTGCCGCGATCCTCGTCAGCGCCGGCGTCGCCGGATACGAGTCGATCCTGCGGCTACTCAGCCCGCGGGCGCCCGAGCACCTCGGCGCGCTCGCCGCGGCGGGGGCGATCGGCTTTTTCGGCAACTGGGTTGCGGCGCGCGTGCGTGAAGGCGCCGGCCGCCGTCTGGCGAGCCCGGCGCTTATCGCGGACGGCGCGCACGCCCGCGCCGACGCGTACGTGAGCCTCGGCGTGGTGGCGAGCGCCGCGGTGGTCGCCCTTGGGCTGGAGCTGGCCGATCCGCTGATCGGCCTCGCGATCACCTGCGTCATTCTCCGTATCACCTGGCAGTCCTGGCGCACGGTTCGGGACGGACACCCCCACTGAGGCGAGCGTCGGCCCGCCTGGCGTGTGAAGCGCAATCCGGTATCGCAACGACCTTCCGGTCGGGCATGTCGCCTCGCTTCGACGGTGGATCGTGAGCGAGCGGGCCGCCGTCGTAGCGGGCGCGTTCGACGACAGCCGGAAGCCGTCCACGGGGTCACCGCCCGTCCGGAACTGCGCTGCAGCCAGTTCGACCTCGAGTCGCTGACCGCCTCCGCGACGACTGGTTCGACGACGTACGGGCTGACGGAGGTCTGGCGATCAGCCGGACGCCGGCTCCGTGGCGACAAGCACCGACGTGACGCCGACCGCGATCAGGGCCAGGCCGACCTCGAAGACCACCGAGCGTCGCAGTAGCGCCGCCGCGCGCCCGGGCTCCTCGCCGCTGGCCGCGGCCGTCCTGAATTGAGGGACCAGGCGCCGCTGGTTGTACGCGCCGAGCGAGACGATCCCGAGGAGAAGGATGATCTTGGCCAGCACGAGTCGCCCGTAGCCCGTGTCGACGAGCGCGTTCAGGGCGCCCACGAGCACGATCGCCTGGATGATCCCGGCGAGCAGCAACCCGGTTACGGCGACAACGGCCAACAGCGAGAACCGGCCGACGACGCCGGCTAGGAGCGGAGTGCGCTCTCGACGCGGCAGCGGTCGGGCTGCGAGCGGCAGGGCCAGGAGGAGCATCGCCAAGCCACCGAGCCAGGCGGCTACGCACAGGAGGTGGACGGTGTCGGTGCTGACCAGGAGGCCGCTGGGCGAGTAGGTCGCGCTGTGGCCGGCCAAGGCCGCGGTGAGCGCCAAAGCAACCAGCGCGCCACCGACGAGCAGGACCTGGGGTCTGGACAGAGTGGATTGCGGAGCGGTCCCGACCGCGCCCAGGGCCGCCGGCCGCAGGGCCGGCGCGCGCCCGGGACGCAGGAGGACGACGGCGATCACTCCAATGAGCAGCCAGACAACGAGGCGGGCGACCCACGCCCGCACGACGCGCGTGTCGTCGACCGCGTCGATCGCATCGAGGTCTAGCGCCGCCCAGAACGAGGTCCCGGTCGCGGTCGCCGCCTCCAGCACAATCGCGGCCGCGGTCGCCATCAGCCCGAGGAGGGCCGCCCCCAACACGATTCTCCTGAGCAGCCGGGTGAACCTCTCCGACACGTTGAGCCAGGTCGACCCGCCGCCGGCAACCTCCATGAGCGCGGGTAGCCAGGCGACGAACAGAAAGACAAGCCCACCCACGGCGAGCGCGATCGCGAGGTAGCCGAGGCCGCGCGCGACCGCGAACGCCGCGTCGGTCACGCCGCCGGTCGCGAGGTCTTCATGGCCGGCAGCGGCGTCCGGCATGGAGCCGCCCCGAGGCGGAGCCGGCTCCATCCGCTTCTCCCTCTCGTTCGCCGGCATCGGCGGCCGCACCCGGAACGCTATGCGCTTGACGACCGGATGGCCGTCCTCGGAAATCACGCGGTAGCTCGCCGCATACGCGCCCTCCAGCCCGGACCGCAGCCGGACGGCCAGCCGCTCCTCGCGACCGGCGGGGTGGTAGGGCTCGGCGCGGTCGACCCGGCGCCCCGCGTTATCGCGCACCTGCAGCTGTACGAACTCGGCATCGATCGCCTCGTCGAAGACGAGCACGACCGTGCGCGGCGAGCGCTCCAGGACCTGACCCGTCTCGGGGCTCGACTCGAGCAGCTTCGCGTGTCCCAAGGCAACAGCGGCGAACACGGCCAAGCCGAGCATCGCGGCCGCCACAGTGACAGCGAGCCGATACACGACGCGCATGGTCATATCCTCCTTCCCAGGCCGAGGCGTTGCCACGCCCGGGGCGCGACGCGGGTGCTCCAGTGACTACGCCCTCTGCTCCAGGGTCTGCTTCAGCCGCGCGAGGTCCTTCCGGTTTGCGCGACGCACCGCGCCGGCCATCAGCGGCGCGAGGAACCTCGCGAGCCCGGACGGTCCGCCGCGGTTTCGCAGCCGCATGACGGTCTCACCCCCTCCGGCGTCGACCCATGTATAGGTCGTCTCCATGGCAAGGGGCCCGTCGGCCGTCGCCATCACCAATCGCTCGCCTGGGACAAAGTCCTTCACCTCGTAGACATAGGCGAGTCGGCGGCCCAGGAACCGGGCGACAAACGCGAACCTGGATCCGACGGCGAGCGGCCTCGGCGTCCGCCACTCCGCGCTTTCGATGTTGGCGTACCACGCGGTCGCGTTGTCCGGCTCGCAGGCGTACGCGGCCACCTCGCCGCGCGGGCGCGCGATCGTGGTCTGCGTTTCCACATCGACGCGCATTACTCGCGCGACCCTAGTGCGTTCGGCCTTCCAGGTGCACCAGGAGAGGCCGAGCTGTGTCGCGTCGTTCGCAGAGAGGGCGACACCGCTTCGTCTTCGGCCGGACCTACAAGCCGCCCGCCGGGCGACGATGCTCCGCCTCCGCGTGACCCCGAATTCGCTATCGGTGCGCTACACGCCGACCGGCGGGCGGTCCCGCCGCATCAGCTTCTCCGGGCGCCGCATCACCGGATCATCGCGGGCCGGCACCCGAACGTCCGCGGCCGGCGGCGATTAGCACCAGTGCGGAGCCGGCGTGTCCTCCGGCGGCCTCGTCGCGCCTCAGCGGATCGATGTGCGCCGAGGCGTCCAAGGATCGGCTGCTCGTGACTCGTCGGCGTAGGGAGTCCAACACCGACCCCGCGAAGGCGGTTTCTCGTCTCTCTGTGGCGTCTGCTACCCGGTGTCTTGCGAGCTACTCGGCGTCCGGCGCGGGCGCTCGCGTCTGCTCGTCCACGAGGACGTCGCTGGACTCGAGCACGAAGATCTCGCCGAGAAGGTCGGGGTGCTGATGACTGCCGCTCATCATGGCGATCACCCTCCGACCAGTCTCCTCCTCGATCACCTCGACGAAGCGGTCAACCATGACGCCCTGGAAGTCGGCCCGCTGCTGGATCACCGAGTCGCCGCGGCCCTCTTGAAGCAGTGTCTCCTCGACCCGCGTGAATCCGCCGCGCATCAGCACGACGACGAGATCCGCGTCGTAGTACGTCTTCGCCTTCTCCGGACCGCGCCCATAGAACTCCTTGTGCAGCTGGACAATCCGACGCGAGATGTTCCCGCGAACGTCCCGTTCAACGTGGCGGCTGCGGGACGCGGGTGAAACTTCGGGGCCGACCATCACGGCGAAGAATAGCCCCCGACCGCGGGGCGACAACCCCGCTGATACCCATCGCTCAGTCGGCGGGCGCGAGCTTGAAGATCTCGACGGAGAACGCCGGATCCAGGTGCGTCTCGCTCACAAAGCCGATCACTCGGCGACCGGTCGAATGCTCCACGGTCGCGGCGAAGGTCGCGCCGATGCTTTCCTGGAACTCCTTGCGGACCCGGCGGATCGAATCCTCGCCGCGATCATGGTCAAGCAGCGTCCGCTCGTGCGGCAGCAACCGAATGTCGAGCACGCAGACGACCAGATCATCGACGATATGCGTTTCGATCGACTCGACCGCCTCGCCGTAGGACCGTCGGTGGATACCCGCTATCTCTTCGGAGATGCGCGCCGTGACGTCGGCGACACGCTCCGGCTCGGGAGTGCTCATCTAGGGAAACCTCCAGCGGCGACTTCCGCTCGACCGCTCAATCGCTCTCAGCTGAGCGCTCGAGGACCGAAGATGACCACCTTGCGGTCCATGTCGAAGTAGACCTCGCTGCTGGCGCTCAGCCAATCGAAGAGGTTGTCCGCATCGTCTTCGGTTGGACGCAGCACGTACTCCTCGGCACCCTGATCGAGGATCAGCTGGATCGAGTAGGTGCCGGGCTCGCCGGCCGCTTGCTCGGTCCACGAGGGCTGCCAACCCGTGACCCTGCGCACCTTGATCTCCTGAGCCGTGATGGCGGCTTCCATTCGAGTACCTCCTTGATTCTCTTGGACTTGCGGTGACGATCCCTTCGCCGCCTCCTTCCCAGAGCCGAACCGGTCAACCTTCAACGCGGCCTTCGTCGCTTCTTGGCTCGTCCTGATGGACGCGAACGGCGGGCTGTGCCGGAGCCGGCGCCCGGACGCCGGCGCCTAAGGAACTCAGCGGTCGAGCTCGCCCTCCGCCTCGATGCGCTCCTTGCGAACGTCCTCCGAGACCTGCTCCTCTTCCACGCGGGTCTCCTTGTCCATGCGCACCCGCTCCTTGGGCACCACCGCTTCTCGACGACCGGGACCTCCTCGTGGAGCACGACCTCGTGCTCCTCGGTGGAGATCTCGGGGCCGGCCATGGCGGCGTCCATGTTCTCGTCGGTGATCGGCTCGCGCTCGATTCGAACTTCCTCGCGCTCCACCGGGACCGTCCGCCGGACCTCCTCGGCGACGATGTACTTGCGCAGGCGCGCCCGGCCGCGTTCCCGTCGCGCGGTCGCGATACGCACCTCCTCCTCTGCGCGAGCTCGAGCGGTATCGCGAGGCGGCCACGCACGCGCTCGACCAGCTCGAGTGGTGCATCGACTACGTCCATCGCGTGCGTAAGCCGGACATCGCCCGGGCGATAGCCCGCAACCGGACGCAGATCTTGGAGCGCCTCGGCTCGGCGGGCGTCGGACGAGTCCGCGGTGTCAGCGGATCTCTCTGGCGAACAGGCTAGAGTCGATCAGGCGGCCCTCGCTGTCCTTGTGAATGACCGCCACCGAGCCGCCCCAGTCGTAGCTGGTCGCGTACTCGAGCGCCACCTCGTCGGCGGTCGGAAGATCCGTCACCGGGCCGCGACAGAGCCCTGCCCACCACCCGCGAATCTCCTCGTCCGTGAGCGTCATGGGGAACGGGCCGAGGCTCTCCTCGTTCAGCGGATCCTTGACGTCGATCTCGTATGTCATGCCCGCGATCGAATCGCGCCTCGAGCGGGCCGGCGCGCCCGCGTGCCACCTGCCATCAGGCGCTGGGCTCATCACTACCCGCGGGACGCGGAAACGGAACGAGAGGAATCGCGGCGGCGGGCCGAGCGAACGGCACGATGTGTGAGTCGCCGGCCTACGGGTAGGCGAGCGCCATGGACAACCCGCTGCAAGAGCACTACGCGGAGTTCCTGCTGGACCGCATCCGCGCCGACCGATACCCCAACGTGACGCAGATGAACATGCTCGAGGCGATCGCCCCGCCGCGCGTTCTCGTCGAGTACACGGTGCACCTGATGGAGCGCATCGAGCAGGACGCCTATCCCAGCATCCCGATGATGCAGCGCGTCCAGGGCCTTGTGGCGCGCTGGGGCCTCGAGTTGCCCGGACGCGCCTGAGCCGGCGCGCGCGATCAGGAGCAGGGCGGTGACGTCGCATCGACGTCCGCGTCGGGATCGAGCTTCTGACGATCGACGCACGCATCGTGATCGCCAGCGTCGACAACTACCTGCGCTTCGTGGAGGCGGTCAACCGCCTCGACCTCGTCGAAGCCGGCGCGTCGGAGGCGCTCCCCGAGCTGATCCAGTCGTTCCCGGCACGGGTCGCCAAGTCGGTGACCGGCGGCGTGATCGAGGGCGCCAAGGAAGCGCTCGGCGCCCGCGGCCGCTGACGCTCGGGGAGTCCTACGCGACCGCGCTCCGGCCCCTCTCCCAGCTCGCCCGCGCGTTCGGGACGGTCGGGTCGAAGTCGGCCTTGATCCGCTTGTGCAACTCCTGCAGGTCGAGCCAGAGCTGCTCGGGGGAGGGGCGGCCCCAGAACCAGTACCCGACGTAGACCTTCTCCAGCTTGAGGCCCGGCGACAGGATCAGCGTGTGCGGGACGGCGGCGTTGTCGTGGTGGGTGTCCGTGTACTCGTTGATGTCGAAGTAGCGCTGCACCTCGAGGTCCTCGTCGGCGAGGAAGGTCCAGCGGGCGCCGGTCGAGATCTTCAGCTTGAACACGTCGTGCAGCTCGTTCGGCAGGATGCTCACGAGCTCCGTGAAGGCCACCGAGCACCACTCGTGGAAGCGCAGGAGCTCCCGGTGGTGCTGGCGCTCGCGCGGGCAGTGCTCACCGCGGCTGAGGTGCAGGACGAGCACGTTCTCGCCCTGCAGCTCCGAGAGCTTGTGCGGCGCACCGTTCTCGTCGGGCAGCTCGAAGTCGGGGATGGTCACACCGGGGTCGAGGTTCTTGCTCATGCGAGCTCCTTTGCCGTCATGGATGGATGCCGGGGATGCCAAGCCGCAGCCGGTAGATGCTCGTCCGGGCGGTCACGTACAGGTCGCTGGCGCGGTCGCCGCCCCAGGCCAGGTTGTGCGGGTCCTCGGGCAAACCCAGCCGGCCGAGCCGCTCGCCGTCCGGCGACAGGATCCAGATCCCGCCCGGCCCGCAGACGTAGACGTTGCCGGCCCGGTCCACCGTGATGCCGTCGACGGCATCGTCGCCGGAGGCGTCCGTCATGTCGTGGAAGACCTCGCCGTCGCCGACGGGATCGCCTGCTGAATCGAGCTCGTAGCGGAGCACGACCTTGCGCTGAACGTCCCAGTTGCCGACGTAGAGGTGGCGCTCGTCCGGAGAGAGGGCCACGCCATTCGGCCCCTCGAGCTCGTCGCCCACGAGCGACACCTCGCCGTCGCGAGCCTTGAAGATGCCGCTGAAAGGCAGCTCCCTGTCCGGGTCCTCGAAGGCGCCCGGCAGACCGAACGGCGGGTCCGTGAAGTAGAGCGTTCCGTCCGAGCGGTAGACGAGGTCGTTGGGACTGTTCAGCCGCCCGCCGTCGTAGCGGTCGGCGAGAACGGTGATGTCGCCGTGCGGGTTGATGCGGATTACCCGGCGGTTGCCGTGCTGGCAGATCGTGAGCAGGCCGTCCGGCGAGACGGTGAGGCCGTTCGACCCCGGCTGGGAGTAGCGGCCGATGTCGACGCCGCTGTAGCCGCTCTTCGAGCGGAACACCGTGACGCGGCCGGCCTCGTGATCGAGTCGGTAGATGACGTTCGTGTTGGGCGAGCTGAACAGCAGCGCGCCGTCGAACCAGACGGGGCCCTCCGTGAACTCGAAGCCGCCGGCGACGCGCTCGAGCTTCGCGTCGGCCGAGAGGATGTCGTCGAGGCGCGCGTCCGAGGGCTCGACGCGCAGCTCTGCGGGCTCCGCGGCGGAAGCCCGCCCGCGCGCGTAGAAGTCGAGCGTCGCGGTCCGCATCCAGATGTAGTTCCTCGGCGACGCCGAGACCGGGCCGTTCATGCCGAAGACGGCGATCTGGAAGGCCTGACCGGGGCGCGCATCGCGGGTCAGGACGACCCGGTTCGGAGCGTTGAAGCCGGCCACCACCGGGCCGCCCGTGTCACCCAGCGACAGCGGCAGCCGTCCGTCGACCCACACCTCCGCGTAATCGTCGACCACGACCTCGAACACGACCGTCGCGCCGGTCGGATCGAGGTCGCCGAGACGATCCGGGATCTCGACTGAGATCCGGTACCAGTTGAAGCAGACGCGCCCGTCGGAGAGCCGCCGCCGGGTGTCGCCCGGGGGGAGCACCGGCCAGTCGGAGTCGTCGAAGTCGGCGGCCTCGGCGTGCGGCAGGACGTCGTAGGTGCGGTTCGGCACGTCGCCCGGGCCCAGCGGGTCCGCGGACGAGCCGAGCTCTACGAAGCTGATCTCCTCGACGCGCGCGTCCGAGTAGCGCCACTGGCCGCCGACGAGCGCGGCGCCCGCGTCGGTCTGGAGGTCGACGACGGCGTCGGGCTTGCCGGGAAGGAGCTCCGGTGGGCCGGGGACCCTCGCGGCGGGGGTGGCGGTGAGCGTGGCCATCACGACGCCACCTTGACCACGAAGTAGAGGAACGGATCGGAGACCTCGGTGAACTGATGTGGCACGCCGGCCGGGATGGCCAGCACGTCGCCCGCCGACAACCGGTGGCTCGTCCCGCCGTCGATCGCCCGCGCCCGGACCTCGCCGGGCGCGGTCTCGCGCGCGTCCACCATCGTCCCGCCGGTGCGGACGCTCGCGGTTCCCTCGACGACGTGCATGACGTCGACGACGCGCTCGTGGTACTCGACCTCGCCGGGCGCGTCGCGGCGACCGGCGTCGAGCTTGTAGCCCGGCGCGTCGAGGAACAGGCCGCCCCGCTGGAACCGGCGGCGAAGCTCACCGCTCGAGAAGAACGCCGCGCCGTTGGCGCCGGCGCCGTTCGAGGCGGCGGCCTCGGCGGCCTCGACGCCGATCACCGCGAGCTCCTGGTCCTCGTCGGCCGACGTCGCGCCGCTGACTCCCACGGCGCCGACCACCTCGCCATCCACGGTGATCGGCATGCCGCCCTGAAGCGGGACCGCGCGGGCCAGGTGAAGCGCGGAGGGACGTCCGCCCGAGGCCTGGTCCTCGAAATCCTTGCTCGGCCGCCGGTAGACGGCGGCCGTGCGGGCCTTGTCGGTGGTGACCTCGACGCTCGCGACCTGCGCTGTGTCCGGCCGCAGCAGATAGATCAGCGCGCCGCCGGCGTCGACGGCGGAGACCACGGGCGCGACGCCGCGGCGGGCCGCCTCGGCGCCGATCGTCTCGACCGCGAGCCGCGCGCCCTCGTAGGTGAGCGCAGGCAGCTCACGAGTAGAGAACCCGGTGGCGGCGCCGGCCTGCGAGACCGCCTCGTCCTCGTCCGGCGTCTCGCCGCTGGTGCCGACCGCGCCTACGACCTCGTCGCCCACTCGGAGCGGAATGCCGCCGGTCAGGCATGAGGCGCCCCGCAGCGCCAGGGCACCCAGGCGCCCGTTCGTGACCTGCTCCTCCATCTCGCGGCTCGGGCGGACGAAGATCGCGGCCGTCCGGGCCTTGTCGAGCGCGACGCGCGAGCTGGCGATCTGCGCGCCGGGCGTCCGGCGCAGCTGGATCGGCTCGCCGGACGGGTCGACGACAGCGATCACGACGCGATGGCCCTCGGCGCGGGCGTACCGCTCCGCGGCGGCGACGACGGCGTCGGCGCCGGCGTCGTCGATGACCTTCCTCTGGCGGACGACTTCCATCTTGCGAGTCACGCTCCCTTCGCTGCGAGCTCGGCGGCGTGGACCGCCGTGTCGGTGGTTATGAACAGGACGTTCCGCCCTGTCCCTCCGAAGCAGAAGTTGACGGCGCCGGGCAGCTCGATCTCGCCGAGACGCTCGCCGCCCGGCGCGAACACCTGAACGCCGCTGAACGACGAGACGTAGACGCGCCCGTCGGCGTCGCACTTGATGCCGTCCGGGAAGCCGGGCGAGATCTCCGCGAAGACCCGCTGGTTCGCGAGGCTCGAGGGCGCGACGTCGAACGCGACCACGTGGTGCGGCCGGGCCGGGTAGAAGCTGCCGGGCTCCTGGTTCGCGCCGCTGTCGGTCACGTACAGCGTGCGCTCGTCGGGCGACAGGGCCAGGCCGTTGGGCTTGTCGAGCCCGTCCGCCACGACGTCGAGGCGACCCGAAGCGGGGTCAAACCTGTACACGCGGTCCCCGACCACCGGCCCCGGGCGGAAACCCTGCAGGAAACCGTAGGTCGGATCGGTGAACCAGATCGCGCCGTCGCTCGCCTGGACAACGTCGTTCGGCGAGTTCAGCGGGAGGCCGCGCCAGCTGTCGACCAGCACCTCGACCGCGCCGGAGGCCGGGTCGAAGGCCGTGATCCGGGCGGGCGTGGACGGCGTGCCCTGCTCGCACACGAGCAGCCGGCCGTCGCGGCCGAGGGCCATGCCGTTGGCGGCGTTCGCGTCCGCCCGGACCACGCTCGCCTCTCCGTCGAGCGAGAGCCGCTTGATCTGAACGCGGGGGACGCCGCGGGCATCGCGTTGCGGCAGCGTCGTGAAGTAGAGGGTGTCCTCTCCGGGTACGTAGACGGGGCCCTCGTGGGCGTCGATCTCCGCCACCGGGACCGGTTGGGTCGCTTGGGCCACGCCCATTGAGTCGGGCTGTGCTCGCGAGCGTTACACGCTCAGCACGTAGCCGACGATGAAGCCGGCGACCATCGCGGTGGCGACCTCGCTCGAGACCTCGTCGAACGCGTGCGGGATGACGGCAATCGAGATCACGGCAAGAACCGCACCCGCGGCGACGGCCTGGGCGGTGCCGACGAACTCCGGACTCGCGTCGGCGAGGACCGTTCCCCCGAGCACGGTGGCGAACGCGAGGGCAAACCCGATCGCCGTCAGGAGGAGGACGGCGAAGCGCTTCGTCTGGCCGCCGGCGATGATTGGCTGGGCGGCGCCGTAGGACTCCACCACGTTTCCGAGCAGGACGCCCGCGAGCAGCGCAAGCCCCACCTCGCCCTCCGCGATCGTCAGCCCGAGCGCGACCGACTCCGGCAGCCCGTCGACGAAGATGCCGGCGGCGATCGACTCGCCGCGCCTGACCTCGGATGCCGCGCCGGCCGGCATCTCCATCCGCCGCCCGGCGGCGGCCGCGTGCATCGCGCGGCGCATCGTCTTCGTCTCCTCGTCGCGGTTCAGCCAGCGGTCCACCACGACGTAGACGAGCGTGCCGGCGAGCAGGCCCGCCGCGGTGAGCCCGACCCCGGCCTCCGCGTCCGCCTGGGGCACGAGCTCGAGCGCGACCGCCGCGAACAGAACTCCGCCGCCGAACGTCGTCAGCGCCGCCGCGACCTGGGAGGCGAGCCTCAGCCTCGCGGCCGCGACGGCGCCCGCGACGAGGCTCGCAGCGACGACCAGCCCCCAGCCGACCGACTCGGCGAGGTTCTCCACGGCGGGTGACCTAGGCGGCGGTGGGCACCCTCGCGCCCAGCTCGGTGAGCGCGTGGAGGAAGATCTCGGAGAAGGTCGGGAACGGCTGGATCACGTCGTCCATGACCGCGAGCGGCACCTTCGCGCGGATCGCGACGGTGGCCTGCTGCAGCCACTCGCCGGCCTCCGGGCCGAGGGCGTAAGCCCCGGTGAGGCGATCGCCGTCGGAGACGAGCGTGAGGAAGCCGTTCTTGTCCGCGTACGCCCGCGTGTAGGTGGCGGTGCGCGGCACCTCCGAGATCGGCACGGTGACGGTCAGCTCGCCGTCGGCCTCGCCCACGGATGCCGCCTGGGGGTCGGTGAAGATCACCCGCGGGACGGCCTCGTAGTTGGCATGCCGCGGCCGGCCGAGGATGTTCGCGGCGGCGACTCGCCCCTGGTACTTCCCGACGTAGGTCAGCGGCCAGATGCCGGTCACGTCGCCGATCGCCCAGATGCCGGGGGCGGCGTTCATGCGCTCGTCGACCTCGATGCCGCGCCGGCCAGCCTCGACCCCGGCGTTCTCGAGCCCGATGCCTTGCACGCGCGGTCGCCGGCCCGTGGCCACCAGCAGCCGGTCGCCCCGCAGCTCCTCGCCGTTGGGGAACTCGAGCACGTACTCGTCGCCGTCGCGCCGCGCGGCGGAGGCGTGCTGCCCGAAGTGGAGCTCGATCCCCTCGGCGGCGAGCGCCTCGCCGAGCGCCGCCCCGAGCGGCTCCGGCTCGCGCGGCAGCACGTGGTCCATGCCCTCGACGACGGCCACCGAGGCGCCCATGCGAGCGACCGCCTGGGCCATCTCGATCCCGACCGGGCCGGCGCCGAGGACGAGCATTCGCCGCGGGACCTCGGTGAGGGCGGTCACCTCGCGGTTCGTCCATACGCCGTCGAGCTCGGCCAGCCCGGGCACCGGCGGAACGATCGCCTCGGAGCCCGTGGCAAGCACGATGTGGTTGCAGGAATGCTCGCCGCCGTCGACCGCCACGAGGCCCGGCCCGGCGATCGAGCCGGTCCCGCGCAGGATGTCGATGCCCTTGCTCCTGGGCCAGGCCTCCTTGCCGGAGTCGTCCCAGCCAGACGTCATGAAGTCGCGCCACTCGAAGGCGGCGGTCGCGTCGACGCCGTTCCGAACGGCCTGCGCGGCGCCCGGCGCCTCGCGCGCGGCCTCGAGCGCCTCGCCCGGGCGAAGCAGCGTCTTCGACGGTATGCAGGCCCAGTAGTCGCACTCGCCGCCGAGGAGAGCGCTCTCGACGAGCGCGACGCGCATGCCGCCGTCGGCCAGATGCGCAGCGCAGTGCTCGCCGGCCGGTCCGGCCCCGATCACGATGACGTCGTAGTCCCGGCTCACGAGCCCTCCCCTCGCGCCTTGTCGATCTCCCACGCGGCCGTGATGAGGCCGATGTGGCTGAAGGCCTGAGGGAAGTTACCGAGCTGCTCGCCATTCGCAGTGTCGATCTCCTCGGCCAGGAGCCCGAGGTCGTTCGCGTAGCCGACCAGCTGGTCGAACAGCGCCTCGGCGCGCTCCACCTCGCCGGCCTTCGCCAGCGCCGACACGAGCCAGAAGGAGCAGATGACGAAGGTCCCCTCCTCGCCGGTGAGGCCGTCGGCGTTCATCCCCTCCTCGTTGCGATAGCGGAGGACCAGGCCGTCCTCCGTCAGCTCGCGCGCGATCGCATCGATCGTCGAGCGCATCCGCTCGTCGGTGGCGGGCAGGAAGCCGAGGATCGGCATCAGGAGCTGGGCGGCGTCGAGCTCGTCGGAGTCGAAGGACTGGGCATACGCCTGCCGCCGCTCGCTCCAGCCGCGCTCGAGCACGACGGCGCGGATCTCGTCCCGTACGGCCTCCCATTCCTCCGTCTTGGCGTGCTCGCCCAGCTGCGGCGCGAGCTTCACGGCCCGGTCGAGGGCCGCCCAGCACAGCACCTTCGAGGAGAGGTGGTGGCGCGACTCGCCGCGCATCTCCCACATGCCCGAGTCGCTCTCGCGCCAGCGCCGCGCCGCCGTGTCGGCGAGGTCGGCGACGAACGCCTGGATCTCCATGTGCAGCTCGCCGAGCCGGTCGCGGTAGAGGTAGAGCGAGTTCAGCAGCTCGCCGTACACGTCGAGCTGGACCTGATCCCACGCGCCGTTTCCCACCCGGACGGGACTCGAGTCGCGCCAGCCGCGCAGGTGCGGCAGCTCGCGCTCCGAGAGGTCGTGCTCGCCGCCGATGCCGTACATGATCTGGAGCGAGCCCTCGCCGGCCCGGCCGCCCGCGGAGCTGGTCATGAACGAGACGAACTCCTCCGCCTCGTCCGTGCAGGCGCCGATGTAGAGCGCCTCCATCGTGAGGCTCGAGTCGCGGATCCAGGAGAAGCGGTAGTCCCAGTTGCGCTCGCCGCCGACGGTCTCGGGGAGCGAGGTCGTGGGGGCCGCGACGATCGCCCCGGTCGGGCGGTAGGTGAGCCCCTTCAGCACGCGCGAGCTGAGCCGTACGAGCGGGCGGTGCGGCCCGTCGTAGATGTCGTGGTCCGCCTCCCAGGAGCGCCACGCCTCCACGGTGTCCGCCATCCGGTCGGCGACCCGGTCGGCCGGCGTGGGCGCGGGGGCCTCGCGGCGCTCGGCCGGCGCCCACTGCATGGAGAACCCGACGCGGTCGCCCTCGCCGACCGTGAAGGAGGCGGTCATCGTGGCGTCGTCGAGCCGGAGCGGCACGCCGGAGTGCACCCCGAGCCGGCACGACCCGAACGTGCGCGCCCCACCGTCCTCGAGCCGGATGAGCGGTTTGATCAGGCCGTTCTCCGGCCGCGGCGCGAGCTCGAGGGACAACTCGACCTCCCCGGACACGCCCTCGACGCTGCGGACGAGCTCGTGCGGCGCGTCGTAGCCGAGGTCGTGGCCGCGCTGGCCCTCGGCGAACACCATGGCGTCGCTCAGCCTGACCGTGCCCGCGCGGGTGGTGAACGTCGTCTCCACCACGAGGGTGCCGGGCACGTAACGCCGCTCGCTTTTGAACTCGCCGGCCGGCCGAATCGACCAGTGGCCGCCGTCCGGGTCGAGGAGGCGGGCGAAGACGGCGTCGCTGTCGTAGCGGGGAACGCACAGCCAGTCGATCGATCCGTCGCGATCCACCAGCGCCGCCGAGTTGCAGTCGGCGAGGAGCCCGTAGTTGGCGATGGGCTGCGACTCGCCGCTCGAGCGGGCTACGAGGGGCGCGCCGAGGGTGGTGGGAGCTGGCTTCATGCGATCGTCCTCCGCGTCTGGGCCGATGCCGGTGCAGTCTGCCGTCGGTGAGCGGTGTTACACCCCGGGGCGCATGTAACGCGCGTACGCGGGGCGCGACAATGGCTTCAGCCGGGTGCCCCGCGCCCGCGGACGAGAATGGAATCGACGCCCTTGAATCCCGCCGACGAGATGGCTTGCAGGGAGCTCGTCGAGGTGGTCACGGACTACCTCGAGGGAACGCTCCCGGCCGGGGATCGCCAGCGCCTCGAGGAGCACCTCGCGGACTGCCCGGACTGCGCCGCCTACATCCAGCAGATGCGCGAGACGATCGCGGCGCTCGGCACGGTCGGCGACGAGTCGATCTCCGCCGCGACGAGGCACGAGCTGCTCGAGGCGTTCCGCGGCTGGCGGGATCGCTGACTTGTAACGCCCGACGCCCGCGAGGGACGAATGTGACCATGAGGCTGCTCGCGGTCCCGGTCGTCGTGGTCGCTGTGCTGGTGGGCATCTGGGTCACCGGCGGCGTGATCACGAACGACTTCGCGCTGGCCATGGCGCTGACGGTGGCGTGGATGGCCGTCGCCGGCCTTGCCTGCCTCGCCGTCGCCTGGCGCTGGCGAGCACTGCGCGTGCCGGTGATCGGCGCCTACCTGGTGACAGCCGCCGTCGTCGGCTTCTACCTGGGCCGCTCGATGTTCCTCGATGACGAGGTGGACGAGAACGTCGTGATGGCGGCGCCGCAGCGCCCCGCGGCCGGGGGTGAAGAGCGGCCGCGCAACGTGCTCCTGTCGAGCGGTCGGTTCCAGTCCGTCGCGCACAGCGCGACCGGTAGGGCGAGCGCCATCCGCCGCGCCCGGGGAGGGAGGGTGCTCACGCTCACCTCGTTCGAGGTTGACAACGGGCCCGACCTGCGCGTCTACCTGGTGGCCGGCCCCGCGCGCGACGAGTCGGAGGTCGACGACTTCGAGGACCTCGGCGCGCTCAAGGGCAACAAGGGCGACCAGCAGTACGACATCCCCGGTGGGCTGAACCTCGACCGCTACTCCACGGTGGTGATCTGGTGCCGCGCGTTCTCGGTGAACTTCGCGCGCGCTCCGCTTCGCTGACGCCGGGCGGGGCCTTTCCCGACCTCGACCTGCCCGACCACACGGGACGGGGGCGGCGCCTGTCGGAGCTGGCCGGGGGCGATCCGCTCGCGCTCTTCACCTCGCGCGGCTGGTGGTGTCCCAAGGAGCAGCGCTACATGCGGCAGCTCTGCCGGCTGCAGGACGAGGTGGAGGTGGCCTACACCCGCATCGTGGTGCTGAGCGTCGACCCCCCGGAGGTGCAGTCGGCCTTCCGGGCCGGCCTCGGCGCGCGCTTCACCTTCCTCTCGGACGCGGAGCGCCGCTGGCTCCCGCGGCTCGGATTGCTCGAGGGCACGGACACCGTGCACCATCCGTACCGCCCCGCCGGATTCACGCTGTTCCCGGACCTCACGGTCCACCGGGCGTACAACGGCTACTGGTATTGGGGCCGCGCCACGCTCGAGGAGATCCGGCGCGACATGCGGGAGATCTCGCGTCGGGTCCGCGACGACTGGGAGCTGCCCGACCGGTGAGGCCGTTTGCCTATGTGGTGTTCGACGGCGAGCGGTTGAGTGCCGATCCGCGGACTCCGGGGCGCCGCCTGCGGATAGACGCCCGGTGCCTCGCGGGAGACCCGGTCGAGGGAGCGTTCGCCCACGTGTGCGCGCTTCCGGACCGCGCAGCCGCCCTGCGCTTCGACGAGCCGGAGGTGCAGCAGGCCCGCCGCGATGCCCTGGCGTGGTGGCTGCCGCTCCTCGGGCGCGCGTACGTCTGCCTGTCCACGTTTGCGATCGACGCGAGCCGCTACGGCGGGGCGATGACCGTCGCGCGCGACCCGTCCCGCTTCGCGGACGACCCCTTCGCGCGGCTCTTTCCCGGGACGGTTGTCCCGACCGACCTCTTCTGCGACGTGCCGCCTCCGGCCGGGCCGCCGATCGAGCGCTACTCGGGCGTGCCGTGGCCGGGAGGCGCGTTCTGACGTCCTGTAGCGCCCGCTTTACACGGCTGTGGGGCTCGGTTACCGTCGAATGGCAGACTCGTGGCCGAGGCCGTGCCGGATGCCCCCGAGGAAGCCGTCCCCGATTCCGGGGCGATCATCGCCGCCACAAAGCTGCACGTTCCCTCGCCGCGTCGCGGGCTCGTAGCACGCGGCGGGCTGATCGGCGCGCTCACGGAGAACGGCGGCCGCAAGCTCACCCTGGTGGCCGCGCCGCCCGGGTTCGGGAAGACGACGCTGCTGGCCGGGTGGAACGCGTCCGAACGGGAGGAGCGGCCCTTTGCCTGGCTGTCGCTCGATTACGGCGACAACGACCCGGTCCGCTTCTGGGGCGGCGTGATCGCGGCGCTCCGAACGGTCGAGCCGGAGGTTGGCGCCGCGGCGCTGGCGACGCTTCGAGCGAGCAACGTGAGCCTCGTCGAGGTGGTGCTCCCACTCCTCGTGAACGATCTAGCGACGCTCGAGCGCCGGCTCGTTCTCGTCCTCGACGACCTCCACCTGGTCGCCGAGCCGCGGATCCACGAGTCGCTCGACTACTTCGTCGGTCATCTACCGGAGGCCCTGCACCTGGCGCTCGCCACGCGCGCCGATCCACCGTTGCGGCTCGCGCGCTATCGCGCGCGCGGTGAGCTGACGGAGGTTCGGGCGGCGCAACTCCGCTTCAGCGATGCAGAGACCCGCACGCTGCTGAACGGCGTCCTGCGCCTCGGCCTGGAGGTCGAGGACGTGTCTCGCCTCCAGCGCCGCACGGAGGGCTGGGCCGCCGGCCTCTATCTCGCGGCGCTGTCGATACGCGGCCGCGCGGATGCCCGCCACTTCATCGAGTCCTTCGCGGGCGACGACCGGCAGATCGTCGACTACCTGTCTGCGGAGGTCCTCGCAGGGCAGTGCCCCGGCCTCCGCGGGTTCCTCCTGCGCACTTCGATCCTCGACCGCTTCTGCGGTCCCCTGTGCGACGCCGTAACCGGAGGGGAGGGGTCTGCGCCGGTGCTCGAGGAGGTGGAGCGGCAGAACCTGTTTCTCGTCCCGCTCGACAGGACCCGCGACTGGTACCGCTACCACCACCTCTTCGGTGAGCTGCTTCGACACGAGCTGCAGCGAACCGATCCGGAATCCGTCGCCGAGCTACACCGTCGCGCGCACGAGTGGTTCCGGGCGGAAGGGCTCGTCCCGGAGGCGATCCAGCACGCGACGGCCGCCGGCGAGGTCGACGGCGCGCGCGAGCTCATCGCGCTGCACTGGAACGACGCCTTCAACCAGGGCCGACTGGACACCGTCGCGGGCTGGCTCGACGCCCTGCCCCGGGAGGAGGTGCGTGCCGATCACCGTCTGTGCGAGGCCGGCGCCTGGCTCGCGCTCGACCGGGGACGCATGGCGGAGGCTGAGCGTTGGATCGAGGGCGCCGAGGCCGCCGGCGCCGGCGGCGCCGCGGTTCTGCGCGCGGTGTACGGCTTCAAGGCCGGCGACCTGAGCAGCGCGGAGCGCGCGGCCCGACGGGCGCTGCAGCTGGAGCCGGAGGGCACGTCGTTCGCGCGCTTCGTGGGCCATTGCATCCTGGGCGTCACGCAGTACTGGCGCGGCGAGCCGACCGACGCGCTCGCCACGCTCGAGGCCGCCGCCGAGATCGCCGTGGCAGCCGAGAACGATCTCGGGCAGAGCTACGTCCTCGGCTACCTCGCCCTGGTCCGCGTGGACCGCGGGGACATCGACGCGGGCGACCGGCTGGGGCGCGCGGCGACCGAGCTGAGCGATGACCCGGGCTTCCTCGAGCACTTCGTGACGATGATGGGCCACCTGGCGCGCGGCAAGGTTGAGGAGCGCCGCGGGCGGCTCGGGCGTGCCGAGCAGGAGCTCGCGCGTGCGCTAGAGCTCGCTCGCCGCGGGGCCGGCGCGGTGGAGCTGGCGGCCGCGCTGCTGGCGCTCGCGCAGCTGCGGCAGTCGGGCGGTGAGCGCGAGGAAGCGAAGGCCCTGCTCGACGAGGCGCGGCAGGCGCTCGCGGGCTGTGAGGACATCGGGGTCCTGGAGCGCGCGCTCTCCGCCGCGGAGCGCGCCGCGCGGGCCACGCCGCGGACGTCGAGCCGGCGCGACGAGCTCACCGAGCGCGAGCTGGCGGTCCTGCGGCTGCTCGCCGGGGACCTCTCGCGCCGCGAGATCGCCGAAGCGCTCTTCGTCTCGCTCGACACGGTCAAGACCCACATGCGCGGCATCTACCGGAAGCTCGACGCCTCGACGCGGGAGGAGGCGGTGGCGCGCGGGCGGGAGCTCGGGCTGCTGTAGCGGCCGCCGCCGCCGCCGGCGTGGGTACTCGGCGGGTGGCGGCGGGCTCGGCCGGGCTGAGGCGGGTTAGGGGAACGGATCCTGGTCGCCGGTCTTGCCCGCCGCGCCGGTGCTTGCGGGGCCGGGGGCGGGGTCGGCGACGTGTTTGCCCTAACGCCGTCTGATGGACTGCTAGGGATGTGGGAGGTAAGGGCCGAGCGGCCTGACGACTTCGCCACGATAAGGGGCGTCCACGAACGCGCCTTCGGAGGCCGTGAGGAGGCCGACCTCGTCGACGCCCTGCGAGCCTCCGGCGTCCACGTCCCGGAGCTCTGCCTCGTTGCGCTCCACGGCGGCTCGGTCGTCGGGCACCTAGCCTTCAGCCGCGCCCGGCTCGAGTCCGGCCATCCGGCGCTGGCGCTGGCGCCGATGGGCGTAGTTCCGGAGTACCAAGGCGCCGGCGCGGGCTCCGCGCTCGTCTCCGAGGCGCTCAGGCGTGCCGCGGAGACCGACTATCCACTGGTCGTCGTGGTCGGGCACGCGGCGTACTACCCGCGGTTTGGCTTCGAACCGGCCGCTCCGCTGGGGATCGACGCTCCGTTCGAGGTGCCCGCCGAGGCATGGATGGTGCATCGCCTTCCCGCCTACACGCGCGACGCCCGAGGGACCGTCGTATATCACGAGGCGTTCGCAGGCTAGACAGAAGCGTCCCAACCAGGTGTTGCAGGACAACAGCTGGATGGGACGAAATGCTCGGAGGACGGGCACCACGGCGAGCGTCTCCGGGGACGCGCTAGGCCTGAATCCCGCTTAGCACGCCAACGCCTCCGACCACGATCGCAACGCCCGCGATCTGGGTGGGCGCGAGCCGCTCGCGGAAGAGCACGTAGGCGGCCACCGCGGCGATCGCCGCGAACTGCGAGGCGAGCACCGCGCTGACCGCGATCCCGTCGCGGGCGCCCCAGGCGAACAGCGCGAAGCCGAGCACCTCGCAGACGCCCGAGACCAACACGAGCGGTAGCGCCTCGCGGGTCATCCTCATTCCGGAGCGCAGCGCGAGCGGCAGTGTCACCGCCGCCACCCCAATCACCCGGGAGGGGAGCAGCGCCCAGACCACGGGCAGCTCGATGCTCGCGCGGGCGGTCGCATAGAGGCTCCAGCCGATCGCGACCGCGGCGCCCAGGGCGAGGAAGGTCGCTCTGCGCTCGTGGCGCTCGCCCGACTCCCCCTCGGGGCCGACGCCGGCGAGGAAGACGCCACCCGCGATGGCGGCGAGGGCGATCCCGGCCGCCAACGAGATGGCCTCCCCGGCGATCACCGCGATCACCGCGGCGATCGCGCCCTGCGTAGAGACCAGCGGCGCGACAATCCCGACCTTGCCCGACCGAAGCGCGGCGTACGCGAGCAGCAGCCCGACCACGTTGCCGACGCCGGCCACCATGAGCCATGCCCCCGACTCGGCGTCGAGCTCGTCTGGCACGCCCTCGAGGAGCACGCCCGGACCGGTGATCGCCAGGCCGATCAGCATCACCCAGGCGAGGAGCGGCCCGGGGCCGATCATGCGGCTCGACCGCGAGTTGCAGAGCGTGACGGTCGCGAACACGAGCGCGGCGCCAAGGCCGCCGGCGATCGCCTGCATGACGCCACCGTAGGCTCGGCGGCCGGGGGGCACAAGGATTTCACCCGGGTGAGATCGCGCCGCGGGTGATGACAGCGACACCGCGCCCGGAGATGCTGGCGGCCGTGACCACTACCCGCTACCGCATCGTCGTGAGGGGCCGGCTCAGCGACTCCTTCGCCGCGGTGTTCGAGGACCTGAGCGTCCAGCTGCTGCCTGGACGCACCGCTCTCGAGGGCGACTTCGTCGACCAGTCACAGCTCCACGGCGTACTCGACCGCCTCCGGGGGCTCGGCATCGAACTGGTGAGCGTCAATGCTGTCGGCTAGCAACCGGACCGACGACGCGACGCTACTCCAGGCGCTGCGGCGCCGCGAGGAGAGCGCCTTCGCCGAGCTGATCTCGCGCTACAGCTCGCCGCTTCTCCGCGTCGCGATCACCTACACCGGTAACCGCACCGTCGCCGAGGAGGTCGTCCAGGAGACGTGGTTGGGCGTCCTCAACGGGCTCGACCGCTTCGAGGGCCGCAGCTCGCTCAAGACCTGGATCTTCAAGATCCTCACGAACATCGCCACCACGCGCGCCGCGCGCGAGCGCCGCACCGTGCCGTTCTCGGCGCTCGCCGCTCGGGAGGCCGAAGAGGGCGAACCGTCCGTGGACCCGGACCGCTTCCTCCCCCCGGACCATGACCGCTGGCCGGGCCACTGGGCGCTCGGGCCGACATCCCGGGTGACCCCCGAGGCTGGCCTCCTCGGCGCCGAGGTCCGCGAGCTCGTGCTGCGCGAGGTCGCCCGGCTTCCGGCGGCCCAGCGCGCGGTCATCGCGCTGCGCGACATCGAGGGCTGGCCCCCCGAGGAGGTCTGCGACGCGCTGGAGGTCTCGGAGGGAAACCAGCGCGTACTGCTTCACCGGGCGCGCAGCAAGGTGCGCGCGGCGCTCGAGGACTACCTCGGGGCAGTCGAGCCGACCGTCGCGGCGTAACGCGCCGCGGTCCGACGCGACTCTTCTGCATGCACTTCCCCAGCGCCACCGATGGCCGCGCCGCCCGGCACGACCTGTCAAGGGTGAGAAGCGTGGCCGGCGCGGTGGTCTGATGCCGTCGTTCACCGACCTCCTGATCGTCGTGGCGGTCGCGTTCGCCGCGCCGTTCGTGCTGGGCCTCTTCCCGCGCGTCCGGCTCCCCTCGGTGGTGCTCGAGATCGTGGCGGGCATCGCGATCGGACCCTCCCTGCTCGGGATCGTGGAGGTCGACCAGTCGATCGAAGTGGTGGCGCTGGTCGGCCTCGCGTTCGTCCTGTTCCTGGCCGGCCTCGAGATCGAGTTCGAGAAGCTGCGCGGCCCCGTCCTGCGGCTGACCGCGGTCGGCTTCGCGCTGTCCTTCGTGATCGCGGTCGTCGTCGGGCTGGCGCTGAGCGCCGGCGGCCTCGTGGAAACGCCGCTGCTCGTCGCGATCATCCTGTGTGCGACGTCGCTGGGGGTGATCGTCCCGGTGCTGAAGGACGCGGGCGAGATCTCGTCCCCCTTCGGGCAGCTGATCGTGGCCGCCGCCTCGATCGCCGACTTCGGCGCGATCATCCTGCTGTCGCTGTTCTTCTCCGGCGAGGGCGGGATCGGCTCGACGCTGCTGTTGCTGGGCGCGCTGGCGCTGCTCGCCGTCGTGGTCTTCCTGGTCGTGCGCGGAGCCGAGCGATCGTCGCGCATCCGCGCCGACCTCGTCCGCCTCCAGGACACCACCGCCCAGATCCGGGTGCGCGGGGCCCTGCTGCTGTTCGTTGGCTTCGCGGCGGTCGCGGAGCGGCTCGGCCTCGAGGTGATCCTCGGCGCGTTCATCGCGGGCGCGATCGTCTCGCTGCTCGACCGCGACGAGGTCATGACCCACCCCGATTTCCGGCGCAAGCTCGAGGCCATGGGGTTCGGGTTCTTCATCCCGGTCTTCTTCGTGGCGAGCGGCGTGCGCTTCGATCTCGATGCGCTGGTGTCGGACGCCTCGAACCTCGCGATGGTGCCGATCTTCCTGATCGCGCTGCTGGTCGTCCGCGGGCTGCCGGCGCTCCTGTACGGGCGCGTGCTGGACCGGCGGCGCGTCGCGATCGCGGGCATCCTCCAGTCCACCTCGCTGCCGTTCATCGTCGCGGCGACCGCGATCGGCCAGGAGCTCGGCCTGATCGACGCCGCCGAGAGCGCGGCCCTGATCGGCGCCGGCCTCATGTCGGTGCTCGTCTTCCCGGTCACGGGGCTGGCGCTCCTGCGCCGTGCCGGCGGGCCGGCGCCGGCGGACCCGGACGGCGAGCGGGAGCCGGCGCCCTTCACCGCGATGCATGCGAATCGCCTGTAACGCCTGCGCCGCCGGCGGCACTAAGCCCCAACCGCGACTCCGAGGAGGTACTCGATGTCACAGGCCGCTCCCACCGCGACGAGAAGAGAGGCGATGCCCGGACTGAAGGGCAAGAACGTTCTGGTGACGGGCGGCAGCTCGGGCATCGGGCAGGCGATCGCCGTCCGCTTCGCCGAGCACGGCGCGAACGTCGCGATCAACTACCTGCGTCAGCCCGATGAGGCGCAGGACACCGAGGAACAGGTGCAGGCCTGCGTCAACAAGGTCCAGCAGGAGGGCGTTCGCGACGTTCTCGTGCAGGGCGACGTGTCGAAGGAGGACGACGTCGTGCGCATGGCCGGCCAGGCCGCCGACGAGCTCGGCGGGCTCGACGTGCTCGTCAACAACGCCGGCATCCAGATCTCCCGGTCGAGCGAGGAGCTCGCGAGCGATGACTTCGACAAGGTGCTCGCGGTCAACCTGCGGGGCGCGTTCCTCTGCGCGCGCGAGGCGATCCGCCACTTCCTCGCCAAGGAGAAGGGCGGCTCGATCATCAACATCTCGAGCGTCCACCAGCTGATCCCGAAGCCGAACTACCTCGGCTATTCCACGAGCAAGGGCGGGATGCAGAACCTCACCCGCACGCTGGCGCTCGAGTACGCGAACCGGGGCATCCGCGTGAACGGCGTGGGCCCGGGCGCCACGGTCACGCCGATCAACCGCGCCTGGATCGACGATCCCGAGAAGCGCAAGGCCGTCGAGGAGCACATCCCGATGCAGCGCGCCGGCGAGTCGGACGAGATGGCCGGGGTCACCTGCTTCCTGGCCTCGGACGACGCCGCCTACATCACCGGACAGACGATCTTCGTGGACGGCGGCCTGACGCTGTTCCCGAGCTTCAAGGAGCCCTGGTCGTCGGAGTAGGCGACCCGGCTCGAGGACACCCCCGTGAAGACGCCGACACCAACCGAGCGCTGGTGGCCCTCTCCGTTCGGGCCCGACGACCAGCTCGGCATGCTGAACCACGTCGACGAGCGCAAGCGCCGCGAAGCGCTCGGCCTCGTCCGACACGGTCGGCTCTACGACCTGGGCCGCGTGCTCGACGAGAACGTGCCGGTCTTTCCCGGCCGCTACTTCCGCCAGACGCTCGTCACGACGGCGCACCACGCGAACGAGAGCGGCGGTCTCGGCGACAACCAGGTCAACTGGGTGATCGAGAGCCTCTCCGGCACGACGCAGCTCGGCACCCATCTGGACGCGCTCAGCCATCTGCAGATCGGCATGCGGGGCTACAACGGCTGGAGCGTCGCCGAGCTGGCCGACTCCGCCGGGGTTAAGCGGCTCGGCGCCGAGACCATCCCGCAGATCGTGACGAGCGGCTGGCTGGTGGACGCCGCGGCGGCGCGCGGCGTGGAACGCCTCGACCCCGGAGACGTGATCGGCCCGGACGACCTCGGCGGGATCGAGCCGGAACCCGGCGACGCCGTGCTGTTCCACACCGGCTGGGGGGCGAACTGGAACGACTCCGAGGCTTATCTGGCTGGGGAGCCCGGGCCCGGCCTGGACCTGGCCGCCTGGCTCGTCGAGCGCGGCGTCGCGCTGACGGGCTGCGACACCTGGAGCTACGGCCCCGTGCCCGCCGAGGATGCCGACCGCCCCTTCGAGGTCCCCCAGACCCTGAACGTCAAGCACGGCGTCTTCATCGTCGAGAACCTCGACACCGGCGCGCTGGCCGCGGACGGGGTGCGCCGGTTCGCGCTGGTGCTGACCCACCCCAAGCTGCGCGGCGCCACCGGCGCCTGGACGTCGCCGATCGCCCTCACCTGACCGAGGAGGACTCGCAATGGCAAGCGACCACTACGACGTGATCATCATCGGCACCGGGGCGGGCGGCGGCACCCTCGCCCACCGGCTGGCGCCGTCGGGAAAGCGGATCCTCCTGCTCGAGCGCGGCGGCTACCTGAAGCGCGAGCCGGAGAACTGGGACTCGAGCGAGGTCTTCGGCAGGGAGCGCTACGTCACGACCGAGGAGTGGGTAGACAAGAACGGGGTGCGCTTCCGGCCGCACGCCCAGTACTACGTCGGCGGGAACACGAAGTTCTACGGGGCGATCCTGTTCCGGATGCGCGAGCGGGACTTCGGAGCGGTCCGCCACTACGGCGGCATCTCGCCGGCCTGGCCCATCTCCTACGAGGACCTCGAGCCCTACTACACCGAGGCGGAGCGCCTGTACCTCGTGCACGGCGAGGCCGGGGAGGACCCGACGGAGCCGCCCCGCTCTGGGCCCTTCCCGTATCCGGCCGTCTCGCACGAGCCGCGCATCCAGCAGCTCCACGACGACCTCCTCGCCATGGGGCACAACCCGTTCCACCTGCCGGTCGGCGTGGACCTCGACGAGCAGGACCCAGAGGCCGGTCGCTGCGTCCGCTGCGACCGCTTCGACGGCTTCCCGTGTCTCACGGACGGCAAGGCCGACGCCCACGTTCGCTGCATAAGGCCCGCGCTGCAGCACGAGGGCGTCACGCTCCGGACGCATGCGAAGGTCGAGCGCCTCGAGACAGACACGTCGGGGCGGACCGTCAACCGGGTCGTGGTTGATCGTAAGGGGAGCGAGGAGGTCTACAGCGCGGACATCGTCGCCGTCTCCGCGGGCGCCGCCCACTCGCCGGCGCTGCTTCTGAAGTCCGCCGGCGAGCGGCATCCGAACGGGCTCGCCAACGGCTCCGATCAGGTCGGCCGCAACTACATGGCCCACATCAACTCGGGGGTCGTGGCGATCTCGAAGACGCCCAACGACACGAAGTTCCAGAAGACCCTGGGCGTCAACGACTACTACTGGGGCGCCGAGGACTCGGAGCTACCGCTCGGGCACATCCAGATGCTCGGCAAGTCCGACCGGGACATCCTGCGCGCCGGCGCGCCGTGGTTCGCGCCCGGCTTCGCGCTCGACTACATGGCGAGGCACGCCGTCGACTTCTGGCTCACGACCGAGGACCTGCCCCACCCGGGCAACCGGGTGACCGTCGACCGGGACGGGACGATCCACCTCTCGAAGACCTTCCACAACGAGGAGCCGCATCGCCGCCTGCTCGACAAGCTGAAGGGTCTCCTGAGCCACATCGGCGCCGAGGAACGGCTGATCCCGCGCTTCTCGGTCCTGGACCAGCGGATTCCGCTGGCGGGGATCGCGCACCAGTGCGGGACGGTCCGGTTCGGCGACGATCCGGCGACGTCGGCGCTCGACGTGAACTGCAAGGCTCACGAGCTCGACAACCTCTACGTCGTCGACACGAGCTTCTTCCCCAGCTCGAGCGCCGTGAACCCGGCCCTGACGGCCATGGCGAACGCCCTGCGCGTGGGCGACCATCTGCTCGTTCGGCTCGGGGCCTCCACCCGGACGGCCCAGACCGACGGACACCGCACGACCAGTGAGGAGGTGGCCGCATGAGAAGGGCCGCGAACACGCTTGCAGGCGCGATCGGGAAGGGGCTTGTCGCCGGGTTGGCCGGCACCGCCGCGATGACCGTGTCCAGCACCATCGAGGCGAAGCTACGCGGGCGCGCGCCCTCGTCGGCGCCGGCGCGGGCCACGGCGAAGGTCCTCGGGATCAAGGAGTTCGAGGACGCCCGCGCCTCGGCGCGCTTCAGCGACCTCTCGCACTGGGGCTACGGCACCAGCTGGGGGGTGCTGCGTGGCCTGCTCGCGGCGACCGGCATGACGCCGAAGGCGGCCACCGCCGCGCACGGCGCGGCGGTCTACGGCGCCGCGCAGGTGACGCTACCGGCGCTCGAGATCGCCCCGCCGGCGGTCTTCTGGGCCAAGCGGGAGATCGCGATCGATGCGTTCCACCACGCCGTCTACGCCGCGGCGACCGGCGCGGCGTACGAGCTCATCGGAGACGGCCGGGGCTGACGACGACGCCCGGGCGCGTGCCGACGCTCCGGCCGCCGCCTTACCGCCGCCGCGGCAGCCGGCGGGCGACCAGGTCGGCGATCAGGCGGTAGCCGTCCGTCCGGAGGTGGATGTCGCGGAACGCGCAGTAGTAGCTCAGCTCGCAGACGCGCGCCACCGCCACCGGCACCGTGCCGTAGGGGTAGAGCGTCGTGACCCGGTCGAACGGCGTGTACGCGCCCGAGGCCGCCGTCACGTCGACGAAGCGGGCCCCGGCGGATCGATACGCCTGCCGGAGCGCCGGATTGATCAGGCTCTGGAATGCGATGACGGAGAGCCCGGCCAGGCTTTGCGACGCCGGGTCGCCGTTCACCCAGGTGCCGAGGAGGACGTCGGGATAGGTCGTGCCGACGATCCGGACCTTGCGGCCTGCGGCCCGACGCAGGCGGCGCGCGATCGTAGTGACGTTTCGCCGGATCGTGGTGGCGGCGGTGGCGACGCAGGAGACGGGGTCCGCCGTGCTCGCGCAGGCCGTCACGTCGTTGCCGCCGATCGAGACGCTGACGAGCGCCGTCCGGCGCCGGTGGGTGCGGAGGAAGCGCTCGGCCGCGGCGAGCTGCGTGCGCTGCGGGTAGGCCCGCCCGCCGGGTCCGAGTGCCACCGGCGGGCAGCTCTTCCTCTCGATGAGCGAGGTTGTCGTCGCGCCGGCGCACCCGAAGTTCACGAGCACGAGCCGGTAGCCGCGGCGGGCCGCGATGGCGGGCACCTGGTACGCGAAGCCGTTGCGGGTGTTGCGTCCCTGGCCGACGCCGGTGGGCTGCCATCCGGCGGCGTACGAATCGCCGAGGGACACGTAGAACCGCTTCGGCGGCTGGCCGGCCGCGGTGGCCGGTGCGAGCGCCAGGATCGCCGCGCAGGCGCAGGCGAGGAGGGCGGGACGGCCAAGCATGCAGCCGCGCAGGATGCCATGCCGCCGGCGGTCGTGCGCCGGCGCGCTTGACCGATCGCGCCAGCCTGCGCGGCGCGCGTTCGGGCGATCACGCGCACGGGTACGCCACAGCCATGCTTCGAAAGGCGCTTCCCGTCACCGTTCTGATGCTCGTCCTGCTCGTCCCCGCCGCTCCGGCCGGGTCGGGGGCGCAGAGCTCGATCCCGCTGCCCCCGGAGTTCCGTCCCGAGGGGATCGCGAGCGGGAAGGGCGACACCTTCTACGTCGGCTCGATCCCGCTGGGCGCCGTCTACAGGGGCTCCTACCGCACCGGCGAGGGCGCGGTGCTGGTTCCGCCGCATGAGGGACGCAACCACACCGGGTTGAAGGTCGATACCCGCTTCGACCGCCTGTTCGTGGCGGGCGGAGCGTCCAAGGCGATCTACGTCTACGACGCCAGCACGGGCGCCGACGTCGCGACGTTCGAGCTTCCCGACGCCGGCTTCGTCAACGACGTGGTCCTCACCCGCAACGCGGCGTACTTCACGGATTCGCTCGTTTCCCAGCTCTACCGGGTCGGCATTCGCCGGAACGGGGAGCTGACTCCGCCGCAGCGGGTCACCTACTACGGGGACTTCGAGTTCGAGCCCGGCTTCAACGTGAACGGCATCGACACGCTGCGCGGCGGGCGCCGGCTGGTCGTCGTGCAGAGCAACGTCGGCAAGCTCTTCCGCGTGAACGGCCGCACCGGCGTCACGCGTGAGATCGCCCTCAGTGAGCCGGTGACGAACGGCGACGGGCTGCTGCGCCGGGGGCGCACGCTGTACGTGGTCCAGAACCGTCTCGACAGGGTGGCCGCGGTGAAGCTCGACGGGCGCGCGCGGAGCGGAGTCGTCGAGCGGTTCCTGACCGATCCGCGGCTCGACGTGCCGACGACGATCGCGCCGTTCAAGGACTTCATCTACGCCGTGAACGGGCGCTTCGATCGCCTGGACGACGACGAGGACGACATCGTCCGGCTGCGCGACCGCGGTCGCTGACCGTCAGGCCGCCACCGCGTTCGGCGCCTCCCCGCGCCGCGCGGCCTCCGCGTGCTCGCGGCTGTCTCGCGACGAGATGAGGACCGCCGCGAGCAGGGCGCCGAGCACCGCGAGGCCGGCTCCGGCCAGGAACGCGTCCTGGAAGCCTTCGGTGAGCGCGACCGCGGGGTTGCGCTCGCCGGAGGCGATGACGTCGTCGGTGCGCCCGGTCGCGACCGTCGCGAGCACCGCCAACCCGAGCGCTCCGCCCACCTGCTGGGAGGTGTTGATGAGGCCGGAGGCAAGCCCCGCCTCGTCGGGCCGAGTTCCCGTGACCGACGCGATCGTCACCGGCACGAACGCGAACCCGAGGCCGACCGCGGCGAGCATCGAGGCGAAGAGGATGTCGCCGACGTACGAGCCGCCCGGAGCGCTCACCTGGCCGAACCACAGCTGGCCCGCCGCCACGAGCAGGAGCCCGACGATCAGCGTGGGCTTGAAGCCGATCCGCGTCACCAGCTGAGAGGCGACGCCGGCGGAGACGATGATGAGACCGGCGAGCGGCAGGTAGGCGAGGCCGGCCTCGAGCGGCTCGTAGCCGAGCACCTGCTGCATGTAGAGGGAGATGAAGAAGAACATCGAGAACAGCGACATGCCGATCAGCAGGCCGACCACGTTCGCCCCGCGCAACGTGCGCAGCCGGAAGATCGAGAACGGCATCAGCGGATACCGGCGGCGCGCCTCGATCACGAGGAACGCCGCCAGCAGGGCGACGGCGATCGCTCCCAGCACGATCGTCTGGGTCGAGCCCCAGCCGGCGTCGTTCGCGTCCACGAGCGTGTAGACGAGCAGGGCGAGCCCGCCGGTGACGGACACCGCGCCGGCGAAGTCGAACGACGGGCTGCGGGCGTCGCGGCTCTCGCGGAGCAGGTACGGGGCGAGCACGGCTGCGGCGATCCCGATCGGGGTGTTCACGAACAGCACCCACTCCCACCCGAGCGTCTCGGTCAGGATGCCGCCGAGCAGCACGCCGGCGGCGCCGCCCGAGCCCGCGACCGCGCCCCACACGCCGAGCGCCCGGTTGCGCTCCGCGCCCTCGGTGAAGGTCGTGGTCACGATCGACAGCGCGGCGGGGGAGACGATCGCCGCGCCGAGGCCCTGCACGGCGCGGGCGGCGATCAGCCAGAGGTCGCTCTGGGCGAAGCCGCCGGCAAGTGAGGCGGCGGCGAACAGGACCATTCCCCAGATGAACATCCGCCGGCGTCCGAGAAGGTCGGAGAGGCGGCCGCCGAGCAGCAGGAAGCCGCCGAAGACGAGCGTGTACGCGTTCACCACCCACGAGAGGTCGTCGCGGGCGAAGTCGAGCTCCCGCCCGATCGACGGCAGCGCGACGTTCACGATCGCCGCGTCGAGCACGACCACGAACTGGGTCATCGCGAGCAGAGCGAGGGCGAGGTTCTTGGCGCGCGGCGTCTCGGCGGGGCTCACTCGGTAGCTCTCCTTTCGGGCGTTCGGAATCGGAGTCTGCCGCTAAGGCGTCCGGCCCGCATCGGGCGATTGGAGCGTCTCTCGCCGCGAAGTCCCTTACGAGCGGAACCGGAACCAGAGCTCCGGTTAGGATACGGAGCCATGGTTCCGGTTGTCAAGGCCGCGGGTTAAGATCGACATGATGGGGAGGACGTCCGCGGCCGTGCGCCCGATGCGCTCCGACGCCCGGCGAAACCGGGAGCGCATCCTCGTGGCCGCGCGCACCGCGCTCGCCGAGCAGGGGGCGGGGGCGCAGATGGACGACATCGCCCGCCGCGCCGGCGTCGGGATCGGCACCCTCTACCGGCACTTCCCCACGAAGGACGCGCTGATGGCGGAGCTGATCCGCCTGAAGCTGAGTGGGCTGCGCGACCGCGCGCGGCGCAAGCTCGCGGAGGGCGGCGACCCGTGGGAGGGCTTCGCGGGATTCCTGCGCGAGCAGGCCGAGGTCGTCGCGAAGGACGCGGCGCTTCAGCAGACACTCTGGGCGGCGAGCAAGGAGACCCGCGACCAGAACGCCTCGCTCATGGAGGAGGTCGACGCGGCGGTGGGCGAGCTGATCGACCGTGCGAGAAAGGCCGGAGCGGCGCGCGCGGACGTCACCGTCGACGACGTGCGGACCTTCATGTGCGGCCTCGGGGCGATCATGGCGGCCGACGCCCGCGGGGTCGTCCGGTTCGACTGGCGCCGCCAGCTCGACTTCATGCTGGCCGGGTTTCGGGCGCCCTAGGCGATCAGCGGACGTCCATCCGGGTGAGCAGCTCGGTGGAGCCGCCCTTGCTGAGCGGCTCGTTCAGGTTGCCGCACTTGGGCGACTGGACGCACGAGGGGCAGCCCGACTCGCACGGGCACTCCGATATCAGCCGCAGGGCGTCGGACACGAGCGCCTCGAAGCGCTCGAATCCGGCGCGCGTTATTCCCACGCCGCCGGGGTGACCGTCGTAGATGAAGATCGTCGGCCGCCCGGTCTGGTGGTGGAACGCGGTCGACAGGCCGCCGATGTCCCAGCGGTCGCACATCGCGATCAGCGGTAGCACCGCGATCTGCCCATGCTCGGCCGCGTGGAGGGAGCCCTGGAGCTCGGTGAGCGAGAACTCGTCCCGGAGCAGGTCGTCCGGCAGCTCGTACCACAGCGCCTGGGTGACGAACTCCTGCTCCGGCATGTCGAGCGCGAGCAGGTCCAGCACCGAATGATCGGCGACGCGCTTCTTCTGGTACGCGACCACCTGCTCCGTGACCGACACGATCCCGAAGGACAGCTCGACCCCGCAGGTCGCGCGCCGGTCGCGGACCCGCTCGATGTAGGTCTCCGATTCGCGCTTCGGCTGGGTGTACCAGTCGCCGTCGAACGGGGTCACGAGCGCCCGCTGCTGCGGGAGGTCGAGGTCCTGCACCTCGTACGCGGCGCCCATGTGCAGGTAGACGGCGCCGGGGTGGACGGCGGACGCCGCCCTGGCGGCCTCGACGGTCCCGATCAGCTCGCCACCGCGGCCCTCGACGATCGCCACGGAGTGCGGCGACGCCGATCGCAGGGCGATGTCGGCCGCCGGGTAGCCGGGGCCGCGCGGCAGATAGCGGCCCCCGCGCTCCCGGAGGCGGCCCTGCTTCACGAGGCGCCGGGCGTGCTCCTCCCACCGCGGGCCGAACACGTCCCCGTCCTCCGGCGTGAGCGGCAGCTCGTACGCGGCGGCGGCGAGGTGAGCGAGGTGGATCTCCTCCGACTCGTGGTCGAGGATCGCCCGCTCCACCGGGCGGTCCAGGAACTCGTCGGGGTGGCGGCAGAAGAACTGGTCGAGCGCGTCCTCGCCGGCGACGTACATGGCGAGGCCCGCGCTGCGGCGCCCGGCGCGGCCCCACATCTGACGAAGGCTCGCCACCGTGCCCGGGAAAGTCACGCAGACCGCGGCGTCGAGCTCGCCCACATCGATGCCGAGCTCGAGCGCGTTCGTCGCCACCACCGCAAGCAGGTCGCCCTCGGCGAGGCGGCGCTCGATCTCGCGGCGTTGAAGCGGCGTGTAGCCGGCCCGGTAGGGGGCGATCCGGTCGGCCAGGTCGCCTCGGCCCGAGTCCTGGAGCCGAAGCCGGGCGTAGCGCTGGATCAGCTCGACGCCGCGGCGGGAGTTGAGGAAGCAGATCGTCCGCACCTCGCGCTCGACCAGGCCGGCCAGCAGGCTCGCCGCCTCCGAGAGCGCGGACGCCCGCTTGCCGAGTCGCTCGTCGACGAGCGGCGGGTTCCACATCGCGATCTCGCGCTCGGCGCGGGGCGCCCCGTCGCGATCGACGAGCTCGAACTCGACCCCGGTCAGCCGCTCGGCCAGGTCGCGGGGGTTCGCGATCGTCGCGCTCGTCAGGACGAAGCGGGGCTCGCTTCCGTAGGCGCGGGCGAGGCGTCGCAGCCGCCGCAGGACGTTGGCCACGTGGGAGCCGAAGACGCCCCGGTAGACGTGCGCCTCGTCCACCACCACCCAGGCGAGGTTGGCGAGCACGTCGCCCCAGGAGCGGTGGTTCGGGAGCACGCCCACGTGGAGCATGTCCGGGTTCGTCAGGACCAGGTTGGAGCGCTGGCGGATCGCCCGCCGCTCCTCGTGGGGCGTGTCGCCGTCGTAGATCGCATGGCGCAGGAACCGCCCCCCGATCCCGGCCAGCTTGCGGGCCTGGTCCTGCGCGAGCGCCTTCGTGGGGTAGAGGTAGAAGGCGCGGGCGGACAGGTCGCTCGCGAGCGTGTGGAGCACGGGCAGGTTGAACGCAAGCGACTTGCCGCTGGCCGTGCCGGTCGTGACGATCGTGTGGCCACTCGCTGAGGCCTCGAGCGCATCGGCCTGATGCGACCACAGTTCCTCGATGCCGGCGTGCGCCAGAGACTCCAAAACCGCGGGATGGAGCTCGCCGGGCAGCGGCGCCGGGACCCCGGGGCGGGGCTCCTCGTATTCACGGGTGACGAGCTCATCCTCGCCGCTGGTTTCGAGAACGGCCTCCCAGGGGTAGGTCGTCCGCACACGGCCCACGGGCTGCCAATATACGCCTCCCTTGATCCGCTCCTTTCACCATCTGGACTTCCCGCTGGAGAGGCTCCTGGAGCGAAAGCGTGAGAGCGTCACGGCGGTTCTGCCGGCCCGCGAGGTGGCCGACACGATCGGGCCGATCATCGAGCAGCTCCGGACGCTGGATCCGCTGATCGACCAGATCCTGGTAGTCGACGCGGCGTCAGAGGACGGGACCGCGGACGTCGCGGCGAGCCTCGGCGCCGAGGTGCGCCAGGAGTCCGAGCTGCTCCCCGAGTTCGGCCAGGCGCTCGGGAAGGGCGACGCCATGTGGCGGGCGTTGTCGGTGGCCCGCGGCGACCTGATCGTCTACCTCGACTCCGACACGCGCGCGTTCTCCGCGCACTTCGCGACGGGCATGATCGGGCCGCTCCTCTGCCACGACGACGTGCGCTTCGTGAAGGGCTTCTTCCAGCGGCCGTTCACGGCGCCCGACGGCGAGGTGCGGCCGATCGACGGCGGCCGGGTTACGGAGCTGACGGCGCGGCCGCTCCTGTCGGCCTTCTATCCCGAGCTGGCCGCGTTCATCCAGCCGCTGGCGGGCGAGGTGGCCGCGCGCCGCAACTTCCTCGACCGGCTGCCCTTCGCAACCGGATACGCGATCGAGACCTCGATGCTGCTCCACGCGCGTGACGAGCTCGGCGGCACGTTCGGAATGGCCCAGATCGATCTCGACGTCAGGCAGAACTACCATCAGCCGCTGCCGCAACTCGGGCCGATGGCCTACGCGGTCCTCCGCGTCGTGCTCGAGCGGCTTCGCGCCGACGGCCGGCTCCGCGACGACCACGCCCCGCCGCTCCAGACGGCGGACGGCCAGCTGATCCAGGTCGAGATCATTGAGCGACCTCCCTACGCGTCGATCCGGGCGCGGGCGTAGCGGTCGGTTCGCCCGGCCCGCGGGCCGCCCCGTCCTGGCGGGGACGAATACCCTCCCCCGCTTGATCCGCTGCGTCTACACGGACCTCGACGGGACGCTGCTCGGCAAGGGCGCGTCGCTGTTTCGCACCGCCGACGGAGATTTCACCCTGCTCGCGGGGCGCGCCCTCGAGGCCTGCCACCGGGCCGGCGTCGAGGTGGTGATCAAGTCGGGGCGCCGGCGGGCCCAGGTCATGGAGGACGCTCGCCTCCTCGGCCAGACGTCGTACATCTTCGAGGTGGGCTCGGGGATGGTCATCGACGGCGAGCTGACCTTCCTCACGGGAGACCTCCAGCCGCGCGACGGCGCGACCATCCATGCGCAGATCGCCGAGTCGGGCGCTCCCGACCTGCTGCTCGAGCGGTTCGCCGGACGGCTCGAGCTCCACGCGCCCTGGCATCTCGATCGCGAGGTCTCGCACCTGTTCCGCGGGCTCCTCGACGTTCACGAGGCGCACGACGTTCTGGCCGCGGCCGGCCACGGGGACCTGCGGCTCGTGGACAACGGCGAGATCTCGCGCTCCGAGACAGCGCTCGCCCTCCCCGGACAGCCGCACGCGTACCACCTGATCCCGGCGGTCACCTCGAAGGCCCGGGCGGTCGCCCGCCACATGCGGGCGCGCGGGTACGCACGCGACGAGTGCATAGCGGTGGGCGACTCGCGCGAGGACCTCGAGGTCGCCGAGGTGGTGGGCCGGCTGTTCCTCGTCGCGAACGCCGCCGCGGGCGACACGTCGGCGTACCCGAACGTCCAGCGTACCGAGGCCGCCATGAGCGAGGGCTTCTACGAGGCCGTGATCACGGCGCTGGCCGAGGCTCGCGTTCCTTCGTAACCATCGTTACAATCACGGCGTGGACGGCTGCAGCAGCGCCGTCACACGGGTGAGGCAGCACGGGCGCTCCCAGCGGAGCGCCCGTGGCTATCGGACGCGTGCTAGACGAGCGCGCGCCCGGCCCGCTCGAGCTCGTCGAGCGTGGTCGCCTCGGTCACCGACGCGAGGTCGAGGATGCGCTCCTGGAACGGCTCCAGCGCGTTCTCGCCGACCACGGCGTGGCACGCCACCCCACCCTGCCGGCAGCGAGTCGCGACCTCGCCGACGACCTTGCCCTGGAGCGTCTGCTCGTCGAGCCGTCCCTCGCCGGTGGCGACGAAGGCGGCGGCGCGCATGCGCTCGTCGAACCCGATCGCGTCGAGCACGTAGGCCGCGCCGGACACTAAGCGGGCGTCGTGCTGCGCCCAAAGCGCGCCGGACAGCCCGCCCGCGGCGCCGGTCATCGGCTCGCCGCGCGGATCGCGGCGAAACCTGCCAGCGAGCCGGTGGAGCCGGCGCTCGAGGCGGCGCACCATTCCCGGATCGGCGCCCTTCTGCGGCCCGAAGACGCTCGCCGCCTTCTCGAACGGCGTGCGGACGTCGGTGAGCACGTCGATCTCGACGCTCACGCCCGCCGCGTCGAGCGCCTCCAGCGCGCCGGCGCCGCCGTCGGTGGTGGCGGAGCCGCCCACCGTGACGATCACGCGCTTGGCGCCGGCCTCCACCGCGGCCGCGACGAGCTCGCCGGTGCCGCGCGTGGACGCCGCCCACGCGTCGCGATCCCCCTCGTCGACCAGCCCCAGACCGCTCGCCTGCGCCGTCTCGACCACCGCGGCGCCGTCGGGGAGCAGGGCGAAGCGCGCCTCCACTGGGCGGCCGAGCGGGTCGCTCGCCGTGACCGAACGGAGCTCGCCGCCGAGCACGCCGCGCAGGACCTCCATCGTCCCTTCGCCCCCGTCAGCCACCGGCAGCTCCTCGGCCTCGCGTCCGGCGGAGCGCAGGCCGGCCGCGATCGCGGCGGCCACCTCCTGCGCCGTGAAGGTGCCCTTGAAGGAGTCCGGCGCGACGAGGGCCGGGAGCGTCAAAACCGGTCGCTTCGCTCGCGGTTTTCCAATTACTCGAAACTCCCCGCCTCGCGGAACGCGCGCTCGGCCTCGTCGCCGTGCACCGCGAACACGATCCGCTCGAGCTCGCCGTGGTGCTCGCGGGCTGCGCGCACCATCAGGCGAGCCGCCTCGTCGAGCGGGAACCCGCCCACCCCCGTGCCGAACGCGACCAGCGCCACCGAGCGGCAGCCGAGCTCCTCCGCCCTCGCCAGCGTGGACCGGGTGGCGCGTTCGATTATCTCGGCGGAGGTGGGACCCCCTAGCTCCATCGTCGCGGCGTGGATCACCCAGCGTGCCGGCATGTCGCCGGCCGTCGTCTCGACCGCCTCGCCCAGCTCTATCGGCGCCCGCTCGTCCGACTCCCGTTGCACCGCCGGCCCGCCCGCGCGCGCGATCGCGCCCGCCACCCCGCCGCCGTGCTTCAGCTGGGTGTTCGCGGCGTTCGCGATCGCATCGACCTCGAGTGCCGTCACGTCCGCCTGCATCACCTCGAGCTCGGCCATGCCGCCAATCCTCCTCGCTTGCTCGTGTCGACGTGTCGATCTCGCCGTCTGCCGTTCGTCGTCATGATGAAGGCGGCGAACCGCGCCGCCCGGCCAAAGGAGGCTTGATGAGGTACCTGCTGACGCTCTATGGCGACGAGAGCATGCGGGGGGACGCGTCCCCGGAGGAATCGAAGCGCAGGATGGACGAGTACACCGCCCTGTCGCGTGAGTGGCTCGACAAGGGGCTGATGCTCTCGGGCGAGGGTCTGGATCCCTCCTCCACCGCCACCACCGTGCGGGTGCGCGATGGGGAGAAGCTCATCACCGACGGACCCTTCGCCGAGTCGAAGGAGCAGCTCGGCGGCTTCTACGTAGTCGACTGCGACAGCCTCGACGAGGCGATCGAGCTGGCGGCGCAGGTGCCGCTGGCGCGGTTCGGCAGCATCGAGGTGAGGCCGGTCATGAACTACGAGGCGATGGGCGCCGAGCCGCCCGTGTGGCGGAGCGACGCCCGCGGCAAGAAGTACGTGCTCACCCTCTGGGGCGATGAGAGCCGCTGGGAGGAGTGGAGCCCCGAGCAGCTGCAGCAGGAGATGGGGCGCTGGGAGGCTTACGACCGCGAGGCCTCGGGCGCCGGCGTGCTGCTCGGCGGGGAGGGACTCGAGCCGTCCACGACGGCGAAGACGGTCCGCGTGCGTGACGCCGAGCGCATCGTGAGCGACGGGCCGTTCGCCGAGACCAAGGAGCAGCTCGGCGGCTTCTACCTCCTCGACTGCCAGAACCTCGACGAGGCGATCGAGTGGGCCGCGAAGGTGCCCGTGCCCGACGGCGAGCCGGTGGAGATCCGGCCGGTCATGGACTACTCGGGCACCTCGTACGACGAGATCGACCGAGCCGCGGAGGCGCGCTCGTAGCGACGCCCGCTCCGACCGTCGACCGCCTGTTCCGGCGTGAGTCGGGGCGGGCGGTCGCCACCCTGATCCGCATCCTCGGCGACTTCGACATCGCCGAGGACGCGGTGCAGGAGGCGTTCGCCACGGCGCTCGAGCGATGGCCGCGGGACGGCGTGCCCGACAACCCGGCGGCCTGGATCGTCCGCACGGCCCGGAACAAGGCGATCGACCGGCTGCGGCGCGACCGGCGCTATGAGGAGAAGCTGCGTGAGCTCGAGGCCCTCGCCGCGCCGGCGGCCGAAACGGATCCCGACATGAGCGCGATCCCGGACGACCGCCTGCGGCTCTTCTTCACCTGCTGCCACCCGGCGCTGGCGCCGGAGGCGCGGGTGGCGCTCACGCTCCGCACGCTGGGCGGGCTGTCGACGGACGAGGTGGCCCGCGCGTTCCTCGTCTCGGAGCCCGCGATGGCGCAGCGGCTGGTCCGAGCCAAGCGGAAGATCCGGGCGGCCCGGATCCCCTACCAGGTGCCGGAGGACCACGAGCTCCCGGACCGGCTCCGATCGGTGCTCGCCGCCCTCTACCTGATCTTCAACGAGGGCTACCTCGCCGCGAGGGCCGACACGCTCGTGCGCCGCGAGCTCTGCGACGAGGCGATCCGGCTGGCGCGCGTGCTCGTGACCCTCATGCCCGACGAGCGCGACGCGATCGGGCTCCTGGCGCTGATGCTGCTGCACCACTCGCGCCGCGACGCCCGCCTCGACGAGCGCGGCGAGATGGTGCTGCTGGACGACCAGGACCGCTCCCGCTGGCGCCGCGACGAGATCGCCGAGGGGGTCGCGCTGGCGCGCCGAGCGGGCATGGCCGGGCCCTACGGGATCCAGGCCGCGATCGCCGCCGAGCACGCGCGTGCCGCCACCGCCGCCGACGTCGACTGGCGGGCGATCGCTGTCCTCTACGAGCGCCTCTCGGCGGCGTCGCCCTCGCCCGTCGTGGAGCTGAACCGTGCGGTGGCGGTCGCGATGGCCTATGGACCGGCGCGCGGCCTGGAGCTGGTGGACGAGCTGTCGAGCTCGCCCGAGCTCGATGGGTACCACCTCCTCCACGCCACCCGCGCCGACCTGCTCCGGCGCGTGGGCCGCCGGGACGAGGCCGCCGCGGCGTACCGCCGCGCTCGCGACCTCGCCGCGAATCCCGTGGAGCGGGGGTTCCTGGAGCGGCGTCTCGCGGAGGTGGGGGGCTGAGGCGCGCTGCCTACCGCTCGAACCTGAAGAACCCCTCGGGGTCGTACCGGGCCTTCACCCGCAGCAGGCGCGCGTGGTTGGTCCCATGGTAGGCGGGTGAGAGGTCGTCGAGATCGAGGTCGGGGAAGTTCGGGTACACGCCGCCCGAGCCCCACGGGTGGACCGATTCCCAGGATCGTCCAAGCCAGCTCCGGGCCGCCTCCCGCGTGTCGCTCGACGCGTCGCCGTCGATCACGACCGCGTGCTTCAGGAGGAAGAGCTCGTTCCGGTGGGCGAATGCCGTGGCGTCCTCGGGCACCCGGTTGTAGGCGCCGCCCCAAGGGTTGAAGTCGAGCTCGCGCGCTTGGCCCGGCACGCGGTCCCGCGACAGGTGGTCGAGCAGGGCGGTGACGGCCGCCGCGGGAAGCGGCCTGCGGAAGTACTCGGACTTGCTGTAGGGATGACCGCCCGGGCGATCGTCGCCCGGACCGTGCTCCGCCAGGTACCGCTTCGTCTCGCGGTAGGGCAGGTGCTCCAGCGAGGCGGAAACGGGGTCCGCGCCCGCCCGGGCAACGAGCTCGTCGAGCGACTCCCTCGTGCGGGACTCCGTATCGGCCATCGCCCCGAAGACGTGCACGACGGGCGGCCGCTCGCGCTCGCCCGCGGCTTCCAAGAAGAGGCTGGCGGCGAGCTCGTCCGGGGCCGCAGGCGCCCATTCCTGCCAGGCGGCGACGACGGCCGCGGCGTCGCCACCCGGCCACTCGAGGTGAAAGCTCGTCGCGTCCGGCGGCCGAACGGTGCGGAACCGGAGCGTCGTGACCACGCCGAAGCTGCCGCCGCCAGCGCCGCGGAGGCCCCAGAAGAGATCGCTCTCGTTGTCGTCGTCGCACTCGACCACCCGACCGTCCGAGAGAACCACCTCGGCCCCGAGCAGGTTGTCGGAGGTCAGCCCGTGCTTTCGGCCGAGGATCCCAAGGCCCCCGCCCAGCGTCAGACCGGCGATTCCCACCGTCGGGCCGCAGCCCGCGGGGATCGTGAGGCCCTTCCCCTCGAGCGCGTCGTAGACTTCGCCAAGCCGTGCCCCGGCTCCGATCGTGGCGACGCCGTCCGAGACCGACACGGAGCGCATCGGCGACACGTCGATGACCATCCCCGTCGTCGACGAGCGTCCCGCGAAGCAGTGGCCGCCGCTTCGAACGGCGACGTGGCGGCCCTCCCGGCGCGCCAACGCGATCGTCTCCGCGACGTCGGCGGGAGAGCTGCACCGCACGATCGCCTGCGGCCGCACGTCTTCGAAAAGGGCGATCGCCGGCTTGCGAAGGAGCTCGTACTCCGGCGAGCCGGGCAGGAGGACGTCGCCGTCGATCGCGCTCTCGAGCGCGCGGAGGTCGGAGGCGGAATGGAGCATCGCCGTCGAGACTACGCGGGGCCGACCTGGCTGACCGAGAACGCGGCGCCCTGCGGATCCGCGAGGACGCCGGTCCGGCCCACGGGCGTGGCGAAGGGCGGAGCGACCACCTTTCCGCCGAGCTCGGCGGCGGTCGCCGCGGCCGCGTCGACGTCACGGACCCAGAAGTCGACGTTCCAGTGGGGCGGCGTGCCGTCCGGCACGTCGCTCGTCAGCGGCGCCATCGTGGCGACCACCTCGCGCGAGACGGGCTGCTCCGGCTCGCCGCCCAGGTAGCCCGGGACGCGCCACATGATGATGTCGCCGAAGCTTTCCGTCTCCCACCCGAAGATCGCGCCGTAGAAGGCCGTGGCGCCGTCGGGGTCGCTCGTGCCCAGCTGGCTCATCGACCACGCGCCGGGTTCGTTGACCAGCTGGGCGCCCTTGTGTGCGCCGGGCTGCCAGACCCCGAAGATGGCGCCCGCCGGGTCGCTCAGGATCGCCATGCGACCGCCGTCGAGGCTCTCGAACGGCTCGACCACGACCCCGCCGCCGGCGTCCCGGGCGCTCGCCGCCGTGGCGTCGGCGCTCTCGACCCAGACGTAGGTGCCCCACGCCGGCGGCGCTCCGTCGGGCGGCGGCGAGCCGATCCCGGCCACGTCCCGACCGCGAAGGCGGCACATGAAGTGCCTTCGTCCCGGGGTCGCCGGCGCGGCTTCCTCCGCCTCCCACCCGAACAGCGTCGTGTAGAAGCCGACCGCGGCCTCCACGTCGGGCTGCCAGGTGTCGACCCAGCAGGGGACTCCGGGCTGGTATCCGTCGCGCTCGGACAAGGTCTCTCCTTCTGTCGATCTTTCCGGGCCCCTCGCAGCGAGGTTGGCTTAACGTACTACACGGTTGGAGAGTCCAACTCGCGCCGGGCGCGTCACGGACGAGCCCGCTTCGCGCGGTACGCAACCCGTACGCGCGCGCGCACGAGGCGCGACCGATTGCCGGCGGCGTCGGTCGCCCGCAGCCCGATTCGCACCGCGGCGCGCCGCTTGCGCCGCGCCGCGCGCCTCAGCGCCCGGGCGCTACGCCCGGTCAGACGTACCTTGAGCCGCACGCTCCGCACGGGCTGCGCGAAGCGAGTCGCGCGCCGCAGCCGGAGCTCTCGCCCGCGGACCCTGAGGACGCCCCGGGCGGTGACCCTGCAGGGCTCGTCGCACCGGGCGTAGGCGACGGCACCGCGCAGCCGGAGGACGCGCTGGCGCCGCCTGACGGTGGCGCGGAGCCGCGGCGCCGTGGTGTCCGCGGTGACCACGGGCTGGACCGGAGGCGCCGGCGCCGCCGGTGGCGCCAGGAGACCGCCGGTGAAGTAGCCGACGTCGATGCGAATGATCTTTCCCAGCAGTGAGCCGAGGTTCTGAGCATCTCCCTCCGGGTCGCCGTCGGTTCCGCCGTCACCGGTCGAGAGGTACAGGGCGTTGTCCGGACCGAAGAGGAGCTGCCCTCCGTTGTGATTGTTCGCTTGACCGTGCGGGATCGTCAGCAGCGGCCGGCGCGTGCCGGGGTCGGATCGGTCGGGGCCCGCACCGGTGCGCCGGAACTCGTCCAGCTGCAGGTCTCCGGCGTTGTCCGTGTAGAACGCGAAGACCCGGCCGCTCGCCGCATAGTCGGGCGCGACCGCGAACGCGAGCAGGCCCTCCTCTCCGCCCGCGCTGACGAGGTCGGCTATGTCGAGGAAGAGGGAGACCTGGGCTCCGGTCAGCAGCCGCACCCGTCCGGCCTGCTCGACGATGAAGAGACGCTCGGTGTCTCCGGGCGGGGCCGCAACCGCGAGCGGCTCCGAGAAGCTGCCGATGCTGACCGCCGTCAGACCTCCGCCGCTCGCCTGAAGCCGGTAGACCGGGCCGTGCAGTGAGGTTGCGTAGAGATGACCCACGCCGTCCTCGCCGAGCGAGGTGACGTTCGCGACCGTCGCGCCGGTCTCCTGCTCGGGAGGGACGGCACGCGGTGCCAGCCGGCTGATCTGGCCCGTCTCGAACCGGCCGAACAGGTACTGGCCCTGCAGGGCCGGCAGAGCCGGATCGCGGACGACGTATCCGCCGATGACGACGTCGGGGCCGCTCGGATACCAGTGGGCCGGCAGCACATGCCGCGGAGGAGTGCACCCCGTCTCGACCTCTCTTCCGGAGAAGCAGTTCCAGCCGAGGTTCGCGCCGGCCGCGTTTGCTCGCGGAAGATATGTGATCTCCTCCATCTGGCCCCCGACGTCTCCCACGTACATGTCCCCCGTCTGGCGATCGAACGACCAGCGGTAGGGATTCCGCATGCCGGACACGAAGACCTCCGGTCGCGCGCCCGGAACGCCGACGAAGGGGTTGTCGGAGGGGACCTGATAGGGGGGCGTCTGCGACGACGCTGCCGCCGGCGCTCCGAGCACGACGATCGCGACCAGAGACAGCGCCCGCCGCACACTCACTCCCGGAGCTGCGAGATCTCGCACTCCCGCGGCTCCTTGTCCGTCCGCCACCGCAGGAACTTCGCTCCGTGGCGGATTCGCCGGCCGGTGATGTGGTCGAAGGCGACCTCACAGACGAGCTCCGGGCGCAGTCCCTCCCAGACCAGCTCCTCCTCCGACTTCCAGCGGCTCGGCTCCCCCGACCCGCGCTCGAAGGTGCGGTACGGCTCCAGCAGGCCCAGGAGCTCGCGCTTCTGCTTCGCGCGGAACGACGAGGTGTGGCCGACGATGTGCAGTTCGCCGTCGTCGTCATACATGCCCAGGATCAGCGAGCCGACCGTGTTCTCCTCCTTCCCGAACCGGAAGGCGGCGACCACGGCGTCCGCGGTGCGCACCCGCTTGATCTTGACCATCCCGGTGCGCTCGCCCGGGCGGTAGGCGGCGCGCGCCTCCTTCGCGATCACCCCCTCGCCGGTGCCCGCCAGCCACTCGCCGGCGTCCTCCGGATCGGAGGTGACGGGCGTAAGGCGCACCGGGTCGGCGACCAGGGCGGCGAGGCGCTCCCGCCGCTCCTCGAAGGGAAGCTCGAGGAGGGTCTCGTCGCCGTCGGCAAGCAGGTCGAACGCGACGAGCTCCGCGGGTGTCTCGCGCGCGAGCATCTCGACGCGCGAGGCGGCCGGGTGGATCCGCTGCGAGAGCAGGTCGAACTCCTGGATCCCGTCGACCATCACGATCATCTCGCCGTCGAGCACGAGACGATCGGCGGGCAGCTTCAGCACCTGCTCGACCACGTCCGGGAAGTAGCGGTTCATCGGGCGGCCATTCCGGCTCTGGAGGTGTACGTCCGCGCCGTCCCGAAAGACGATCGTCCGGAAGCCGTCCCACTTCGGCTCGTAGCGCCAGCCGTCGCCGGCCGGCAGGTCCTTCGCCGAGCGGGCCAGCTGGGGCTGCACCGGGGGCGTGAGTGGGAGGGCCATGAAGGGGGGACGTTAGTCGTTGATGCCGATCGCCATCGACGACGCGCGGCGGCTGTGGGAGCCGGAGCTCATCTACCTGAACACCGCGAGCTTCGGGTTGCCGCCGCGGCCGGCGTGGGACGCCCTCCAGGAGGCGCTCGACGACTGGCGCGCCGGGCGCACGAGCTGGGAGGGGTGGAACGAGGCCACCCAGGCGGCGCGGGCGTCCTTCGCCCGGCTCTGCGGCGTGCCCGTCGACCGGGTGGCGGTCGGCGGGACCGTGTCCGGTCTCGTCGGGCTCGTCGCCGCGTCGGTCCCGGACCGTACGAGGGTCCTCTCGACCGCGGAGGAGTTCACGTCGCTCCTGTGGCCGTTCATGGCCCAGGGACGAGACGTGGAGGTGCGCTGCGTGCCCGTGAGTCGCCTGCCCGAGGCGATCGACGCCCGCACGGACCTGGTCGCCTTCAGCGCCGTGCAGTCGTCGACCGGGGAGGTCGCCGACCTCGACGCCGTCGCCGCGGCGGCCGCCCACCACGGGGCATTGACGCTGGTCGACGCGACCCACGCCTGCGGCTGGCTGCCGTTCGACGGGAGCCGCTTCGACGCGTTCGTCTCGGCCGCCTACAAGTGGCTCATGTCGCCGCGCGGCACCGCCTTCATGGGCGTCCGTCCCGCGCTCCTCGAGCGGCTCACGCCGCATTCCGCCGGCTGGTACGCGGGCGAGGATCCGCACGCCTCGTACTACGGGCCACCGCTGCGGCTCGCCGGCTCGGCTCGCCGGCTCGACGTGAGCCCCGCCTGGTTCTCCTGGGTGGGCACCGCGCCCGCTCTCGAGGTGGTGCTCGAGCTGGACGTCGAGGTGATTCACGAGCACGATCTGAAGCTCGCCAACCTGTTCCGAGCCGGCGTCGGGCTCCCGGCGGGCGACTCCGCGATCGTCGCCGCCGACGTGCCGGGGTCCGAGGAGCGTTTACGCGGCAGCGGCGTCATGGCCGCCGCTCGCGCCGGCCGCCTGCGCACCTCGTGGCACGTCTACAACACCGAGGACGACGTCGAGCGAGTGCTCGACCTGCTCAGTCCCGTCGCGGCGCCGCGCTCTCGCCGAGGATCCGCCGGAGCATGACGTCGCCCACCCGCGGCGCGATGCCGTTCACGACCCGAAGCAGGCGCACGACCGGCGGGTAGAAGACCTCGCGCCGGTCGTTCTCCACCGCCTCGACGACCTTCTCGCCGAGCGGACCGGACCGCGACCGCCGGTCGAGGCGGTACCAGTCGGGCATGCGGTCGAGCTCATGGTCGTGCAACGAGGTCTCGATCTCGCCGGGGTACACGGTCGTGACGGACACGCCCGTCTCGTGCAGCTCGTGGCGCAGCGCCTCGGCGAAGCCGCGCTGGGCGGCCTTCGTGCCGTTGTAGACGGCGGCCCAGGGGAACCCCCGCACCCCGCCCCCGGACGAGATCACGACGATGTGCCCGCGCCGGCGCTCGAGCATCCCGGGCAGGGCGGCCTTGACCGTATAGAGCGTCCCGAGCCAGTTCACACGGGTCATCTCCTCCGCCTTCTCGAGCGGCAGCTCCGCGAACGGCATGTAGTGCGCGATGCCGGCGTTCGCCACGAGCACCTCCACCTTGCCGAACTTCCGCACGGCGCCGCCGATGGACGCGGCGTCGCCGACGTCGCCCTCGAGCGCCCGGTGCCCCGTACCCGGCAGGGAGGCGGCGAGCTCCTCGAGACGCTCGCGGGTGCGAGCCACGAGCCCGAGCGTGCACCCCCGCCCGGCGAAGGCGCGCGCGATCGCCTCGCCGATCCCGCGCGACGCGCCGGTCACGAGCACCCGCGTCCCCGCGCCGAGCTCCATGCGCCGGGATCGTAACCCGCCCCGAGGTAGGATGGACGCGGATGTCGCAGGAGCAGGCCACCGTAGCCGAGGAGGAGTACCTGCAGACGATCTACTGGCTGGAGGAGGCCGGCCTGCCGCTGACCGGAGCCAACATGGCTCGGGCGATGCAGGTCTCGGCGCCGACCGTCCACGAGATGATCGGCCGGCTCGAGAGCGACGGGTACGTCACCCGCGACGCGGACAAGACGCTCGCCTTCACCGCTACCGGCCACGAGCACGCCGCGCAGATCGTGCGCCGCCACCGGCTGATCGAGCGGTTCCTCACGGACGTATTCGAGATCCCCTGGGACCAGGTCCACGAGGAGGCCGAGCGGCTCGAGCACTGGATGTCGCCGGTGGTCGAGGAGCGGATGCTGCGGGCGATCGGCGACGCGAAGACCTGCCCGCACGGCCACCCGATCTTCGAGGGCGAGCGGGAGGTGGGAGTGCCGCTGGCAGACGTCGAGGAGGGCGCCAAGGTGCGCGTCCTTCGCTTCGAGAACGAGGCCGAGGACCTCCTCCACTACCTGAAGGACACGGGTCTCCACCCCGGCCTCGAGGGCACGCTCGCGCTCGCCGGCGACGACGAGGTGATCGTAGACGCGGACGGCCGGCGACACGCGGTCACGCGCAGCGTGGCCGAGACCGTCTCGGTGATGGCGGACCCCTCGCCGGCGCCGCGAACGGCGCTGCCGGACCAGCTGGTTCTCGGCAGAGAGCGCTACGGACGCTAAGTCAGATCGGCGCCCCCGCCCGCCGCGCGCGCAGGTCGTAGTAGAGGAGCGTCGAGAAGAGGGCGACGAACGGCATGGTCACGCTCTCCGCGCAGATCGTGCCGACCATCGACCAGACCGCCCGATCGGTGCTCGACGCGAGCGCCGCGAAGGGCGACGCGATCAGGATCCCCGGCAGCGCCGCGGCCAGGTTTACGAGGATCACGAGCCCGAAGGTGCGCCACCAGAATCCCTGCACCGCCTCGAACGAACGCGTGAGCGCACCCGGTCCGCGCGCCCCCTCGAGCACCACCGCCTGCGGCACGAAGAACCACCTCACGAACAGGTAGACCCCGGGGATGATCAGCAGGAGCAGCCCGAGCGCGATCCCGGCGGCGGCGAGCAGGATGGCGAAGAAGAGCGGCGTGAACGCCTCGAACCCGGCGACGAACGACTGTCCGGCGCTCGGTCGCCCGCCGTGCGCCACCGCCCGGAGCGCGTGGATGCAGATCGCGGTGATCAGCGGTGCGATGACGAGGAAACCGACCACGGTCGGCACGGCCGCCTCGCCCGCGGACGGCGACTCGTCGTACGTGGCCGTGAATTGCTCGAGCCCGACTCCGAGGACCACCAGGTGAACGGGGACGACGACGGCCGCGGAGAGCGCGATGAACACGAGGGCGTGCCGGAAGTACACGCCCAGCGAGTCGGCGAAGAGGGCGGTGATGTTGCGCGGCCGCTCGAGCTGGATCACGCACGCCGACCAAGGTCGGCGACCGCCGGCGTGCCCCGCTCGCCGCCCAGCTCCCGGTAGGCGTCGGCGAGCCGCCTGATTCCCTCCTCGATCTGCTCCGGTGGCACGCCCGAGTACGCGAGCCTCAACGAGCTCTCGCCGCCCTCGAGGAGAAAGTCGCTTCCCTTCACGAACAGCACCCCGCGCTCCCGGGCGCCGGCCTCGAGTCGGCCCACCCCGGTGCCCTCCGGCAGGTCGACCCACAGGAAGTACCCACCCTCCGGTCTGACGAAGCGGGCCTCCGGCAGGTGGCGCTCGAGCGCCGCGCAGGTCGTGTCGCGGCGTTCGCGCAGGGCCCGCTTGACCGTCGCGATCGAGCGCTCGATGGCCCCCGAGGCGCAGAACTCCGCCACGATCGACTGCGACACCATGCTCGGCGAGATGTAGGTGCCGGTCGCGATCCGGCGGATCCGGGCGATCAGGTCGGCGGACCCCACCAGATAGCCGACCCGGATGCCCGGGCAGACCGTCTTCGAGAAGGACGACGCGTAGACCACCGTCTCCTCGCCGGCCATCGACAGCATCGTCGGGTGCTGCGCGCCCTCGAAGCGCAGCTCGATGTACGGGTCGTCCTCGAAGATCGTGAAGCCGTATTCCTCGGCCAGCTCGAGCAGGCGGCGGCGCTTGTCGAGCGACAGCGTGCAGCCGGCCGGGTTCTGGAAGTTAGGGATGATGTGGGCGAGCTTGGGACGGGCGCCGCCCGCCAGCTCCCGCGCGAGGGCCTCGACGTCGATGCCGTCCGCCTCGAGCGGCACGGGCATCACTTCGGCGCCCATCTGGCGCAGGGCCAGCAGGGTGCGATCGTAGGTCGGCGCCTCGACCACCACCACGTCGCCGGGCTCCACCAGCGCCCTGAAGAGGAACGCGTCCGCCTGCATCGAGCCGTTCGTGGCGATCGTGCGCTCGGGCTCCACCCCGTGCTTCTCGGCGATCCAGGCCAGCAGGCGCGGGTAGCCGGCCGACGTGCCGTACGAGAACGCGCCGCTCGGGTCGAGCTCGAAGGCCCGGTCGGCGGCGGTCCTGAGCTCGTTCACGGCGATGATGTCGATCGACGGGGCGCCCCGCGCGAGCGAGATGTTCGTCAGCTCGGCCACGGGCCGCCACGATACCGGGCAGGGCGACGCGCATACTTACGGGCGTGCGCGTCGGCGATTACGACGTCCTGGCACCCATCTCCACCGGCGCGATGGGCGCGGTCTACCGGGCCCGGCATCTCGACACGGGCGACGAGGTGGCCCTGAAGCACCTGATCGAGCCGGCGGAGATGCGCCGCTTCGAGATCGAGGCCCGGCTCCTCGCGATGCTCGACCACCCCCGCATCGTGCAGGTGCGCGAGCACTTCGAGCATGAGGACAACCACTTCCTCGTGATGGACCTCGTGGACGGCCCGGACCTCGCGCAGGTGCTGTCCGATCGGGGCGACCCCGGACTGCCCGTGGAGGAATGCGTCGACTACGCGCGCCAGGCCTGCGAGGCGCTCGCCTACGTGCACGAGCAACACGTCGTCCACCGTGACGTGAAGCCGGAGAACCTCATCGTCGGCGGGGACGGCATCGTGCTGGTCGACTTCGGCGTCGCCCGCGAGCACCGCGGCGGTTCGGGCACGGTGGCGATCGGCACGCCCGGCTACATGGCGCCCGAGGTCTTCGGCGGAGAGGTCTCGCCGCGCGTCGACGTGTTCGGGCTCGCGGCCACCGTCTGGACGCTGCTGGCGGGCGAGCCGCCGACCTACGGCGAGGCCGGTGAGCTCGACGTCGAGCCGCACGTCCTGGCCGCGCTGCGGGCGGGGCTCGAGCTCGACCCGAACCGGCGCATTCCCTCCGCGGAGGCGTTTGCCGCGGCGATCGGGGCGCGGCTCGGCCCCGGGGTCGGCACGCCGCTCGCCGTCTCCGTCGAGGAGCCGGGGGCGCCGGCCACGCTGCTCGAGGCCGTCGTCCGGGCGGCGGCCGGCGTGTTCGACGCGGGCGGCGCCTCGCTGGCGATGCTCGACCCGCTCAGCGGCGAGCTCGTCTACGAGGCGGCGTGGGGACCGGGCGCTCCGCAGATACTCGGGCTGCGCATCGGTCCGGGCGTGGGCCTGGCCGGGGCGGTCGCCGCGAGCGGCGAGGGCGAGGCCATCCCGGACTGTCGCAGCGACCCGCGCTTCGCGACCTCGGTGGCCGTCTCGAGCGGCTACATGCCGAGCACGATGGTGATCGTCCCGCTGCGGCGCGGGGCCCGCACCCTCGGCGTTCTGCAGGTGCTCGACCGCCGCGACGGCGAAGGCTACGGGCCGCGCGATGTGGAGCGGGCGGCGGCTTTCGCCGACCTCGCGCTGATGGCCGTGGACGTGCACCGCAGCGGCCGCGACACCGTCGCGCCGAGCTAGACGCGGGCGCCCAGGACCTCGACAGCTATGTCCGCGACCTGCGACGGGTTGCGGCCCACGCGCACGCCGTTCGCCTCGAGCGCCTCGGCCTTCGCGGCGGCCGTGCCCTTCGAGCCCGAGACGATCGCCCCGGCGTGCCCCATCGTCTTGCCGGGCGGCGCGGTGAAGCCGGCGATGTAGGCGACCACCGGCTTCGTGACGTTCCCCGCGATGTACTCCGCGGCCCGCTCCTCGTCGTCGCCGCCGATCTCGCCGCACATGACGATCAGCTCGGTCTCCGGGTCGGCCTCGAACAGCGCGATGACGTCGACGAAGCTCGAGCCGGGCACGGGGTCGCCGCCGATGCCCACGATCGACGAGTTGCCGAATCCGCGCTGGGCGATCTCGTTGCCGATCTGGTAGCCGAGCGCCTCGGCGGCCTCCACCGCACCCTCGACCGAGTCGGCGTGGGAGCCCTCCGGAACGGGCACGCCGTGCTTACGAAAGAGCTGTTTGCCCTGGTATTCGAGGAGGTCCATCGGGGCAGGTACTATCCGCGCCGCCCTGCGGGCGGCGCACCCTATCGAGGATCGATGGCTCTTCCGAAAGACGTTCAGTTCGTCACTTTCGACTGCTACGGCACCCTGATCGACTGGGAGTCCGGGGTCCACGACGCGTTTCAGAAGGAGGCCGACCGCGACGGCTTCACGGTCGATCGCGACGCGCTCGTGCCGCGCTTCGTGGACGTGCAGCGGGAGATCCAGCGGGGCTCGTACGAGCTCTACGCCGAGGTGCTCCGCCGTACCGCGGTGCGCGTGGCGCGGGAGCTCGGCTGGGAGCTGGAGCCCTCGCGCTCGAACTTCCTCCCGAGCAGCGTTCCGGCCTGGCCGCCGTTCCGGGAGACGAACGCCCAGCTCGAGCGCTTCGCCAAGAAGTACGAGATCGGGATCATCTCGAACATCGACGACAAGCTGCTCGGCGCCACGCGTCGGCACTTCCGCACCGACTTCGACCTGGTGGTCACGGCGCAGCAGGTGCGCAGCTACAAGCCCGACCCCGCCCACTTCAAGGAGTGCGCGCGCCGGATCGAGGGCAAGCGGCGCCGCTGGGTCCACGTCGCGTCGGGCTACCCGACGGACGTCGAGCCGTGCCTCAAGGAGAAGATCCCGGTGATCTGGGTCAACCGCCACGGCGAGGAGCTCGACGGCCGCAGGAAGCCCGACGCCGAGGTGAAGACCTTCCGCGACGCCGGCAAGCTGCTGAAGGCGGCTTGAGGGCCGTCTCGGTCCACCCCGACGCGCTCGTCGTCACGAGCCGCATCTGGCAGACGAACGCGGTGGCGCTGCGCGCCGGCGGAGAGGCGATGCTGGTCGACTCGCCCTACTTCCCGGACGAGCTCGAGGCCCTGCCCGGCCTGCTCGCCGGCGCCGGCTTCGAGCCGGACGCCCTGATCGCGACCCACGCCGATTTCGATCACCTGCTCGGGCGGCTCGCGTACCCGCAGCTGGCGCTGGGCCTCGGCCAGGCGAGCGTGGAGCGCCTCCACCGCGAGCCGGGGGCCGCCCAGCGCGAGCTGCGCGACCACGACGCCGAGCTCTACGTCTCGCGCGCCGCGCCGCTGGCGCTCGGTCACGTGCAGGCCCTGCCCGTGCCGGGGCGCGTGGAGCTCGGCGAGGAGGAGCTCGACCTGCACCCAGCGGAGGGGCACACCGCGGACGGGACCGCGATCCTCGTCCCGTCCATGGGCCTGCTCCTGGTCGGCGACTACCTGTCCGGCCTGGAGATCCCGATGATCTCCCCGGGCGGGTCGCTCGAGGAGTACCGGGCGACGCTGGCCCGGCTGTCGCCGCTGGTCGAGGCCGCGCAGACCGTGGTCCCGGGTCACGGCGCTCCGAGCGAACGCGAGACCGCCCTGCGGATCCTCGACGAGGACGCCGACTACCTCGAGGCGCTCGAGCGCGGCGACGAGCGGCCCACCCTGCCGGCCGGGCGTAACACCCGCACGCAGCGGCGCATCCACGCCGAGAATCTGGCCCGCCTTACGCGCTCGTCGTGAACGGAACCGGGACCGGGCCGAGCCGAGGTAGGAGATTGGGACAAGATCGTGATCGCACTCGGCGAACGGGCCGTAGAGTTACCTCACTCGTGCCCGGTGAAAGGCTGGCCATTCTCGCCGTGTGGGCCGTGGCTGCACTGGCCGCGTTTGCGTCCGCGCCGGCCCTTGCTGGAGCCGCCGGCAAGCCGACGGTTGAGCGAGAGGTCATCGTGGAGACCTTCTTCGACGACTTCATCCTCGACATCTGCGGTGTCGAGACGCAAACCACCCTGATCCAACGCACGACCACGAAGACCTTCCCGGACGGCTCCCAGACGGTTCACGTCAACGCCGAGTTCATCCCCGACGACCCGCGCATCGCAAGCGAGCGGAACGCCTTCACCGACAGGATCGCACCCGACGGAACGGTCACGACCGTCGGGCTCGCCATCCGCCTCTATCGGAAGGGAGAGGGCACGGTTATCCGGGACGCCGGATGGGTCCGGTTCTTGGAGGACGGGCTCGTAGTCCGTGGCCCGCATCCCTTCCTAGACACGGACCCCGCCGACGTGTACTGCTGAGGCCGGGCACAGGCGCGGCCCCCGCGGGCCCGGCGCGTTCCCCAACCGCGTTTGAGAGGCCCCGTTAGCGGGGATCCAACGAACGGGTGCTGCGCAGGAAGCTGATCGCGTTGGCCGTCCTCTCGCTGGCCCTCGTCGGCGCCGACGCTGCGCTGGCGGCACCTGAGCTGTCGGTGTCTCAGCGCCTCGACGACCGTCGCTATGGCGTCGCCGGCGAGCGCACCCGGACGATCGGGTTCCAGGACGGACGCTTCTACGCGAACGGCTGGCACATCACCGGCGAGATGGGCGGGGTATGGACGGAGCCGCTCAAGCTGGTGGACGGCGTGTGGTTCGGGATCGGCGACGAGTGGGTCGGGCCGGCGACCGAGTTCACGAGCGGCTGGGGATACGCGAAGCTCGCCCTGCCGTCCGCGTCGGGTCTGCGGCTCGAGCGCACCGACTTCGTCCCGGACGGACGGCGGGCGGCCCTCTTCGGGCTGACCATGACGAACCGCGGCGACGGGGCCCGGACCGTCACGGTCAAGGTCGACGCCCACTCCGAGCTGATGACGGAGTATCCGTGGGGCTTCACCGGCGTCGTCCCGAACGCGAGCGACAACCTGCAGGACACGGCGGAGTTCGACGCGGGCGCGGGGGCGCTCGTCTTCAGGGACCGGGGCCGGCTGCCGCACGTGAACGCGCCGGAGCACGACTACGCCGCGCTCGTGGCGGCCAACCTCGATCCGGTCGGGGGCGAGACCGGCGGTTCTCCGAACGGGTACCGCGGCCCTCAGGGTTCGAACGTCTGCATGGCGCAGGAGGAGCCGAGCGCCTGCGACGACGGCCCGTTCGGCCGGGGCGCGGGCGGCCAGCTGCGCTACGAGGTCACCGTCCCCGCCGGTGGCGCGCGCACGCTCTGGGTCGCCGTGGCCGGCTCGGACAACGGCCCCGCCGAGGCGCGGAGCGAGCTCGCGGCCGCGCTGCGCGATCCCGGCGCGCAGCTCGAGGCGAAGATCGCCGACCGTTCGCGCTGGGCCCGGTGGACGCGCCTCTCGCTCCCCGGCGACCGGCGCCTCGAGCAGGCCGTGGACTGGGGCAAGCAGAACATCCTCGACCTGACGCGGGTCGCGGAGGACCTCGAGATCCGCTGGACGAACCAGGGCGCCCAGTTCCCGCCCCCCGCGGGTGTCGTGGAACGCGCCCGCTGGGTCGGCGCGGGCTTTCCCGACTACCCGTGGATGTTCGCCACGGACGGCGAGTACACCGCATTCGCCAGCGTCGCGGTGGGCCAGTTCGCACCGATCAAGGATCACCTGCGCGCGCTCCAGGAGATCTCAGACCTCCTCAACAACGGCTCCGGCGTCGTCACCCATGAGGTCGTCTCGGACGGCTCGATCTGGTTCGGGCACGACTCACGTACCACGGACCCCGCGACCGGCGAGGTCCGTTACAACTTCAACACCGACGAGACGGTCAAGTTCCCGAACGCCGTCGCACTCGTCTGGCGCTGGACCGGCGACGACGCGTTCCGCCGCGACCTGTACGACTTCTCGCGGCGCAACCTGCGCTACGTCGTCGAGCGGCTCGACGAGGACGGCGACGGCTGGCCCGAGGGGTCAGGAAACGTCGAGCGCGGCGGTATGGGCGTCGAGAAGCTCGACAACGCCGTCTACCTGATCCGCGGCCTCTACGACCTCGCGGACATGGCGCGCGCCGAGCGCGACGGCGCGACGCGCGCCTGGGCGAGGAACCACGCCCGCCGGCTCCTCGACCGCTTCGAGGCCACCTGGTGGATGCCCGCCGAGCAGCAGTACGCCGACTCGATCGACGACCCGCCGGTCGGCGGCCCCAACAACCAGCAACAGGACCGGCACTGGATCGGGGTCACGCCCATGGAGGCGGAGCTCGTGACGGGCAGCAAGGAGACCTTCCCGGGCCTGGCCATCCGCGCCAACGGCGTGGACGCCCTGCGAGTGCGCGAGACCGACTGCTACAGCGGCAGCCGGCCGTACAACCTCGGGCTGTTCCACACTGGGTGCGAAGGCGGCCCCGAGGGTGAGGGCGAGCGGGTGATCTTCGGGCTGAACACGGCCATCCAGGCGGTGGGCGAGGGGAACTACGGCCGCCTCGGCCCGGGCCGCCAGCAGCGCTACACGGACGCCGAGGCGGAGCCGATGTTCGGACAGCCCTACACGGACGGGACGCCCGACGAGCAGCCCGGCGCGCTGCCCGAGATCCTGCCGTCGCCCGACTTCGACCCGGAGGGCGACGACGACGCGAACATCGACCGGTGCTGGACCTGCCGTGCGATGTTCGTGCAGGCCTGGGGGCACTACGGCACCGTCTGGCCGGTCGTCCATCAGCAGCTCGGCGTGCGGCCGGACATGGGCCGCCAGCGGCTCGAGGTGACCCCGCAGGTGCCGCCCGGCCAGCCGCGCATCGCGGGCGAGAACATCCGGCTCGCCGACGGGGCGGTCGACGTGGAGGCCTCCCGCCGGGGCCGTCGCCACCGGACCGTCGTCCGAGCGCGGGTCGGGCTGCGGCGGCTGGTGCTGGGCCACACGCTGCGGCCGAACGCGGAGATCGGCCGGGTGACGCTGGATGGCGAGCGCGCGCGCTACCGGATCCGCCCCACGAACCGCGGGCTCGAGGTGCTCGTCGCGGCGGGGCGCACCTCCGGCGAGCACGAGCTGGTAGTCCGGGTGAGGTAGGGCGGCCGCTCGCCGCTACTTGATCAGGGCGATCCGGTCGCCCGTCGCGACGGAGCCACCCGCGGACACGCCCAGCTCCTCGACCGTTCCGGAGCTGGGCGCCGTGATCTCGTTCTCCATCTTCATCGCCTCGATCACGCAGATGAGGGCACCCTCGTCGACCTGGGCGCCCTGCTCCACCGCGACCCTCAGGACGGTTCCCTGGATCGGGGAGATGAGCTCGCCGGGCGCGCCGCCGCCGCCGCCGCTCTTGCGTTCGCGACGCGGCGCCTGTCGCGTCGCGGGCGCGGCGCCGTTCGGCGTCCCGCCGACCGGCGCGCCGATCACCTTGACGTCGAACTTGCGCCCCGAGACCTCGACGGCGTACTCGTGCTCGATCTTCTCGTCTTCGCCCTCGTCGGGCTTCGGCGGCGCGGGGAAGGCGAGACGACCGAGCCACTCACGGTCCTCGAGCAGATCCCGGCAGGTCTCCCCGCGCGCCCATTGATCGGTGGCGAGCAGCGCGCGGTGGAACGGCACGAGTGTCTTCACGCCCTCGATCTCGTACTCCCCGAGCGCACGCAGCATCCGCCTCGTCGACGCCTGGCGGTCGACGTCCCAGACGATCAGCTTGGCGATCATCGGGTCGTAGAGGGGCAACACCTCGTAGCCCTCCTTGACGCCGGAGTCGACGCGCACGAACGGCCCGGCGGGCTCCCAGTAGGAGCCGATCCGGCCGGGGGCGGGGGCGAAGTTCTTCGCGGCGTCCTCCGCGTTGATCCGGCACTCGATGGAGTGGCCGCGGATCTCGACGTCGTCCTGACCGAAGGAGAGCGGCTCGCCGGCGGCGATCTTCAACTGCTCACGAACGATGTCGATCCCCGTGACCATCTCCGTCACGCAGTGCTCGACTTGCACGCGCGTGTTCATCTCGAGGAAGAAGTACTCGCCGTCCTGGAGCAGGCCCTCGACGGTTCCCGCCGAGCGATAGCCGACCGCCCGGGCGGCATCGGTCCCGATCGCTCCGATGCGGTCCCGCAGCTCCGGATCGACCGCCGGCGCGGGGCTCTCCTCGATCAGCTTCTGGTGGCGGCGCTGCACCGAGCAGTCGCGCTCGTAGAGGTGGATCACGTTGCCGTGCTCGTCGGCGAGCACCTGCACCTCCACGTGACGCGGGTCCGGCAGGTAGCGCTCGAGGTAGACGGTCGGGTCCGAGAAGAACTTCTCGCCCTCGCGCGCCGCCCCCTCGAACGCCTGCTCGAGCCGGTCCTCGGACTCGGCGACCCGGAATCCCTTGCCGCCGCCCCCGCCCGCCGCCTTGATGGCGACCGGATAGCCGATCGACTCCTCCACAATGCGCCGGGCGTCATCCACGCTCTCGACCGGCTCGGTCGTCCCCGGCACGATCGGGACGCCCGCGCCCCGCATCAGCTCGCGCGCCCGAGTCTTCGACCCCATCGCCTCGATGGCGCTGGCCGGCGGGCCGATGAACACGACGCCGGCCTCGTCGCAGGCGCGCGCGAACGCGGCGTTCTCGGCCAGGAAGCCGTATCCCGGATGGACGGCGTCGGCGCCGGATTGCGCCGCGACGTCGAGGATCTTCTCAACGACGAGGTAGCTCTCGTTGGCGGGTCCCGGCCCCAGCAGGTAGGCCTCGCCGGCCCGCCGCACGTGGGGGGCGTCGCGGTCGGGCTCGGAGTAGACGGCGACCGTGCCGATCCCGAGCTCCTCCAGCGTTCGCATCACGCGGATCGCGATCTCGCCGCGATTTGCGACCAGGACCTTCTCGAACATGCGGGCGGGGAGGTTATCGACGCCAGGCTTCCCCGCAGCCCGCGGTCGGCGGCGGCGCTCGATATGGTCGAGGCGCGTGATCGCTGCGGACACAAGCGAACGCACGCGCTGGCTGGCGCTGTACGTTCTCTGTCTCGGCAGCCTGATGATCGTGCTCGACGCCACGATCGTGAACGTCGCGCTGCCGTCGATCAGAGCGGACCTCGGGTTCTCGGAGACCTCCCTCGCGTGGGTGGTCAACGCGTACCTGCTCACCTACGGCGGCCTGCTGCTGCTGGGCGGCCGGCTCGGCGACCTCTACGGCCACCGCAAGCTGTTCACGTTCGGAATCACGCTGTTCACCGTGACCTCGCTCGCCTGCGGGGTCGCGACGAGCCAGGAGTTCCTCGTGGCGGCGCGGGCGGCGCAGGGCGTCGGCGGCGCGATCGCGTCGGCGGTGTCGCTCTCGCTGGTCACGATGATGTTCACCGAGCCGGGCGAGCGGGCGAAGGCGATGGGCGTGTTCGGGTTCGTCGCCGCCGGCGGAGGCACCGTCGGCGTGCTGCTGGGCGGCGTCCTCACGGACGCGCTCAACTGGCACTGGATCTTCCTGGTGAACGTCCCGATCGGCGCCGTCGTCTGCGCGTTGTGCCTGCGGCTGCTGCCGGCCACCCGCGGACCCGCCGCCTCCGGGCGCCTCGACGTGGCGGGGGCGGTGACGGTCACCGCGTCACTGATGCTCGCCACCTACGCGATCGTGAACGGCAATCGCGAGGGCTGGACGTCGGCGCAGACCGTCGGGCTTCTCGTCGCTGCGGCGGCGCTGCTGGCGCTGTTTCTCACGATCGAGGCCCGCGTGCGCGCGCCGCTGATGCCGTTGCGTCTGTTCCGGCTTCGCAACGTGGCGGTGGCGAATGTCGTCGGCGTGCTGTGGGCGGCGGCGATGTTCGCCTGGTTCTTCCTCGCGGCCCTCTACCTGCAGCTGGTCCTCGGCTACAGCCCGCTCGAGGTCGGGCTCGCGTTCCTGCCGTCCACGCTGATCATGGGCGCCTTCTCGCTCGGACTGTCCGCCAGTCTCGTGATGCGGTTCGGGATCAGGCTGCCGCTCGCGACCGGCCTCCTGCTGGGCGGCGCGGGGCTGCTGCTGTTCGCCCGGGCGCCCGTCGACGGCAGCTACGCGGTCGACGTCCTGCCCAGCATGATCCTGTTCGGCTTCGGCGGCGGAATGGCCTTCAACCCGGTGCTGCTCGCGGCGATGGGCGACGTGGAGCCGAGCGAGTCGGGGCTCGCGTCCGGCCTCGTCAACACGTCGTTCATGATGGGCGGCGCGCTCGGGCTCGCGATCCTGGCGAGCCTGGCCGCGGGCCGCACGGAGAGCCTGCGCGAGGCCGGCGACGGCACCCTCGAGGCGCTCACCGGCGGCTACCACACGGCGTTCCTCGTGGGCGCGGCGTTCGCGATCGCCGCGGCGGCGCTGGGGGCCGCGCTGCTGCGCACGTCGGGGCCCCCGGCCGAGCACGAATCGGCCGCCGGGCTCGAGCCGGCGACCGATGGTTCGCGGGAGTCGAGCCTCCTCGTCAGCAGCTCCACTACCCGCGCCGGCTCCTCGATCACCTGCCACCACGTCAGCCGAAGGACGTGCCAGCCGGCCACCTCGAGGTCGAGGTCGCGGGCGCGGTCCTGATGGAACGCGTACGGATTGTCGTGAGTGGCGCGACCGTCCGTCTCGACGACGAGGCGCCGATCGGGCCACACGAAGTCCACGCGGTGCGTAGCCCGGTGCCGGTTCACGACCGGGGCCGCCAGGCCGGCGCCCGCAACCAGCTTCAGGAAACGCCGCTCGAGCTCGCTCCGGGTGAGCGGTAGGTCGTCGAGCAGGCGCCCTAGCAACCGACGGAGGTGGCCGACGCCGCGGCGCCCGCTCGCGCCTGCGAGGGCGGCCGCCATACGGCTTCGCCCCAGAAGATGAAGCGCGAAGGCCTGCTCGACCGCGCGCTCGAGCTCCGCCGTCGGGCAGTCGGCGATGTCGATGAGCGTGCGCTCGACGTTCGTGCATGGGATGCCGCGAGTGTGCGCGACGTCCCCGCGAAGCAGCGACCGGGTCCCGTACACGCGGATGCCCGGCCTGCGGGAGCTCCAATGCCCCGGCACGGTCACCTCGATCGGCCCATCCGACGCTCGCAGCAGGCCCCACAGGGCGGCCGCCGATCGGTGGCTCAAGACGGCGCCGTCGCCGCAGGCGAGGACGGCCGCGATCCAGCGACCGAGACGGTCGAGCTGCGGCGTGCCGATCGCGTAGACGCCACGGTGCACACGATGCAGCCGGTGGCCCGCGAGCCGGTGCTTGATCGCCTCACGGCCTACGCCCGCGGCGAGCAGATGGCGTCGGGCGACCACGCGGTGGCGAGCCGCCCCCACGATGAGTGCGTCCACCGGCGCCGGTGTCCAGGGTTTTGGTCCTATAGCCCCCATTTCCCTGTGCACCGGGTGAAGGGCCCGGGCGGCGGGTGCTCGCCCCCTCGCCCCGGGCCGCGGGCGCCTCAGGCGAGCCGCCGGCCCAGCAGCCCCGCGTGCGCCTCCACGTCGCGTGCGAACTCCTCGAAGCGGTCCGCGTAGAG
>Ga0081538_10000139_pt1 | contig 75075 bp, 70 predicted proteins | sample TabmetS5T2R1_FD_71022 | JGI IMG/M metagenome (GOLD analysis project Ga0081538, IMG submission 71022) | Tabebuia heterophylla rhizosphere microbial communities from the University of Puerto Rico - S5T2R1 | ecosystem: Host-associated > Plants > Roots > Rhizosphere ... | reverse complement strand
CCAGCGTGCCGCTGACCTCGCCGAGGAGCTCGGCGACGAGTACGTCTCGACCGAGCATCTGACGGTCGGACTCGCCACGGTCGACGGCCCGGCCAAGTCCGTGCTGGCGACGGCCGGGGCGACCGCCAAGGCACTGGAGACCGCGTTCGAGACCGTACGCGGGTCGGCCCGCGTGACGAGCCAGGACCCGGAGGGCACGTACCAGGCGCTGGAGAAGTACGGCATCGACCTGACCGCGCAGGCCAAGGACGGCAAGCTCGACCCGGTCATCGGACGCGACGCCGAGATCCGCCGGGTCGTCCAGGTGCTTAGCCGGCGTACCAAGAACAACCCGGTGCTCATCGGTGAGCCCGGCGTCGGCAAGACCGCTGTCGTCGACGGCCTCGCCCAGCGCATCGTGGCCGGCGACGTCCCCGAGTCGCTGCGCGGCCGCCGGCTGATCGCACTCGACCTGGGGGCGATGGTGGCCGGCGCGAAGTATCGCGGCGAGTTCGAGGAACGCCTGAAGGCCGTGCTCGCCGAGATCAAGGACTCCGACGGCCAGATCATCACGTTCATCGACGAGCTCCACACCGTCGTCGGCGCCGGTGCGACCGGCGAGAGCGCGATGGACGCCGGCAACATGCTCAAGCCGATGCTGGCCCGTGGTGAGCTTCGCATGATCGGCGCCACGACGCTCGACGAGTATCGCGAGCACATCGAGAAGGACCCCGCTCTGGAGCGCCGGTTCCAGCAGGTCCTCGTCGACGAGCCGAGTGTCGAGGACACAATCGCGATCCTGCGTGGCCTCAAGGAGCGCTACGAGGCGCATCACAAGGTCGCCATCTCCGACGCGGCGCTGGTCGCGGCTGCCACGTTGAGCCATCGCTACATCACCGGCCGGCAGCTGCCCGACAAGGCGATCGACCTCGTCGACGAGTCGAGCAGCCGGCTGCGCATGGAGATCGACTCCTCGCCGGTCGAGATCGACGAGCTGCGACGGGTCGTCGACCGGCTCACGATGGAGGAGCTGCACCTCGCGAAGGAGCAGGACGCCGCCAGCAAGGAGCGGCTCGCCAAGCTCCGGGCCGAGCTCGCCGACGCCAAGGAGCGACTGCGCGGGCTGGAGTCCCAATGGGAGCGGGAGAAGCAGAGCCTCAACCGCATCGGCGAGATCAAGGAGCGCATCGACGAGGTGCGCGTCCGGGCCGAGCGGGCGCAGCGCGACGGCGACCTCGAGACGGCCAGCCGACTGTCGTACGGCGAGATCCCCGAACTCGAGAAGGAGCTGGCCGAAGCCACCGAGGCCGAAGACACCAGCGAGAGCATGGTCCGCGAAGAGGTCGGCCCCGACGAGATCGCCGAGGTCATCTCGGCCTGGACCGGCATCCCGGCCGGGCGGCTGCTCGAAGGCGAGACCGGCAAGCTGCTGCGGATGGAGGACGAGCTCGCGCACCGACTCGTCGGGCAGCGGCCTGCCGTCCGGGCCGTCTCCGACGCGGTACGCCGGGCCCGCGCCGGCATCGCCGACCCGGACCGGCCCACCGGCTCGTTCCTGTTCCTCGGCCCGACGGGCGTCGGCAAGACCGAGCTCGCTAAGGCGCTCGCCGAGTTCCTGTTCGACGACGAGCGGGCGATGGTCCGCATCGACATGAGCGAGTACGGCGAGAAGCACAGCGTCGCTCGCCTGGTCGGAGCCCCGCCTGGCTACGTCGGGTACGAGGAGGGCGGCCAGCTCACCGAGGCGGTCCGCCGCCGGCCGTACTCCGTCATCCTGCTCGACGAGATCGAGAAGGCCCATCCCGAGGTCTTCGACGTCCTGCTGCAGGTGCTCGACGACGGCCGACTCACCGACGGGCAGGGCCGCACGGTCGACTTCCGCAACACGATCCTGATCCTCACGTCCAACCTGGGCTCGCAGTTCCTCGCCGACTCCGCCCTGGACGAGAAGGCGTCCCGCGAGGCCGTGATGGACGTCGTCCGCGTGTCGTTCAAGCCGGAGTTCCTGAACCGGCTCGACGAGGTCGTACTCTTCGACGCCCTGAGCACCGAGGACCTCACGCACATCGTCGACCTGCAGATCGCGGCGCTGGCCAAGCGACTCGAGGCCCGCCGGATCACCCTCGAGGTGTCCGACGCGGCGAAGGAGTGGCTCGCGTTGACCGGCTACGACCCGGTGTACGGCGCGCGGCCGCTGCGTCGGCTGGTGCAGAGCGCGATCGGCGACCAGTTGGCCCGCGGGCTGCTGGCCGGCGACATCCGCGACGGCGACGCCGTGTCGGTCGACCGCGACGACGACGCCGACCGGCTTCGGGTGACGACACAGGCCGGCTGACGACGTACCCGCCGGGGTTGCGCGACGGTTCATCGGATCTCGGCGTGGGTCGCACGACCGAGCGTGGTGAGATGGAGATATGACCGAGTCCGCGCCCCGGCCGCGTCAGGTGACGTTGGCCAGTGTCATCGCCGGCCTCGGCGCACTGCTCGTCCTGGTCAACATCTTCTCGGTGATGTCCGACTGGGGGTCCGCATCGGTACGCGAACAGGTCGAGGACGCGCTCGACGACGGGCCGTTCGGCCCCGCGGACGTCAGCGTCGACACCGCCCTCTCGATGCTGCGGATCATGCTGATGATCGTCGCCGCCGGCTGCGTGACGGCCGTCGTCTTCGCGGTGTACACAGCGCGTCGACACCGGGCCGCTCGGGTCGGTCTGACCGTACTAGCAGGCCTGTGGGCGATGCTGAGTCTGGCGCTCGGCCTCGCCGGTCTGCTGCTGGCGGCCATTGCGGTAGGTTGTGTGGTCCTACTGTGGAGCGCGGAGGCCAGGACGTGGTTCGCCACAAGCACACCACCTCGGGTCGACGCGTCGGGGGCACCGACACAGCAACCCCCAGATGCGACGTCAGCGAAGGGAATGCCGACCGTCATGTCCACGCCATCGTCCCCTGACGAGCCGGACCGGCCGACCAGTTCGAGCAGCCAGGGCGACCAGGAGCCGTCGGACGCCCCGTCCAGCCCGCCGCCCCCGCCGGCACCGCCGCCTCCGGGCGGATACAGCGGGTACGGTCCACCGCCACCGCCCGGCAGCTACCCGACGTACGGCTCGTACGGCCCGCCGCCACCGCCGCCGGGCCCGGTCGTGCCGACGAAGCGACCCGGCACCCTGACGGCGGCCGGCATCATCACGATCGTGATGTCCGCCATCGCACTGCTCGGTCTCGGCGTCACCGCGATCTGGTTCCTCGTCGACCGCGAGTCACTCGAGGACTCCGACGACATCGCGAACATGGCGTCCGACGCCGACATGAACGTCGAGGACCTCGTCACCGCGATCGGCGTCATCAGCGTCATCGCGGCGCTGCTGTCGGCGGTCGCGGTCGTCCTCGGCGTGATGCTGCTGCGCAACAAGCGGGTCCGGATCCCGCTCGTCATCCTCTCGGCGATCGCCATCATCATGAGCCTGCTCGCGTTCCCGATCGGGCTGGTGTGGGTGATCGCGGAGGTGTTGGTGATCGTGTTCCTGTTCGTGGGTGGGGCCAGTGCGTGGTTCGACGCCCAGGGGTACGCCGCGGATCGGGCCCGGCAGGCTCGCTGACGCTCACGCCGAGATCGCGGGGCATCCGGCGAGGTCGCACAGGTTGGCCTCAGCCGTACGGCCATCCCGCGAGGTCCAACCAGCCTCGCGCTGCGCGCTCGGCGGCCAGGCCCATCCACGGACCTCGCGGGATGGCCGCACGGCCGAGGCGGCTCGCCATCACGGCCTTCCCCGCGTGCCCCGCGGACCACGCCCTGCTTGATCGGTCAGGGGAAGGCGTGGTGGAGGCGGGTGAGGGCCTCGGTGAGGGTGGGTTCGGACTTGGAGAAGGCCCAGCGGACGAGGGGGCGGCCGGCGTCGGTGTCGTCGTAGAAGACCTGGTGGGGGATGGCGACGACGCCGGCGCGTTCGGGGAGGGCTCGACAGAACTCGACGCCGTCGTCGTAACCGAGTGGGCGGACGTCGGTGGTGGCGAAGTAGGTGCCCTGGGGACGGAAGACGGTGCAGCCGATCGCGTCGAGGCCGTCGCAGAGCTGGTCGCGGCGGGCCTGCAGCTCGGCCGCGGCGCCGGTGTAGAAGGAGTCGTCGAGGCCGAGTGCGGCGGCGATGGCCGGCTGGAGTGGGGCGCCGGAGGTGTAGGTCAGGAACTGCTTGGCGGCGTTGACGGCCGTGACAAGCGGCGCCGGCCCGGTCGCCCAGCCGACCTTCCAGCCGGTCAGCGCGAACGTCTTGCCCCCGGACGAGATCGTCACGGTGCGGTCCCGCATGCCCGGCAGGGTGGCGATCGGGATGTGCGGCGCGTCGTCGAAGGTCAGGTGCTCGTACACCTCGTCGGTCACCACGACCAGATCGTGCTCGACGGCCAGCGCCGCGACTTCCGCGAGCTCCTCCCGGGTCAGGACGGCGCCGGTCGGGTTGTGCGGGGAGTTGAGCAGGATCAGCCGAGTTCGTGGTGTCACGGCCCGGCGCAGTGCGTCGACGTCGAGTCGGAAGTCCGGCGGCCGCAGCGTAACCGGGCGCCGGATGCCGCCGGCCATCTGAATGCCGGCGACGTACGAGTCGTAGTACGGCTCCAACGCGACAACCTCGTCACCCGGATCGACCAGCCCGAGCAGCGCGGCCGCGACCGCCTCGGTGGCGCCGGTGGTGATCAGCACCTCCCGGTCGGGATCCAGCTCCAGGCCGTAGAACCGGCGCTGATGCTCCGCGACCGCCGCCCGCAGCTCCGGGATGCCGATCCCCGGCGCGTACTGGTTGCGGCCGCTCCGAATGGCGGCGACGGCGGCCTCGCGTACGACCTCCGGGCCGTCGGTGTCCGGGAATCCCTGTCCCAGGTTGACGGCCCCGACCCGGGTCGCCACGGCGGACATCTCCGCGAAGATCGTGGTGCCGAGGCCACTCACCCGCTCGGCGAGCTGCTTCATGACCGGCGACTGTACGCGACCCTCGGCGAAGTGCGGCGGGCCGTAGAGTGCGGGCCATGGATGCGCGCGACGAGCTGCGGCGGCACATCACGGACAAGGCGATCGTGCACGAGCGCGTGACGCTGTCGTCGGGTCGGGAGGCGGACTACTACGTCGACCTGCGGCGGATCAGCCTGGACGGCGCGGCCGCTCCGCTGGTCGGCGAGGTGATGCTCGACCTGACCGGCGACCTGGACTACGACGCCGTCGGCGGGCTCACGCTCGGCGCCGACCCGGTGGCCGCGGCGATGCTGCACGCGGCCGCCAAGCGCGGCCGGACGCTCGACGCCTTCGTCGTGCGGAAGTCGGAGAAGCGGCACGGGCTGCAGCGCCGGATCGAGGGTCCCGACGTCGCCGGCCGACGGGTGCTGGCCGTGGAGGACACGTCGACCACCGGCGGCTCGGTCCTCGAGGCGGTGTCGGCCCTGCGCGCGGCCGGGGCCGAAATCGTCGCGGTCGCGGTCATCGTGGACCGGGACACCGGGGCCCGGCAGCACGTCGAGGAGTCGGCCGGCGTCCCCTATCGCTTCGCCTTCGGCAAGGCTGACCTGGGCCTCTGACCCACCGGTTACGGCGTCGTCTGCCGCTCGCGGCGCTCCTTCTTGACCTTGCGCCGCTCCCACCACAGGTGGAACGCGACCGGCAGCACGCCGATCAGCACGGCACCGATGAGCAGCAGGTCGAGGTGCGGCTGTACGTGGTCGCGGACGAAGTCGACGTTGCCGAGGGCGTACCCGGCGGCGGTGATGCCGCTGGCCCAGACGACCGCGCCGATCGCGCTGTAGAGGAAGTACGTCCGCCGCTGCATCCGGGCCACACCGGCCGTCACGGTGATCAGCGTCCGTACGATCGGCACGAAGCGCGCCAGGATGATCGCGGGAGCGCCGTACCTCTCGAAGAAGTCGTGGGTCCGCTCGATGTGCTCGGGCCGGAGCAGCCTCCGGTTGGGGCGTTCCAGCAGGGGCGGCCCGGCCCTGAACCCGATCTCGTAGCCCACCATGTTGCCCAGCATCGCGGCGATCGCCAGGAGCAGGCACACCAGCCAGATCGGCTCGTCCACGATGTCCTGGCTGACGAAGATCCCGAGGCTGAACAGCAGCGTGTCGCCGGGCAGGAAGAATCCCAGCAGCAGCGCGCACTCGGAGAAGATGATCGCGATCGCGACCCACATCGCCCAGGTGCCGGCCTCGTCGAGCATCGTCTCGGGGTCGAGCCATCCCGGCATGAGGGACGACGCGAGGAGGACGGGTTCGGACGAGCTGAGCACGCCGCGAGCGTAGCCGACCCGCTCGACCGGCTCTTCCCTTCGCGTGCGATTGGGTGCAGGCTGTGGTCAACGCTGGGTAGTCGCGCTGCCCCGGAGGTGGACCAATGACGACCACCAGCACCCGCTTCGAGGCTCAGCTTGCGCCCTGTGGCCGCAAGGTCGACGGGGAACGCATCCAGACCGAGGATCTCCAGGGCCTGGTCACCCAGGAGTTTCGCTACGCCTGCGGATGCCATAGCGCCCGGGAGGAGTACCACGACGGCAGCGTCCATCACCTGATCGCCCACCACAAAGGCAAGATCATCCTGGACGAGACGATCTCGGGCGAGTGACGGCTCGATGACAGCGTCGCATGACGTCCTCATCGTCGGAGGCGGAGGCGCTGGCCTGCGCGCCGCGATCGCGATCGCCGAGACAGACCCCGGACTCAGCGTGGCAGTGGCGTCCAAGGTGTACCCGATGCGCAGCCATACCGTCTCGGCCGAGGGTGGGGCGGCCGGGGTCATCGGCGCCGACGACACCCTCGACGAGCACGCGTACGACACCGTCTCGGGGAGCGACTGGCTGGCCGACCAGGACGCGGTCGAGGCGTTCATCGAGGAGGCGCCGCGCGAGCTGCTCCAGCTGGAGCATTGGGGTTGCCCGTGGAGTCGAGAGCCGGACGGACGGGTCGCGGTCCGACCGTTCGGCGGCATGAAGAAGCAGCGCACCTGGTTCGCCGCCGACAAGACCGGGTTCCACATGCTGCACACGCTGTTCCAGACCTCGCTGAAGTACCAGGAGGTGACGCGGTACGACGAGTGGTTCGTGACCAAGCTGCTCGTGGACGACGGGCGGGTGCAGGGCGTCGTCGCGATCGAGCTGGTGTCGGGCCGGGTGGAGGCCATCACGGCGAAGGCCGTCATCCTCTGCACCGGCGGCTGCGGCCGCGTCTTCCCGTTCACGACGAACGCCACGATCAAGACCGGCGACGGCATGGCGCTGGCGTACCGCGCGGGTGCGCCGCTCAAGGACATGGAGTTCGTGCAGTACCACCCGACCGGGCTGCCGTTCACGGGCATCCTCATCACCGAGGCCGCCCGGGCCGAGGGCGGTTGGCTGCTCAACAAGGACGGCTACCGCTATCTCCAGGACTACGACCTCGGCAAGCCCGACCCGCATCCGGTGTTGCGCAGCATGGAGCTGGGGCCGCGCGACCGGCTGTCGCAGGCGTTCGAGCACGAGGTGGAGAAGGGCCGCACGACCGAGACGCCGTACGGCCCGATCGTGCACCTCGACCTGCGCCATCTCGGCGCCGACGTGATCGACACCAAACTGCCGTTCGTCCGCGAGCTGTGCCTGCAGTACCAGAACATCGACCCGGTCAAAGAGCTCGTGCCCGTACGTCCGGTCGTGCACTACATGATGGGCGGGGTCCACACCGACATCCATGGGGCCACTCCACTCGACGGGCTGTATGCGGCCGGCGAGGTCGCCTGCGTCAGCATCAACGGCGCCAACCGGCTCGGCTCCAACTCGCTGCCGGAGTGTCTCGTCTTCGGTGCCCGGGCCGGCCAGGCGGCGGCCGAGTACGCCCGCGCGGCAGCCGAGCCGGTGTCCGCGGTGCTCGCGCAGGCCGAGGACGAGCGTCGGCGACTCAGCCGGGAGCTGGGCGACCAGGTCGAGGGCGGCGAGCGGATCTCGACCATCCGCACCGAGATGCAGCAGGTGATGGAGGACAGCGCCGGCATCTATCGGTCGCGGGACTCGCTTGCGAAGGGCGCCGACCAGCTGCACGACCTCCAGGAGCGGTTCGGCAAGGCGACCATCGACGACCACAGCCGGACCTTCAACACCGAGCTGGCCGCGAAGCTGGAGTTGCAGGCGATGCTGGACGTGGCCGAGACGATCATCCAGTCCGCGCTGCGGCGGGAGGAGTCCCGCGGGGCGCATCAGCGGACCGACTTCCCGGCCCGGAACGACGATCGGTTCCTGGCCCACTCCCTCGTCCATCGCGAGCCGGACGGCTCGTGTCGGGTGGAGTACCTCCCGGTGACCGTGACGCGCTGGCCACCGGGGGAGCGGATCTACGGAAGGTGAGGCAGTGGCCGACTCCATCACGCTGCAGGTGACGCGCTATCGCCCGGAGCTCGAGACCGAGCCGACGGTGCAGGACTACGACGTACCGCTGGGAAAGCAGTGGTCGGTCCTCGACGGGCTCAACTACATCAAGGACCAGGTGGACGGCACCCTCTCGTACCGCTGGTCGTGCCGGATGGGCATCTGCGGCAGCTGTGGCATGACCGTGAACGGCGAGCCCAAGCTGACCTGTGGGGCCTTCCTGACCGACTATGCGCCGGGCCCGGTTCGGGTCGAGCCGCTGACCAACTTCCCGATCGTCCGGGACCTCGTCGTCGAGCTCGGAGACTTCATGCGCAAGCTCCCGCGGGTCAAGCCGTGGCTCGTTCACGACGACGAGGCGCCGGTGCCCGAGGGCGAGTATCTGCAGACGCCGGAGGAGCTCGACGAGTACCGGCAGTACAGCATGTGCATCAACTGCATGCTCTGCTACGCCGCCTGCCCGGTGTACGGTCTCGATCCGGAGTTCATGGGTCCGGCGGCGATCGCCCTTGCCCAGCGCTACAACCTCGACTCCCGCGACCATGGCTCCCGAGAGCGGCTGGACGTCCTCATCGAGCATGAGGGGATCTGGGGATGCACGTTCGTGGGTGAGTGCACGACCGTCTGCCCGAAGCACGTCGATCCGGCCGGCTCGATTCAGCGCTACAAGGTCACCGCCGCGACGGAGTCCGTCAAGTCGTTCCTGCTGCCGAGAGGCGCCAGATGAGCGGGCAGCCCATGACCACCAAGGACCAGCCGCGCCTGTACCACCGGCCGATGTCGACCTGGTGGTGGCTCGGCAAGCGTACGTACCTGACGTTCATCCTCCGCGAGCTCTCCAGCGTCTTCGTCGCCTGGTTCGTCGTCTTCTTGCTCTTGCTGGTACGGGCGGTCGGCCAGGGCGACGGCGAGTACCGGGACTTCCTGGACTGGGCCGACAGTCCGTGGGTGGTCACGCTGAACATCGTCGCCTTGGCCTTCGTCCTGTTGCACGCGGTCACCTGGTTCAACCTGGCTCCGAAGGCGATCGTGGTCCGACTGCGTGGCCGTCGGGTGCCACCCACCTGGATCGCGGTGTCCCACTTCGCGGCCTGGGCGGTGGTGTCCGCGTTCATCCTCTGGCTTCTGGTCGGTGCGGGATGATCCGCCGGACCGCCGAGCCGTTCCTCTGGCTGCTGTTCAGCAGTGGGGGCGTCGTCGCGGCGTTGTTCGTCCCGGTGCTTCTGTTCACCTTCGGCCTGGCCTTTCCGCTGGGCTGGATCGATCCGCCGGACCACGACCATCTCCACGCCGTCGTGAGCCACCCGGTCACGCTCCTGGTGTTGCTCGGTGTTTGCGTGCTGTCCCTGTTCCACGCGGCCCACCGCTTCCGCTACACGCTCTACGACGGGCTGCAGATCAAGCACCTGAACGAGCTGATCGCCGCGCTCTGCTACGGCACCGCTGTCGTCGGGTCGATCGCCGCGGCCTACGTCTTCGCGACGGTTGTCTGACCCGCTCGATCAGGGCCGGCTGGTGGCCGCCAACCGGATGCCGAGGGCCACGAGGGCGGTGCCGGTGACGGCGTCGATCGCGCGGCGCACCGCGGGCCGGGTGAGCAGCCGACGCAGGGCGCCGACCAGATTGGCGAGTACGCAGAACCACGCGATCGCCGTCGCGCCGGCGATCCCGGCGAGCAGCAGGGTCGCGCCGTACGCCGAGTCGCCGCCGACGAACTGCGGCATCAGGGCGACGAAGAACGCTGCCGCCTTCGGGTTGAGGACGTTGGTGATCAGGCCCTGTCGGAACGACGTCCACACCGTCGCGTCGGCTCGCTCCGTCGAACCGGCATCGGTCTCGTCGTCGCGTCGGGTCGCCGCCCGTAGGGCTCGGATGCCGAGGTAGAGCAGGTAGGCCGCGCCGACGACCTTGACGACCGTGAACGCCGTGGCCGAGGCCGCCAACAGGGCCGCCACGCCGACCGCGGCCGAGACCGCCCAGACGAACACGCCGGCGCCGACGCCGAGTGCTGCCGCCATCCCGCTGCGAACGCCGGACACCACCGACTGCCGGATCACGATGGCAAAGTCCGGCCCCGGCGCCATCGCGGCCAGCAGCACGATGCCGGCGAAGGCGAGCAGGTGGGTCAGCGTCATGCCGGCCATCGTAAGCACGGCTCGCGTCGGTCGACGGAGACGCTCGTACGCTGGACGGCCATGGACCAGCCCGAGCCACCGGAGCCGTCCCAGCCGCCGTACGAGATCGGCGTCGGCCCGTGGGAGGGTCCGTGGCCGGACGACCCGCGCTACGACACCGAGCTGCTGCGCGACGGCGACCGGCGCAACGTCGCCGACCGCTACCGCTACTGGACCGTCGACGCCATCGTCGCCGACCTCGACACCCGGCGGCACGCGTTCCACGTCGCGATCGAGAACTGGGGTCACGACCTCAACATCGGGTCGGTGGTGCGGACCGCCAACGCGTTCCTCGCCGCCGAGGTGCACATCGTCGGCCGTCGCCGCTGGAACCGGCGCGGGGCGATGGTCACCGACCGCTACCAGCACGTCCGACATCACGAGTCGGTCGACGACCTGGTCGCCTGGGCCGACGCGTCGGGGCTTCCGCTGCTCGGCGTCGACAACCTGCCCGGGTCGACGCCGCTGGAGTCGGCGGTGCTCCCGCTCGAGTGCGTGCTCGTCTTCGGCCAGGAGGGCCCGGGCCTGTCCGACGCGGCGCGAGCCGGCTGCGTCGCGACGTACTCCATCGCCCAGTACGGCTCGACCCGCTCGATCAACGCCGGCGCGGCCGCGGCCATCGCGATGCACACCTGGGTGCGCCAGCACGCGCCGCCGCCGGAGTCGTAGGCCGTTGCCGCAACCTCGGCGGCACGACGGGCATCCCCGGGAAGTAGTGTGTAAGCCCAGACTGTGCCGCCTGGTAGGAGTTGTCCGATGCCCGTCGCCACGCCCGAGGTCTACGCCGAGATGCTGGACAAGGCCAAGCGCGAGTCGTTTGCCTTTCCGGCGATCAACGTCACGTCGTCGCAGACGCTGCATGCGGCGCTGCGCGGGTTCGCCGAGGCCGAGAGCGACGGCATCGTGCAGATCTCGACCGGCGGCGCGGAGTTCCTGTCGGGTACGACGATCAAGGACATGGTGACCGGCTCGGTGGCGTTCGCGGCGTACGCCGAGGAGGTCGCGAAGAAGTACCCGGTCAACATCGCGCTGCACACCGACCACTGCCCGAAGGACAAGCTCGACGGATTCGTCCGCCCGCTGCTCGCGCTGTCCCGGGAGCGGGTCGACGCCGGCGGGCTACCGCTGTTCCAGTCGCACATGTGGGACGGCTCGGCGGTGCCGCTCGACGAGAACATGCAGATCGCCGAGGACCTGCTGGCCCAGTGCGCCGCGGCCCGCGTCGTCCTCGAGATCGAGGTCGGCGTCGTCGGCGGCGAGGAGGACGGCATCGTCGGCGCGATGGACGAGAAGCTCTACACCACTCCGGAGGACGCCCTCGCCGTCGCCGAGGCGCTCGGCCTTGGAGACAAGGGCCGCTACATCACCGCGCTCACGTTCGGCAACGTCCACGGCGTATACAAGCCCGGCAACGTCAAGCTCCGGCCGGAGATCCTCAAGGCCGCACAGGAGGCGGTGGGGTCGAAGCACGGCGTCGACAAGCCGTTCGACCTGGTCTTCCACGGCGGGTCGGGCTCACTGGCGGAGGAGATCTCGGACGCCGTCGACTACGGCGTGATCAAGATGAACGTCGACACCGACACCCAGTACGCCTTCACCCGCGCCGTGGCGGGTCACATGTTCAGCAACTACGACGGCGTCCTCAAGATCGACGGCGAGGTCGGGTCGAAGAAGGTGTACGACCCGCGCTCCTACGGCAAGGTCGCCGAGGCGTCGATGGCGACCCGGGTCGCCGAGTCCTGCCAGGCGCTCCGCTCGGCCGGCACCCGGCTGGGGTAGCGGCCGCCGGCTGTCGAGCCGCGCCGTCGGCACGACGACGGCTGCGGCAGACTGGGCGGCATGGCATCCGAGAACCTGCTGGGCGAGGCGCCCGAGACCAGACTTCCGGCCGATCCGGTGAGTGCCCTGCCCGACGACGCCGATCCGGCCGACGCGGCGCGCATGCACCCGGCGTCCAGCCTCGCGTGGGCCCTGCTCGCCGAGCGCGCCCTGGCCGACCAGCGCGACGTCGAGGCGTACGCCTTCGCCCGCACCGGCTACCACCGCGGTCTCGACGCGCTGCGCCGCAACGGCTGGCGCGGCCACGGCCCGATCCCGTGGGAACACGAGCCCAACCGCGGGTTCCTCCGGGCGCTGGCGGCGCTCGCCCAGGCGTCGGATCGGATCGGCGACACCGAGGAGGCCGACCGCTGTCGCCAGTTCCTCCGCGACTCCACGGCCGAGGGCTACGAGGCGCTGCTGGGCGGCGCCGACCCGAGCTAGCGGAGCGCGTTCGGGACGAGCGTCGACACTGACTCACTGAGCAGGATCGCCGGCTCCATCGATCCGGCGGCGTCCTGGTCGCCGGAGTTGACGTCGCAGGCCGCGCCCGCGACGTTCTCACCGTCGGCGACCACGTCGGTCGCGAGTCGGCCGGCGGCCTGGTTGATGTCACCGGCCCGCGTGCTCAGCGCCTCGTTGATCGCACCGTCGAGCACGGAGTCCGCCGCGTCGCCCAGGAACGTACGGACGTCGTTCGACCAGACCTCCCAATCGGTGCCACAACGCGCGGTCGACCGGCCCGACGAGTGCACTTGATCGGTGAGTACGTCCCAGTAGCCGAGTGCCACGATGCCTCCTCAGTCGATGTTGTCGTCGGGTCGGTAGTCGCCGTCCTCGTCGAAGTCCCAACCGTCTGGGATCTCGTCGGGAGGGATCGGTGTCGCGTTGGCCGGCACGGGCACCGAGACGTCGACGACCTGCCCGTCGTGGTCGGACAGGTCGTGGTCCTCGCCCTCGTGGTCCGGCGAGTCGCCCTGGACCCGTTCCGGGTCGGAGACTCCGAGCTGGTCGCTGGTGTAGACGAAGTCGATCGGCCGGCCGTGGCCGTAGACCCCGGTGGGTCCCACGGCGCCGCCGGCGTCGGTGTAGCCGTCCGTGACGAAGTCGTTCAACGCGTCCGCGGTGGGACTGTCTCCGACTCGGGAGGCGTTCATGTCCCCGGTCACGATGACCGGTCCGCCGTTGGCGGTGGACTCGGCGAGCTCGCGGGTCTGCTCGATCTGGTCGGCCCGCAGCTCGGGGTCCTCGACGAAGTCGCCGTGGTCGGTGTGCGCGGTGGCGATGTCGACCGTGCCGCCGTTGGTGGTGTGGACCCGGACACTGATCGCAGAGCGGCCGTCGGAGCCGGTGTCGGGCTGGTGCAGCTCCTCGGTGCCGACCACGTCGGAGTAGGCGACTCCCTCGCCCCGGCGCACAGCCACGACGTTGCCGAACGGCTCGCGGGTATGGAACGTCCCCATCACGTCGTCGTCGAAGCGGAGCGGATTCCTGCTGGCCTCGACGAAGTGCAGGTCCCACTCGTCGCCGGTGATCTCCTCGAGCTTCTGCTCGAGCTCGGCCGTGTCCATCTTCCAGATCTCCTGCAAGGTCGCGACGTCGGCCTCGCCGTCGGCGATGCGCTGGGCCAGCTCGTCGATGTCGCCTGGGTCGAGGCCGCCCGAGGTCCAGGGCGTATTGCCAACGCCGCCGCCGGCGTTCAGGTTCAGCACGCGAAGGTCGTCGGACAGCGAGTTGGCGTACTCGGAGAAGACCCCGGTCAGTAGCGGCGGAATCATCCCCTGGGAGCGGAGCATGCGGACGTTCTCCGCCGTGGGACCGTCGCGCAGCATGCCGACGACCTGGTCGCGGCCGTCGAGCAGGATCCGGTACGCGGCCTTCCACTGGATGACGGCGGTGTCCATGAACTGCTCGCGCTCCGCCTCACGGTCGGCGGCCCGCTGTTCCAGCTGGGGCGTGATGCGTGGGTCGGTGGTGTCCGGAACCTCGATGGGCGGATGTTCGGTCAGCAGCCGGGCGCGCTCGAGGACGATCCGGCGTACTTCGGCATCGAAGTCGCGGACGATGTCGGCCCAGTGCTGGACGATGCCTCCGAGCCAGATCAACGACGCACTCGTGTCCACCGCGCCCTGTCGCACCGGCTGGTCGGCATCGGCCAGCTCCTGGGAGACGAGGCCGTCCCAGCCCGCCTGCGCCGGGTTACGGGCCACCTGTCGCAGGGCTTCGTGGTCGAGCAGGGTGCCACCGCGCTCGGTCAGGGACAGCCCCGTCGAGGACAGCGACTCATGGTCGGCTGGATGCTCGTCGAACGGCGCCAAGGTGTTCGTGGTCTCGACGCCGCCACGCGGGCCTGGATCTGGCGCCATGATGCCTCCTGCTCCCTCTACATGACAGCGACGGTAGATCCCGATCGGGTCACTGACGGTGGTTGGCTACGCTGTGACGGCGCACGTGCACCACTGCACGGGGAGCCAGGAGCGGGAGGTGTCGGCCGATGCCCGCTGTCGTCATCGTCGGGGCCCAGTGGGGCGACGAGGGCAAGGGCAAGGCGACCGACCTGCTCGGATCGCGCGTCGACTACGTCGTCAAGTTCAACGGCGGCAACAACGCCGGCCACACGGTCGTCATCGACGACGAGACGTATGCGCTGCACCTGCTGCCGAGCGGCATCCTCTCTCCCGGAGTCACGTCGGTCATCGGCAACGGCGTCGTCGTCGACCTCGGCGTGCTGTTCGAGGAGCTCGACGCGCTCGACGCTCGGGGGACCGACACGAGCCGACTGGTCGTGAGCGCCAACGCCCATGTGATCCCGTCGTACAACCGGGTCCTCGACAAGGTCACCGAGCGGTTCCTCGGATCGCGGCGGATCGGTACGACCGGTCGCGGGATCGGCCCGACGTACGCGGACAAGATGAGTCGCGTCGGCATCCGGATCCAGGATGTCTTCGACGAGAAGATCCTCACCCAGAAGGTCGAGGGCGCACTCGACCTGAAGAACCAGCTCCTCGCCAAGATCTACAACCGTCGGGCGATCGGCGTCGACGAGGTTGTCGACGACCTGCAGTCCTACGCCGACCGGCTACGGCCGATGGTCGCCGACACGGGTCTGCTGCTGACCGAGGCGCTCGCCGCCGACCAGACCGTGCTCCTCGAAGCCGGTCAGGCGACGCTGCTCGACGTCGACCACGGGACCTACCCCTTCGTCACGTCGTCGAACGCGACCGCCGGCGGCGCCTGCACCGGCACCGGCATCCCCCCGACGCGGATCGACCGGGTGGTCGGGATCCTCAAGGCGTATACGACGCGGGTGGGCGAGGGTCCGTTCCCGACCGAGCTGCACGACGACTGGGGCGAGTTCCTGCTCAAGGCCGGACACGAGTACGGCACGACGACCGGCCGGCCGCGCCGCTGCGGGTGGTTCGACGCCGTCATCGCGCGGTACGCCGCCCGGGTCAACGGCGTCACCGACTTCGTGATCACCAAGCTCGACGTGCTCACCGGCCTCGAGAAGGTGCCGATCTGTGTCGCCTACGACGTGGGCGGCGTCCGGCACGACGAGATGCCGATGAGCCAGTCGGACTTCCACCACGCGACGCCGATCTTCGAGGAGCTGCCCGGGTGGTGGGAGGACATCACCGGCTGTCGGCGCTTCGAGGACCTGCCGGCGAACGCGCAGTCCTACATCGAAGCCGTCGAGGAGATGTCCGGCGCTCCGATCTCGGTCGTCGGCGTCGGCCCGGGCCGCGACGAGACCGTCGTCCGCCGCGACCTCCTCTGACCCTCGCGCGACGGTCGGTCAGTTGTGGTCGAGGGTGAGCTGCGGATCGGTCGCGACGTCCATCAGATCCTCGACCGTCAGTGACAACTCCTTCGTCCCGGGCCACTTCGGGGCGAAGAAGCCGGCCCACACGGTCGTCCCATCGGGTTGCCGCCAGTTCACCCGCATCCACAGTCCGACCGGACGACGGTCGACTCCGACCAGTACGGTCCTGTCGTCCGCGGTGGTTCGCTCCTCGCAGATGGGATAGCGATGCGGGTTCGGCTTGGTGTCGCAGCGAGTCATCCAGTCCGACGTCCAGCCGTCGGCGTCACTGGAGCGGAGGACCTCGACGTACAGCGTCCCGACGCTCGAGTCCTCGTGCCACGGGCGATGCCACCCCACGTTCTCCAGTCGGCTCTCGGCTGCGGTCTCGCCGCTGCGATAGCCGAACGAGTACGCCTGACCAGCCTCCGTCCAGGCCCGCTCCGGTGCCATGCCGGCATGCTTGCCGTACGCGGTGTGGTCGAAGACGACCTCGCGGACGCGGGCGTAGGCCTGCTTGGCGGGCGGCCACGCGTTCGTGGGAAGGAAGCCCGATCCGGCGTCGTCGTCCCGGTTCGTCGGCGCGGTGGACGAGCCCGACGTGGTGCTCACGCCGTACGCGGTCACGCTCGCCGCGAGAACTCCACAGACTGCGGCCGCGGCGATACCGGCACGGCGCCTCCGCAACCGGCGCCGGCCGCGACGCAGGTCGTCGGTTGCGGCCGCCGGCGGGACGTCCTCGGCCTCCCGAAGCATCAGCTGGTAAAGGTTGTCGTCACTCATCGCTGTCCCCTGCCGTTGCTGGTGGCGTCGACCTCGACTCCGAGCGCGCGTCGAAGGTGCTCCAGTCCGTGCGCCGTCTGACTCTTCACGGTCCCCGCGCTGATGCCCAGATCGGCCGCGGTCTCGTCGACCGACAGGCCGAGCCAGTGCCGCAGGACGACCACCTGGCGCTGCCGGGGCGGTAGCGCGGCGAGGGCCGCCATGAGGTCGCTCCACTCGGCTCGGTCGGATTGCTCGTAGCCCTGATCCGGCACCAGGTCGACCGACCGCTCGCGACGCCAGGGCCGCCGGCTCTCGTCGATCGCTGTGTTGACGATAATTCGTCGGACGTACGCTTCCTCGCTGCTGCGTCGGCGCACCCGTGGCCAGGCGACATACAACTTCGCCAGCGCGGTCTGTAGGACGTCCTCGGCGAGGTTCCAGGAGCCGCAGCAGAAGTACGCCATCGTGAGGAGGGTCTTTCGACGCGCGGCGACGTACTCGGTGAACTCCGCGTCGGCTTCGCGTCGTCTCGCCACCGTTGCCTCACTCCGTCGGGACCGTGTCAGTGTCCGATACGGAGGGGATCGCCGATCGGTTGCATGCGACGAGTGACCTATCGTCGGGCGACGAGTGACGGATCGTCAGGCGTACGGTGGGGCGCCGGTGCCGGTGATGCGATGACCGCCCCAGGGGTTGCGCTCGCCGAGCTTCGCCGCCACGGGAGCGCCGCCGCCGACCGAGACCTCGATCACCGCCCGGCCGCGCTCGGCGACCAGGTCGGCGATGCGGTCGTCCGCGGCGAGCCGACCGTACCAGTGGTACGACCCGTCGATCGGCTGGAAGAACCCGTGCAGCTGCCCGTCGACCTCGACGACCGACCCGTCGAGACGCACCCGGACCAGACCTTCGTAGCCGCGGTCCTCCGTCTCATCGGCCGACACGGTGTCACCTCGCCGCGGGGCCTATGGCCGGATGTGTGCGCGAATCGTCGGCGAAAGCCTCCAGAGCCAACGACAAGCGCACAACATCGCGGGTCGGTCGGACCAGCGTCACGGCGCTCATGTCGGCGACCCGTCGAAGCCCGGCTCGAGGGCGTCCAGCAGCCCGGCCCGCTTCCAGAACCGCCTGCCGAGCCCGCCGATCATGCCGTACTCCTCCAGCGTCGCGGTGACCCGTCGCGCCGCCCACGCCCGCGAGCGGCGCCAGTGTGGATTGGCCGCCGCGACGCGAGCCGCCTGCTTCGGGTCGAGCCCGATCGCCGCGTACACCCGCGGATGGATCAGCTGGCTCGACGCGAACAGGGCGACGCCACCGACCATGAACTTCGTCCACTGCCGCGAGACGAAGCCCTTGTCGACCCACTCGCGGGCCGCCTCCTCGCGGGCGTACCGCATGTGTCGGGCCTCCTCGACCACGTGGACGTGCGAGACCATCCGGACCAGCGGCTGCATCGACTCGTCGTCGCGCGCCTCGCGCTGCAGCTGGTCGAGCATCTCCTCGACGAACAGAGCGCCGGCGAACGTCATCGGTCCGTTGGACACCGTCTTGAAGAAGCGCCCGAGGACGTGCGTCGCCGCGCGCGGCCGGTAGTACGGCGCGCCGAGCCGGTCGATCATCTTGCCGAACATCGTCGAGTGGCGGCACTCGTCGCCGATCTCGGTGTACGCGTACTGCACGTGCGCTGTGGTCGGGTCGCGGTCGTACGTGTGCCGCACGAGCATCTGCATCAGGATGCCCTCGAACCAGATGCCGATGCTGGCGATGCTCGCGGCCTCATGCTTGGACAGCTCGATCCGCTGCTCCTCGGTCAGGTGCTCCCAGAGCTCTGTGCCGTACAGCGACAGCCGATGCGGCGGGACGAAATAGCGGTCCGGCTCCAGCGGCGCGTCCCAGTCGATGTCGACGACCGGGTCGTATGTCGTGGTCGCCGACGACCGGAGCAGGCGCTGGCTGGTGCGCTCGCGAGCGGCGTCGCTGCGGTCGACGGAGCGAGAGTCGGCCGGCTCGGAGTCGACGGTGCTCGTCGCCATGGGTTTCCTCCGGAGCTCGATTCCATACCGAGAGTACGTATCAGCGTCAATGTAACATCGCTCGTGACATAAGGGAACCCGCCCGCTAACGGGGCGGGCGGGTTCCTCTCGACGCCTGGTCAGATGGTGTACGGGATCGTGTAGATGATCGAGCCGTCCTCGCCGCGCTTGGGCTTCACCGGGTCGTTCGGGTCGTCCTCCGGCACGCACTCGTCGACCGGCCCGGTCGCGGTCTCGATCGCGATCCCCGCGAACGTGCCGGTCCGCTCGCCGTCGGGATACAACATGCCGAGACGGTCGTTCCAGATGACCAGGGTCTCGTCGGCGGCGAAGTCGGAGGGCCGGACGGTGAACGAGATGTCCTTGCCCCAGTCCACCCGGACCGGGTGCGCCTTCGGCGCCCGCTCGAATCGACCCGGCTGGCAGCGCTCGCCCGCGGGCGTGTACGCCACGTCGGCCGGGACGCCGTGCTCCTCGAGCTGCGCCTCGAGCTCGTCGGCGTCGTCGAACTCGTAGATGGTCACCGTGACGGTGCCGTCGTCGTTGGTCGTCAGGTCGAACGCGGCGCTGGCCGGCGGCGTCGTGCTCTCGCCGCCGAGCAGGGGCAGCCCGACCACGGCGCCGACGGCGAGTGCGCCGGCGGACGCGACCGAGACGACGCGCGGTCGACGCCACAGTGGTGCTCGGACCGGTCGCTGCGCCGACGCCTCGGCCTTGCGCTGCGCGACGACGGACTTCAGCTCACCGAGCAGCTTCTCCTCGAAGCCGCCGAGCCGATCGCGATTGCTGGTCATGATGCTGCCTCCGATGGGTGCGGGCCGGTGACGGCCGGTTCGGCGGCGAAGGGACTGAGGTGAGCCTGCAACCGCCGTCTGGCCCGGTGCAGCCGGACCCGCGCTGTGACCGGGCGGATCCCGAGCGCCTGTGCCGCGTCCTGGACGGTCAACCCGTCCATCGACACGAGCTCGAGCACCGCCCGCTCGCCGTCGGAGAGGCGATCCATCGCGAGGTACAGCTCCCCAGCCTGTGCCTCGGCGTCGATCCGCTCCTCCAACCGCACGATGTCGTCCTCGTCGAGCAGCCGCCGGCCGCTGAACCGCTGCGCCGCGTCGAGCTCTCGGCCGTGCCGGCGGCGGTCCGCGGCCAGTACGTGGCGGGCCACGCCGTACAGCCACGCCACCGGCTTGCCCCGAGCGGGCCGGTAGCCGTCCGCCGACTCGATCGCGGCCAGGAACACCTCCGCGGTCAGGTCCGCCGCCCGATGCGGGTCCCGCACCCGGCGTACGACGAACCGCTCCACCGCCTCGACATGCGTACGGTAGAACGCCTCGAACGCCTCGGGATCGGTGCCGATCCGGCGTACGTCGTCTCGCGAGCTGCTCACCGTCCACCCCTTCGCCGTCCTGCTTACATGACGCTCTTGGCGCGATCCGGCGTTGGCGTTACACCACCCCGATCGGTGGCCACGGTTCGGTGCGGGCGCCGGCGAGTCTCGCGCGCGTCGTCGCGCCTGTGGCAAGGTGACCCTGGAGGAACGGCGTGGCAGATTCCACCGACACCGACAGCCTCGCGGAGCTGCGGACATCGGCCCGGGGCTGGCATGGTGTGCAGATCGCCGTCCTCGGCTTCATCGGCCTGTGTGGCGTACTCAAAGGCAGCGACGACGGCCTACCGCGTTGGCTGGAGGTCGTGGCCGGCCTGTTGATGCTGGGCGCGCTCGCCGTCGCGTGCCTCGCGACCGTTCTCGTGGCGTCCGCCGCCTGGCCCGTGTACGCGCGGGCGCCGGAACCCGACGACCCGGTCGAGGTACGACGTACCGTCGCGCGGTTGCGGGTCGGAATCGGGCTGACGTTCGTCGCCGTCGTGATGACAGCCCTGGCGACCATCTCGCAATGGTGGCCGACCGAGGGACCGGCGACGTCGTCGACACTCGTCGAGGTCACGACGGCTGACGGCGACGTGTGCGGCGAGTTGCAGCAGATCGACGCCTCGACCATCACTGTCACCGCGGATGGCAGCGACGTCGCGATCGGGTTCGGTGACGTGATCTCGCTGCGAACGGTGGACGCCTGCTGAGCTCCGCCACCTGCGATCGGGGCTATGGCGCCGGCCGCGCTTCGCTGGGACGATCGCACCACCAGTCGAAGGAGCGAGCATGACGGTTCACGAGATCCGGATCGACCGGGCCAAGACCTTGCTGGACGAGCCGGACACCGGCCACAACCGATGGCACCCCGACATCCCGCCCGTCGTGCGGTGCCAGCCGGGGGACGAGGTCGTCCTGGAGACAAGGGACGCCTTCGACGGCCAGATGAGCCCGGACGTGTCGCTGGAGGTCGTCGGCGCTCCGAACCTCGACGTCGTCCATCCGCTCACGGGCCCGGTGTACGTCGAGGGCGCCGAGCCGGGCGACCTGCTCGAGGTCGAGATCCTCGACGTCGCGCCGGACAGCTACGGCTACACCGTGCAGGTGCCGGGTTTCGGCTTCCTCCGCGACGTCTTTCCCGAACCCTTCAAGGTCAACTGGGAGATCGCCGACGGGTGGGCGACCTCGCCGGACCTGCCTGGGGTACGGATCCCGGGCTCGCCGTTCATGGGCACGATCGGACTCAGTCCGGGGCACGAGCTGCTGGCCCGGACGACGGAGCGCGAGCAGGCGCTGCTGGATCGCGGCGGCATGGTGCTGCCGCCGTCGCCGGCGGACGCCGTACCGAGCGACGCTGGGATCGCCGCCGAAGCGCTTCGGACGATCCCGCCGCGAGAGCAGGCCGGCAACGTCGACATCAAGCAGCTCGGCGCCGGCGCCACGCTGCTGATCCCGGTGGACACGCCGGGCGGGTTGTTCTCCGCCGGAGACGCCCACTTCGCCCAGGGCGACTGCGAGACCTGCGGCACGGCCATCGAGATGCGGGCGACGCTGCGGGTGCGGTTCGGGCTGCGCAAGGGCGAGGCGGCCGAGAAGGGCATCAACGACCTGCGGTTCACCCGCTCCGACTACTACCTGCCGCCGGAGTACGCGGCGCCGCGCCGGTTCTACGCCACGACCGGCATCTCGGTCACCCGCGACGGCGAGAACCGCGCCGAGGACGCCACCCTCGCCGCCCGCAACGCCCTGCTGAACATGATCGACCACCTCGGCGAACGCGGCTGGACTCGCCAGCAGGCCTACGCCCTGTGCAGCGTCGCGGTCGATCTCAAGGTGAGCCAGCTCGTCGACGTCCCGAACATGCTGGTGTCCGCGTTCCTCCCCGAGGACATCTTCGTGAGCTAGGCAAGCCGTCGCTGGACATCGACGAGCCGGAGACCGCGTGGCTGCCCGGCCGCGGCTGACCCGCCACCAGAGGCGTCCCGGCTCGCCGTAGGCTGGCGAGCCGTGAAGCCTCTGGTCATCGGCGGCGGCGGCCGCGAACACGCGCTGGCGCTCGCCCTTTCCCGGGATGCCAACGTCACCCAGGTACATGCGGCGCCGGGCAATCCCGGCATCGCCGCCGTCGCCGAGACCCATCCGGTCGACCCGCTCGACGGCGATGCGGTCGCCGCGCTGGCCACCCGGCTCGGCGTCGACCTCGTCGTCATCGGGCCGGAGGCGCCGCTGGTCGCCGGTGTCGCCGACGCGGTACGCGACGCCGGCATCGCCTGCTTCGGTCCCTCACGGGACGCCGCTCGGCTCGAGGGGTCCAAGGCGTACGCGAAGGACGTCATGGCGGCGGCTAACGTGCCGACCGCACTGGCCCACGTCTGCGAGTCCGAGGCGGAGGCCGCGGCCGCCCTCGACGCCTTCGGCCCGCCGTACGTGGTGAAGGACGACGGCCTCGCCGCCGGCAAGGGTGTGGTCGTGACCGACGACCGGGCGCGCGCGCTGGCGCATGCCAAGGCGTGCGGTCGGGTCGTCGTCGAGGAGTACCTCGACGGGCCGGAGGTGTCGCTGTTCGCCGTGACCGACGGCGAGACGGTGCTGCCGCTGCAGCCGGCGCAGGACTTCAAGCGACTCGGTGACGGCGACTCCGGACCCAACACCGGAGGTATGGGGGCGTACACGCCGCTGCCGTGGGCGCCTGAGGACCTGGTCTCCGACGTCACCGAGCGCGTGCTGCAGCCGACGGTCGACGAGCTGGCCCGGCGGGAGACGCCGTACTCCGGCCTGCTCTACGCAGGGCTCGCCCTGACCTCGCGCGGTGTCCGAGTCGTCGAGTTCAACGCCCGCTTCGGCGACCCGGAGACCCAGCCGCTGCTGGCGCTGCTCGACTCGTCGCTGTCGACTCTGCTGTACGCGGCGGCGACCGGTCGGCTGCACGGCGCGGCGCGGCCCCGCTTTCGAGCCGGCGCCGCCGTGGCCGTGGTGGTCGCGGCCGACGGCTATCCCGAGCGGCCGCGCAAGGGCGACCCGATCACCGGCGTCGGCGTCGCCGAGGCGATGGACGGCGTCGAGGTGCTGCACGCCGGCACGGCCCAGGTCGACGGGCGGCTGGTTACCGCCGGTGGCCGCGTCCTGGCGGTCACGGCGACCGGGGCCGACCTGGCGCAGGCCCGGGAGCGGGCGTACGCCGGGGTCGCGGTGATCGACCTCGACGGCGCCCAGATCCGCACCGACATCGCCGCCGTCGAGCCCTGACACGAATCTTGAGGGGTTCGGGTAGTGATGGCTACCCGAACCCCTCAAGATCGGTCCGTCCGTGTCGGTCCGTGCCGATGTCGTGACAACCGATCGTGAGCCGACGTCCGTCTGACTCGTGACAACATCGGCTCACGAGGGGCTGGCATGAGACGAAGCGAGCGTGACGAGGCGTTCACCGAGTACGTCGCGGCCCGCCGCGCACATCTGCGGCGCACGGCGTACTTGCTCTGCGGCGATTGGCATGCCGCCGAGGATCTGGTCCAGACGGCCTTGACCAAGCTCTATACGGCCTGGCCCCGGGTGAGTCGGCGGGAAGCGATCGAGGCGTACGCCCGGCGGATCATCGTCCGGGCCCACGTCGACGAGGGGCGTCGGCCCTGGCGTCGTGAGACACCGGGAGTCGACGGGTTCGACCAGGCGTCCGACGAGCGGGTCGAGTTTGGCGAGCACGACGCGCTCGTTCGGGCGCTGGCGACGTTGCCACTCCAGCAGCGCCGAGCGGTCGTGCTGCGGCACTGGTACGGCCTGAGCGTGCACGAGACCGCCGTCGACCTCGGCTGCTCCGACGGGACGGTCAAGAGTCACACGTCCCGCGGGATGGCGGCGTTGCGCTCGATGTTGTCGAACGACCAACACTCCGAGCTGAGGGGATCGCGATGAGGGATCGAGACGACATCGACATGCAGGCTTGGGCGCGTCGCGCCTTCGAGGGCGAGCCGGCGGCGGGCAGCCTCGGCGACACGACGCGGGCCGACTTGGACCGGGCCCATGCGGGGCTGTCGCGGCGTCGGCGCTGGACCGCGGGGTTCTCCGCGGTGGCCGTCGCCGGTGTCGTCACGGCGATCGCGATGGGGCCAACCCTGGTGCCGGACGGTGGCACCGACTCTCGACCCACCGACTTCGCCGACCAGCCCAAGTCGCCGACGCCTGATCGGCCCAAGCCCGCAGGCGAGAGGCCCGATCGGCCAGGCGACGGCTACCCGTACTACGAGCAGCGGCACCTGCTCTACGTTGTGGCCAAAGATCATCTCGATCCGGCGGGCGAGCATCTCAGCATGCACCAGAACGTCCTGAGCGGCGGAACCACCGACAGCCAGCACATCGGGACCAAGCTGAACTGGAAGATCCGCGGCGAGCCCGGACTCGGGATGGTCCAGGTCGCGATCGCCACGCCTGGGATGACCGACGCCGACCGTCGGTTCGAGATCGGTTGTGGTGAGTACTTCAGCTGCGAGCAGCGCGAGCTGGACGACGGCAGTACGGCCTGGATCGGCCAGAGCGGCGACGGCCTGATCGGTGTGGCGTACGAACAGGCCGACGGCGAATCGGTGTGGGTGCTGATCGATCCGCTGTTCGGCAACAACAGCCTGACGCCCGTCTCGGAGGTCGACGTCGATGTGAATGACGTCTTGGGCTTCGTGGCCGACGATCGGTTGCGCTTCATCGACTCCGGCATGGTGATGACGTGGGACGGGCGTCTAGTGCCCGAAGGCTGCCCGCGCGGCGACGGCGACGGCCTCGTCTACCCGGACGATCCGCCGCCCGACGAGGTGCCGTCGGACTGCCCGAGCCCGAAACCTAGGGACTGAGGCACGGATCTTGAGGGGTTTGGGTAGCCCCCGCTACCCGGACCCCTCAAGATTCGTCCGGGCCGTCGGGGCCGTGGCGTCGCGAGCCTTCAGGTCCCGCAGGATGCGCTGGCTGGCGATCTTGCCCGGTGCGCCGATGACGCAGCCGCCGGGGTGCGTGCCCGAGCCGCACTGGTAGTAGCCGTCGATCGGGGTGCGGTACTGGCTCCATCCCGGCGCCGGCCGGAAGAAGTACATCTGCGGCGCGAAGAACTCCCCGGCGAAGATGTTGCCCTCCGACAGCCCGACCGTGCGCTCGATGTCGAGCGGCGTGACGATCTCGCGATGCAGCACCAGGTCGCCGAAGCCGGGGAAGAACGACTCCAGCGTCGACTGCACCGTGTCGGCGAACTTGTCCCGCTCGGTGTCCCAGTCGCCGTCCTTCAGGTGGTACGGCGCGTACTGGATGAAGCACGACATGACGTGCTTGCCCGGCGGCGCCATGTCGGGGTCGATGACCGACTGGATCGCGCCGTCGATGTACGGCCGCGAGCTGTACCAGCCGTACTTCGCGTCGTCGTACGCCCGCTCGAGGTACTCCATCGTCGGCCCGATGTTGACGAAGCCGCCGTACTGGTCGATCCGGTCCCGGAGCGCCGGGTACACCGGCAGGCCGTCGAGGGCGAAGTTGACCTTCGCGGACGTGCCCTGGTAGCGGAATCGCGTGATGTTCTCGACCAGCTCGCCGGGCAGCTCGCGCCGGTCGACCAGCTCGAGGAACGTCCGACGCGGGTCGAGGGCGCTGACGACGATCGGAGCCGACAGCTCGGTGCCGTCGGCGAGCGCCACGCCGGTCGCGCGGCCCTCGTTGGTGAGTACGGCCTCGACCGGCGACTCGAGTCGGATCTCCGCGCCGTACGCCTGCGCCGCCCGCGCCACCACCTGCGTGAAGCCGCCGTTGCCGCCCTTGTGGAAGCCCCACGTGCCGTAGGAGCCGTCGTGCTCGCCCATCGAGTGGTAGAGCAGCACGAGTCCGGAGCCCTGCGACATCGGGCCGACCTTGGTGCCGATGATCCCGGACGAGGCGAGGTAGCCCTTGAGGATGTCGCTCTCGAAGTAGTCGTCGAGGAAATCCGCGACGGAGCCGGTCAGCAGCCGGACGAGATCGTGCAGCACCTTCGGCTCGACGCCCTTGAGGTGGCTCACGAGGTCGGCCAGCTCGGCGGCGTCCTCCGGCGTCTTGCCCCACAGGTCCGGTGGCGCCTTCTCGAGCAGCGGCCGGACCACCTGGACCACCCGGGACATGTCGTGCTCGTAGCGCTCGTACGCGTCGGCGTCGTGCTTGGAGTGCCGCCGGATCTCCTGGACGTTCTCGTCCTCGTCCGAGCCGAGGAGCAGGTAGTCGCCGTTCTCCATCGGCGCGAACGACGACGGCATCTCGATCGGCAGGAAGCCGTGCTTCACCAGGTCGAGGTCTTGGACGATGTCGGGTCGCAGCAGGCTCAGGGCGTACGAGAACGTCGTGAAGTGGAAGCCGGGATAGAGCTCCTCGGTGATCGCGGCGCCGCCGACGAGGTGCCGACGCTCGAGGATCAGGGTCCGAAGGCCGGCCTTGGCCAGGTACGCGCCGTTGACGAGACCGTTGTGGCCGCCGCCGACGACGATGGCGTCGTACTCGGTGCTCTGCGTCATGTCAGGCCGTCTTTCGCTCGGGGTTGAACAGGGGCTGCCGAGCCGTGCGAGCGAGGGCCCGCTGGTAGGCGTGGTCGATCGTGATCTCGACGTGGACGTCGGTGCCGGACCTGGCGTACTGCGGCTGGAGCCGAGCCAGTCCGATGTGGCGCTGGAGCACGGGCGAGTACATCAGGGTCGTGGCGTAGCCGATCTGGTCGCCCGAGTCGACGTCGTAGAGCATCGACTCCCACGGCAGCGGGATCGGGTCCTTCGGCGTGATCAGCCCGGCCTCGGCGTGCAGCCGGTCATAGTCGCGCCAGTCGACCACGAGTCCGGTCATCGCCCATCGCGAGGTCTTCTCGGCCAGCTCGCGGCGGATCGCGTCGCGGCCGATGAAGGCCCGGTCGTCGGTGTCGATGCCGCGCAGCATCCAGCCGAGCCCGAGCTCCTTCGGTGTGAAGCGCTCCTGGTCTGTGTACGCGAGCCGGCTGGAGCCGAACTCCACGTCGATCAGGAGGAGCCCGGCCTCGATCCGGGTCATCAGCAGCGCCTCCTCGCCGAAGGGCCGGATGCCATGGCCCCGACCGGCGTCCATGATCGCGTCGAAGACGTCGACCGCGTCGTCGGCCGGCACGAAGACCTCGAAGCCCAGGTCGCCGGTGTAGCCGGTCCGCGAGATCCGGACCGCCGCCGAGCCGATCTTGGCGGCGGCATGGTCGAAGTACGCCAGGCTCTCCACCTCGGGAGCGAGTGCCGCCAGCGCGGCCCGCGATCGCGGCCCCTGCACGGCGAGCACGCCGTACTCGTCGGTCACGTCCTCGATCGCGACGTCGTAGCCCACGGCCAGGTCGCTGAGGTATCCCAGGTTCGGTCGGGCCGCGGTCAGGAAGTACTCGGTGTCGGAGTGCCGGAAGAAGACGCCGTCCTCCAGCACGTACCCGCCGTCGTCGCACCACACGCTGTACTGCGCGTGACCCGGCCGGCACTTCCGGATGTCTCGGGTGAGAACGCCCGCGAGGAACCGCTCGGCGTCGCGCCCTCGGATCCAGTACTTGAACAGCGGCGACGTGTCGAACACACCGACGCCGTTGCGGACGGCGAAGTACTCGTGCTTCGACGACATGTCGTACTTCTGGGCCGAGAGATGACCCGACCAGTGGGACCACAGGCCGGTGCGGTTGAGCGTCGCCAACCGCGGATGGAACGGCGTCGTCTTCACCATGATCGAACAGTAGTCGCGGGCCGGCTGAATGACTAGTCAGTCAGTAGAAACGCAGCGTCGGAGCGCCACCGTGAGGCGGCTCGATCGGACTCTCGACGCCGTCTCCGACATACTATAAACTGACTCGCCGGTCAGTATCTCGGGCGCCACCGCGGCCCTCCGTCGATCGGGGAGATCGGTACGGCCCATCGTGGCTGAAGTCGATCGCGACTCCCTGGAGGGCAGCCCGATGTCCGATCCGACCCGAACGACGCGTCCCCGGCTCAGTCGACGATGGCTCGCCCTCGCCATGATCCCGGTCCTCGCCGGGACCGCGGCGGTCGCGCTGCCGACGTCGGCCGCGAGCTCCGAGTCCGCGGCTCCCGAGGCGACTGGAGCGCCGTGGGACGGCACGCCCATCTCGGCGGGGCTCGGCCCGACGTACGGCGAGGAGTGGTGCGCCCCGGCGACCGGCGAGTACGTCGACGAGTGGCAGGGTCCGCCGCTCGCGCTGATGCCGTACGCCGCCGTCGGTTGCACCCTGGACAAGATCCGCCGCGAAGCGGCCGCGGCCGGTGTGCCGCGACGCCTGAGCGTCCAGGAGGTCGGGAGCTCCACGGTGGGCGATCGGCCGATCTACGGCGTGGTCGTCGACGCCCGCGAGACGTTCGACCAACGACGTGCCTCCGACCACTGGCAGCGGATCCGCCGGCTCGCCCTCACCGATCCGGAGCGCGCCCAGGGGCTGATCGACCGGTGGGGCGACACCACCAAGGTCCCGATCTACGTCCAGGGCAACATCCACGGTGACGAGGTCGAGGGCACCGACGCGATGATGCAGATCCTCCGCGACCTCGCGACGACGCCCCGGGGCGTGCATCCCGACGTCGACTTCGTGCTCGACAACGTGATCCTGATCGTCGTGCCGACCCTCAACCCAGACGGCCGGGTCGCCGGCACCCGACGCAACGGCAACAACTTCGACATGAACCGCGACTTCTTCACCCAGTCGCAGGACGAGGTCAAGGCCTCGGTCGCCATGATGCGGGACTGGCTGCCGGTGAGCATGCTCGACCTGCACGGCTACTACAACCCGACCGAGGTCGACGGCCAGACGAAGCCGCACAACCCCGGCATCGAGTACGACCTCTACCAGCCGTGGAACATCGACCGCGTTCATGCGGTGACCGACGCGATGACCGCGGCCGGGTACGAGACCCAGGTCCCCGTGTTCGACTGGTGTCCGGACGCGGAGTTCCCCGATCCGCTGTGCGTCGACGGCAACCCACCGAGCCCGAAGACGGCCCAGGGCTTCGACGACTGGGGCCCGTTCTACACGCCGACGTACGCGCAGCTGTCCGGTGCGATGGACACCTCGACGATCGAGATGTGCTGGTCCAGCTGCGGAGAGAGTCTCGGGTCGAAGACCGTGCAGTACGTCTCGGTCTGGGCGAGCATGCGCTACGTCGCCGAGCACGCCGAGTCGATGCTGGCGGACCAGATGGAGTCCTTCGAGCGCGGCGTCGAGGGTGCCCCACGCGCCGACTGCTGTCCCGAGCCGTTCGGGTCCGAGCACAACTGGATGTCGCCGTACCCAAAGGCGTACGTGATCCCCTTCGACGGCGACCAACGCCGTGGCGGAGACCAGCGCAGCAACGCCGAGGCCAACCGGCTCGTCGACTGGCTGCTGTTCCAGGAGCTCGAGGTGACCCGGTCGACGCATCCCGTCAGGTGGCAGGGGCAGACCTTCCCCAAGCACTCGTACGTCGTCTGGATGGACCAGGCCAAGCGCGGGCTGGTCGACACGACGCTGAGCGTCGGTGAGGACATCTCCGACCGGGTGGACACCCTGTACGCGCCGCCGGCGGCCTGGAGCCACGGCTCGCTCTGGGGCGCGACGACCGTACAGATCCCAGCCGGTGCCCGGTTCTCCCCGCGCACCGAGCCGGTCCGGCGGGTGAACCCGCTGGAGACCGGCCCGGAGTCCGGGCGATCGGACTTCTACTCGATCGCGGTCGACTCGCCGGCGGCGGTCCGGGCGATCAACGGCCTGCTCGACCGCGGCCTGCCCGCCCAGCTCGCCCTGGAGCCGTTCCAGAGCACGAGCGGCGGCTCGATGCCGGCGGGCACGGTGATCTTCCCGGTGCGAGACACCGACCGTCCGGCGTACCAGGCGATGGTGCAGGTGGGCCGAGAGGCCGGCGTGACCTTCGACCGCAATCGCGGCGTGGAGGTCCCGAGCACCGAACCGATCGATCGCGTACCTCGGATCGCGGTGCTGGCGAGCACCCAGGACCAGGCGGCGTGGGCGCTGCAGAACCTGGGCTTCGCCGCCGCCGCGGTTCCGACCGGGCGGTCGTCGGCGCTGAACGACCCGGCCGCCGCGAACCCGCTCGCCGACTACGACCTCGTCTACAACGCGGCGTCGTGGCCGCGCGGAGCGACGGCGCGGGAGCGGCTGACCGCGTTCTTCCAGGGTGGCGGTGGCTACGTCGGCGCCGGGCCCATTGGCACGAGGTTCATCGGGAACAGAGGTGCTGGTCAGTTCTCGGGCCTGCGAGCGAGGTCGGTGTCCGACGGCGGCCAGAGCGGCATCCTGCGGTGGCGTCAGGTGGGTGGAGCCGCGAGCCTGCTGACCGGGGCCTATCCCACCGAGGACACCGCGATCGCCGATCCGATCGCGTGGTTCACCGGGGTCCCGGCAGCGGCGTCGGTCGACGCTCGCCTGGCGGGTGCCGATGCCTTCGAGGCCGGCCTGTGGCGCCCCGCGGACCGCACCGCGCCGCCGCACGCTCCGTTGGTCGTGCACGGCACGAGCACCGCGGCCGGGAGCCTTGCCCGCATCGCGGCGTTCGCCCTGGATCCGCTCTATCGCGCCGATCCGGAACGGGAGTGGCCGATGCTCGCGTCGGCGGCGTACTGGCTCGACCAGTAGGAGAGGCGGACGAATCGACGGGTTTGCGCGGGGCTGGGATCGGGCGTTCCAGCCAACTGACTGAGGAGTCAGTAATCGTGACCTTAGACCTCGTGACAACGCTCCGTGCACGGCGATACCCTCGGGGCCGTCACGAGGGAGGTAGCCCTATGTGGAAGTCGTCGACAGCGCTGGCGGGCGTGGCCGTGCTGGTGCTCTCGATCGCCAGCTGTGGATCGGACGAGCGAGACGTCGGTGCCAGCGGTGACGAGCCGGCACCCGAGGGTGGTGTGTGCGACACGACCGACGCGTCCGGTGACCTGCTCGCCGAGATCTGCGAGAAGGGCACGCTGACGGTTTCCACCGATCCGGCGTACCCGCCGCAGTCGGTCCTCAACGAGCAGACCGGCGAGCTCGAAGGCTTCGACATCGACGTCGCGACCGAGATCGCCAACCGGCTCGGCGTCTCGGTGGCGTGGCAGGAGCCCTCGTGGGACCTGATCACCGCTGGCAGCTGGAACGGTCGATGGGACGTCAGTGTCGGTTCCATGACCCCGACCAACGACCGGCAGGAAGTGCTCGACTTCACCCAGCCGTACTACTACACGCCGGCCGTGGTCGTGGTGCACGAGGACAACACGTCGGTGACTGACCTGTCGACCGACCTCGACGGCGCCGACATCGGTGTCTGCAGTTCCTGCACCTACGAGCAGTACCTGAACAAGTCGCTCGACATCGAGGGCTTCACTTTCGACTTCATCATCGACGACGTCGACCCGACGGGTTACGACACCGACACGACGGCGTTGCAGGACCTGGCGCTCGGCGACGGAACCCGGCTGGACGCGGTCATGACCTCGCTGACCACGGCGCAGGGCTTCATCGACAACGGGCAGCCGGTGAAGATCGTCGGCGATCCGGTGTTCTACGAACCGCTGTCGGTGGCGATGGACAAGAGCTCCGAGCTCGACAACGCCACCCTGCTCGAGGCCGTCGACCAGATCGTCGGTGAGATGCACGACGACGGCACCCTGACCAAGCTGTCCGAGCAGTGGTACGACGGGACAGACCTCTCGGTCCAGCAGTGACCGAGACGGACGCGCGGCCGGGCCCGTCCGCCGGCGCCTGGGCTCGCGTGTCCGGCTGGGTACGGGCGGTCGGCGCCTGGGTGGTCCGGACCAACCGCCGGACCCCCTTCCGGGTCAAGGTGGCCCTGGTCTGGGTGGCGATCTTCGCCCTCCTCGCGTTCTTCTTCTGGATCGCGCAGTTCGACAACCAGTGGATGCTGGACAACTTCACCTACATCGCGAAGGGCCTGCAGTACACGCTCTACATCGCCCTCGGCGGCATCCTGCTCGCGATCGTCCTGGCGATGCTCGGCGCGCTCGGCCGGATCTCCTCGAATCCGATCGCGTACGGCATCTCGGGCTTCTACGTCTCGTTCTTCCGCGGCACCCCACTGATCGTGCAGATGTTCCTGATCTACCTGGCCCTGCCCCAGGTGGGCATCAACCTGCACGACCAGTTTCCCGATCTCTTCCCGCAGACGCTCGCCAACCAGCTCGTCCTCGACGCCGCGGTCGCCGGGACGCTCGCACTGGGGCTCAACTACGGCGCCTACATGACGGAGATCTTCCGGGCCGGCATCCAGTCGGTGGCCGCCGGACAGGGCGAGGCCGCCGACGCGCTGGGCATGACCTACCGGCAGAAGATGCGCAGGGTGGTGCTGCCGCAGGCGTTCCGCGTGATCATCCCGCCGACGGGAAACGAGTTCATCGCCATGCTCAAGGACACCGCGCTGGTGTCGTTCCTCGGCGTGGCGGTCGCGAACGCCGAGATCTTCCGCCGGTCACAGTTGGTCGGCAAGGCGGACTTCCAGAACCTCGAGGCCTTGCTCGTGGCCGCCGCTCTCTACTGGGGCCTGACGATCGTCTTCACGTTCTTCCAGCGCCGGCTCGAGTCGCGGGTCTCACGGGGGTACGTCCGGACGTCGGATCGACTGGCGGCCTCGTCCGAGGCGCAGGCTCACGGTGGTGGGGGAGGCGGTGTCGGATGACCAGCCGGCCGGACGAGGCCGAAGATACGCCGGTCGCCGAGCGCGACGTCGTCATCCGGGTCGACGGGGTGCACAAGCGCTTCGGTCGGCTCGAGGTGGTGAAGGGCGTCGACCTCGACCTCCACAAGGGCGAGGTCGTCGTGGTCTTCGGCCGGTCCGGCTCGGGCAAGTCGACGCTGTTGCGGTGCATCAACTTCCTCGAGGACCCGACCGAGGGCACGATCGAGGCGGCCGGCGTGCGGCTGTCCGGCGGCTACCGGACCCGGCGCAAGCGGGAGCAGATCCGTCAGCTGCGGTTGCGAGTCGGCATGGTGTTCCAGCAGTTCAACCTGTTCCCGCACATGACGGCGCTGGAGAACGTACGCGCGGCGCCGATCTGCGCCGGCATCGCCGACAACCGTACGCACGCGATGGACCTGCTCGAACAGGTCGGCCTCGCCGACAAGGCCGACGAGCACCCGATCCGGCTGTCCGGCGGCCAGCAGCAGCGCGTCGCGATCGCCCGGGCGCTGGCGATGCAGCCGGACGCGATGCTGTTCGACGAGCCGACCTCGGCCCTCGATCCGGAGCTGATCGGCGAGGTCCTGGCCGTGATGAAGGCGCTCGCCACCGAGCTGCATATGCCGATGATCGTCGTGACCCACGAGATGGGCTTCGCCCGCGAGGTCGCCGACCGGGCGCTGTTCTTCCACGAGGGCGTCGTGTGGGAGGAGGGGCGGCCGGCCGAGGTGTTCGGCTCGCCGCAGCGACCGGAGACGAAGAAGTTCCTGGACGCGGTGCTCTGACCGACTCCGTGGTCGCGGCGTCCCTACGGTCGGCTCATGACGTCCTTCGCCGCGGCGAGGCCAGCGGACCGTCGAGGCGTTGGGGATCCGGCGGGCGTATGGTCGGTCGCCGTCGACCGGCTCGGACTGACCCGGCGGCGCTCGGTTGACAGCCGCGATCGCACCGTGCGCGACAATGGCGCCGTGACGATCCCCAACGTCTTGGCGCTGCGCTATCCGTCGACCGAGCTGGTCGAGCTCTGGACGTCGGAGCACAAGGTGGTGCTCGAGCGTCGACTCTGGGTCGCCGTGCTCCAGGCGCAGGCCGACCTGGGGATCGCCATTCCGGACGGTGCGGTCGAGGCGTACGAGCGGGTCGTCGACAAGGTCGACCTCGACGCGATCGCCGCCCGCGAGCGGATCACCCGACATGACGTCAAGGCTCGGATCGAGGAGTTCAACGCCCTCGCCGGCCACGAGCAGATCCACAAGGGCATGACGTCGCGCGACGTGACCGACAACGTCGAGCAGCTTCAGGTACGCGACTCGCTGCGGCTGCTGCGCGACCACGCGGTGGCGGCGCTCGCGCGGCTGGCCGAGCTCGCGGTGGAGCATCGCGAGCTCGCGATCGCCGGTCGCAGCCACAACGTCCCGGGGCAGGTGACGACGCTGGGCAAGCGGTTCGCCTCGGCGGCCGACGAGCTGCTGGTCGCGGTCGAACGGGTCGATGAGCTGCTCGAGCGTTATCCGCTGCGCGGCATCAAGGGCCCGATGGGGACCGCGCAGGACCAGCTCGACCTCCTCGGCGGGGACGCGGAGCGCCTGGCCGAGCTGGAGCGGCGGGTCGCCGAGCATCTGGGCTTCGGTCGCGTGCTCGACAGCGTCGGCCAGATCTATCCGCGCTCGCTCGACGCCGAGGCGGTCGGCGCGCTGGCGCAGCTCGTCGCGGCGCCCTCCAACCTGGCGACGTCGATCCGGCTCATGGCTGGCAACGAGCTGGTCACCGAAGGCTTCCAGCCCGGTCAGGTCGGGTCGTCGGCGATGCCGCACAAGATGAACACCCGATCGTGCGAGCGGATCAACGGCCTCGCCGTCGTCGTACGCGGCAATCTCGCGATGCTCGGCGAGCTGGCCGGCGACCAGTGGAACGAGGGAGACGTCTCCGACTCCGTCGTCCGCCGGGTCGCGCTGCCCGACGCGTTCTTCGCCGCCGACGGGGTCTTCGAGACGCTGCTCACGGTGCTGGCCGAGTTCGGCGCGTTCCCGGCCGTGGTCGATCGGGAGCTGCGCCGATACCTGCCGTACCTCGCGACGACCAAGCTCCTGATGGCGGCGGTCCGCGGTGGCGTCGGCCGGGAGCAGGCGCACGAGGCGATCAAGGAGCACGCGGTGGCGGTGGCGCTGGCGTCCCGCGAGAGCCGCGACGCCGAAGCCGCCCAGCCGGACCTGCTCGACCGACTGGCCGGCGACCCCCGACTCGGCCTGCCGCGCTCGGAGCTCGCCGCCGCGGTCGCCGACCCGATGGAGTTCGCCGGCGCCGCGAGGGACCAGGTCGACGCCGTCGTACGCCGGGTGGAGTCCGTGGTCGCGCGGCATCCGGAGGCGGCGGCGTACCGGCCCGGCGGGATTCTCTGACGCCTCGATGTGTGAGGCGGGCCGAGACCGGGTAGGCGAGGGCCATGACTCTCATCACGAAGCCCACACCCCGCATTGCCCGCCGCCTCGGCGCCGCGGTCGCGTCGGTGGCGCTCGCCGGCTTCTCGGTCGTCGGCGTGACCGCACCGGCCCAGGCCGTCGACAAGATGACCCACTCCCAGGCCACCGCGGCCCTGTCGTCGTCCGGCATCACCTGGTCGTCGTCGGGCAACTGCAGCGACCGCAACAACCCCACCTGTACGTCGTTCGAGCAGGTCAACGTCACCTCGATCCAGGGCATCCAGACCCTGAAGAGCGCCAGTGGATGCGCGATCAACGTCACCGGTGGGACCGAGACCGGCCACGCGTCCGGGACGTACAGCCACTGGAACGGCTACAAGCTCGACATCTCCAAGTACAGCTGCGTCGGTGGCTACATCACCAGCAACTTCACCTATATCGGCGGCTCCAAGTGGCAGTCGGCCTCCGGCAACATCTACTACGACGAGTCGAACCACTGGGACATCACGTACTACAACTGCGGCGGCTGCTGACCCAGGCGGTGTAGTCGCGTCGCTCACCACCCGCGCCCACCACCCGCGCCATCTGGCAGCATGGCGGTCGTGACTTCGACGATCGACGGCGCGACGCACATCCACTCCGGCAAGGTCCGCGACCTGTACGAGCTGGCCGACGGCAACCTGCTGATGGTCGCCTCCGACCGGATCTCGGCGTACGACTTCGTCCTCGAGCCGGGCATCCCCGACAAGGGCGAGGTCCTGACCCGCCTGTCGCTGTGGTGGTTCGAGCAGCTCGCGGACCTGGTGCCCAACCACCTGGTCTCGACCGACGTGCCCGAGGAGGTACGCGGCCGCGGGCTCGTCGTCGAGCGGCTCGAGATGCACCCCGTCGAGTGCGTCGCTCGGGGCTATCTGACCGGCTCCGGGCTGGTGGAGTACGAGAAGTCCGGCACCGTCTGCGGGATTCCGCTGCCCGACGGACTCCGCGACGGCGACCGCCTCGCCGAGCCGATCTTCACGCCGACGACCAAGGCCCCGGTCGGGCAGCACGACGAGGCGATGACGTACGCCGACGTCGTCGATTCGATCGGCGACGACCGCGCCGCCGACCTTCGGGACCTGACCCTCCGCGCGTACGGCCGGGGCGAGTCGATCGCCCGGGAGCGCGGCATCATCCTGGCCGACACGAAGTTCGAGTTCGGCGCCCGGCCCGACGGCACGGTCGTCCTCGCCGACGAGGTGCTGACTCCCGACTCGTCGCGGTTCTGGCCGGCGGACCAGTGGGAGCCGGGCCGGTCGCAGCCGTCGTTCGACAAGCAGTTCGTCCGCGACTGGCTGACCTCGTCCGAGAGCGGTTGGTCCAAGAGCTCCGGCGAGCCGCCGCCGTCGCTGCCGGAGCACATCGTGGAGAAGACCCGAGCCCGCTACGTCGAGGCGTACGAGCGGCTCACCGGCGAGCGCTTCTAGGCCGCACACGAGGCAGTGTTGGCGCGAAACTGCCGCTTTCGCCAGGAGTTGGTGCGACTTTGCGCCAACAGTGCCAGATGCGCCCGGGGACTCCCGCTGACGCCCGAGATGTGCTCGGATTGAGGGCGAAGCGACGATCACGACTCCGCGGGAGGCCATCGTGCTCAACCTGTCCGTGATGCTCGAAGACAGCGCCCGTGCGGTCCCCGATCGCGACGCGGTCGTGCTCGGCGACACCCGGCTCACCTACGCGCAGGTGGATGCCGCGGCCAACCAGGTGGCCAACCTCCTTGTCAGCAAGGGGATCTCGCCGGGCGACAAGGTCGCGCTCACCTGCCCCAACCTGCCGTACTTCCCGATCGTGTACTACGGCATCCTCAAGGCCGGCGCCGTCGTTGTTCCGCTCAACGTGCTCCTCAAGGGCCGCGAGATCGCGTACCACCTCGACGACTCCGACGCCAAGGCGTACTTCTGCTTCGAGGGCACCGCCGAGCTCCCGATGGGGACCGAGGGATGGAAGGCCTTCGGCGAGGTCGACGGGTGCGAGCACTTCTTCGTCATCACGGCCGACCCGGCGGCAGCCTCCCCGATCGAGGGCGCCGAGACCTTCGGCGCGGCCCTCGCGGGTCAGGCGCCGACGTTCGACACCGTCGTGACCAGCGAGTCCGACACGGCCGTGATCCTCTACACGTCGGGCACGACCGGCCGGCCGAAGGGGGCCGAGCTCACCCACTCCAACATGGTGCTGCAGTGCTTCTGCAACGAGCGGCTGTTCGGCCGGCACCCCGACGGCTACGACGTCTACCTGCTCGTGCTGCCGCTGTTCCACTCGTTCGGTCAGACCGTCATCATGAACACCGGCTTCGGCCTCGGCGGCACCCTGGTGATGCTGCCGCGGTTCGAGGCGGAGCTGGCGCTGGGGCTGATGCAGCGGGAGGGCGTGACGTTCTTCGCCGGCGTCCCCACGATGTACTGGGGCCTGCTCAGTGCGCTGGACGACACCGTCGACGTCGACCTGCTCGCGAAGAACCTCCGGATGGCCGTGGCCGGCGGCTCGTCGTTGCCGGTCGAGATCATCAAGGACTTCAAGGAGCGCTTCCACGTCCAGATCAAGGAGGGGTACGGGCTGTCCGAGACCTCTCCGGTCGCGACGTTCAACCCGCCGGGCGCCGAGCCGCGGCCCGGATCGATCGGCACGCCCATCTGGGGCGTCGAGTGCAAGCTGGTCGACCCGGAGTGGAAGGAGATCACCGAGGTCGACGAGGTCGGCGAGATCGCCATCAAGGGCCACAACATCATGAAGGGCTACTACGACCGACCCGACGACACGGCAGCGGTGATGCGGGACGGCTGGTTCCGTAGCGGCGACCTGGGCCGCAAGGACTCCGACGGCTACTACTACATCGTCGACCGGGCGAAGGACATGATCATCCGGGGCGGCTTCAACGTCTACCCGCGAGAGGTCGAAGAGGTCCTGATGACCCATCCGGCGGTGTCGCTGGTGGCGGTCATCGGCGTGCCGCACGAGTCCCACGGCGAGGAGATCAAGGCGCTCGTCATCAGGAACGAGGGCGACTCCACGACCGAGGACGAGCTGATCGAGTGGTCGAAGGAGCAGATGGCGGCCTTCAAGTACCCCCGCGTCGTGGAGTTCCGCGACAGCCTCCCCATGACCGCGACCGGGAAGATCCTCAAGCGCGAGCTGCGCTGATCTGTCCAGTGCGGGCGGCCACGGCTCTCAGTCGACGCCGAGGCCGCGGAGCGCGTCGCCCCAGGCCTTCGGGTCGACGTCGCCGAGGACGAGCCGCTGCATGATGAAGCCGGGAAACAGCGAGTAGACGACCTGGGCAACCACCGCCGGGTCGGCCTCGGGATCGACGTACCCGGCCGACTGCGCCCGGGCCGTGATCTCGGCCAGGTCGCGGCGGACCTCGCGGTAGCGCTCGCCGACGATCTCGCGGACCGACTCGTCCCGCAGCGCCTCGCTCCATGCCTGTACGGCGATCCGGCCGACGTCGACGGCGCCGGACTCCTGGAAGGCCGTGACCTGGTCGAGGACGGTCGCCACGACGTCGGACAGCGGGACGGGCTCCGGCGCCTCGAGGAACGGGACGAAGGTGGCCCGTACGTGCTGGACGGCCCGGTGCGCGATCGCGGCGATGATCTCGTTCTTGCTCTTGAAGTAGCCGTAGATCGCGCCGGCGGACAGTCCGGACTCGGCGATGATCGTCGCCATCGACGTGCGGTGGAAGCCCTCGCGCGCCATGCACCGGGTTGCTGCGTTCAGGATCTGCTCGCGGCGCTGATCGCGGTGCTCCTGGCTCACTCGGGGCATGCTCGGACGCTAAACCGAATATTCGTTCTTGACAAGCCGCAGCGCCTGTGCTCAAAATAAATCGAACGATCCTTCTGTTTGGAGCCGTGCGATGCCCGAGCTGTCCTCGTCCGCACCCACACCGACGCCCTGGCCCCGAATCGCGGCGGTCGTGGCGCTGCTGACCGCGGCGCTGTGCGTCCTGATCATCGCCTTCGCCTGGCCGGCGGCCCGCTCGGAGCCCAGGGACGTGCCGCTGGTGGTGGCCGGCCCGGAGCCCGCGGTGGCGCCGATGCAGGCGCGCCTGGAGCAGGCCGACGGTGACGCCTTCGACGTGACGCGCGTCGCCGACCGAGACGCGGCGGTCGCCGCGATCGAGGACCGTGATGCCTACGGCGCGGTCGTCGTCGACGCGAACGGCACCGAGGTCCTGACCGCGTCGGCCGCGAGCGCCGTACTGGCCCAAGGCCTCGAGCAGCTGGCGAGCTCGATGGGGTCCGAGGCGGCCGGCCCGAACGCGCCGCAGGTCACCGACGTCGTGCCGGCGCCGGCGGACGACCCGCGTGGCGCCGGCCTGGCCGCCGGTGCGCTGCCGCTGGTGATCGGTGGTATCGCCGGAGGAGCGGGCCTGGCCGTCGCCGTGGTCGGCGTCTGGCGACGGTTCGCCGGCGCGTTCGCCCTGGGCGTCATCGGTGGGCTCGCGATGGCCGCGATCTGGCAGTTCTGGCTGGGCTCCCTCGAGGGGCCGTACCTCGGCAATGCCGGCGTGATCGGGCTCGCCCTTGCCGCGAGCGCGTCCGCGCTGATCGGCCTGCACGCCCTGATCGGCCGGCCCGGCATCGGCCTCGGCGCGGCCGTCCTGGTTCTCCTGGGCAATCCGCTGTCCGGGCTCACGACGGCGCCGGAGATGCTGCCGACCGGGTGGGGCGAGCTCGGTCAGCTGCTGCCCGTTGGCGCCGCCGGGTCGCTGTTGCGATCGGTCGCGTTCTTCGACGGCGCCGACGCGGCGGTGCCGCTGACCGTGCTGCTCTGCTGGGTCGCCGCCGGACTCGTGCTGGGCGCGCTGGGAGCACGGCGGGCGCGCCGACCGGAGCCGGTGCCGGTCGCGGCTCTAGACTGACGCCGTCGGACCCCCGTACTCCTGGAGGAGCCTCGTGGCCCGTGTCGTGGTCGACGTCATGCCGAAGCCCGAGATCCTCGACCCGCAAGGCAAGGCCGTGCACGGGGCGCTGCCGCGGCTCGGCTTCGAGGGCGTCACCGACGTCCGTCAGGGCAAGCGGTTCGAGCTCGAGATCGACGGTGAGCTGACCGACGACCGGCTGGCCGAGGTACGTGAGATCGCCGCCACCCTGCTGTCGAACCCGGTGATCGAGGAGTTCGACGTCCGGGTCGACGAGGGCGTCCGGCCGTGAGCGACGCCGCGATGCGGGTCGGGGTCGTCACCTTCCCCGGCTCGCTGGACGACGTCGACGCGGCGCGGGCGATTCGGACCGCCGGCGGCGAGGCGGTGGCCCTCTGGCACGGCGACCACGACCTGCGTGGCGTCGACGCCGTCGTGCTTCCGGGTGGGTTCTCCTACGGCGACTACCTGCGCTGCGGCGCGATCGCCCGGTTCGCCCCGGTGATGACCGAGGTGGTCGCCGCCGCCGAGCGTGGGATGCCGGTGCTGGGCATCTGCAACGGCTTCCAGATCCTGTGCGAGTCGCACCTGCTTCCGGGGGCGTTGATCCGCAACGACACGCGTCGGTTCGTCTGCCGCGACCAGCGACTGCGGATCGACGCGACCGCGACGGCGTGGACGTCGGCGTACCACGTCGGCCAGGAGGTCGTGGTCCCGCTCAAGAGCGGCGAGGGTGGTTACATCGCCGACGCCGACACGCTGAGTCGACTCGAGGGCGAGGGCAAGATCGTCGCTCGCTACGTCGACGGCAACCCCAACGGCGCGATGCGCGACATCGCCGGGATCGCCAACGAGAGCGGCAATGTCGTGGGCCTGATGCCGCATCCCGAGCACGCGATCGACGACCGCTACGGGCCGGGAGCGGACGGCCTCGGCTTCTTCACCTCCGTCCTGGCCGCGGCGGCGGTCGGCTGAGGCACACCAAGATCGCTTCACACGTTGAGGTGTTCGTACCCGCCCGATAGGTCCGATTCCACGGACGTCTGAACGAGTGAAGCGGCGATGGGTACGTCGCGCCGAGAGCTCCGGTCGTCAGCCGGCGGCGACCAACCCGACCGCGACGCCGGCCAGGCCGAGCCCGATGCCCTGCCAACGGGCGATGTGCTCGTGCAGGATCACGGCCGCGAGCACGACCGTGGCGGCCGGATAGAGCGACGTGAGCACGCTGGCGACGGCGAGCAGTCCGGAGTGGGTGGCCAGCACGAAGAGGACCGTTGCGGTCGCCCCGAGCAGACCCGGGATCGTCGCCTGGGCCGCGTCCCGGCCACGCGGCAGGAGGATGTCACTTCGCACCGCCACGACGACGAAGAGGATCGCGGCGGCGACGCCCTGCGCGATCGTCAACGGCAGGAGTCCGGCGCCCTCGGGCACCTGTCCGAGGCCGACGAACAGGACGCCGAACCCGGCGCCGGCCAGCAAGCCGTCGATGACGTCCTGCGATCGCGGCCGGCAGTCCGGCTGGGGCAGGCCGAGCACCTCGTCCTGCTCGGTGCCCCGAGCGATCAGCCAGATCGCCGGAAACGCGATGGCGACGCCGACCCAGGTCGCCATCGACGGCCGCTCGCCGGTGGCGACGCCGACGACGACGGGGAGCAGCGCGGCGCCGACGGCCGACAGCGGCGCCACGACACCCATGCGACCGGCGCCGAGCCCGCGGTACAGCATCGCCGTGCCCAGCGCGTTGCCGATGCCCGCGGCCATGCCCCACGCGAGGTGGCCGGCCGACGGCGATCCGCCCGCGACCGCGGCGACCGCGGCGGTGCAGACGGTGGCCACGGCGGTGCCGACGGCGGCGACCGCCCACGGGCTGACGCGTCGGGAGACGATGCCTCCGACGAAGTCCGACAAGCCGTAGGCGAGCGATGCGGCGAGTGCGAAGACGACTGTCACGAGGCAGACCCTAGGCTGAGGCTGTGACCGAGCCGCTCGACACCGTCCAGCATGCGGCCGCCACGCCCGACAAGCCGCAGCCGTGGGCGGAGCTCGGGTTGAAGGCCGACGAGTACGACCGGATCCGAGACATCCTCGGCCGAAGGCCCACCAGCAGCGAGCTCGCGATGTACTCCGTGATGTGGAGCGAGCACTGCTCGTACAAGTCCAGCAAGGTCCACCTGCGCCGGTTCGGTGAGCTGCCCGACGAGACGCCGGTCGGCAAGCTGCTCGCCGGCATCGGGGAGAACGCCGGTGTCGTCGACATCGGGCAGGGGTACGCCGTCACGTTCAAGATCGAGTCGCACAACCATCCGAGCTACGTCGAGCCGTACCAGGGCGCGGCGACCGGCGTCGGTGGCATCGTCCGCGACATCCTCGCGATGGGCGCCCGGCCGGTGGCGGTGCTCGACCCGCTGCGGTTCGGGCCGCTCGACGCCACGGACACCAAGCGCGTGCTGCCCGGTGTTGTCGCCGGCATCGGCGGCTACGGCAACTGCCTCGGGCTGCCGACCATCGGCGGCGAGGTGGTGTTCGACGCGTCGTACGCCGGAAACCCGCTCGTCAACGCCCTCTGCGTCGGCGTACTCCGGCACGAGCAGTTGCACCTGGCCAAGGCATCCGGCGTGGGCAACCGGGTGATCCTGTACGGCGCGCGCACCGGCGGCGACGGCATCGGCGGCGTATCCGTACTCGCGAGCGAGACCTTCACGGCGTCGGCCGAGGAGGGTTCGGGCCCGAGCAAGCGCCCCAGCGTCCAGGTCGGCGACCCGTTCATGGAGAAGCTGCTCATCGAGTGCACTCTCGAGCTGTTCGCCGACGGCATCGTCACCGGCATCCAGGACCTCGGCGGTGCCGGGCTGTCGTGCGCCACGTCGGAGCTGTCCAGCGCCGGTGACGGTGGCATGCACGTCGACCTCGACCGAGTGCCGCTGCGCGACTCCACGCTCACGCCCGAGGAGATCCTGATGAGCGAGTCGCAGGAGCGCATGATGGCCGTGGCTCGGCCGGAGGACGTCGAGCGCTTCATGGCGATCTGCGCCAAGTGGGACGTCGAGGCCCAGGTCATCGGCGAGGTCACGGAGACGGGTCGACTGGTCGTCGACTGGCACGGTGAGAAGGTCGTGGACGTGCCGCCGCGTACGGTCGCGCACGAAGGACCGGTCTACGAGCGGCCGTACGCCCGACCGGGCAGCCAGGACCTGCTCCAGGCCAACCGGGCCGAGGACCTCCCGCGGCCGGCGACCGGCGCCGAGCTGCGCGAGACCCTCCTGATGCTGGCGGCCGCGCCGAACCTCGCCGACAAGTCCTGGATCACCGACCAGTACGACCGCTACGTGCGGGGGAACACGGCGCTGGCGCAGCCCGAGGACGCCGGTGTCGTCCGGGTCGACGAGCAGAGCGGTCTCGGCGTGGCGGTCGCCACCGACGGCAACGGGCGGTTCGTCGCGCTCGACCCGTACGCGGGTGCGCAGCTCGCCCTCGCCGAGGCCTTCCGCAACGTCGCGGTCGCCGGCGCCCGTCCGGTCGCGGTCACGGACTGCCTCAACTTCGGCTCGCCCGAGGATCCCGCGGTGATGTGGCAGTTCGCCCGGGCGACCGAGGGTCTGGCCGACGCCTGTCGAGAGCTCGGCATCCCGGTCACCGGCGGCAACGTGTCGTTCTACAACCAGACCGGCGAGACGGCGATCCTGCCGACTCCGGTCGTCGGCGTCCTCGGTGTGCTGGACGACGTCGCACGGCGGATCCCGCTGGGCTTCCGTTCGGCCGGCGACGCGATCTATCTCCTGGGTACGACGCGCGCCGAGCTGTCCGGCTCGGAGTGGGCGTACGTGCGGCACCACCATCTCGGCGGCCGGCCTCCGACGGTCGACCTGGCGGCCGAGCAGCGGCTCGCCGAGGTGATGGTGGAGGCGGCCCGATCGGGTCTGGTGGCCGCGGCCCACGACCTGTCCGACGGCGGTCTCGCCCAGGCGTTGGTCGAGTCGTGCCTTCGGCATGGCCACGGCGCTCGGGTCGAGCTCGCCGGTGACGCGTTCGTCGAGCTCTTCAGCGAGTCGGCCGCGCGGGCGATCGTGGCGATCCCGGCCGCGACCCGGTCGGACTTCGAGGCACTGTGCGAGGCGAAGGACCTGCCGCATCGACGAGTCGGTGTCGTCGGCGCGGCAGGCCCGGACGCGGCTCTCGAAGTGGCCGGTCAGTTCAGCCTGTCGCTGGCTGAGCTGCGGGCCGCCTGGACCACGACGATCCCGCGCGCCATGGACGGCTAGCGGCCGCGTCCGTCAGAGCTCGCCGATCGAGATGCGCTCGCAGCCGGTCACGACGTCGGCGGGGTCTCGGTCGAAGATGAAGATGAGCCGGTCCCGTCCGCTGCCGCATCGGATGGTGTCGACACGGTCGTCGTCGTAGACCAGCACGCGGTCCTTGCCGCCGCCCGCGTTGAAGACGTCGCGGCCGCCGGGGCGGGACTCGAGGCGGTCGTTCCCGCGTCCGCCACGGAGGACGTCGTCGCCGGCGCCGTCGGAGAGGACGTCGGCGCCGGTCCCACCGGCGGCGCGGTCGTCGCCGCGACCGTCCTTGATGCGATCACCACCCGACCGGCCGACCAGGTCGTCGTCGCCGGACAGTCCGCGGATCGTGTCGGCGCGGAGGGTGCCTACCAGTCGGTCGTCGAGAAGAGTGCCGATGATGAAGATGCGCTCGCATCCGGCGTGCCGGTCCAACGGGGATCGATCGAACTGGAAGATGAGGACGTCACGTCCCGCTCCGCAGCGAATGGTGTCGACCCGTGCGTCGACGTCGACCAGGACGTAGTCCTTGCCACGACCGGCGAAGTACGAATCGCGACCACGGTCGACGATCCCGAGGAAGTCCGAGCCGGGTCCGGCCCGGACCACGTCGTCGCCGAAGTCGCCCAGGATGTCGTCGGCGCCGACGCCACCGACGAGGACGTCGTCTCCGGACTTGCCGATGAGACGGTCCTCGCCCGCGCCGCCGTACGCGTGGTCGTCGTCGACGCCGGCCAGGATCCGGTCCTCGCCCGCCCGACCGAGGAGCTCGTCGTCGCCCGCCAAGCCACGGATCGTGTCGGCGCTTGCCGTACCGACCAGTCGGTCGTCGCCGTCGGTGCCGACGATGTCGCCGTCCGGCCCCCCGAGAGCCGGCGATGTCGGCACGATGAAGGCCAGGCTGGCGGCCGCGGACAGTGTGATGAACGCCCTGCGCATGGGTTCCCCTCGAGGTCGACGCTGCGGTCATAGGGAGAACGCGGCCGGGCGCTGGGCGGTTGGGATCGGACGATGTCGGCCTGAGATCGCAGGTGCGGCCGCCATGGCGACCGCACCTCCAGGTCTCGTCGGTCAGTCGACGATGAGGACGGTGACGACCTCGCAGCCGGTGAGGACGTCCTTGCGGTCCCTGTGCTCGAGATACTCGATGTGGTCGTTGCCGGCGCCGCACTTGATCCGGTCCCGCGCGCCGTCGGGCGACATCGCACCCAGGTAGTCGTTGCCGGAGCCGAGACTCGCGAAGTCGCGCCCGACTCCGAGATAGCCGTCGTCGATCCCCTTGCCGCCGTAGAACCGGTCGGCGCCGCCGCCGGCGTTGAAGAAGTCCCGCCCCGGGCCGCCGTACGCGGTGTCGTCGCCGCGGAAGCCGAACATCAGGTCGCCGTACCGGCCGAAGCCCTCCTCGCCCCACATGGTGTCGTCGCCGGCCTTGCCGAGCAGGTCGTCGTCACCCCGGCCACCGCGAAGCTTGTCGTCGCCGCGGCCGGCCTTGACGCGGTCCTTGCCGGCTCGGCTGGAGATGCGGTCGTCGCCGGCCAGGCCCTTGATGCGGTCGCTCCCGGCCGTTCCGACCAGATGGTCGTTGCCGTTCGTGCCGACGATGTCGGTGGCGAGCGGGGTCGTGGCGGTGGCGGCTCCGGTCGACACGGCGAGCGCCGCGACGGCCAGGACGGTCAGGGTGGTGCTCTTGCGCATGGTGGTCTCCCCTCGTTTCCCCCTGACGGGGTGATCGTATGGAGTGGACGCGAGCCGACGGCGAAAGGTTGCTTCGCCGTCAGGTCGACCGGTCGGCGGGCCCGGCTAGATTGACGACTGTGCCGGCCCGACTCCGACGACTCTCCGACCAGGAGTACGCCACGCTGCGCGCCCGATTGCGAGAGGCTCCGGAGCCGGCCGACCTCAAGGCCGTGACGAAGCACCTGCTGGCGGTCCTCGCCGATCGAGCGCCCGGCCACAGCGTCGAGGTACGGGTGCCGCCGTACGCCGCCGTGCAGTGCGTTCCCGGCGTACGCCACACCCGTGGGACACCCCCGGCGGTCGTCGAGACCGACGCCGAGACCTGGCTGGCGCTGGCCACCGGCGAGCTGTCCTGGTCCGACGCGGTCGCGGACGGGCGCGTACGCGCGAGTGGTCAGCGCGCCGATCTGGCGCCGTACCTCCCGCTCACCGCCGGATAGGTTGTCTCCATGACCGACCTCCGCGCGAAGATCGCCGAACTCCTGCCCGCCGTGCGCACGGATCTCGAGGACCTGGTGCGGATTCAGTCGGTGAGTGCCGACCCGGCGCGGCACGGTGAGGTCGAGCGGAGTGCGCGGGCGACCGCCGACCTGTTCGCCGCCGAGGGCGTCGACGTCCAGATCGTACGGGCGTACGACGGTGCTCCGCCCGCCGTGATCGGTGAGAAGCGCGGCCCCGACGGAGCGCCCACGGTGCTGCTCTACGCCCACCACGACGTGCAGCCGGAGAACGACCCAGCCGACTGGGACAGCCCGCCGTGGGAGCCGACCGAGCGGAACGGGCGGCTCTACGGTCGCGGCGCCGCCGACGACAAGGCCGGCATCGTCACGCACCTGGCCGCGCTGCGGGCGCTCGGCGACGACCTGCCGGTGACGGTACGACTGTTCATCGAGGGCGAGGAGGAGGTCGCCTCCGCGACCCTGCCGAAGCTGTTGACGATGTACCAGGACGAGCTGCGCTCGGACGTGATCGTGATCGCCGACTCCGGCAACTGGGACATCGGCGTACCCGCGTTGACCACCAGCCTGCGGGGACTGGTACGGGTCAACGTCGAGGTCCGCACCCTCACCCACGCCGTCCACCAGGGCATGTTCGGCGGCGTCTTCCCCGACGCGCTGATGACGCTCGCGCGGCTGATCTCCTCGTTGCACGACGACGCCGGCAACCTGCTGGTCGAGGGCTTGGCCAGCGGACCCGCCGCCGACGTGGACTACCCCGAGGAGCGGCTGCGCGCCGAGGGCGGGGCGATCGAGAGCCTGCGGTCGATCGGCTCCGGCTCGTCGGTGGAGCGGCTGTGGACCCAGCCGGCGCTGTCAGTGATCGGGCTGGACGCGCCCCAGGTCGACGGCTCCTCGAACACCCTCACGCCGACCGCCCGGGCCAGACTGGCCCTGCGTACGGCGCCGGGCGAGACGTCCACGAACGCGCTGGCCTGCCTGCGGGCACATCTGGAGAAGCACGTGCCGTGGGGAGCGGAGTTGTCGATCGAGGTGGTCGACACCGCGGAACCGATCACGATCGACGCCTCCGGGCCGACCTACGACGCCGCCCGGACCGCCTTCACCGAGGCCTGGGACGGCACGGCGCCGGTCGACATGGGGGTCGGCGGCTCGATCCCCTTCATCGCGGAGTTCCTCGAGTCGTTCCCGGGCGCCAGCGTGCTGGTCACCGGCGTCGAGGACCCCGACACCCGTGCTCACGGCGCCAACGAGGGGCTCCATCTGGCCGAGTTCGAGCGGGTCTGCCTCGCCGAGGCGCTGCTGCTGGAGCGGCTCGGGAGGCTCTGAGCCGCTCAGTGGCACACCGCCCTGCTGGGTCGGTCGGTCGCGACGACGGTACGCCACTCGACGGTCTGGCGTCGCGATCGGCCGCGACCCGACCCGTACACTGAGCAGCGTGACTCGCGCTGATGGTCGGCTCGGCGACGACCCGCACGACGACGACGCGGTTCGGGACGCTTGTGGCGTCTTCGGCGTGTGGGCTCCGGGCGAGGACGTCGGCAAGCTGACCTACTTCGGCATCTACGCCCTCCAGCATCGGGGTCAGGAGTCGGCCGGCATCGCGGTCGGCAACGGCGAGCAGATCCTGGTCTACAAGGACATGGGCCTGGTGTCGCAGGTCTTCGACGAGCCGGCGCTCAACTCCCTCCACGGCGACCTCGCGATCGGGCACACCCGCTACTCGACGACCGGCGCCAGTGTCTGGGAGAACGCGCAGCCCACGTTCCGGCCGACCTCGACCGGCTCGATCGCGCTGGCCCACAACGGCAACCTGACCAACACGTTCGAGCTGGCCGCCCTCGCCGAGCGTCGGGCCGCCGAGTCCGGCCAGCTCGAGCTCGGACAGCGGCCGCACGACGCGGTGACGACCGACACCGGGGTGATGACCGCCCTGATGGCGTCCTACACCGACCGCGGGCTCGAAGACGCCGCCGTCGATGTGCTGCGGCAGCTGCGCGGAGCGTTCTGCCTGGTCTTCATGGATCAGGGCACGCTCTACGCCGCCCGCGACCCGCACGGCATCCATCCGATGGTGCTCGGCCGGCTCGGCGCGGGCTGGCTCGTCGCGAGCGAGACGGCCGCACTCGACATCGTCGGCGGTGAGTACGTCCGGGAGGTCGAGCCCGGCGAGCTGCTCGCGATCGACGAGCGCGGCCTGCGCAGCCGACGCTTCGCCGAGGCGGATCCGAAGGGCTGCCTGTTCGAGTTCGTCTACCTCGCCCGTCCCGACACCCGGATCAGCGACCAGCGGATCCACTCGGTCCGGGTCGACATCGGCCGCCGGCTGGCCCGGCAGCATCCCGTCGATGCCGACCTCGTCATCCCGGTGCCCGAGTCCGGCACACCGGCCGCGATCGGGTACGCCGAGGAGAGCGGCATCCCGTACGGCCAGGGCTTCGTCAAGAACTCGTACGTCGGTCGGACCTTCATCCAGCCGAGCCAGACCATCCGGCAGCTCGGCATCAAGCTCAAGCTCAACCCGCTGCGCGACGTCATCGAGGGCCAGCGACTGGTGGTCGTCGACGACACGATCGTGCGCGGCAACACGCAGCGGGCCCTGGTCCGGATGCTGCGTGAGGCCGGCGCCGCCGAGGTGCACGTCCGGATCTCCTCGCCGCCGGTGAAGTGGCCGTGCTTCTACGGCATCGACTTCGCCACCCGGGCCGAGCTGATCGCCAGCGACGCCTCGGTCGACGAGATTCGCGCGTCGATCGGCGCCGACTCGCTCGGCTACGTCTCCCTGGCCGAGTTGGTGGCGGCGACCGGGCAGCCCGCCGGTCGGCTCTGCCATGCCTGCTTCGACGGGATCTACCCGGTACCACTGCCCCAGGGGGAGCGGCTCGGCAAGGACGTCCTCGAGGTGTCGTTCCTCGGGTCCGAGGGCCCGCTGGTCGAGGTGCCGTGACGGGGTCCGGGGCGGCGAGCTACGCGGGTGCCGGCGTCTCCCTCGAGGCTGGCGACCGTGCCGTCGAGCTGATGCGGACGTGGATCGACAAGGCCAGCCGGCCGGAGGCGATCGGCGGCATCGGCGGCTTCGCCGGGCTGTTCGACGCCTCGGCGCTCAAGCGGTACGACCGACCGCTGCTCGCCACGTCGACCGACGGCGTCGGCACGAAGGTCGCGATCGCCCAGGCGCTCGACCGGCACGACACGATCGGGTTCGACCTGGTCGGGATGCTCGTCGACGACCTCGTCGTCGTGGGTGCCGAGCCGCTGTTCCTCACCGACTACATCGCCTGCGGGCAGGTCGTACCGGAGCGGATCGCCGCGATCGTCAGCGGCGTCGCCCGCGCGTGCGTCGAGGTCGGCTGTGCCCTGGTCGGCGGCGAGACCGCCGAGCATCCGGGGTTGCTGGAGCCGAGCGAGTACGACCTGGCCGGCGCCACCACCGGGGTCGTCGAGGCGGCCGACGTCCTCGGGCCCGAGCGCATCCGTCCCGGCGACGTCGTCGTCGCGATGGGGTCGTCGGGGCTGCACTCCAACGGCTACTCGCTGGCCCGGCACGTCTTGTTCGACCGTGCCGGATGGGCCCTCGACCGGACCGTGCCCGAGCTCGGGCGCACCCTCGGCGAGGAACTCCTCGAGCCGACCCGGCTCTACGCCCGGCCCTGCCTCGCCGCCGCCCGCGACCATCTCGTGCACGCCTTCGCGCACGTCACCGGCGGGGGCCTGGCCGCCAACCTGGCCAGGGTCCTGCCGTCGACAGTCTCGGTCACCATCGACCGATCGACCTGGCGGCCGCAGCCGGTCTTCGACGTGATCGGCCGGCTCGGAGCGGTGGCCCCCGACGACCTGGAGCAGACGTTCAACATGGGAGTCGGCATGGTCGCGATCGCGCCGCCGGAGACCGTCGACCCCCTGCTGCTGACCCTGCGTGAGCACGTGATCGACGCCTGGGTGGCCGGCGAGGCGACGGACGAACCCGGCGGATCGGTCACGCTGGCCGGTTCGTACGCCTGACGATCGGCCGATCCTCACGGCCGGGACCCGACCCGCCCGCGAGGCCGTACGCGGGGAGCGAAAATCTCGGGTATCGGTGTGCGTTTCCCGCCGACGGCCAGGTACCGTGGACCCCACGACAAAGTGACTGACACGACCGGGGGTCCGTCACGGGCCACCCGGTTCAACCTGTGCGAGGGGGTCGTCCCCATGGGCCGCGGCCGAGCGAAGGCTAAGCAGACGAAGGTCGCTCGCGAGTTGAAGTACCGCACGTTCGACACGGACTTCGACGAGTTGCAGCGGGAGCTGCACGGCGAAGAGACCACGTCCAAGGCATCCAGCGAGCGTGACGACGCCGACGACGACCTCGTCGCGCGATACTCCGACTTCGACGACTCCGAGTCGCCGGCCCGCTGACGCGGGCGAGGAGATCAGCGCCCCGGCAGCCAGACCGAGCGGAGTCGACCGACCTCGGTCATCCGGCGCTCTGCCAGCCGATCCGCTGCCACCGACGGCGGGATGCCGTCACGGGCCGCCTGCAGGAGCACCTCGCGGGTGACGTCGTAGATCTTGGCGGCCCGGACCTTCGCCCGGTCGAACGAGAATCCCTCGAGCTCGTCGGCGACCTGGACGAGGCCACCGGAGTTCACGCAGTAGTCCGGAGCGTAGACGACGCCCCGGTCGGCCAACATCTTCTCGATTCCCTCGTGGGCGAGCTGGTTGTTCGCTCCGCCGCAGACCACGCGCGCCTTCAGCACCTCGGTGACGTCGTCGTCGAGCGCGCCGCCGAGGGCGCACGGCGCGTAGATGTCGAGCGGCAGCCGGACCAGCGCATCGGCGTCGTCGACCACCTCGACCTCGGGATGGCGGGCCCGTACGGTGTCGATCGCCTGCGGGTTGACGTCGGTGACGACGACCTGGGCACCGTCCTCGATCAGGTGGTCGACGAGGTGGCGGCCGACCTTGCCGACGCCGGCCACGCCGACGAGACGATCGCGAACGCTCGGCGCGCCCCACACCTGCTCGGCGGCGGCGCGCATGCCCTCGAAGACGCCGTACGCGGTGAGCACCGACGAGTCACCGGCGCCGCCGTGGGCGACCGTGCGTCCGGTGACGAAGTCGCACTCCCGGGCGACGATGTCCATGTCCTCGCTGTAGGTGCCGACGTCACAAGCGGTGATGTAGCGGCCGCCCAGCGACTGGACGAAGCGCCCGTACGCCCGCAGCAGTGCCTCGGTCTTGTCGACCTTCGGGTCGCCGATGATCACGGCCTTCCCCCCGCCCAGGTCGAGCCCGGCGAGAGCGGCCTTGTAGGCCATGCCCCTGGAGAGGTTGAGCACGTCGACGAGGGCGTCGTCCTCGCTGGCGTACGGGTAGAAACGGGTGCCCCCGAGGGAGGGACCCAGCGCGGTCGAGTAGATCGCGATGATGGCGCGCAGCCCGGATGCCTCATCCGTGCAGTGGACGACCTGCTCGTGGCCGGTACGTCGAGAGAACACGCCTCCTGCTACGTGGTCGGCCACGGTGGTGACCCTTTCCTGGTCCGGCCCGGCGGGGTGGTGCGGGCGTTCGCTCCAAGCCTAGTGTCGCTTCCGAAGCCTCCCGGGTCAGGTACGGATCGTGGCGACGGGGCGACCCTCTGTGGCGAAATCGAGCGCTAGATATGAGATCGTGACAAGAAGTCGCGGAATCTCCGTTTCAGTGACCTCTCACGCGCTACATTCGGCTCATACGGCCATGTCCCATTGGTCGGGAATTAAGAGGAGCATCATGAACACACGGCCCACGGAGTCGGAAGCGCTGTTGACCCCCGCAGAGGTAGCCGCGTTGTTCCGCGTGGACCCCAAGACGGTCACCCGCTGGGCGAAGGCCGGCAAGCTGAGCTCGATCCGTACGCTCGGCGGCCACCGTCGCTACCGGGAGTCCGAGGTCCGCGCGCTGCTGTCGGGGGGCCTGCCACGACAGCGGACGACCGACAAGAAGTGACAAGGGAGGGTCGGCTAGGGCTCGGGCCCTAGCCGCCTAGGGACGACGTAACAGCCGACGCAGTCTTCCGAGGGATTCAGGGGCCGAATCTTCTGTAGGAGTCAACCGGTGGGGTTTCGCGGTGCCCCACTCCGCGAGCAGCTCGAACATGGTCGACAGCCCCATGTCGAGCACCGTCGCATCAGCGATGTCGTCGGGCTGTAGTCCGGGCTGCCTCGGCGGCGGACCGATCCGCAGCTCGTCGAGGTCGCCCACGATGTCGTACCCACGACGCTTCAGCCCGCTGATCGTCTGGTCGGCCCGGCGGGCCAGCCACTCGTACTCCGAGGGTGGCGTGGTGATGCGGACCGCATCCGGTCGCTGGGTCAGTCGGAGCTCGGCGAGCTGCCGCTTGACCAGGGCGAAGTATGTCGGCCAGTCGACGGTGTCCGGGATCGCCTGGTTGAGGCGCCGGACGAACTCCGCCTCGAGGACGCCGAGGGACGCGTTGCTGCGGCCGACCTCCCGGTCGTAGCGGTACGGATCCAAGCCGAAGATCCGGGCGAAGCGGTTCCAGAGCGCCTCGGGGTCGGAGGCCGACGGCGGGACGGTCATCACGTGGATCCGCTCGGGCGGGATCACCGAGCCCCAGCGTTCGAGCACGTTGATCGCGCCGTGGGCTCGCCAGAACCGGTGGTGCACGGACTCGCCGGCGTCGGCGGCCCGGATGGCGGCGAGGAAGTCCGCGTACGGCATCGTCTCCCGGTTCTTGATGCGCTCCTGCCAGACGGCCGGGATCTGCCGGGTGAGGTTGCGGGTGCCGTACACGACGTGGACCTCGGCGGGCGCCAGCGACTCGACCGCCCGGGACACCTCGCTGCGCGCGGCCCGGGAGAACGTCTCGTGGGACAACACGACCGTGCCGCGCCAGCGCTGGGTCTGGCGGACCACCGTCTGCCACGCCCCGGAGGCCGCGGGGTCGCGGTAGCCCGCAAAACCCGCGTTGCGCAGGTCCAGCGACGCGAGGAAGTGCGCGTTGCGCCGGCCGGGATAGAGCAGACCATCCGCCTTGAGGGCCTTGCGGTTCTTGCGCATGATCGACTGCAGGTAGGTCGTCCCGGTCTTCGGTGCCCCGATATGCAGATAGACGGTCGCCCCCGTTGCTGCTGTCACGGCGGCGCGGCTCCTCGTACTCTCATGCGGGGCGGACGACGGTGGGCAGGGGCGGGATCGAACCGCCGACCTTCCGCTTTTCAGGCGGACGCTCGTACCAACTGAGCTACCTGCCCGAGCGCCCGGCTACCTTATCGTAGGGCGTACGCAGGTCGGCGGGTTGGGGATTTCGTCGCCCGGGGGCGGTCGAGTGTTCTGGACCGAATCAGCTGTCGTGGGGCGACGACGGTCGCCACGCGGATCTCGCGTGGCGACCTCGCGATGAGGTGGTGGCGACCCCGACGGGACTCGAACCCGCGGCCTCCGCCGTGACAGGGCGGCGCGCTAACCAACTGCGCTACGGGGCCAGGCTCTGGATGCGCGGACAATCGTAGCTCACGCACCAGGCTGAGTGCCCCCAACGGGATTCGAACCCGTGCTACCGCCTTGAAAGGGCGGCGTCCTAGGCCTCTAGACGATGAGGGCGAGGGGTCGCAGGCGAGCGATGCCGTCAGGGACCGACCCAGGATAGAGCAGGGGATCGATCCGGCCAAAACCGAGGGCCGGCGTCGGTCCGGCGGTCGGTGACGGGCGATGCGCCTATCGGGCGTCGGACACAATGGCCCGGTGATCGCGATGGACCGGGAGCGGTTCGAGGAGCTCGTCGAGGCCGCGTTCGCCCGGATCCCGGCCGAGCTCATCGACCTGCTGGACAACGTCGTGCTCTTCGTCGAGGACGATCCGCCGCCGGACGACCCGAACCTGCTCGGCCTCTACAGCGGGATCCCGCAGACCGAGCGCGGCTGGAGCTACGGCGGAACCCTGCCGGACCGGATCTTCGTCTACCGCAACCCGACCCTGGCGATCTGCGACACCGAGGAGGACGTGGTCGAGGAGGTCGAGATCACCGTCGCGCACGAGATCGCCCACCACTTCGGCATCGACGACGCCCGCCTGCACGAGCTCGGCTACGGCTGACCCCGTACGGCTGACCCCGTACGGTTTTGCGCCCTGATGGTTGGTGTACAGCGCTTCGGACCAACCACCAAGGCGCAAAACCGACGGCTGTCAGCGATTGGGCCTGTGGACGACCGATCCACGGCCCGGATCCGGACCCATGATCCGGGACGTGACCAGACCGTCTCCGATCCCGCCGTCGCTCGCCGGACGTCCCTTCACCGCAGCCGAGGCCTTCGCAGCCGGAGTCAGCCGACAGACGCTGCGTGGTCGCCGGATTCGTCGGTTGCACCAGACCGTGTTCGTGTGTGCCGACCTCGAGCTCACCCTCGAGATACGCATTCGGGCGGCGCTGCTGATCCTGCCCGCAGACGCCGTGGTGACCGGCGTGACCGCGCTGCGGTGGTACGGACTCGACGTCGGTTACGACCAGCGCCTGCACTTCTCGACGACGCACCCGCATCAGCGGCAGCTCGACGGCGTCGTGGTTCACCGGCGCAAACGGGCGGCGCTGCGGACCGTGCACGAGGGTCTCCCGACGACGACGCCGGCGCAGACGTTCGTCGAGGCGTCCCGGATCTTGTCCCTGCCCCATCGGGTCATCGCGGGGGACTGGTTGGTCCATCGGCAGCATGTCGCGTTGGCCAGGCTGCAGCGGTTCGTCGACACCGTCCACGACCACGGGGTCCGGCGAGCCCGCCGTGCGATGGTCTGGGTCCGCGAGCGGATCGAGTCGCCGCGCGAGACCGTCCTGCGACTGATGATCGTCTTCGCGAGGCTTCCGGAGCCGGAGCCGAACGTTCCGCTCGGAGACCAGGACCACTTCGTCGGGCGACCCGACCTCGTCTACCTGCGCTACCGCGTCATCGTCGAGTACGACGGGCGCTACCACTTCGAGAGCCTGGCCCAACGGGCGCGTGACATCGAACGCCGCGAGGCGCTGGAGGCCCTCGGCTGGCGGGTCATCGTCATCACCGCTGACGGCATGCGGCGGCCTCATGAGGTCGTGTGGCGGGTCTACCGGGCGCTTCGCGATCGCGGCTACGACGGTCCGCCGCCGGTGTTCAGTGACATGTGGGACCGCTGGTTCGGCGCCCGATGACGGTTCTGCGCCCTGGTGGTTGGTGTACGGCGCTCCACACCAACCACCAGGGCGCAAAACCGCTGCTGAGGGGCGTGAAACCGATACCGTGACCCCATGGCGATCCTGGTGCTCAACGGGCCCAACCTGGACCGGCTCGGCACGCGTGAGCCCGACGTCTACGGCACCGCGACGTACGCCGACCTCGAGAAGCTCTGCCATGCGGTCGGCGCCGAGTGCGGTGTGGACGTCGACGTACGCCAGACCGCCGACGAGGCGACCATGATCGGCTGGCTGCACGAGGCGGCTGACACGGGCGCCCGGGTCGTCGTCAACGCGGCGTCCTGGACGCACACCTCGATCGCGGTCCGGGACGCGGCCGCGCTGCTCACCGAGCCGTGGATCGAGGTGCACATCTCCAACGTGTACGCGCGGGAGCCCTTCCGGCATCGGTCGTACCTGTCGGACCTCGCGAGCGGCGTCATCGTCGGCCTCGGCGTCGCCGGGTACGCGGCGGCGATCCGCCAGCTCGCCGACGGCGGCGATCGTCCCGGCGTGGAGACATGACACCGCACGAGGAGGCGGTCGACCGGCTCGTCGAGTCCTACCGGCGGATCCCGGACGGCGCGCCGATCCGACTGGCGAAGCCGACGTCCAACCTGTTCCGGCCCCGGGAGCGGATCGACCGGCCCGGACTCGACGTGTCGGGCCTGCGGGGGGTCATCGGGATCGACACCGCCGCCGGCACCGCCGACGTGCAGGGCATGTGCACCTACGAGGACCTCGTCGACGCCACGCTGCCGCACGGGCTGATGCCGCTGGTCGTCCCGCAGCTGCGCACGATCACCCTCGGCGGTGCGGTGACCGGACTCGGCATCGAGTCGACGTCGTACCGCAACGGGCTGCCGCACGAGTCGGTCCTGGAGATGGACGTCCTGACCGGCGCCGGTGAGATCGTGACGGCGGCGCCGGACGGCGAGCATGCCGACCTGTTCGCGGCGTTCCCCAACTCCTACGGCTCCCTCGGCTACGCCACCCGGATCCGCATCGAGCTGGAGCCGGTCCGGCGCGGCGTCGAGCTGCGTCACGTGCGCTACCAGAGTCTGGAGGCGCTGGCGAAGCGTACGTCGACGATCGTCGAGCGCGGCACGTACGACGGCCAGCCGGTCGACTTCCTCGACGGCGTCGTCTTCGCGCCGGACGAGGCGTACCTCACCCTGGGCCGCTGGACCGACTCGGTCGACGGCGCGAGCGACTACACCGGCGAGCGGATCTTCTATCGCTCGATCCAGCAGCGCGAGCGGGACCTGCTCACGACGTACGACTACCTCTGGCGATGGGACACCGACTGGTTCTGGTGCTCGCGGGTCTTCGGGGTGCAGCATCCGGTGGTCCGGAAGCTGTGGCCGCGGCGCTACCGACGCAGCGACGTCTACCACCGGATCGTCGGCCTCGAGAACCGCTTCGGTCTGCACGCCCGCTGGCATCGGCTGCGCGGGCGGCCGGCTCGTGAGCGCGTCGTCCAGGACGTCGAGATCCCGGTCGAGCGGCTGGCGAGCTTCCTGCGCTGGTTCGACGAGCACGTCGGCATGCGCCCGGCCTGGCTGTGCCCGCTGCGCCTGCGCGAGGTCCCACCTGACAACTCTCCGGGTACGACGCGGAGCTGGCCGCTGTACCCGTTGGAGCCGGGGCGGACGTACGTCAACGTCGGGTTCTGGGGCGCGGTGCCGATGCGTCCCGGCGCGGCCGACGGAGACCTGAACCGGGCCGTCGAGGCGGCCGTCGCCGCGCACGATGGGCACAAATCCCTCTACTCCGACGCCTTCTACGACCGCGAGACTTTCGATCGGCTGTACGGCGGGGCGACACTGTCGGAGGTGAAGCAGCGGTACGACCCAGGCCACCGGCTGACCGAGCTGTACGACAAGGCGGTGTGCCACAGATGAAGGAGCGGTGATGGTGGCTCTGACGGGGAGCGACGTGGGGACCAAGATGACCGTGTCGGAGGCGCTCGAGGCGGTGCTGCCGGGCGGCGTGCCGTTCGGGTTCCGCGCGTTCGACGGCAGCGCGACCGGGCCGGACGACGCCCCGATCCGGGTGCATCTCGCGACCGAACGGGGACTCTCGTACATCCTCAGCGCCCCCAACGACCTCGGTCTGGCTCGCGCGTACGTCTCAGGTGATCTCCACATCGAAGGGGTCCACCCGGGCGACCCGTACGACGGCATGAAGGCGTTCACCGCGCTGCGGTTCGAGCGGCCCGCGCCGAGCACGATCATGCGAATCGTCCGCGATCTCGGGTGGTCCCGCCTCAAGCCGCCGTCCCCGCCACCACAGGAGCACCTGCCCCGGTGGCGGCGCACGATGGAGGGGCTGCGGCACTCGAAGTCGCGCGACGCGACGGTGATCCACCACCACTACGACGTCTCGAACCGGTTCTACGAGTGGGTGCTCGGGCCGTCGATGACCTACACCTGCGCGGTGTTCCCGAAGCCCGACGCGAGTCTCGAGGAGGCCCAGGCGGAGAAGTACGACCTGGTCGCTCGCAAGCTCGGCCTACAGTCCGGGATGACGCTGCTCGACGTCGGCTGCGGCTGGGGCGGCATGGTCCGGCACGCCGCGAAGGAGTACGGCGTCCAGGCGCTGGGGGTCACGCTGTCGAAGCAGCAGGCGGAGTGGGCGCAGGCGGCGATCGATGCCGAGGGCCTGGGCAACCTCGCCGAGGTACGGCACTCCGACTACCGAGACGCCCCGTCGCAGGCGTACGACGCGATCAGCTCGATCGGGCTCACCGAGCACATCGGGGTGCGCAACTACCCGACCTACTTCCGGTCCTTGCTCGACCGGCTCCGGCCCGGCGGGCGGTTGCTCAATCACTGCATCACGCGGCCGCACAACGGGCTGCGGTCGACCGGGCCGTTCATCGACCGGTACGTCTTCCCGGACGGCGAGCTCACGGGCTCCGGGCGGATCATCACGGCCGCCCAGGACGCCGGCTTCGAGGTGCGGCACGAGGAGAACCTGCGTGAGCACTACGCCCTGACCCTGGCGGGGTGGTGCCGCAATCTCGTCGCGCACTGGGACGAGGCCGTCGCGGAGGTCGGCGCCGGCACGGCCCGCGTGTGGGGGCTCTACATGGCCGGTTCGCGGCTGGCGTTCGAGCGCAACGAGATCCAGCTGCACCAGGTCCTCGGGGTCCGGGTCGGTCCCGGCGGCGACGCCGACTTCCCGCTCCGGCCGGACTGGGGCTCGTAACCGGGAGGCTCCCCGGCTGCCGGCGACACCAGCCTGCCGACCCTGGGCCGGGGAAGCGTCCGAGTCGTTCGGGGCCACACCTGCGGGTGATCCCCGAGGCAGGCAGCGCCGTCGGGCCGAAGGATCGGGGCATGACGACTCGATCCCGACGTACGCTCGCCGCCGCGCTGTCCGGCTTCGCGGTCCTCGCGGTGGCCCAACTGCCCGCATCGGACGCCGCCGACCAGGGACAACGACGCGACCCCTCGCCGCGGTCACTGGACTGGCGGTCCTGCCCCGACCATCCGAGGTACGACTGCGCCCGACTGCGGGTGCCGCGCGACTACGCCGATCCCGACGCCGGCTCGTTCCGGCTGGCCGTCGCCCGTCTCCCCGCCCGGGACCAGGCGCACCGGATCGGCTCGCTGTTCGTCAACTTCGGCGGGCCGGGCGGCACCGGCGTCCAGACCCTGCTGTCCAACGGCACCCGGCTGTTCGGCCGGCTCAACCAGCGGTTCGACATCGTGAGCTTCGACCCGCGCGGCGTCGGACAGTCGACTCCGGCGATCGACTGCCGGGTCGACCAGGAGCACGACGGCCCGTTCGGTCAGCCGTTCGAGACGCCGCTCGACCTGGACCGTGGCGAGCTGGTCCGCGCGGACCGGCAGTACCTGCGGCGCTGCCAGCGGCTCAACCCCGGCGTCCTGCCGTACGTCTCGACCGCCAACGTCGCGAGGGACATGGACCGGCTGCGAGAGCTCGTGGGCGACGCCCGACTGAGCTACCTCGGCCTGTCGTACGGGAGCTTCCTCGGCGCGACGTACGCCGCGATGTTCCCCGACTCGTACCGGGTCATGGCACTCGAGGGGCCGTTCGACGCCGAGCAGTACGTGCGCGACCCGATCCACATGACGGCGGCGACGTCGGCCGCGATGGACCGGGCGACCGGCCGGTTCCTGCAGTACTGCGCGGCGCATCAGGACGCCTGCTCCGGCTTCGGGGGCGACGACCCGGGGCGGGCCCTCGACCGTCTCGCGACCCGGCTTGACCGGCATCCGCTGCCGGTGGGCGAGCGCGCTCTCGACGGCGACGACCTCCGGGTCGCGCTGGGTGGCGGGCTGCGCTCCCCGGACGACTGGGACGCCCTTGCCGGCGCGCTGGTCGCCGCCCAGCACGGTGACGGGTCGATGCTTCGCGAGCTGGCCGACGGCTTCTACGGTCGGCAGCCCGACGGTACCTATCGCCCGTTCCTCGACGCCTTCTTCGCGATCAGCGCAGCCGACCAGCGCAACCCGGTCGGCCTGCGGCCGTACCTCCGGGCCGGCCGAGCGTCCTGGGACGCGTTCGACCACAGCTACTTCCTCAGCGGCTACAGCCAGCACCTGTGGGGTGCCGACCGGACGCCCGCGCCCGGCGCCTACCGCGGCCCCTTCACCCTGCCGGACGTCGCGCCGCCGGTCCTCGTCGTCGGCACGACGTACGACCCGGCGAGCCCGTACGAAGCGGCGCGGGCCCTGGTGGACGAGCTGGGCAACGCGCGACTGCTCACGCTCGACGCCGACGGCCACGGTGCCTACGGAGGCGAGTCGGCCTGCGTCGACCGGGCGGTCGACCGCTACCTCCGGTCGGAGACACTGCCACCGCCCGGGACCCGGTGCGGCCTCGGTGGTGACCGACTGCGTCCGCTTGGCCACCGATCGTGACCACGGTGGGGACCTTCGACCCATGCGATCGGACCTGGACCTGCGTACATTCGCGAACGTTCGCCGGGTGGCGGCGCGGGCCGACCGGCGTACGGAGGCGACGTGGAGCCCAGGCCGCTGCGACTGGTTTTCGCCGACGACAACTTCCTGGTGCGGGAGGGTGTGTCCGGCCTGCTCACCGAGTCCGCCGGTGTCGACGTCGTCGACGCGGTCGCGGATCCACAGACACTGCTCAAGGTCGTCGCCGAGCTCGCTCCGGACGTCGTCCTCACTGACATCCGGATGCCGCCGACCTACACGAACGAGGGCATCGTCGCCGCCAAGCGCATCCGGGCGGAGCACCCGACGACGGGCGTTGTCGTCCTGTCCCAGTACGTCGAGGAGGACTACGCCGTCGAGTTGCTGGAGGACGGCGTCGCCGGCCTGGGATATCTGCTGAAGGAGCGGGTGTCGGACATCGACGAGCTCCTGCGGGCCCTCGACGAGGTCGCGCGAGGCGGGTCGGCTCTCGACCCGAAGGTCGTCGAGGGGTTGTTGGCCCGACGGTCCAGCGAGTCGAGGTCGCCGCTGGTCGCCCTGTCCGACCGGGAACGGGAGGTCCTCGCCGTGATGGCGACCGGGCGGAGCAACGCGATGATCGCCACGACGCTCTACATGAGCGTCCGGGCGGTCGAGAAGCACATCAGCTCCATCTTCCAGAAGCTGGATCTCGCTGACGAGGGGGACGTCAACCGGCGCGTACTCGCGGTGCTCGCCTACCTCGAGGCGGCCGAGACCTGACACCAGCCGTCACCGCACCGGGCGATCCTACGCCCGTACGCACCACCGATGGTGTCTGGCAGTGCGTACGGGCGCAGGTCGATCGCAGCCCTACTCGGTGACGACCGCGCGAAGGACGTCGACCCGGGCAGCCGATCGGGCGGGTCCGATCGCGGCCAGCACACCGGCGAGGCCGGCGAGCACGACGTAGAGCGCCACCTGGGGAACCGGAATCGAGATGGCCTCGATGCCTTGGTCCTTGAGGGCCTGTGCGAGCGCCGCCCCGAGGCCGATGCCGAGCGCCGCGCCGATGACGGCACCCATCAGTGCGATCACCGCCGACTCCCACCGCACCATGGCACGTACCTGTCCCGCGGTCATGCCGACCGCCCGCAGGAGTCCGAGCTCCCGAGTCCGCTCGAAGACCGACAGCGCCAGCGTGTTGACGATGCCGAGCAGGGCGATGATCACGGCCAGCAGGAGCATCACGGTCACCAGTGCCAGGAACGAGTCGACGAATCCGCCGACCTCGTCCTCGTAGCCCGCCTGATCCACGACCTTGGCGTCCGGGTGGTCGGCCAGCACCGCGTCGATGTCGGCCTGCACGGCCGCCTGGTCGGCGTCGTCGGCGACGATGATCAGCGCCGTCGAGGTCAGCTGTTCGCCCCCGGCGTGGGTGGTCTGTCCCTCGATGCTCAGCAGGTAGTCCGACTCGACGAACCCACCGGTCGCGCCGTAGATGCCCGCGATCGTCAGATCGTCCTCCCCGGTGGCGGCGAACTCCACCGGTACGGTGTCGCCGACCGTCCAATCATTGGACTCGGCAGCGTTCTCCGCGACGAGGACGCCGTCCGGACCGAGATCGGACGCCGAACCGGCCGAGAGCTCCAGGTTGAGCACGTCTTCGACCGTTGCGGGGTCGATGGCGGTGTAGGTCGAACCCTGTCCGTCGAAACGCGCCTCCCCGAAGCCGTTCGGCGAGATCGTCTCGATCCCCTCGACCTCCGCCGCGGCCCGGGTCGCCTCGGGGCTGAATCCCTCGGCCTGGGTGGTGGTCGTGGTGAGGTAGAGGTCGGCGTTCGTCGAGTCGTCGAGCAGGTCACCGAACGACGCCTTCAGCGACGACGCGAACACGCCCATGCTGACGACGAGCGCGAGACCGATCATCAGCGCCGCCGCCGTCGAGGCCGTTCGGCGCGGGTTCCGCATCGCGTTCTGCTGTGCGAGCTCGCCAGGGACGCCCCGCCAGTGCAGTGGCCGCCCGATCGCCGACGCCAGCGGGCGAGCCGCGAGTGGCGTCAGGACGATGACTCCGACGATGACTCCGAGGACGCCCAGCCCGAACAGGAGGAACGGCGCGTCGCCGTACAGACCCAGCAGGATCCCGGCCACGCCCACACCCAGGAGGACGAGTCCGATCGTGGCTCGCCTGATCGACGGCCGGTACGTGCCCGGGGTGGCTTCCCGCAGCGCCTCGACCGGGAGGACCTTGGTCGCGCGACGAGCCGGCACCAGCGCCGCCACCATGGTGACGACGACCCCGACCAGCAGGGAGACCCAGATCGTACGCGGCAGGATCTGCAGCGATGTGCTGGGCATGCTGAAGTTCAGGGCGTCCATCAGCGCGGTCAGGCCTTGGGCCACGGCCACGCCGAGCGCGATACCGATGGCCGAGGCGATCAGTCCGAGCAGCAGCGCCTCGGTCAGAAGGCTGCGCAACACCTGCCACCTCGTCGCGCCGACCGCACGGGCCAGCGCGATCTCGCGGGAGCGCTGGGTCACCGTCATGGTGAAGGTGTTCCAGATGATGAACGAACCCACGAACAGGGCGACGCCGGCGAAGATCCCCAGCAGGACGTTGAGGAACTGGAGGTCCTCCGCCACGGAGTCCGAGGCCTCGTCGGCAACCGTCTGTCCGGTGACCGCCTCGGTGCCGGCCGGCACCACGGCATCGAGTCGCTCGGCCAACTGGCTGTCTGAGACCCCGTCGACGGCCTTGACGTCGATCTGGTCGAATGCTCCCGGCGTGCCGACGACCCGCTGCGCCGTTTCCGGGTCGAAGTAGGCCGACGTGCTCCCGCCGAGATTCTTCTCGTCGCCGAACCCGACCGTGCCGACGACGGTGAACTCGCGGGTCGGCCCGTTGAAGAGCACCTTGATCGTCGAGCCGATCGCGATGTCGTTCTCCTCCGCCGACGTGGCATCGATCGCCACGTCGCTCGGGCCGGTCGGCGCCGTCCCGTCGAGGATCCGGACGTCACCGCGCAGGCTCTCGTCGGTCGGCATGCTGTAGCCCACCGCGGGCGCTCCGCCGGCGGGCTCCACCGCTTCGCCGTCGTTGTCGGTCAGCAGCGCGTATCCGCTCGACATCCCTTCGGCGACATCGACGTCGTCGGCGGCTTGGACCTCGTCCAACACCGCGGCGTCGATCGGAGCGCGCGTCGTGCCGGCGCCCTCGGACTGGGTGTAGGCGGCCTCCTGGCGTACGACGGCATCGGTGCCGGACGAGACCTTGGTGAACACCTCATCGAACGCCTTGCTCGTCGTGTCGCCGAGGATGAACGTTCCGGACAGGAAGGCGATGCCCAGGGCGATCGACACGGTCGTGAGTACGAGGCGCAGCTTGTGCGCCATCATGCTGCGAATGGTCGCGGTCCACATCGGTCAGTCCCCCAGGTGCTTCATGTACTCGAACACCGCGTCCTCGCCCGGTTCGCGCATCTCGTCGACGATGTGACCGTCGGAGAGGAACAGCACCCGATCGGCGAAGCAGGACGCCTTGGGATCGTGCGTCACCATGACGACGGTCTGATTGAGCTCGTCGACCGCGTGGCGGAGGAACCCGAGCAACTCGGTGCCGGAGTGCGAGTCGAGCGCGCCGGTCGGCTCGTCGGCGAAGACGATCTCCGGTCTGGTCGCCAACGCCCGGGCAGCCGCCACCCGCTGCTGCTGGCCACCCGACAACTCGGTCGGTCGGTGCGAGAGCCGGTCGGTCAGGCCGACCTTGTCGACGACGGTCTGGAACCAGTAGTCGTCCAGCTTGCGGCCGGCGATCTTGGTGGGCAGCCGGATGTTCTCCGCCGCGGTCAGGGTCGGCAGCAGGTTGAACGCCTGGAAGATGAACCCGATCCGATCGCGGCGCAAGAGTGTCAGTTGTTTGTCGTTGAGCCCGGTGAGCTCGACGTCGCCGACGAAGATCGTGCCGGAGGTCGGCCGGTCGAGTCCGGCCAGCACGTGCAGCAACGTGGACTTGCCCGACCCGGACGGGCCCATGATCGCGGTGAACTCTGCGGCGTTGATCCCGATACTGACGTTGTCGAGCGCCATGACGGCGGCGTCGCCTTCGCCGTACTGCTTGCTGACGTTCTCGGCGCGCGCCGCCGCCGCAGCAGTGGTCGGAGTCTGGGGCCTGGTGATCGTACTCATGGAATCTCCTACCTGTGCGTGGGTCCGTCGAGAAGGCGAGCCGTCTCCAGGAAACGGCGACCGTCGAGCCGGTGCCGATGGGGTTGAACGCACTGCTGCGGCGGCTAACGCTCGGGTCGGTGGGCGGTCAGCCCCACCCCGTAGGGCCGGAAGACCCTCGACACCGCCGACGGGAGGTGCACAGACTCCGGACATGGCCCACGCGGCACGCCGTCGGCCAGGACCTGATCGCAGAGTCGGAATGCTCGTTCTGTCCGGCATGACGACATTCGTCGGGGCGACCTACCTCGCCGCGCTCGGTCTCGGGACGCTGCTCGGCGACGAGGGCGCGCCGAGCGTCGGGCTGTCCGTGATCGCGACGGCGGTCGTCGCGCTGGCGTTCGAGCCGGTACGGGCCGCTCTGCTCCGACGGGCCAACCAGGCCCTGCACGGTGGTTCGGCGGCGCCGGAGGACGTCCTCCGGCGCCTCTCGGAGACTTCGGGCAAGGACGACGGAGACGAGATCCCGGAGCGGATGTCGATGCTCCTGGCCGAGGGCACCGGAGCCCAGTGGGCCCAGGTCTGGCTGGTCGTCGCGGGCCGGCTGTCGCTGGCGGCGACCTGGCCGGGCTCGGCGGTGGCCGCCGCCGAGCCGCCCGAGCCGACCGAGGGTGCGCGAGACGCCTCGGGAGCCGGTCGTCGGGCGCTGGTCGTACGCCATGACGGCGAGCTGCTTGGCGTCCTTCGGCTGGAAGAACCCGACGGCCGGCCACTCACGTCGATCGAGGAGCGCCTGTTCGCCGGACTGGCCGCGCAGGCCGGTCTGGTGCTGAGAGGGGTCCGGCTGCGGGCGGACCTCGCACATCGGCTGGTCGAGCTCTCGGACCGGGCCGCCGAGCTGCGACGCTCGCGGCGCCGACTGATCTCGGCGCACGACGACGAGCGGACCCGGCTCGAGCGCGACATCCACGACGGCGCCCAGCAACATCTCGTGGCGCTGACGGTCAATCTCCGACTTGCCCACACTCTGCTGGCGAGGGCGCCCGAGCGGGCCGCTCGGATGCTCGAGGAGCAGGCCGTGGCCGCCGGGGCCGCTCTCGAGACCGTCGAGCAGCTGTCCCGTGGGATCTATCCACGTCGCCTGACCGACAATGGACTGGCCTCGGCACTTCGGGCGGTCACCGCCAACGGCCCGGTCCGAGTCATCGTCTCCGAGCGGTCCACCCAACGAGCGCCCCCCGACGTCGAGGCCGCCCTGTACTTCTGTTGCCTGGAGGCGCTGCAGAACGCCGCCAAGCACGCCGAGGCCACGCGGGCCCGCGTCGACATCGACGTCGCCGCCGAGGGCGAGATCCGGCTCGCCGTCGAGGACGACGGTCGTGGGTTCGACCCTCGTCAGGTCCGGATGGGCTCCGGGCTGACGAACATGCGGGACCGGATCGACGCCGTCGGCGGCAGTCTCGAGCTGCGCTCCGCCCCACGATCCGGCGCCCGGCTGGACATCCACGTCCCGGCACGTCGACCGCAGTTGGTGGTGCGTTGACATGGCGGCGCCGCTCGCCTGGTCGCTCGCCCTGGCCAGCCTGGTATTCGGCGTCGCGGACACCCTCGTCACCGCGGCTTGTCGGCCGCTGTTCTCCGAGGAGGCCATCGCCGTCCACGGATGGCCGTTCGCCCCGGCCGCCACTGTCGGCGCTGCCGTCATGGGCGCCGTCATCGTGTCGCGCTATGCCCGGCATCCGATCGGCTGGCTGCTCAGCGTCATCGGCGTCCTCAGCTCGGCCTCGCTGCTGGCCGAGGCCTACAGCATCTGGGTCCTCGACGCCGACGGGCCGGGGCCCGCCGCTGCCGGCCATGTCGCCGGCTGGGCCTCGGTGCTGTTCGGGGGGCAGCTCGCCCTGGGCCTGTTCGCCGTCGTCTTCCTGGTCGCGCCGAACGGTCGGCTGCTCTCGCGTCGCTGGCGCCTGGCTGTGGCCGCAGCGGTGTCGGGAATCATCCTGTACGCCGCGGGCCTTCTCACGCTGTCGCCGGTGGAGTTCACGGTGACGGGGAACCGCACCGAAGGCGATCCTCTCGCCGGCATCCTGTTCTCGGTCGGCGTTCTGCTGATCGCCGGTTCGATGGTCGCCGCGGTCGTCGCGATGATCGTCCGGGTGCGTCGGGTCCGCGGGGCGGAGCGTCAGCAGGTGCGGGTCATCCTCGTGTCGGCCAGTGCGATCGCGGCCGGACTCGTGTGGCTGATCGTCGTCCAGTTGTTCAACGGCGGTAAGCAGGACTGGTTGGCGGCGATGCCGCTGTTCGTGGCATACGACGTTCTCCCGATCTGCATCGCGATCGCGGTGCTTCGCTTCCGGCTCTACGACATCGACGTCATCATCAATCGTGCGGTCGTGCTGGCCGTGGGCACCGGGTTCGCCGCGGCCGGGTACGTGGCCGTCGTCGTGGCGGTCGGGGCCGCCGTGGGATCGGGCGCCGGTGGGGTCTGGCCGTCGGTGACGGCGATGATCGTGGTGGCGCTCGCGTTCCAACCGCTGCGCCGACGGGTCGTACGACTGGCGGATCGGATCGCCTACGGGGACCGAGCCGCGCCGTACGAGGCGCTCGCGGACTTCAGCCGGCGGTTGGGCGCCAGCCCGGACCCCGAGACGCTGCTGCCGACCGTCGCGGAGGCGACCGGAACCGCGGTGCTGGCGCAGCGGGTCACGGTTCGACTCTCGGTCCCGGACGGCACCGACCGCACGGCGCAGTGGCAGGTCGGTCCGGCTCCGCCCATCGACGGATCGGACGCCACCGAGTTCGATGTCGCGGATCGCGGAGAGCGGCTGGGCAGCATCAGCGTCGTCATGCCGCCCGGCCGGTCGTTGCGGCCGCGTGACCGGGAGCTGCTCGCAGCCCTGGCCGACCAGGCGGCCCTGGCGTTCCGCAACAACCGGTTGGCCGCGCAGCTCGCCGGCCGGGTGTCGATGCTGGATCAGCAGACCGCTGAGCTGGCCGAGTCCCGGGCGCGGATCATCGCGGCCCGGGACGAGGAGCGGGATCGGCTGGCCCAGGCCATTCGGGTCGGGGTCGCGCCCTATCTCGAACCGACGTCCCGTCGGTTGCGGCGGCTGGCCGCCGACGTGCGCGACCCGGATGTCGAGCGCGGCCTCGTCGCAGTCCTCGCCGACGCCGTGACGTCCCTGGAGAGTCTGCGCGAGATCAGTCGGGGGATCATGCCTCAGCAGTTGGCGCGCTCCGGACTGGTAGCGGCGATGACGGCCCATCTGGGGCAGGCCGGCCATGTCGGCGCGTTCGTCGTGGACGAGTCGGTCGCCCAGACGCGCTTCGACCGGTCGATCGAGACGACGGCGTACTTCTGCCTTGTCGAGGCCCTGCGACAGCTGCGGCGGCCGATCGACGTCCGACTGGGACTTCGAGACGGTTGGCTGACCTTGCGCATCGGCGGTGCCGCGTCGGGCGTCGGGGCGTCGACCGCGTGGCGCGATCACCTCGAGTCGCTCGGCGGGTCGGCGTCCTGGACGAGCGAGGACGGCCGAGCCGTCGTCGCGATCAGCATCCCCACCGAGCCAGCCACCGCCCGGTTGGAGGCCAGCCCCTTCGGTCGTGCGGTTAGCCCCATCACACGTTGACCAGCGGGTCGCCGATCTTCGAGGTGGAGGTGCTTCTGGTGGGCATGGTGCGGGTGCTCGTCGTCGACGACGAGGAGATCTTACGTCGGTCGATGTCGGCCGTCGTCGCGGAGACCGACGGGTTCGTCGTCGTCGGCACGGCCGTCTCGGGCGAAGACTGTCTGGTGGTGGCCTCCGTCACGCGACCGGATCTCGTGCTGATGGACATCAACCTGCCCGACCTCGACGGGCTCGAGACGACTCGCCGGCTTCGGTCGGGGGCGCCGGGTCCGATCGTGCTGCTCCTGTCGACCTACGCGGAAGGCGACGTCGACTACATCGGCTGCGGCGCGGCGGGCTACATCACCAAGAGCGCCTTCGGACCGGATCGACTCGCCGCGGCCTGGACGGCCGCGGGTGCGGGCCTGGGACCAGACGACAGGGAGACGCCATGAACGCACTCACGACGGACACGACCGACACGACCGCCACCGGCCCGACGCCCGTCACTACCGTCGGCCCACGCGAGCGATGGCTGGTCGGCATCGCGCTGGTCCTGATCGCCCTCCACATCGTCGACGACAGCTTCCTCCAGCCGCAGCCCGGCACGTCGGCTGGCGACCATCTGGTCAGCGGCCTGGTACCGCTGGCCGTCATCGTCGGGCTCGGAGTCGGCTACCTTCGATGGCGGCCCGGCGTCCGCGCGGTAGTCGCCGCACTGCTCGGCGCCTTCGGGGTCACCGTCGGCGCCGAGGCGGTCTACTACGTCAGCGAAGGCGACTTCGGCGGCGACGACTTCACCGGCCTGCTCGCCATCGCGGCCGGGTTGGCGTTGCTCTGCTGCGCTCTCGTCGTGCTGTGGCGCAGTCGCCGCGCCGACGGCCGACGCTGGTGGCGATACACGAGACGGTTGCTCCTCGCAGTGGCAGCTGTCGTCGTCGCCTACGTCTTGGTCTTTCCGTTCATGACGGGGTACGTCTTCACCCACGTCGGCGTGACGGACATACCGGAGCCGGACTTCGGCGCACCGTACGAGGACGTCGAGCTCACGACCAGCGACGGGCTCACGCTGCAGGCTTCGTACGTGCCCTCGCGCAACGGGGCAGCGGTCATCGTGGTCCCGGGCCTCTCGAACACGCAGGACGACGAGGCCAGGATGCTCGTGTCGCACGGCTACGGCGTCCTCCTTCTCATCCGACGCGGCGAGGGCGAGAGCGAGGGCGATCCGAACATGCTCGGCTGGGCCGCCTCCGACGACGTCCACGCCGCCGTCGACTTCCTCAGCGAACGGCCGGAGGTCGATCCCGACCGGATCGGCGGCCTCGGGTTCTCGGTGGGCGGCGAGATCCTCATCCAGGCCGCGGCCGAGTCGGACCAGCTCGCCGCGATCGTGTCCGAGGGCGGCAGTCAGCGCTCGGTCCGGGAGGGAATGAACTTCACCGACTGGACGAAGTGGTTCGGCGTTCCTTCCGGGGCGGCCATGACGGCAGGCGTCGCGGTGTTCGGGAACCAGACGCCGCCACCGAACCTGAAGGATCTGGTCGCCGACATCTCGCCGCAGGCCGTCTTCCTCGTCTACGCGACCGACGGACAGTTCGCCGAGGTCGAGCTGACCGACGACTACTACGCGGCGGCCGGGGAGCCGAAGCGGATCTGGGAGGTCCCGGAGGGCGGCCACATCGGCGGCTACGCTGCCCGCCCGGACGAGTACGAGCAGCGCGTCGTCGACTTCTTCGACACGGAGCTCCTCGGTACGACCCGCTGACCGGCTCGGCTGACCGCGTCGGTGGCGCATGGCAAACTCGCGGCGTGCTCGAGATCGACGTCGCCGAGCGGCGGGCCCGACTCGCCCGCCGCCATCGCCTGGCCCCGGGGGAGCGGGCCGGGGACGTCGTCGAGGCCGCCGACAGCCTGGTCTGCCTGCACGCCACCGATCCGGCGACGGTCTTCCTGTCAGCGTGGGCCCGGGTCGACGCGATGACGATCGGCGACCTGGATCAGGCGATGTACGTCGATCGATCCCTCGTCAAGCATCTCGCGATGCGTCGGACGCTCTTCGTGTTCCCACGAGCAACGCTGCCGTACGCCCAGGCCGGCGCGAGCAGCCGAGTGGCCGACTCCGAGCGGCGTCGCCTGGTTCGCGCCGTCGAGAAGGCGGGTCTGCACCAGGACGGCGAGCGTTGGCTCGACGACGCCTCCGAGCAGGTCATGGCCATGCTCGCCGACGGTCGGGAGGCCAGTTCGACCGAGCTTCGCGACGCGATCCCGTTGCTTCAGGGGTCGTACGCCTACGGTGAAGGCAAGTCGTGGGGTGGCCAGGTGTCGCTGGGTCCACAGGTGCTGACGACCCTGTCGGCCGCTGGGCGGGTGGTGCGCGCGACCAACGCCGGCGGCTGGACCGCCTCGCGACCGCGCTGGGCCTCGATGACGGCCTGGCTCGGCGAGGACCTCGAGTCGGTCCCGGTCGCCGAGGGTGTCGCGGCGCTGGTCGAGCGGTGGCTGCGGGCCTTCGGACCGGGTACGGCGGCCGACATCAAGTGGTGGCTCGGCTCGACCGTACGCGCCGTCCGCCAGGCGCTGGCCGACGTCGACGCGGTCGAGGTGGATCTCGACGGTCAGACCGGCTACCTGCTGCCCGACGACCTGGAGACGAGCGAGCCGATCGCCCCGTGGGCCGCGTTGCTGCCGCCGCTGGACCCGACGTCGATGGGCTGGTTCGAGCGCGCGTGGTACCTCGGCCCGTACAAGGCGCAGATCTTCGACACCGCTGGCAACGCCGGTCCGACGATCTGGTGGGACGGCCGGATCGTCGGCGGCTGGCGGCAGGACGACGCCGGTGACGTGGTCCTGCAGCTGCTCGAGGACATCGGCGCCGACGGCCGGGCCGCCGTGGAGCGGGAGGCGGCCCGGCTGTCGGACTGGCTCGCGGGCAGCCGCATCCTTCCGCGGTTTCCCTCACCGCTGTGGAGGGACAAGCGCTGAGTGGGCTGCCGCCCGACGTGTGCGCGCATCGTTCACCCCGACATCGCCGCTTGAACGATGCGCGCACAGATCTGCTGTCCGCTCCGCCTTGCCGATGGCCGCTACTCGCAGTCGTCGACGTTCTCGCCGTTGATGCAGGTGTCGTTGCCGAGCTCACCGTCGAGGTCGTCGAAGCCGCGACCGCCGTTGAGGACGTCGTTGCCGCGCTGACCGTCGATCTCGTCGTTACCGTTGCCGCCGCGAAGTCGGTCCGCGCCGGCGTCGCCGTCGATCTCCTCTCGACCGCCACCGCCACAGACGAGATCGTTGCCCCCGCCGGCGTCGATGTCGTCGTTGCCGCCGCGGGCCGCGATCACGTCGCGGCCGGCGGTGCCGTTGATCACGTTCCGGCCGTCGGTGCCGGTGATCGTCGCGGGTTGGCCGGCGCAGGTCACGCCGCCCACCGCCGCACTGGCGCTGCCACTCGGATCGGAGCCGGCCATGGCCAGCAAGGACACCGAAGCCGCCGCACCCGCCAAGATCGCGGCGCCCAGTACCAACGGGGCTCGTCCATCTCTCATGTTCACGATGCCTCCTCGGGATGGGGGATCTCTCCCTGGAGGTACGTACCCGCGGGCCGGCGGGATTCCTGCGAGCGATGACCGATCAGCTCCGCCTTACGGTCACCTCGACCGTGACCTGCGACGCTCCATGCCTGGTGTCAGCGCTTGGTCGCGACCGCGACGAGGTACTCCCAGTCGTTGAGCAGCGTCCCGTCGGTGGCGCGGTTCGACGAGGTCGCGAGGCCGACGAGGTCGGTCCAGAAGGCCCGCTTCCCGTCGTCGTCCAGCGACTCGGAGGCCTTCAGCGTCGGACCGTACTCGTTCACGAAGAAGTCGGCGAAGTGCTGCGGCGACAAGAACCGCTGGGTCACCGTCCTCGTCGCGAAGGTCAGGTCGCTCGCCGTGTCGCCGAGGAGCTCGCGTACGTACTCCTCGCTACCCCAGCGGATCGCCGGCTGGGCACCCGGTGGCGGCGTGGCGTACTTGCCGACGGTCTTGAGGAGTCCGCCGATGAACCCGGTGGGGGTCCAGCTCGCCAGACCGATGCGCCCGCCCGGCTTGCACACCCGGACGAGCTCGCTCGCCGCCTTCTGGTGGTCGGCGGTGAACATGACGCCGATGGCGGACATGACGTAGTCGAACGATCCGTCCGGAAACGGGAGGTCTTCCGCGTCGGCTTCGCGGAACGTGATGTCCAGCTCCTCGGCCGCGGCCCGCGCCTTGGCCGTCTCGACCAGAGCGGGTACGTAGTCGATGCCGGTGCTGTGGCAGAAGCGCCGCGCGGCCGCGATGGCGACGTGGCCGGTGCCCGTCGCGACGTCGAGCACGTCCGAGCCGGGCCGCAGCTCGACCGCCTCGCACAACTCGTCGGCGAGCGGCACGGTCACCCAGGCGACCTTGCCGTAGTCGCCGCTGCTCCACATCGTCTGCTGTTTGGTCTTGAGCGCCGCGAGGTCAGTCGTGGCAGTCATACGTGAGTGTCCCTTCGCTGTCACAGGCCGCGATGGTCAGGAGGGCGAGGGCGACGGTGCAGATACACCGACTTCCGACTCGACAACGTCGTCTCGGGCGAGCCGAGCTGACGCATCCGTGGTTCGACCCGCGACAATGTGTGGCGACGCGATCGACGTCCTGGAGGTCCGATGCCAGACGCAGGTGCGCAGGACGAGACAGGCACCGATTGGCGCGAACTGGTCGCCATCGTCCTGCTGTCGGTGACGGCGATTCTCACGGCATGGGCGGGATTCGAGGCGAGCAAGTGGGGCGGCGCGATGTCGATCGCGTTCTCTGAGGCGTCGAGCGCGCGTATCGAGGCCGCTCGGCTCGAGGGCACGGCCAACCGAAAGTTGTCGATCCAGGTGTCGCTCCTCACCCAGTGGTTGCAGGCTCATCAGGACCGAGACGAGGAGCTTGCGGACTTCCTCGAAGAACGGTTCCCCGAGCCGTTGTCGACGGCCTTTCCCGAGTGGCTCGCGTCCCGCCCACTAGTTCGTCCCGATGCGCCGGCAACACCGTTCGAGATGCCGGACTACGTCATTCCGGAGCTTCGGCAGGCAGCTGAGTCCGATGCCCGCGCCGACGCCAAGTTCGCCGAGGCATTGCGGAACAACCAGCAAGGTGACGACTACACGCTGCTGACGGTCGGCTTCGCCACGGTGCTGTTCTTCACTGCGATGTCCGGGCGGCTGCGTGGGTCGACGGGGCAACGAGTCCTGCTGAGCATCGCGGGCGTGGGGTTCCTGGTCCTCGCCGGGGTGCTGCTCTCGTTCCCCAAGCTGCTGTGAGCATCCCCGGCACGCCCGGACGTCGCCACGGTCCGCGACCGGCATCGCTCCTCACCGTGCCGGGTAACGACGGGACAAGCCGGTTGTCCATCGGCGTCTCGATGCCGAAGTCGGCCGCTCCCTGGGCCAGAGGCGAGAGCGACGAGCGTGAGCCTGGCGGTTGATATCCGCCGGTAGAGTCGTCAGTGCGATGAGCGTGCCGGTTCGCTTGGCGGATCCGTCGGGGCGATGGATCCTCGTGGTCACGGCCGCGGGCTCGGGGTTGGTGCTTCTCGAGGCGACCGTGGTCAACGTGGCGTTGCCGGCCCTCAGCTCCGATCTCGACGCGTCGGTGGCCGACCTGCAATGGACGGTGAACGCCTTCGCTCTCGCGCTCTCGGCACTCATCCTGCTCGGCGGCGGCCTGGGCGACCGGTTCGGTCGGCGGCGCGTCTATCTCATCGGACTGGTGTGGTTCGGTGCCGCGTCGCTGCTGTGCGGCGCGGCGCCGAGCGTCGAATGGCTGATCGCCGCCCGAGCCTTGCAGGGCATCGGTGGAGCACTTGTCGTGCCCGGTTCGCTCGCCCTGATCCAAAGCTCCTTCCACGTCGACGATCGCAATCGGGCGGTCGGCTGGTGGGCCGGCATGAGTGGCGTCGCAGGGGCTGCCGGGCCGTTGCTCGGCGGCGCTCTGGTCGACGCGGCCGGTTGGCGCTGGGTCTTCTTGGTCAACGTTCCGCTGGCCGCGATCCTCGGCGTGCTGCTGATGACGTACGTGCCGGAAGCGCGCGACACCGACCGGACCCACCGCTTCGACGTCGCGGGTGCGCTGCTCGCCGCGATCGCGCTGGCCGGCTTGACGTACGCCTTGACCGCCACCTCAGATCGCGCCGCGGCGACCGCGGCCGGAGTGGTGGGCCTGGTCGTCCTCGCCGCGTTCCTGCTCGTCGAGCACCGCAGTCCGGCGCCGATGCTGCCGCTGGGGCTGTTCGGTTCCCGCCCGTTCAGCGTGGCCAACGTCGGCAGCTTCTTGGCGTACGGCGGCCTGGCCGGTGTGTTCTTCCTACTGCCGATCCAGCTCCAGGTGACGGCCGGATACTCCGCGTTGGCGACCGGCGTATCTCTCGTGCCGTTGACGGTGCTCACCCTGGTGCTGTCGCCGTTCGGCGGCGAGCTGACCTCCCGGTAC